>Ga0222427_100780_pt1 | contig 28878 bp, 25 predicted proteins | sample 2B20Ametagenome_FD_182890 | JGI IMG/M metagenome (GOLD analysis project Ga0222427, IMG submission 182890) | Enriched microbial communities from leaf-cutter ant dump, University of Wisconsin, Madison, United States - 2B20A (version 2) | ecosystem: Environmental > Terrestrial > Nest > Insects nest...
CCTACTACGCGGTCAACGTGATCGCCAATTCCAAGATCTCGGTGGGCGGCAAGACCATCGACGCCACCACCATCACGCCCGAACTGCTGGCCCAGACGCTGCACGAGGCCGACGGCAACGAGGCCAACGTCGCCACCGGCTACCACGCCATCGAGTTCCTGCTGTGGGGCCAGGACCTGAACGGCTCCGGCCCTGCGCCGGCCGACCGCCAGGGCACCCCGCAAGAGCGCCATGCCGGCAATCGCCCATACACCGATTTCGATCCCGCCCAGTGCACGGGCGGCCATTGCGAGCGCCGCGTGCAGTACCTGCGCGCGGTGTCAGACCTGCTGGTGGCCGACCTGGAAGAGATGGTCGGCAACTGGAAGGCGGGCGGCGAGGCCCGCCAGGCAGTCGAGCAGGATCCCAAGGCGGGCCTGATCGCCATGTTGACCGGGCTGGGCAGCCTGTCGTACGGCGAACTGGCCGGCGAACGCATGAAGCTGGGCCTGATGCTGCACGATCCCGAAGAAGAGCACGATTGCTTTTCGGACAACACCCACAATTCTCATTACTACAACCAGATCGGCATCCGCAACGTGTACCTGGGCAGCTATGCCCGGGTGGACGGCAAGACCGTCTCGGGCGCCAGCGTGTCCGACCTGGTGAAGGCGCGCGATCCGAAGCTGGATGCCGAAATGCGCGGCAAGCTGGATGCCACCGTGGCCGCCATGCAGGCCATGCGCGACCGCGCCGACAAGGTGGAAACCTACGACCAGATGATCGCCAGCGGCAACGCCGAAGGCAATGCGGTGGTGCAGGCCGCCATCGACCGCCTGATCGACCAGACCCGCAGCCTGGAGCGCGTGATCGCCGTGCTGGAACTGGGCGAAGTGGCGCTGGAAGGTTCGGACAGCCTGGACAAGCCGGAAGCCGTATTCCAGTGAGCAAGATCGCAGTGGCAATATTGGCGGCGCTGGCTGCGGCCGGCGCCGCCGCGGCGCCCGAGCGCGACGACCTGAGCGCGCAGGACCGCGAGCGCGTGTCCCAGGTTACTGCGCCGGCCCGCGATTTTTCGCGGGCCGAGGCGTTCGAGACCCTGCCGGCCGGCGCCGGCACCACGCGCAAGCTGGTCAACGCCGACATCTTTTCGCATCCCTCGGCCAACCTGACCTTCGAAGGCCGCCAGGAATTCCTGGTGGGCAACGGCCTGTTCCGCAAAGACTGGGTGTCGGCGCCATCGTCGACCCAGGCGTCGGACGGCCTGGGGCCGCTGTTCAATGCGCGTTCCTGCCAGGCCTGTCACACCAAGGACGGCCGCGGCACCGTGCCGGGCTTCGATCCGCTGGAGCGCACCGACGCCGTGGCGCTGCTGCTGCGCCTGGCCGTGCCGCCCAGCACCGACGAGCACCGCCGCCTGCTGGCGTCGGGCGAGCTGCCGTTCGTGCCCGAGCCGGTGTATGGCTCGCAATTGCAGAATTTCGCCGTGGCTGGCCTGCCGGCTGAAGGGCGGCTGGAAATCGAATATGAGCCGGTACCGGTGCAGCTCAACGGAGGCGAGACCGCCACGCTGATGAAGCCGGCCTACCGCATCGAAGACCCGGGCTACGGGCCGCTGCGCGCCGACGTGCAGATCTCGCCGCGCCTGGCGCCGCCGATGATCGGCCTGGGCCTGCTCGAGGCCGTCCATCCGGCCGACATCCTGGCCAACGCGGCGGCCGACCATGGCGATGGCATCAGCGGCCGGCCCAACTGGGTGCGCGACGCGCGCACCGGCAAATCCGCGCTGGGCCGTTTCAACTGGAAGGCCAGCCAGCCCACGGTCGAGCAGCAAAGCGCGGTGGCGTTTTCCAATGACATGGGCCTGTCCACCCCCTTGTTTCCCAGCCATTATGGCGAGTGCACCGCGGCCCAGCCCGCCTGCTTCGACATGCCGCATGGCGCGCAGCCGCGCCTGGGCGAGCACGAAGTGCCCGCCGAGCTGATGGATTTCGTTTCCACGTATGCGGTCAACCTGGCCGTGCCGCAGCGGCGCGACGTCGACGACGCGCGCGTGCTGGCCGGCAAGAAACTGTTTTACGAAGCCAATTGCGTGGCCTGCCATGTGCCCAAGTACGTAACCCGCCGCGATGCCGAACGCCCGGAACACCGCTTTCAGCTGATCTGGCCTTACACCGACCTGCTGCTGCACGACATGGGCGGGGGCCTGGCCGACGGCGTGTCCGAAGGCCAGGCCAGCGGCAGCGAGTGGCGCACGCCGCCGCTGTGGGGCATCGGCCTGACGCGCACCGTGAACCCCAATGCGACCTGGCTGCACGACGGCCGGGCGCGCACGCTGCTCGAGGCGATTCTGTGGCATGGCGGGGAAGCCCAGGCAGCGCGCGACCGCGTGGTGGCCATGACGCCGCAGCAGCGCGCCGACCTGATCCGTTTCCTGGAGTCGCTATGAGCGGCCCTGCAAGGAGTATGACAATGCCGACAAGCAAATGGCTGCTGGCCGCCGCCGTGGCGCTGGCGCCGTTGGCCGCGCCGGCGGCGCCGCCGGCCGACCTGGGCCAGCGGCTGGCCGACGGTTATGCGCGGCCCGCCGTGGCCAGGCTGGCGCAACAGGCGCAAGACCTGGAAAAAGCCCTGGCCGCCTGGTGCGGAAAAGGGGGCGGGCCGGCCGGCGCGCCGGCGGTGCGCCAGGCGTTCAGCCAGACTGCGCTGGCCTGGTCGGGCGTGGAGTTCCTGCGCTTCGGGCCCTTGGTGCAGGGCAATCGCTACGAACGGCTGGTGTTCTGGCCGGACACGCGCGTCGTCATGCAGCGCCAGGTGCGCGCGCTGCTGGCGCAGGCCGATGCGGCCGCACTGCAGCCTGGCGCGCTGGCCAGCCGCAGCGTGGCCATACAGGGCCTGCCGGCGCTGGAATACGTGCTGTACGACGAGCCGGGCCTGCTCGAGGCGCCGGCCGGCAAGGCGCCGGACTACGCCTGCCGCTACGCCGTGGCGGTGGCCGCCAATATCGCCGCTGTGTCGGGCGAATTGCGCCAGGCCTGGAGCCCGCAAGGCGGCTTCGGCGGGCAATTCACGGCCCCGTCGGCCGGCAACGACCTGTACCGCAGCCAGCAGGAAGTGGCGGCCGAAGCGGTCAAGGCCTTGTCCACCGGCCTGCAGTTTGCCCGCGACATCAAGCTGGCGCCCGTGCTGGGCGACTCGCCGCAGGCGGCCCGCCCCAAGCGCGCCGCGTTCTGGCGCAGCGGCATGGCCCTGCCCATGCTGGCGGCCAGCGTGCGCGGCATGCGCGCGTTCTACGATGCGGGGGGCTACCGCTACGCCGCGGACGAAGATTGGATCGCCCCTTCATTGCGCGGCGAACTCGACCGCGCCGCTGTCGCCATCGAGGCGGTGGATGCCCCATTGGCGCAGGCCGTGGCCGATGCCGGCGCTTGGCAGCGGCTGGCGCTGGCCGCGCTGATCCTGAAAAATGCCAAAGACATCGTCGACCAGCACTTCGCGCCCGCACTGGGCGTCACCATAGGATTCAATGCGCTCGATGGAGATTGACCGCCGCCGCTTCCTGGGGCTGGCCGCCGCGGCCGGCCTGGCCCCGGCCACGCTGCGCGCCGCCGGCCGGGCGCCCTTGTACCTGGCCGCACGCCGCGCCGGCGAACGCTACGAGGCGGTTGTACTGGATGCGCAGGGCCGCGACCGCCAGGTAGTGCCCATGCCGGCGCGCGGGCACAGCTTCGCGCTGGACCCGGCGCGCGGCCGCGCGGTGGTGTTCGGCCGCCAGCCCGGCTTTTTTGCCGTGGCCTTCCGCATCGACGGCGCCCAGCCGCCGGTGGCCCTGCAGGCGGCGGCCGGGCGCCATTTCTTTGGCCATGGCGTGTTTCTGCCCGACGGCCGGCGCATGTTGGCCACCGAGAACCACTACGAAGCCGGGCAGGGCGTGCTGGGCGTGTACGACGCGTCGGCCGGCGGCGGCTACCGCCGTATCGGCGAATTCGCCACCGGCGGCATCGGTCCGCACGAAGTGGTGCTGCTGCCCGACGGCAAGACGCTGTGCGTGGCCAACGGCGGCATTCTTACCCACCCCGACTACGGCAAGCTCGAATTGAACCTGGACACCATGCAGCCGTCGCTGGCCTATGTGGACGCGGCCGATGGCCGGCTGCTCGAACAGGTGCGGCTGCCGCCGCAATACCACCGCCTGTCCATCCGCCACCTGGCCCTGGCGGCCGATGGCGCCGTGTGGTTCGGCTGCCAGCACACCGGCCCGGCCGGCGAGCGGCCGCCGCTGGTGGGGCGCCACCGCCGCGGCAGCCAGCCCGGGCTGTACGCCGGCCCCGACGAAGTGCTGCGCGGATTCCGCAATTACGTGGGGTCGGTGGCGGCGGACCCGTCCGGCGCCGTCGTCGCCACCAGCAGCCCGGTGGGCGGCCAGGTGGTGTACTGGGACACTGCCAGCGGGCGCTGCCTGGGCCTGACGCGCCTGGCCGACGGCTGCGGCGTGGCGCCGCTGGCGCCCCAGCGCTTCCTGGTCAACAGCGGCATGGGGGTGCTGGTGCAGGCCGGCCCCGAGCTGCCCGCCCAGCCCATCCTGCCGCCGTCGCCCGGTCTGTCCTGGGACAACCATTTCCGGCGCCTGTGAAGCGCGCCGGGCGCGTCGCCAGGTGTCAGTGCAGCACCGCGCGCTGCAGCAATGAAAACAGGTGTGGCCGGATCGGGGACGCCGCGGAGCCGGCTTTGCCGGTCCGCCAGCGTCGCCCCCTTGAGGGGGAAGCGCGCAGCGCTTCGGGGGTGGGTTTCACTGCTTTCTGATAAAGTTTTCAGACATTCAACTCCAGCGTGTCCGGGCCTGGCCGCGGGCATGCGTTGCACAGGGTGGGAGCCCGCATGAACGAATACTTGGCAAGTCTTGAAACCCTGATGCCGCGCCTGGCCGACGGCGCCTTCAACATCGTCATGGCGCTGGCGATACTGCTGATCGGCTGGTGGGTGTCGACGCTGCTGGGCCGCTGGGTGCGGCGCGCGGCGACGCGCTCGCCGCGTATCGATCCCACCATTGTGCCCATGTTCTACAGCGTGGTGGTGTGGACGGTGCGCATTTTCACCGTGATCGCCGTGCTGGCGCGCTTCGGCGTGCAAACCGCCAGCCTGATCGCGGTGCTGGGCGCGGCCGGCTTGGCCGTGGGCCTGGCCTTGCAGAACACGCTGCAGAATATCGCCGCCGGCATCATGCTGCTGATCCTGCGGCCCCTGCGCGCCGGCGAATACGTAGCCCTGAGCAGCGGCAGCGAAGGCACCGTGGAGGAGGTCGGCCTGTTCCTGTGCCGCCTGGTGCAGGTCGACGGCATTCATATTACGCTGCCCAACAGCGTGGTCTGGAATGCCACGATCACCAATTACAGCCGCAATGTCTCGCGCCGCCTGGATATCCCGGTCACCATCCACTACGACGACGACCTGGACCAGGCGCTGGCGCAGCTGAACCAGCTGGCGGCCGCCCATCCCATGGTGCACAAAGATCCGGCCCCGCAGATCAAGGTCAGCGAATACAAAGACAACGGCACGGTCATCAATGTGCGCCTGTGGTGCGCGGCCGCCCAGTACTGGGACCTGCGCTGGGACCTGTTCCACCAGATTCGCCAGGGGCTGGGCGCGGCCGGCTTCAGGCCGCCCATCCCCGTGCGCGAGATCCAGGGCGCGCCCAAAAACGGCGTCCCGTCTGCCTGATCAGGCGCGCAGCGACAGGCGCGCCAGTTCGGCGTGGATCCAGCCGGCGATTTCGCGCTGGCGCGGCGCGGGCATGCGGTCGATGATGGCCGTGACGCTGATGGCCAGGATCGGCGCGCCCTGCGGGTCGAGCAGGGCGCATCCCACCCCCAGCGCGCCGCGCACCGCGTGGTTGCCCACCACCGCGTAGCCGCGTGCCCGAGTATTCTCGATCAGCCGGTGCATCTCGTGCGGCGTCATGCCGCCGTATTCATCCAGGAAGCCCGAATTGCGCTCGACGATGCAGTGCGCCGTCGCGTCGGGCAGGGCAGCCAGCAGCGCCATACCGCCCGACCCCACTCCCAGCGGCTGGCGCTTGCCGGCGTAGGTAGCCAGTATCTGTACCGGGTAGCCGCCTATTTCGCGGTGCAGACTGACGGATTCGTCGCCCTCGCGTACCACCAGGAAGACAGCGTCGCCAGTGCGCTCGGCCAGGCGCCGCAGAATGGGCAAGGTCTGGCTGACGCGCGGGTCGGGCGTCGCCGTGTCGGCGCAGGTGGCCCACTGCGCCCGGTATTTTTTGGTGCCCGGCACCGCCAGCACCAGCCCCGAATCCAGCAGCGCGGCCAACAGCCGGTAGATAGTGGGGCGCTGAATCGCCGTCATGCGGGCCAGGTCGGTGACACTGAGCCCGGCGGCTCCCTGGTCGCGCAGGGCGGCCAGCACGGCCAGCCCGCGTCGCAGCGTGCGCGGGCCGGAAGAACTCTCTGAAGTCGACATGCAACCCTCGGTAAACCTCAACAAATCAAAGCCGCGGAGCAGAGGGGCAGGGAAAACCCACTGTCCGTAGCGTGGACTCTACCTTGCCGAAAATGCATTGACTAGCGGAAAATCGCGCCTGTAACAAAGTTCAGTGCGTCCGTTCCATGGACAATTTCACAGGAGACCATTACATGACCAAAGGTCAGAAACCGCGCTTGCTGCGCCATGCCGCCACGTTGCTCGCCGGCGCCCTGGGCGCGCTCGCGCTGGGCGCCAATGCCCAGGCAGCGTATCCCGACAAGCCCGTGCACATCGTGGTCGGTTTTTCGGCTGGCGGCACCACCGATGTGATCGCCCGCATCATGGCCAAAGAGCTCACCCAGGAACTGAACCAGTCGTTCGTGGTCGAGAACAAACCCGGCGCCGGCAGCAACATCGCCACCGACTACGTGAAGCGGGCCGATCCCGACGGCTACACGCTGCTGTTCGTGGCCGTTACCAGCGCCATCAACCAGACGCTGTACAAAAACGTCTCGTTCGACCTGACCAAAGACTTCGCGCCGGTGGCGCTGGGCGCCAAGGTGCCCAACATTCTGGTGGTCAACCCCCAGGTGCCCGCGAAGTCGGTGAAAGAACTGGTCGACTACGCCAAGGCTAATCCCGGCAAGCTGGCGTTCGCCTCGTCCGGCAGCGGCACGTCCATCCACATGGCGGGCGAACTGTTCAAGCTGCGCGCCGGCCTCGACGTGCTGCACGTGCCTTACAAGGGCAGCGCCCCGGCCGTTACCGACCTGATCGGCGGCCAGGTGCAGTTCATGTTCGACAACATGCCGTCGTCGTGGCCCCATGTGAAGGGCGGCAAGCTGCGCGCCCTGGCCGTCACCACCGCCAAGCGTTCGCCCACCGCTCCCGACCTGCCCACCATGCAGGAATCGGGCTTCGACAAATTCGACGTGTCGTCGTGGTTCGGCCTGATCGCGCCGGCCGGCACGCCGCCGGAGGTCATCGAGAAGCTCAACGCCGTGATCGTCAAGGCGCAGGACAACCCCGAAGTGCAGAAAGCTTTCGCGGGCCTGGGCGCCGTGGGCGAGAAGACCACGCCGGCCGAGTTCGGCGCCTTCATCAAGTCCGAGGTCGAGAACTGGGCTCCCGTGGTCAAGGCCTCTGGCGCGCAAGTCGACTGAGCCGGACCGCGGCACGGCCAGGGGTCAGGCTCCGAAGGTGCCTGACCCCGCAGTGTGCGGCGACTGTTTCAATCGTACGGTGCCGGGCCCCCATGGCACTACCTTTTAAGGCCAGTACCGTGATTTCCTGGCGATTGCCAGGTGTCTGGCTCCCGCCAGGGTGCCAGACACCGTGCTATTGAGACAGCCTGTGCAAGCTTCGGTGTCTGGCACCTGCGGAGCCAGACACCTTTTGCTTTTTTTGCGCCTTATTTTTTGCGCAGCATCGCTGTGCACACGCCCCGCAACATGTCGATCTCGTCGCGGGTGAGGGCGCTGCGGCTGAACAGGTGGCGCATGCGCGGCATCAGCTTCTTGGGATGGGCCGGATCCAGGAACTGCACATGGACCAGTGCTTCTTGCCAGTGTGCCAGGAACGCCTGCACTGCCTCGCCCGTGGCCAGGGCGGCGCCGGGGTCGGGCTGGTGCGCGGCCGATAGCGGCAGCAGGGCCGCCCCGCCGGCCTGCAGCAGGGCGTAGCGCAGTTCCCAGGCCGCCAGTTGCAGGGCCTGGGCGACATTCAGCGAACTGTATTCGGGGTTGGCCGGAATATGGCAGATGCGCTGGCACAGGGCGATCTGGGCGTTGGTCAGCCCGGCCCGCTCGGTGCCCACCACCACGGCAGCGCAGCCCGACCCGGGCGCGGCCAGGTGCTGGCTGGCCAGTTCGGCGGCCTGGCGGATGTCACAGGGCGGGGGCCCCAGGTCGCGCACCCGGGCCGTCAGCGCAAAGGCCAGCGTCACCGGGGCCAGGGCCTCTTCCAGGGTGGCGCAGACCCGGGCCCGCTGCAGCACGTCGGTGGCGCCGCTGGCCAGGGCCAGCGCCTCGGGCTGCGTGGTCATGTCCGGATAGCGAGGCTCGACCAGCACCAGGTCAGCAAAGCCCATGGTCTTGATGGCCCGGGCTGCCGAACCCACGTTTCCGGGGTGGCTGGGCTGTACCATGATGAACTGGACACGTGAAAATGCTTGAGTCATTTAAAATGGCAAGTTTGGCTTAACGCCTTCCTGGTTTTTCGGGTCGTTGCCGCGGGAAAATCGCGTTTCTTCGGCAAGGCCGCCCGGGTGGCAGCCCTTACTGCATACGTACGGAATTTTATGCACCCGATGCTCAATATCGCCATCAAGGCGGCCCGGCGTGCCGGCACCATCATCAACCGTGCCAGCCTGGATTTGGAACGACTCAGCGTGGCTCGCAAGGGGCCGCGCGATTATGTCACGGAAGTCGACCGCGCCTCGGAAGAGTCTATTGTCGAAACCCTGCGCGCCGCCTACCCCGACCACGCCGTGCTGGGCGAAGAATACGGGCTGCAGGGCCCCGAGCAGGCCGAGTTCCAATGGATCATCGATCCGCTCGACGGTACCACCAATTTCATCCATGGCCTGCCCAACTATGCCGTGTCCATCGCGCTGACGCAGCGCGGCCAGGTCACGCAGGCGGTCGTCTACGATCCTTCCCGCAACGAACTGTTCACCGCCAGCCGCGGCAGCGGCACGTTCCTGAACGACCGCCGCGTGCGGGTGTCGGGCCGTTCGCGCTATAGCGAGGCCTTGCTGGGCGCGCACTGGCCCAAGTCGGGCGACATCGACGCCGGCGGCGGGCGCTTCCGCCAGCTGACCGAAGGCAGCACCGGCGTGCGCCGCCTGGGCTCTACCGTGCTCGACCTGGCCTATGTGGCCGCCGGCCGGCTCGACGGCTTCTGCGGCGTGCGCCTCAAGCCCTGGGACCTGGCGGCGGGCAGCCTGCTGGTGCAGGAAGCCGGCGGCCTGGTGGGCGACTTCGACGGCGAGCAGGGCTGGCTCGATTCCGGCAACGTGCTGGCCGGCAGCCCCAAGATCTTCACCCAGATGCTGGCTGCCCTGCAGCCCAGGCAAGGCTGAAACCGGCGGCGCGCCGCCCTTGGCGCGCCGCCGGCCTGCAAGCCGCGCCAGCGCTCGATCTGGCATTCAAAATCCCGTGTTTTGCAGGCCATCTGCCGGTATGTTGCCGGCATGTGACGCCATTTCCAGGTACGATTGGCGGTTCCGCAACTTTTGGAGTACTTGATGGAGTGGCTGCTGGACCCCGCCGCGTGGGTCGGCCTGCTTACCCTGGTCGTCCTTGAAATCGTCCTGGGGATCGACAACCTGATCTTCATCGCCATCCTGGCTGACAAGCTGCCCCCCTCGCAGCGCGACCGCGCGCGTATCGTGGGCCTGTCCCTGGCACTGCTGATGCGCCTGGGCCTGCTGTCGGTCATGTCCTGGCTGGTCACCCTGACCGCGCCGCTGTTTTCCATCGGCCCCATGACATTCTCGGGCCGCGACCTGATCCTGCTGGTGGGGGGGCTGTTCCTGCTGTTCAAGGGCACGCTCGAACTGCACGAGCGCCTGGAAGGCAGCCAGGGCGCGCATGCCTCGGGCCCGCGCGTATACGCCAGCTTCTGGGTCATCGTCACGCAAATCGTCGTGCTCGACGCCGTGTTCTCGCTGGACTCCGTCATTACCGCGGTGGGCATGGTCGACCACCTGGCCATCATGATGATCGCGGTTTCGGTGGCCATCGGCATCATGCTGCTGGCGTCCAAACCGCTGACCCGCTTCGTCAATGCGCATCCCACCGTGGTGGTGCTGTGCCTGGGCTTTCTGCTGATGATCGGTTTTTCGCTGCTGGCCGAGGCCTTCGGCTTCAAGGTGCCCAAGGGCTACCTGTATGCCGCCATCGGCTTCTCGGTGGCCATCGAGCTGCTCAACCAGGTGGCGCGGCGCAACCTGCTGCGGCTGGACGCCACCCGCCCCATGCGCGAACGCACCGCCGGCGCCGTGCTGCGCATGCTCGGCAAGCGCCCGCCCGACAGCGAAGAAACCGCCGCGTCCAGCGCCGACCAGCCCGCCGCGCCAGCCTTCGGCGTGGAAGAGCGCAATATGGTCAGCGGCGTGCTGACGCTGGCCGAGCGTTCCATCCGTTCCATCATGACGCCGCGCACCGACGTGTCCTGGGTCAATATCGACGACGACGCCGAAACCATCCGGCGCCAGCTCACCGAGGCCCCGCACAGCTTCTTCCCGATCTGCCGCGGCTCGCTGGACGAGGTCATCGGCATCGGCCGCGCCAAAGACCTGGTGGCCGACCTGATCACCGATGGCCGGGTGCGCCGCAACCGCCTGCGCGACCCGATCATCGTGCACGAGTCCATCGGCATTCTGCGGCTGATGGACACCCTGAAGCGCTCGCGCGGCCAGTTGGTGCTGGTGGCCGACGAATTCGGCGCCATCGAAGGCCTGGTGACGCCCATCGACGTGTTCGAGGCCATTGCCGGCGAATTCCCCGATGAGGACGAACTGCCCGACATTACTGCCGAGCAGGACGACGTCTGGAAGATCGACGGCGCGGCCGACCTGCACCACGTCGAGCAGGTGCTGGAAACCGAAGGCCTGATCGACGATTCGCAAGACTACTCCACCCTGGCCGGCTACCTGCTGGCCCGCTTCGGGCATCTTCCCCAGCCGGGCGACAGTTGCGAGTACGATGGTTCGCACCATCACTTCCGCTTCGAAGTGCTCGAGCTCGACGGCCGCCGCATCGCATCGGTGCGGGTCGAACGCATGCCGCTCGCGCCCGCCGAGGCAGAAGCCGAGGCCGACAGCCATTAACCCCATATTCCGCCGCGCACCGTGACCGACAGCACGCTATACCTGATCAAGGCTTTCTTCCTGGGCATCATCGAGGGGCTGACCGAGTTCATTCCGGTGTCCAGCACCGGCCACCTGATTCTCATCGGCGACTGGATCAACTTCACCTCGAGCTCGGGCAAGGTGTTCGAAGTGGTGATCCAGTTCGGGTCCATCCTGGCCGTCATGTGGATCTTCCGCGCCCGCCTGTGGCAGCTGATACACGGCACCCTGACCGGCGTGCCGGCCGAGGTGTCGTTCACCCGCAACCTGCTGCTGGCCTTCCTGCCGGCCGCCGTGGTGGGCGCCATTTTCATCAAGACCATCAAGCAGGTGTTCTACCACCCCGGCGTGGTCGCGGTGACCCTGGTGCTGGGCGGGCTGATCATGCTGTGGGTCGAGCGCAAAACCCATCACACGCCGGGCGACGCGCCCGGCGCGGCGGACGACACCGCTTCGGACGAGCGCGCCTCGGCCTATACGCTGGAACAGATCAGCTGGAAGCAGGCCCTGGGGGTGGGCGTGGCGCAGTGCGTGGCCATGGTGCCCGGCACCTCGCGCTCGGGCGCCACCATCATCGGCGGCATGATCGCAGGCATCCAGCGCAAGACGGCCACCGAGTTCTCGTTCTTCCTGGCCATGCCCACCATGCTGGGCGCCGCCACGTACGACCTGTACCGCAATATCGACCTGCTCAGCCAGCATGACCTGTCGGCCATCGCCGTGGGCTTCGTGGCGGCTTTCATCAGCGCGCTGGTGGTGGTAAGGGCGGTGCTGCGGTTCGTGTCCAACCACACTTACCGGGGCTTTGCCTGGTACCGCATCGCATTGGGTGTTGTCGTGGCCGCGTGGCTGCTTGCCAGGTGAAAAAACCGGCCCGCATAAGCGGGCCGGTTTTTGTCAGGCAGCGTCCAGGTCGTAGAATGCCAGCCCGTCGCGGTCGATGACCAGCCAGCCGCCGCGCGGCGGGCTGGCATGGTCGCAATCCCAGTCGGGCAGCACCCAGCGTTCGCAGCGGCGCCCGTCGACTTCGAGCACGTGGCGCGCGGGCCGGTGCGTATGGCCATGCACGATGGTATCCACCTGGGCCGCGCGGAAGGCGCTTTCGACGGCCTGGGCGTTCACGTCCATGATCTCGGCCGATTTCATCTGGTTGGCCGCCTGGCTTTCGCCGCGCGCCTGCTGGGCCATGGCCAGGCGTTCAGGAATGCTTTGCGCCAGGAACTGCTCTTGCCATTGCGGGTTGCGCACCATGGCGCGAAACTGCTGGTAGGCGGCGTCGTCGGTACAGTATTCGTCGCCATGCGTGAGCAGCACGCAGCCGTAGTCGGTATCCAGCAGGGCGGGCTCGGGCAGCAGCCGGGCGCCCAGCGCATCGGCCAGGGCGGCGCCCATCAGGAAGTCGCGGTTGCCGCGGCCCAGCCACAGCGGGATGCGCGCCGCGGTGCGCTTGAGCCCCTGCAGCGCCGCCGCCAGCCAGGGCGGAGCGGCCTGGATGACATCGTCGCCGATCCAGGCGTCGAAAATATCGCCCGGCAACAGCAGGGCGGCGGCCTCGTCGGCCGCCGCTTCCAGAAAGCCCAGGAACGCCTCGGAGGTGGCCGGCGTGGCCGGCCCCAGGTGTACGTCGGAGGCCAGCCAGACCGGGCCCTGCAGCGCGACCTTATTCAAGGATCTCGGCCTTCTCGATGATCACGTCTTCGACCGGCACGTTCTGGTGGAAGCCGCTGTTGCCGGTTTTCACGCCCTTGATCTTGTCGACCACGTCGGTGCCTTCGGTGATCTTGCCGAACACGGCATAGCCCCAGCCATTGGGCGTGGGGGCGGTGAAATTCAGGAAATCGTTGTCGGCCACGTTGATGAAGAACTGCGCGGTGGCCGAGTGCGGGTCGCTGGTGCGGGCCATGGCCACCGTGTACTTGTCGTTCTTCAGGCCGTTGTTGGCTTCGTTTTCGATGGGCGCCTGGGTGGGCTTTTGCTTCAGGCCGGGCTCGAAGCCGCCGCCCTGGATCATGAAGCCGTCGATGACGCGGTGGAAAATGGTGCCGTCATAGAAGCCGCTTTTGACGTAGCTGAGGAAGTTCTCGACAGTCTTGGGCGCTTTCTCCGCATCCAGGGTAATGACGATGGCGCCCTGGTTGGTCTGCAGTTTGACGCGGGGAGTGGTGCTCATGGGTTGTGTGCCTTCTGAGGTAGAGGGGGTGGATGAGGCGGCCGGCTGTGCGCCGGCCGTTGCCGGCACGATCGTGGCCAGCGCGAAGGTGCACGCCATCAGGCGCAGCAGATGAAGCGGAGAGTAGCGCGAAATCATCGTTGTTGGCTTTCCTTCAGCAGGTTTTCGATTTCACGTGCCTTGGCCTGCATGCCGGGCACGCCCTGGTTCGCCGCATTGCGGTAGGTGCGCAGTGCCATCATCAGCTGGATGTCGCCCATGTTGGCGCGCGCCTCGGGGTAGTCGGGATTGGCGCGCAAGGCCATTTCCAGCGCCTGGTGGGCCTGGTCCAGGTCGCCCTGCTTGGCATACAGGGCAGCCAGATTATTCCAGGGCTCGGGCAGTTCGGGAAAGCGCGTCGTCATGTCGGTATACATGGCGATGGCTTCGGCGGTGCGGCCCAGCGCGGCCAGGGCGCGCGCATGCTGGAACATCAGCTGGACGTCGGTGCCGCGCTGACCCTCGGTTTCGGCCAGGCGCTTTTCGATAAGTTCCAGGGCTTCCTGGTTCTTGCCGCGATTGAGCAGGCGTTCGATGTGCGTGGTGATTTGCGAGGGCGTCGGATCGAGGCGGGTGTCGACCCCCGGCTTGAGGGCTTCGAGCAGATTGGCCAGCGCCTTCCAGCCGCGCTCGGGGGGCGGCGGATCGAGCTTGGTAAGCGTGGAACTGCGGTCGTTGGGCAGACTGCTGCCGCCGCCCATGGACTGGCCCAGCACGGCGCCGCCCGGCAGGGCGGCCAGCGCCAATACCAACAGAATATTGCGGGACAGGCGTTTGATGGTCACAGGGGCATCCGTTGAAAATAGGCCTGAGGCGCTCGGCGCGCGAGCAGGCCGCTTGCTATACTTGACGACCGCCATTTTAGCCCCGGTTGCGTTCGTGGTTTTCCGAAGGCCGAAGCACAGGGCACATAGCGGACTGAAGGCGGGCAAATGGGGAACCAAAGCCGGGAAACCGGACGGCTGCATGCCGCGCGCCGCCCCGCAGGATCCACATCGCAATATACCGAGGCCAGCCAGAGCGTCATGCTGCACATCTACAACACGTTGTCGCGTACCAAAGAACCTTTCAAGCCGGCGCGGCCCGGCCAGGTGCGCATGTACGTGTGCGGCATGACCGTCTACGACTACTGCCATCTGGGCCATGCGCGCATGCTGGTGGCGTTCGACGTGGTGCAGCGCTGGCTGCGCGCCAGCGGCCTGGCGGTCGACTACGTGCGCAACATCACCGACATCGACGACAAGATCATCCGGCGCGCGGTCGAAACCGGCCGCCGCATCGGCGAGGTCACTGAATACTATATCGCCGCCATGCACGCCGACGAGCGCGCGCTGGGCGTGCAGCCGCCCGACCGCGAGCCGCGCGCTACGCAGTACGTCGGCGAAATGCTCGACATCATCGGCCGGCTCGAACAGAACGGGCTGGCCTACCTGGCCGACGACGGCGACGTCAACTACGCGGTGCGCGGCTTTGCCGGGTACGGCAAGCTGTCGGGCAAGGCGCTCGACGATCTGCGCGCCGGCGAGCGTGTGGCGGTGGGCTCGGCCAAGCGCGACCCGCTCGATTTCGTGCTCTGGAAAGCCGCCAAGGCCGACGAACCCGACGACACCAAGTGGCCTTCGCCGTACGGCCTGGGCCGGCCCGGCTGGCACATCGAATGCTCGGCCATGAGCCACACCCTGCTGGGCCTGCCGCTCGATATCCACGGCGGCGGCCCCGACCTGAAATTCCCGCACCACGAAAACGAAATCGCCCAGACCGAAGGGGCGTTCGGCGGCGTGCTGGCCAATATCTGGATGCACTGCGGCCCGCTGATGGTCGACGCCGACAAAATGTCGAAATCGCTGGGCAACTTCCGCACCATTCGCCAGACCATCGCCCAGGGCGAGGCGCCCGCCGACCAGGCCGAATACGCCGCCAATCCGCGCGAAGCCGAGATGCTGCGGTTCTTCATCGTGCGCAACCACTACCGCAGCCCGCAGAACTACACGCCCGACAACCTGGCCGACGCGCAGAACGCCCTCGACCGCCTGTATCAGGCCCTGCTGAACGTTGCGCCCGACGACGCCGGCACCGACTGGAACGAACCGCAGGCGCAGGCTTTCAAGGCCGCCATGGACGACGATTTCAACACCTCGGGGGCGGTGGCCGCGCTGTTCGAGCTGGCTTCCGACGCCAACCGGGCGCGCAGCGCGCGCAGTGCCGGCCAGCTCAAGGCCCTGGCCGGGCTGCTGGGGTTGCTGCAGCAAGATCCGGCGCGCTATTTCCAGTGCGCCACCCGGTACTCGGCGGCGGGCCTGGCCCAGGCGGCCGCTCCGGCGGCGTCGCTCGACGCCGGCCAGATCGAAACCCTGGTCGCTGCGCGCGCGGCCGCCAAGCAGGCGCGCGATTACGCCGAAGCCGATCGCATCCGCGCCCAGCTGCGCGAAGCCGGCGTCGAGCTCGACGACAAGCCGGGCGGCCAGACACAATGGCGCCGCGCCTGAGGAATCCCGCACCATGCCTGCCGCCGACATCGCCGCCGCCAAACCGCATTACTGGGAAGAAGCCGTCGCCCACTTGATGCGGCGCGACCGCATCCTGAAAAAACTCATCCCGCAGCACGCCGAGGTCTGGCTCACCTCGCGCGGCACGCCGTTTGTCACGCTGGCGCGCGCCATCGTGGGCCAGCAGATCTCCAACAAGGCTGGCGACGCCCTATGGCAGCGCCTGCTCGACACCGTGGGCAAGCGGCCCACGCCGGCCGGGGTGCTGGGGGTGCGCACCGAGGCCCTGCGCCAGGCCGGGCTGTCGCAGCGCAAGTGCGAATACCTGCAAGACCTGGCGGTCCATTTCGGCGAACGCCGCGTGCGCCCCGAAAAATGGGCCGCCATGGACGACGAAAGCGTGGTCTCGGAGCTGGTCGCCATCCGCGGCATCGGCCGCTGGACGGCCGAGATGTTCCTGATCTTCAACCTGCAGCGGCCGGATGTCCTGCCGCTGGACGATCTGGGATTGCTCAAGGCAATCTCGTTACACTACTTCAGCGGAGAGCCTGTCTCGCGCTTCGAGGCCCGCGAGGTCTCGTCGGCATGGCAGCCCTGGCGTACCGTGGCAACCTGGTATCTGTGGCGCAGTCTGGAATCGAAGCCGGTTCTGAACTGAGTCACCAGGCGCCCAATAACGGAACCATACTTCATGCGCAATACATTCCTTGAATTCGAACAACCGTTGTCCGAGCTTGAAAACAAGATCGAGCAGCTGCGCTATGTACAGGCCGATTCTGCGGTAGACATTTCCGACGAGATCGGCCGGCTGCAGCAGAAAAGCCAGACGCTGGCCAAGGAAATCTACGGCAAGCTCACGCCCTGGCAGACCGCCCTGGTGGCGCGCCACCCGCAGCGGCCCTACACGCTGGATTACGTGCGCGAGATGTTCACCGACTTCCACGAGCTGCACGGCGACCGCATGTACGCCGACGACCAGTCCATCGTGGGCGGTCTGGCGCGCTTCAACGGCGCTTCGTGCATGGTTATCGGCCACCAGAAGGGCCGCGACACCAAAGAGCGCGCGGCGCGCAACTTCGGCATGCCGCGCCCCGAAGGCTACCGCAAGGCGCTGCGCCTGATGCGGCTGGCCGAGAAATTCAACCTGCCCGTGTTCACCTTCATCGACACCCCGGGCGCCTATCCCGGCGTGGGCGCCGAAGAACGCGGCCAGTCCGAAGCCATCGGCCACAATCTGTACGCCATGGCCGAGCTCAAGGTGCCCGTCATCGCCACCGTCATCGGAGAAGGCGGTTCGGGCGGAGCCCTGGCCATTGCCGTGGGCAATGCCGTGCTGATGCTGCAGTACGCCACTTATTCGGTCATTTCGCCCGAGGGCTGCGCGTCCATCCTGTGGCGCAGCGCCGACAAGGCCGCCGACGCCGCCGAAGCGCTGGCCATTACCGCCCCGCGCCTGAAAGACCTGGGCCTGATCGACCGCGTCGTCAACGAGCCCGTGGGCGGCGCGCACCGCGACCCGCGCGTCATGGCGCGCCTGCTGCGCCGGGCCCTGGGCGACGCGCTGCGGCAGTTCCGCGGCATGACGCCCGACGAGCTCATCGAGCAGCGCATGCAGCGCCTGCTGTCCTACGGCAAGTTCCAGGAAGTCCGCGCCTGACGCGGCCGCCGGGCGCCCAGCCCGGCCCGCGCGGCGCCTGGCGCCTGTTCCATGAAACCCGCCAAGCCGCCTGCCCCCGCCAAGCCGGCCGATGCGCAGCCGGGCGGGCAAGCCTTCCCGTCGGCCACCCTGGCCGCCGCCCTGCAGGCCGCCATGCAGCCCCTGGCCGGCGCCGTGGCGCGCCTGGCCGTGGCCGCCAGCGGCGGGGCCGATTCGGCCATGCTGGCCGCTCATGCGGCTCCGCTGGCACGCCGGCTGGGCATCGACCTGCTGATTTTCCACGTACACCACGGCCTGCAGGCGGCGGCCGATGACTGGGCCGCGCAGGTCGGCGAACTGGGCCGAATCCTGCAGGTGCCCGTGCACACCGCGTGGGCGCAGGTGCGGGCCGACAGCGGCCTGGGCATCGAAGCCGCCGCGCGCGAGGCCCGCTACGCCGCGCTGGCCGGCCTGGCCGGGCAGCACAGAGTGAGCCACATCCTGCTGGCTCACCACCAGGGCGATCAGGCCGAGACCGTCCTGCTGCGGCTGCTGCGCGGCACCGGCGTGCAGGGCATGGCCGCCATGGCGTCCAGCATGCCGCGCGACGGCCTGGTCTACCTGCGGCCCTGGCTGAACCAGCCGCGGGCCGACATCTTGCGCGCGGCCCGGGTATTCGCCGCGCTGCATGGCTGGCAGCCGGTACAAGACCCCACCAATGCCGATCCCCGCTACACGCGCGCCGCCGTGCGCGAGTTGCTGGCGCCGGTGCTGGACGTGCGCTGGCCCGGCTGGCAGGCCCGGCTGGCCGACCATGCCCGCCACATGGCCGAGGCCGCCGGCATTCTCGAAGAGGTGGCGCGCGCCGACCTGGCCGCGCTGCAGCCGGCGGCCGATTTGGCCAGTTTCGCGCTGGCGCCGTGGCGCGAGCTGCCGGCGGCCCGCCAGGCGCAGGTGCTGCGCTACTGGCTGGGCCTGCACAGCGCGCGCATGCCCACCGAAGCGCGCCTGGCCGACCTGCTGCGCCAGCTGCGGCAATTGCACAGCCTGGGCCACGACCGCCAGATGCGGGTGGCGCACGCGCGGCACCTGATCCGCTGCCACCGCGGCCGGGTCTGGATCGAACCGCGGGAGTAGGGCCCCTGAAGGTGCCAGACACCGGTGTGTGCAGAGGCTGTCTCAACAGCACGGTGTCAGGTACCCTGGCGGGAGCCTGACACCTGGCTTGGCGCAGGCCCCGCAGGGGGCATCGCGGCGGGCGTCTGCGCAAAATTTCACCGCGCGTTAAAATGCCAAGCTTTGCCTGCCCGGTGGGGCGGGTTTCCAGCCAGAGCACGAGATGTCCCTGATCGTTCACAAATATGGCGGTACTTCGATGGGCTCGGTCGAGCGCATCCGCAACGTGGCGCGCCGCGTTACAAAGTGGCATGCCGCCGGCCACCAAGTGGTGGTGGTGCCGTCGGCCATGGCCGGCGAAACCAATCGCCTGCTGGGCCTGGCCCGCGAAATCGCGCCCCAGCCCGACCCCCGCGAGCTCGACATGATCGCCGCCACCGGCGAACAGGCCAGCAGCGGCCTGCTGGCCGTGGCCCTGCAAGCCGAAGGCGTGCCCGCCCGCAGTTACGCCGGCTGGCAAGTGCCGGTGCGCACTGACTCCTCGTTTACCAAGGCCCGCATCACGTCCATCGACGACGCCCGCGTGCGGGCCGACCTGGACGCTGGCCGCGTCGTCATCGTCACGGGCTTCCAGGGCATCGACCCCGAAGGGCACATCACCACCCTGGGCCGCGGCGGCTCCGACACCTCGGCGGTGGCCGTCGCGGCCGCGCTGGGCGCCCACGAATGCCTGATCTACACCGACGTCGACGGCGTGTACACCACCGATCCGCGCGTGGTGCCCGAAGCGCGCCGCATGTCCGTGGTGTCGTTCGAAGAAATGCTCGAAATGGCGTCGCTGGGTTCCAAGGTGCTGCAGATCCGCTCGGTGGAATTCGCCGGCAAGTACCGCGTTCCCACCCGCGTGCTGTCGTCGCTTACCGACCCGCTCATCTCGCTCGAAGAAGAAATGGCTTCGGGCACGCTGATTACTTTTGAGGAAGACGAAAAAATGGAAGCCGCCGTTGTCTCCGGCATCGCCTTCAGCCGCGACGAAGCCAAGATCACCCTGCTGGCCGTGCCCGACAAACCCGGCATCGCCTTCTCCATCCTGGGGCCGGTGGCCGGCGCCAACATCGATGTCGACATGATCGTGCAGAACCAGTCGGTGGCCGGCACCACCGACTTCTCGTTTACGGTCAATCGCAACGAATTCCAGCGCACCATCGATCTGCTCAAGCGCGAAGTCGTGCCGGCCGTCGAAGCCCGCGAACTGGTCACCGACGACAAGGTTGCCAAGGTGTCCATCGTGGGCATCGGCATGCGCTCGCACGTGGGTGTGGCCAGCCTGATGTTCCAGACCCTGTCGCAGGAAGGCATCAACATCCAGATGATCAGCACCAGCGAAATCAAGACCTCGGTGATCATCGACGACAAGTACATGGAACTGGCCGTGCGTGCCCTGCACAAGGCGTTCGGCCTGGATCAGGCGCCCGCCGAAAAGGCCTGACCGCCTGGCGTTCCCGGCCGGCGCCGGCAGGTGCGGGCCGGGAAAATCATGCTAGAATCGCAAATTCTGCGGAGACGTGCCCGAGAGGCTGAAGGGGCTCCCCTGCTAAGGGAGTATGTGGCCAAAAACTGCATCGTGGGTTCGAATCCCACCGTCTCCGCCAAGAAAGCCCATCAGATTTTCCCAGTTTGCCCCAAAGCCCGCATGAACACTCGTTCTGCGGGTTTTTTGTTGTCTTTGCCCGTGCCGCCCACTGATGTACTGGTACTTTTATCACCTTAATGGTAGCCATACGGGATACGTGATGTGCCTGACTGACACGATTCACGACGAGGGCTATGTCAGCAGCATCCGAGAGGCGCTGAAGAACGCCAAGGGGCCGGGCAACTTCCGCAACCTGTTCGTGTACGCACCGGGCGGCCAGCAGAGCGGCCTGCATCCTCCCGGTCAGCGAGGTGGCCGCACGCCGTTCACAGCCGGCCCTTTTCCACGGCCTCGCGCAGCACCTTGTTTACGCGCGTTTGCCATCCCTTGCCGGATTGGCGTAGATGTTCCAGCACGTCAGCATCAACACGCATGTTGAGGGTGGGGCGCTTTACCTCGACGGCTGGACGGCCCGGCCCGGTCTTCTTCGCAGCCTTCCAGAAGGCCCGCGCGGCCGTCTCGTCATTGGGGTCGTAGAGGTCGGTTTCAGGATCATGGGCCACCGGAGCGCCCGCCTTGTCGGCGGCGCGCACCTTCGACCAATCAGTGTTGAGCTTCTTCATAGAGCCTCCGCTCGATTTGCGAGGCGCGGCGCAGCGAGATAGCGCGCACCGTGTTGCCTCGGATTACATAGACCAGCACCAGCACGACCCCGGCCACCTCCACCATCGCCACATCCATTAAGCGTTCCTCGCCATTGCGCGCCGATTCCAGCGTGAGCTTGTTCGGGGCGTTGTAGACCAGCATGGCATCGGCCAAGCTGATGCCGTGTTTGGCGATGTTGGCGGCGTCTTTCGCTGGGTCGAATGCAAATTCCATGCGAATAATTGTATTGGCAAATATTATTGATGTCAATACAAATATTCGGATAAATCCAGCTGGCCCGACCGCTTGATGGATGCGGCGAGCGCCATGCATGTCCGCAGCGGGTCCAACACGAGCCGGGCCATGAGTGCCTCGATCGTGCTTCGTGTGCGACGTGTTGGTATGTTTGTTGGTATTTTTTTAAATCGAACAGCTGAGACCTAGGTTTTATGCTGCTTATGGGAAAGTATTTTGATGTCACCGTCCCGCCAAGAAAGCCCATCAGATTTTCCCAGTTTGCCCCACAGACAACGATCAAAAAACTGCTTATCGCAATGCTGAAGATGCCTGCGCGTGTTGGCTCGTTTGAGGCGTCGTCTGAACGGGGCGGCCAGGTCACGCTATCGACCAGTTGTTGCACGTTCTACTATATTCTTGGCACGGGCTTCACGAGAATGCCCGGACGAAATTATCGTCCCACGGCACAAATATTCCGGAGACACCGCACAGCAGATCTCAGCCGTCAAAATACAAGCACCAAAGAGGGGAGAGACATGCAGACGAATCGCCAACACTATCCGTATGCGTCGGGAACGTCAGATGCACCGTCCATGAAGCTTTTTTTGACTCAATCGGTGGGCGCTAGTGATCGTTTCGACTACTGGCGGCAGCTTTTCGTCGCCTCTTATCTCGACAAGCCTCGCCACCCCGATTCCGGCGATTTCCGAGGCCGCCTGATCAGAAGCACAACCCACGGTAACGTGACATTCGTCAGCCACCGCGCCGACCCGATCGTGAGCGCGTTCGGCAGGCGGGAAAGCGGCCTTGTGCTGCTGGGGCGCATTCACAGCGGGCGCGTTCGCGTTTTCCAAAACCATGGCGAAACGGCCGACCTCGGATCGGGGAGCGGTCTGGTGCTGTTCGACTGCGATAGGCCTGCCACTACCTATTCCACGCGTTATGAAATGTCTCACCTGGTGCTGCCGCGCTCACTCGTGGCTGCGGCACTCGGTGAGGATCCCGTTCCACGCGGCATGGCGGCGAGGCGGATACCCGATACCGGCCTGGCGCCGATCCTCCAGGCACATCTTGCGGCCCTGGCTGAGCATGGCCAGAACCTGAACGCAGTCGAACTGCAATGCGCGCTCGGTGCGGCCGGTTCGCTCGCGCTGACCCTGCTTGCCGGCCTGGGCGCGGCCACGCGCTTGGACGACGATACAGTCGACGACGCTTTGCTCGCCAGCGCGGAGCGCCAGATCGCACTGAATCTCGGCAACCCCGCCTTCACTGCCGACCGTCTCGCCGGCTTGCTCGGCTGCTCGCGCTCGCATCTTTACCGGCTGTTCGCCCGGCACGGCAAGACGGTGGCGGGGCGCCTGCGGGAAGTGCGGCTGCGCCGGGCCCGGGCGCTGCTCGAAACTCATTGGGGCGAACCGATCGGTACGATCGCGCTGCGTTGCGGCTATCCCGATCTTTCCGCCTTCGGTAAGGTGTTCAGGCGGCATTTTGGCGTGTCCGCATCGGATTGCCGCGATGCCGCCAGAAGCGCGCGTCGACCGGGCTGACGAGCCATGGAAAACGGTTCGGGCGATACCCATCCCCCGGAGAGCCGCGCGGATATCCGGACTGCCGTGGATTTTTGGCAGTCCTGACACATCAGAACTATTTGCTGAGACATTTGGACTAACGCCTGTCCGTCAACCCCTGCAAGATTTGCAACTGCTCATCATGGGGAGGATCGGTCATGGCAAAACATACGCAAACGTCAGGCAGCGCGAATAACATGCCGCGCGCGAGCCATCGCATCAAACGTCTGCCGCGCCGCGCCGCCAGGCTGGCACTAATGGGCATTCCCGTGCTGGCATTGATGCTGTTCCTCGACCCCTGTCTCGCCGCCGGCGGCGATGCCGGCCGTGGTGGCGACAGCAGAGCAGGAAGCCCTGGATCTGCGGGCAGCGTCGGTGGCGAACGTGACGACGCCAAGGGCGGCGACGGTGGCGACGGAGGAAATAGCGGCGACGCAGAAATGGGGGGTGCCGGCGGCGAAGGCGGCAGTCATGACTTTGTCGGCAATGCGATACCAACGGGTAATCTCGCCGGGGGCAATGGCGGTAATGGCGAGCGCGGAGGCGAAAGCGGGGGCGGTGCGGGCGGTGGCGGCGGCGGCGGCGGCGAGGGCGGTATCGGCGCGCTCATACAACACGCAGGACAGTCGGCGACAAACGTCGACCAAACGATCACCGGCGGAAACGGCGGAAGGGGGGGCCGCGGCGGTACCGGGTACAGGGCAGGCGACGGCGGAGCCTCGGGGAACGGGGGCGACGGCGGCACTGGCCTCTTTTTTTCGGGTCAAACGCTGACGCACAATGGCGTTGCCATCGGCGGCACTGGCGGTGCCGGCAACTACGGAAGCGGTGTGGTCAGCCTCCCGAGTGGCCCAGCCGGCACCAATGGCAAAGGCAGCATCGGCGGTAATGGAGGGATTGGCATTTTCTTTTCCGGAGACGCACTGATCAACCACGGCGGCATCATTGGAGGCGACGGTGGCATGAGCGAGGACGTACCGGAGCACGGCGACGGCAACGGCAGTTCCGGAGGCGCGGGCCTGGTCTTTTCCGGCACCACACTGTCGAACGACGGCGCCATCACCGGGGGCGATGGCGGCGCTTTCGGCTTCTCATTCGGGGATATAGGCAGTATTGGCGGCAAGGGCGGAGCCGGCGTTGTTTTCTCCGGCGACACCTTGATGAACCGTGGCGCCATTACCGGCGGGGCCGGTGGCAGTGGAGGCGACGGCCCCAATGCGGGGGCCGCGGGCAGTGGCGGCGTCGGTCTTCTTGCCCAGGGCGGGAATGTCACTCTCATCAATGCCGGCACGATCAGCGGCGGAATGAGCGGCGATGGCAGCACGCAGGCCGATGCCATTACGCTGGCTGGCGATGGTAACCGGCTGGAGCTTCGGGCGGGCTCGATCATCAACGGCAATGTCGTGGCGTCGGGGGCCGGCAACGTCTTTGCGTTGGGAGGAGACGGCAAGGATGGCAACGGCGAAGACGCCAGTTTCGATGTTTCTCTGATCGGCGGCGACAGGCAATATGCCGGCTTCGATCATTTTGAAAAAACCGGCGCCGGTGCGTGGATATTGACCGGAACGGGGGATCAGGACTGGACGATCGCCGAAGGCGCGCTGATCGGCAATACCGACAGCTTTGGCGGAGACCTCTCTTTTGCAACAGGGGCCGGTACGCGCGGCGTCGTCTTCGACATGGATCGCAACGATACCTATGCCGGGACGATTTCCGGCGACGGCGCCTTGTTCAAGACGGGCGGCGGCACGCTGGTGCTGGATGGCCAGAATACCTATCAGGGCGGCACGACGTTGGTTGACGGGACGTTGTCTGTGTCGAGTGACACCAGCCTCGGCGATGCCGCGGGCAGCTTGGTCTTCGATGGGGGCACGCTGCAAGTCACGGGTACCGGCTTTACGAATACCGGGCGCGACATCGTGTTGGGCGCGCAGGGTGGCGGCTTGGATATTGCTGACCTCGATAACCGGTTCACGCTGGCCCAGAACATCGTGGGCGATGGCGACCTTGTCAAGCGCGGCGCAGGGACTCTGGTCATGACGGGCGCCAATGACTATCGCAATACTGTGGTTGAGAACGGCACGCTGATCGGCAGCGCGGATTCGGTTTCCGGCAACATTGGCAATGCCGGTACGCTGGTCTTCGAGCAGGCTGACAATGCCAGTTTTGCAGGTGATGTCTCGGGTCTGGATGGCAATAATGGCAAGATGGTCAAGCGTGGCGCGGGAAGGCTCACGCTGGATGGCAGCTCTTCGCTCAGCTGGTCGATTGAGGAGGGTGCAATGGCGAGTGCCGCCGAACGTTTCGGCGGCAATGCCGAGATTGCCGCGGATGCATCGCTCATTTTCGAACAGTGGCAGGACGCAGCCTATGGCGGCGCGCTTTCCGGGGCGGGGCACTTTATCAAAACAGGAGATAGCACGCTTGTCTACCGCGGCCACAGCGCGGCCTTCGCCGGCACTACTACGATTGACCAAGGCATGTTGATTGTTGGCGATACGTCGGACGGCGATGCCATGCTCGGGGGCTCGGTCAAGGTGGCCGATGGCGCCACGCTGGGGGGGCATGGCACGGCCGGCTCCGGCGTTGGCTCTTTCGTCACCATCGGCTCGGGCGGCACGCTGGCGCCGGGCAATTCCATCGGCACCCTGACCGTCGATGGCGATCTGACCTTCGAGGCCGGCTCCCGCTTCGAAGTCGAGGTCGATCCCCAAGGCGCGGCCAGCGACCGAGTCAATGTGACGGGTACGGCAACTCTCAATGGCGGCTCGGTGGCGCACGTCGGGGCAGGCGGCAATTACGATCTGCGTTCGTCCTACACGATTCTGTCGGCCGATCAGCTTAGCGGCGCGTTTGATGAGGTCACCTCGGATTTCGCGTTCCTGACGCCCGTTCTGGCCTATGACTACAACGCAGGCACCATTGCGCTGAATCTGTCGCGCAACGACGCGGATTTTGCTTCCAAGGCGCAGACCCACAACCAACGAAAGACCGCTTCAGGCATCGACAGCATTGGTGTGGATGCGGGCCACGCCGTCTACGATGCCGTCGCACAACTGCCCGATAACGCGGAACTGATCGGGCGCAGCCTGGATGCGCTGTCGGGCGAAATCCACGCCTCGGTCAAATCCGCGCTGATCGAAGACAGCCGCTTTATCCGCAATGCGGCGAATGACCGGCTACGTACGGCCTTTGGCAACACAGGCAGTTCGGCCGCGACCTATGCCCCGGGCACTGCGCCCGATGGGGCCGGTAACGTTGTCTGGAGCCAGGCGTTCGGTTCGTGGGGCAAATTCGACAGCAATGGCAATGCCGCCGCGCTGGATCATGACACGGCGGGTTTGCTGATCGGGGCCGACACGCAGGTCGGCAACTGGCGGCTGGGCGCGCTGGCGGGTTACAGCCATTCCACCTTCGATGCCGATGACCGGGATTCGTCCGGGCGCAGCGATAATTATCACCTGGGCGTCTATGGCGGCACACAATGGGGCAAGCTGGCCATGCGTACCGGCATGGCCTATAGCTGGCACGACATCAGGAACCGTCGTTCGGTGTCCATACCCGGTTTGCAAGACAGCCTGAAGAGCAACTACGACGCCAACACCTTCCAGATCTTCGGCGAGCTCGGCTATGGCATTCAGATGGGCAATACGCATCTCGAACCGTTTGCCAACGTGGCTTATGTGCATTTGCACACGGACGGATTCAACGAAGACGGTGGCGCGGCGGCGTTGTCAGGCAAGGGCGACAGTACCGAAACGGCCTTTACCACGCTGGGGCTGCGGGCGGCGCATCAGCTAGCCATCGGTTCGATGGATGCCTTGCTGCGCGGCACGCTGGGCTGGCGCTACGCGTTTGGTGATGTCACGCCGGAGAGCACGCACCGGTTCTCGGCGGGGGATGCTTTTACGGTTGCCGGGGTGCCGATTGCGAGAAATGCGGCTGTCGTCGAAGCGGGGGTCGATATCGGGGTGGCCGACAACACGCGCATTGGAGTGTCGTACACCGGGCAGCTGGCGGATTCGGCGCATGACCACGGCGTCAAAGCGGATGTCACGATCCGGTTCTGATGATCCGGAGGGTTGCCCGCCCAGCCTGTCTTTGATTCCGCGCAGATCATTTTGAGTCCGGGGGCCGCACACTGGCGCCCATGACCTCTCCAGATCAATCTTCAGAACCTCAATCCCCAGAACCGGCCCGTGCCGCCGCCGAGCCGGGCGGCACGCACGCAATGGCCGGAACGCCGCCGCCAGGCCGTACATTCCCGGTGCCGCGCGGCCGGCTTGCCTGGATCACCGGCGTGATCAGCATCATTCTTCTCGGCGCCAGCACGCTGTTCTGGTGCCTGCTGCTGTTTCCCGTGGCGCTGCTCAAGCTGGTGCTGCCGTTTCCGGCGGTCAGGCGGCGCGTCGACCCGGTGCTCAACGCCATCGCCTCCGCCTGGGTCTCCTGCAATGCCGGTTGGTTCCAGCGCATTCAGCGGGCCCCGTGGGATGTCCAGGGCCATGCCGGGCTGCGCTACGCCGACTGGTATCTGGTCAACTGCAATCACCAGTCGTGGGTGGACATCTTCGTGCTGCAATGGGCGCTGAACCGGCGCATCCCCTTGCTGAAGTTCTTCCTGAAGCAACAGCTGATCTACGTGCCGGTAATCGGCCTGGCCTGGTGGGCGCTGGATTTCCCCTTCATGAAGCGCCACGGCAAGGCCGAACTTCGCCGCAACCCGGCTCTGGGCCGCGAAGACCAGGAGGCCGCGCGGCGCGCCTGCGAGAAGTTTTCGCTGGTGCCCACCAGTGTGATGGTTTTCGTGGAAGGCACGCGTTTTTCTGAAGCCAAGCGGGTGGCGCAGTCTTCGCCATATCGCCATCTGCTCAAGCCCAGGGCGGGGGGCCTGGCGGTGGCGTTGAATGCCATGGGCAAGCGCTTTCGCTCGATGGTGGACGTTACCCTTGCCTATCCGGAAGGGATCCCCCGCTTCTGGGACCTGGCATGCGGCCGCGTCGGGCCGGTAGCCGTGCGCATCCGGCAGCTGCCGGTGCCGCCCGGCTTCTGCGACGCGGACTACACCCGCGACAAGGCCTTCCGCACTGAGTTCCACCACTGGCTGGGCCAGCAGTGGCAGGCCAAAGACGAAGAGCTCGAACGGCTGATGGCGTGCCGCGCGGGCTGATACCTGTTGTTCGGGCTGCGGCCCGATCGACCACTTTCGTAGGGCTTCTGCCGGCCGGGGGTCAGCCCGCGCCGGGCGCCGAATAGCCTGACACGAAGGTCTTCGGCGGCGTTCCGTCTTCATAGTAGACATGCCGCCTGACCTGGCCGATATCCGCCCCGTAGCAGTGGATGCTGATGGCCACCTGGTCGGCGCTGGCGTTCTGCACGCGATGCACGTCTCCGATGGCGGGCGATACCTGTTCCACCTGGCCGGTTTGCAGCACTTGCGCCGGGCCGTTGGCAACCGCGCGGTGGTCGTCCCGCAGGTGGTAGCGGGTGCCGATTTCGGCGCCGCGCAGCATGCCGATGACGCCCCAGACGGTATGGTCGTGGATGGGCGTGAGCTGCCCGGGGCCCCAGACAAAGCTGACCACCGAGAAGCGTCCGGCGGGGTCCAGGTGCAGCAGGTATTGCTGGTAGTGTTCGGGGTGCGGCACGGTACAGGACGGGGCTAGCCAGCCGTCGTCTTCGACCAGCCGCCGCATGGCCGTACTGACCGCGGCCAGCACGTCGGCCTCGGCGGCCCGGCCGGCGTCCAGCGCGCTGTCCACCGCGTTCACGAAGGCATTCAGTCGGGGGTTCATGTTGGTCATCCTTTGGGGGCGCGCTGTGCGCGGGCCATGCGGGCATGGCTCGACTATAGAGAGGTACGGCGGGCTGGGCAAATGGCGGAATTGCGACAAGGGCGATTCGATCAGGTGTCAGGCACCTGCGTGAACTGACCCCCAAAAGTTGGATACGAACTTTTGGGGGTATTTTTCATGACGAAGTACAGTGAAGAGGTCAAGCTGGCAGCGGTCCAGGAGTATGACCTGGGCCATGC
>Ga0222427_100781_pt1 | contig 28851 bp, 28 predicted proteins | sample 2B20Ametagenome_FD_182890 | JGI IMG/M metagenome (GOLD analysis project Ga0222427, IMG submission 182890) | Enriched microbial communities from leaf-cutter ant dump, University of Wisconsin, Madison, United States - 2B20A (version 2) | ecosystem: Environmental > Terrestrial > Nest > Insects nest...
CGGCGGCGTAGGCAGCGCGCTTCTCTTCCGGCGGCTGGAACGGGGTGACGACACCGACGGTCAGGCCGAGGAATTCGTACAGCGGACGCATCCAGTTGGCGTCGCGACGGGCCAGGTAGTCGTTGACCGTGACCACGTGCACGCCCTTGCCGGACAGTGCGTTGAGGTAGACGCCCAGGGTCGCCACCAGGGTCTTGCCCTCACCGGTACGCATTTCCGCGATCATGCCTTCGTGCAAGGTCATGCCGCCGATCAGCTGGACGTCGAAGTGGCGCATGCCCATGATCCGCTTGCCGGCCTCGCGCGCGACGGCGAAGGCTTCAGGCAGGAGCTGGTCGAGGGTCTCGCCTTTGGCCAGGCGCTCTTTGAACTCGGGGGTCTTGGCCCGCAGTTGCTCATCAGAGAGGGCCACCATCTGCTCTTCGAAGGCATTGACGATCTGCACCGTCTTGAGCATGCGTTTCACTTCACGCTCGTTCTTGCTTCCAAAAAGTTTCTTTAACAAAGGCGCAAACATATCGGCAGGATCTTCCACACGTAGGGATGGAGGGCGGCCCCGTGAAGTCGCCCGTGCAGCCCTTATGGCCGCATGCGAACGAGCATTCTACCCGGAAACGATGGTGAGGAAAGTGGTGGAGTTCCACGATGCTGGCACAGCGCTGTGACGGGGCTTTTTTACAATAAGGGCTTTTTCCTCAACTTCAACCCGCGTGGATCAAGATTCACGTAGATAGCGGCTCTCCAGCCACTCCCGGGGGATCTGTTAAGATGCCGGGATCGTCTTTCCAGGTGTCATCATGGCCTATCGCCGCTCTCCCGCTCGCGCCCCCGGCACGCTGTTGCGCGAAGCCCGTCCACTGAAGGTGCTGTTCAATCATGCGCAACGCCTGGCGCAATTGCAGCGCCTGGTGGAAAGCCAGTTGCAGCCGGCAGCACGGGAGCATTGCCATGTGGCGTCATGGCGCGAAGGCACCTTGCTGCTGATCGTCACCGACGGGCATTGGGCGACACGCCTGCGCTACCAGCAGAAGCGTCTGCAGCGACAGCTCGAGCAACTGGAGGCCTTTGCCGGGCTCAGCCGCATCCTGTTCAAGGTGCAGCCGGTGGCCACTACGGTGCGCGGGCCAAGCCATGTCATCGATATCTCCGACAAGTCGGCGGAAACCATCCAGGCCACGGCCGAGGGCATCAGTGATCCGAACCTGCGTGCCGCATTGGAGCGCCTGGCGAGCCACAGGAAGAGCAACAAGGACAACTCATGAGGCCGTTGTCGGCAGCCCAATAAAAAAGGCCACCCGAAGGTGGCCTCAAAACTAGAGAGAGTATTCGAACTTATACAGCGGCAACCGGACGCATATAGGAGATCGGTGCGGTGCTCGCATCTTCGAAGGTCACCACTTCCCAGGCGTCCTTCTCCTCGATCAGCTTGCGCAGCAGCTGGTTGTTCAGCGCATGGCCCGACTTGAAGCCACGGAATTCGCCGATCAGGCTGTTGCCCAGCAGGTAGAGGTCGCCAATGGCGTCGAGGATCTTGTGCTTGACGAATTCGTCTTCATAGCGAAGGCCGTCTTCGTTCAGCACACCGTCCTTGTCCACCACGATGGCGTTTTCCACGCTGCCGCCGAGGGCGAGGTTGTGCTTGCGCAGGTACTCGATGTCGCTCATGAACCCGAAGGTGCGGGCGCGGCTGACTTCCTTCACGAACGAGGTGCTGGAAAAGTCGACGCTGGCACTCTGGGTACGGTTGCGGAACACCGGGTGGTCGAAATCGATCTCGAAACTCACCTTGAACCCGTCGAAAGGCAGGAAGGTGGCGCGCTTGTCGCCATCTTCGACAGTCACTTCACGCAGGATGCGGATGAATTTCTTCGGCGCGTCCTGTTCTTCCAGGCCGGCGGATTGAATCAGGAATACGAAGGGGCCTGCGCTACCGTCCATGATCGGGACTTCGGAGGCGGAGAGCTCGACGTAGGCGTTATCGATGCCCAGGCCAGCCATGGCCGAGAGCAGGTGCTCAACCGTGTCTACCTTGGTATCGCCGTTGACCAGCGTCGTCGACATGGTGGTCTCGCCGACGTTTTCCGCACGGGCAGGGATATGCACCACGGGATCGAGGTCGGCTCGGCAAAATACGATGCCGGTATCCACAGGCGCGGGTTTCAGGGTCAGGTAAACCTTTTCCCCGGAGTGCAGGCCGACACCTGTGGCACGGATGATATTTTTCAGGGTGCGTTGTTTAATCATGGCATTGGCCGCTTCAGCACAGATTGCGAACTGGTATCAACAAAGGCTGGGGATGATAACAGACCCCGCCTTTGCTGAACACCAATCACCCTAATACCCCTGATAAATTCCATCAATCGGCCTGACGACGCAGGAAAGCCGGGATGTCCAGGTAATCCAGATCGTCCTGAGGGTTGAGCTTGGCAGCCGCTGCAGCACCCGCGTGGGTCTGGTTGCGCATCACGGTCGGACGCTCCAGGTCGCGGTAGTTGACGGCCGGTTGCTCGTTGCGCACAGGCGCCGGAGCCGGGGTCGAAGCCTGGGCGGCCGCGCTCTGCAGGGTGTTGTCGATGACCTTCACAGGCTTCTCGATCTTGGCACCCAGACCAGTGGCAACCACGGTGACGTGCAGCTCGTCGCGCATGTCCGGATCGATCACGGTACCGACCTTGACCATCGCGTGATCGGACGCGAACGCCTCGATGATGCTACCCACGTCGGAGTATTCACCCAGCGACAGATCCGGACCGGCGGTGATGTTGACCAGGATGCCGCGGGCGCCCTGCAGGTTGACGTCTTCCAGCAGCGGGTTGCGGATCGCCGCCTCGGTGGCTTCGCGAGCACGGTTCGGACCGCTGGCGCAGCCGGTGCCCATCATCGCCATGCCCATTTCGCTCATCACGGTGCGCACGTCGGCGAAGTCGACGTTGATCATGCCCGGACGCTTGATGATGTCGGAGATACCGCGAACGGCACCGGCCAGAACATCGTCCGCCTTGGCGAAGGCCGACAGCAGGCTGGCGTCCTTGCCGAGGATGGTCAGCAGTTTTTCGTTGGGGATGGTGATCAGCGAGTCGACGCTGTCGGCCAGCGAGCGGATGCCTTCATCGGCGATCTGCATGCGCTTGCGACCTTCGAACGGGAACGGACGGGTCACCACCGCAACGGTGAGGATGCCCAGCTCCTTGGCCACTTCGGCGATGATCGGCGCGGCACCGGTACCGGTACCACCACCCATGCCGGTGGTGATGAAGACCATGTTGGTGCCCTGCAGAACCTCGGCGATACGCTCGCGGTCTTCCAGGGCGGCCTGGCGGCCGATTTCCGGATTGGCGCCCGCGCCCAGGCCCTTGGTCACGCCGGTACCCAGTTGCAGGATGGTGCGCGCACCGATGTTTTTCAGGGCCTGAGCATCGGTGTTGGCGCAGATGAATTCGACGCCTTCGATGTTGCTCTTGACCATGTGGTTGACGGCGTTGCCACCGCCGCCACCGACGCCGATCACTTTGATGACCGGACTTTGCGGGACGTTGTCTACGAGCTCGAACATTTTCCCTCTCCTTTCATTTCTCTAGTTTTTGCGCCTACCACTACTGCTTTTGAAACTTAGAAGTTTCCCTGGACCCAACGCTTGAAGCGCTCAAGCACGGGGGCCTTCGGTTCATCGCCATAGCTGTCGTTTCGGATACCCGGCACAGGCACGCCATCGGACTGCTTCTGCAGGCCGTAGGTGAGCAGGCCTACGCCAGTCGAATAGATCGGGTTGCGCACCACGTCGCTCAGCCCCCGAACGCTGTGCGGCACGCCGAGGCGTACCGGCATGTGGAAGATTTCCTCGGCCAGTTCGACCGCGCCTTCCATCTTCGAGGTACCCCCGGTCAGGACGATGCCCGCGGGTACCAGGTCTTCGTAGCCGCTGCGACGCAGTTCGGCCTGGATCAGGGTGAACAGCTCGTCGTAGCGCGGCTCGACCACTTCGGCCAGGGCCTGGCGGGACAGCTCGCGCGGCGGACGGTCGCCAACGCTCGGCACCTTGATGGTCTCGCCGGCACCGGCCAGCTTGGCCAGGGCGCAGGCGTAACGGATCTTGATTTCCTCGGCGTACTGGGTCGGCGTGCGCAAGGCCATGGCGATGTCGTTGGTCACCTGGTCGCCGGCGATCGGGATCACCGCGGTGTGACGGATGGCGCCTTCGGTGAAGATGGCGATGTCGGTCGTGCCGCCACCGATATCCACCAGGCACACGCCCAGCTCTTTCTCGTCATCGGTCAGCACCGAGTACGCCGAGGCCAGTTGCTCGAGGATGATGTCGTCGATTTCCAGGCCGCAGCGACGCACGCACTTCTCGATGTTCTGTGCCGCGTTGACCGCGCAGGTCACCACATGGACCTTGGCCTCCAGACGCACGCCCGACATGCCCAGGGGCTCGCGCACGCCTTCCTGGTTGTCGATCACGTAGTCCTGCGGCAGGGTGTGCAGTACGCGCTGGTCGGCCGGAATGGCCACGGCCTGTGCAGCGTCCAGCACTCGCTCGAGGTCGGCGGTGCTGACTTCACGGTCGCGGATCGCCACGATGCCGTGGGAGTTCAGGCTGCGGATATGGTTGCCGGCCACACCGACGAAGGCCGAGTGGATCCGGCAACCGGCCATCAGCTGGGCCTCTTCGACGGCGCGCTGGATCGACTGCACGGTTGACTCGATATTGACCACCACGCCTTTCTTCAACCCGCGCGATGGATGGGTACCGATACCGACGATTTCCAGGGTGCCGTCGGCGGCGACTTCGCCCACCAGTGCAACCACCTTGGACGTGCCGATATCCAGCCCGACGATCATTTTGCCGCTATGCGCATTTGCCATGGGTCCTGCCTCTCTCTAATTCTTCGCCACGGCGGGTTGGGCCGCGGGCTGTGCAATCGGTTCCCGCCAGCCAACGGCGAGTCCGTTGGCGTAACGCAGATCGATGCGGGCGATGTTCGTGATCTGTTCTTTGAGCGTCTTGTTGTAGATGGCAATGAAGCGGCGCATTTTTTCCACCAGGTGGTCGCGCCCCAGCAGCAGTTCGATCCCAGGGCCGGCACTGCCGGCGCCGGTGGTGAGGAACCAGCTGCCCCGCTCGCGCAGCTCGAGGCGAGCGATCGAGAAACCCAGGGGGCGCAACATCTGGTTGAGTACCTGATATTGCTGCATCACTTGTTGCTGAGCGCGCTGCGGCCCGAAGAGCTGCGGCAGGTGCTCGTAGTTCGCTAGCTCGCGCGGGGTGAAGGCCTGGCCCTGGTTGTTGAGCAAGGCATCTTCGCCCCAGCGCGCCACCGGCAATTGTTCTTCCAGGCGGATCACCACTTCGTCCGGCCATACCCGGCGTACTTCGGCGTGGGCGATCCAGGGCATCTGCTCCAGCTCGGTACGCATGCTCGCCAGGTCGACGGTGAAGAAGCTCGCCGCCACATAGGGCGCGATCCGCTGCTGCACCGCCTGCTGGCTGATGTAGCTGAGATCGCCCTGCACGGCGATCTTGGTGATCGGCCGATCGGCATACGGCATCAGCCGTTGCGCCCCCTCGTAGGCGGCAAAACCTGCGGCGACCAGCAGCACAGGCCACAGCAGTCGCTTGAAGATGCTGAAGTTAGGCTTGGGCAGGCGCGTCGACAGTGGCTCCTTGGCCACCATCCGGCTGGCACCACGCGGCACCGGCTTGTTACGGCCGGTGGCGGGTTGCTGATGACGTACCATCGCGCCTTGCATGGGCTTAACCTCGCGCCTCGACACTGGCCGCCAGGATCGCCAGCACCAGTTGCTGGAAATCGAGGCCGGCCGCACGTGCCGCCATGGGCACCAGGCTATGGTCGGTCATGCCTGGTGCGGTGTTGACTTCAAGCAGCCAGAAACGGCCCTGCTCATCCTGCATCACATCCACACGGCCCCAGCCGGCGATGCCGATGGCGTCGCAGGCGCGGGTGGTGAGGTCGATCAATTCCTGTTCCTTGGCGGCGTCCAGGCCACACGGAATCCGGTACTGGGTATCGGAAGCCAGGTACTTGGCGTCGTAGTCGTAGAACGAGTGCGGGGTGCCCAGGGCGATCGGCGGCAGGACCTGGTCGCGCAGCACCGCGACGGTGAACTCCGGACCGTGGATCCACTGCTCGACCAGCACTTGCGAATCGTAGGTCGCGGCGTCCTTCCAGGCCGCGATCAATTCCTCGACGCTGGACACTTTCGCCATACCGATACTGGAACCTTCATGGGCCGGTTTGACGATCAAAGGGAAGCCCAGTTCCGCGCCTGCAGAAATACAGTCGGACTCGCTGGCCAGCACGGCATGGCGCGGGGTCGGAATGCCCAGGCTCTGCCACACCTGCTTGGTGCGCAGCTTGTCCATGGCCAGGGCGGAGGCGAGGATGCCGCTGCCGGTGTACGGAATGCCCAGGCACTCCAGCAGGCCCTGCATGCTGCCGTCTTCGCCACCACGACCGTGGAGGATGATGAAGGCACGGTCGATCTTCTCGCTTTGCAGGCGGCTCAGCAGGTCGTCACCGACATCGATGGCGACCACGTCGACACCGGCGCCCTGCAGGGCGTCGATCACGGCGGCGCCGGATTTCAGCGAGACTTCGCGCTCGGCGCTCTTGCCGCCGTAGAGCACGGCGACGCGCCCGAAGTCCTTCGGCGCGGTGGTGGAATGCAGCTTGGCGTAGGCTTCAGTCATTTGGCTTTCTCCTGACTGGCAACCGCACCAGCAAACAACGGGCTCTTCAACAATTGTGGGGCGAGGCCGCCGATATCACCGGCGCCCTGGCACAGCAGGATGTCGCCGGCACGCAGCAGCGGCTTGACCAGCGGCGCCAGTTCAATACCGCGCTCGATGTAGATCGGGTCGAGCTGGCCGCGCTGACGGATGCTGTGGCACAGCTGACGGCTATCGGCGCCCGGGATCGGCTCTTCGCCGGCCGGGTAGACCTCCATCAGCAGCAGCACGTTGGCGTCGGCCAGGACCTGGACGAAATCGTCGTACAGGTCGCGGGTACGGCTGTAGCGGTGCGGCTGGTAGACCATCACCAGGCGGCGCTCCGGCCAGCCACCACGCACGGCCTTGATCACTGCGGCGACCTCGGTCGGATGGTGACCGTAGTCGTCCACCAGCATGACGTTGCCGCCTTCCACCGGCAGCTCGCCGTAGACCTGGAAGCGTCGACCCACACCCTGGAAGCCCGACAGCCCTTGGACGATGGCTTCGTCGCTGATGCCTTCGTCGGTGGCGATGGCGATGGTCGCCAAAGCATTGAGCACGTTGTGGTTGCCCGGCATGTTCACCGACACATCCAGCGGCGCGCGGTCGCGACGCAGCACGGTGAAGTGGGTCTGCATGCCCGACTGGCGCACGTTGATCGCGCGTACGTCGGCCTCTTCGCTGAAACCGTAGGTGACCGCCGGACGCTTGACCTGAGGCAGGATCTCGCGGACCACCGGATCGTCCAGGCAGACTACGGCCAGGCCATAGAACGGCAGGTTGTGGAGGAACTCGACGAAGGTCTTCTTCAGCTTGTTGAAGTCGCCTTCGTAGGTCGCCATGTGGTCGGCGTCGATGTTGGTGACCACCGCAACCAGCGGCTGCAGGTGCAGGAAGCTGGCGTCGCTTTCGTCGGCTTCGGCGATCAGGTAGCGGCTGGTACCGAGCTGGGCGTTGGTGCCCGCAGCATTCAGGCGGCCGCCGATTACGAAGGTCGGATCAAGGCCACCGGCGGCGAAGACCGAGGCCAGCAGGCTGGTGGTGGTGGTCTTGCCGTGGGTGCCGGCAACGGCAATGCCGTGGCGGTAGCGCATCAGCTCGGCGAGCATTTCGGCGCGAGGCACTACCGGAATGCGGCGCTCGAGGGCGGTGGCGACTTCCGGGTTGGCGGTATTGATGGCGCTGGATACCACCAGCACGTCGGCGCTGGCGGCGTTCTCGGCACGGTGGCCGATGAAGATCTCGGCACCGAAGGACTTCAGGCGCTCGGTGACGGGCGAGTCCTTGAGATCGGAACCGGAAACCTGGTAACCCAGGTTCAGCAGGACTTCGGCGATCCCGCACATGCCCACGCCGCCGATACCGACGAAGTGGATGCGGCGGATACGGCGCATTTCAGGCTGGGGCATGGCTTTCTGGCTCTCAACCATGGGCCACCTCCAGACAGGTATCGACTACGGTGCGGGTTGCAGCAGGTTTGGCCAGGCGTCGTGCAGTGGTGGCCATGGTGTCGAGTTTTTCCGGTTGCATCAGCACCTCGTTCAGGCGTTCAGCGAGCTGCGCTGCGCCAGTTGTCGCTTGCGGCATCAGGAAGGCGGCGCCTTCGCGTGCCAGATAATGGGCATTGTGGGTCTGGTGGTCGTCGATCGCGTGGGGCAAGGGCACCAGCATCGACGGCAGTCCGGCGGCGGCCAGCTCGCTGACGGTCAGCGCTCCGGCACGGCACACCACCAGGTCGGCCCAGCCGTAGGCTTGGGCCATATCCTTGATGAACGGCTCGACTCGAGCCTCGACCCCCACCTCGCGATAACGCTCGGCAGTGATCTGGTCATGATTCTTCCCGGCCTGGTGGAACACCTCAGGGCGGAGATTTTCCGCGACCAGGGCCAGGGCCTGGGGCAGCAGCTTGTTCAGCGGCTCGGCACCCAGGCTGCCGCCCAGCACCAGCAGACGGGCACGGCGCCCGGCCAGGGCCTCGCGCACAGGCTCCAGGAACAGCTCGGGACGTACCGGGTTGCCAGTGGTGCGGCGCTTGGCGCTGGCGCCGAAGGTGTCCGGGAAAGCTTCACAGACACGTCCGGCCAGGGGTACCAGCATCCGATTGGCGGTACCGGCGCGGGCGTTCTGCTCGTGAATCACCACAGGTACACCGCACAGCTTCGCCGCCACGCCACCAGGACCGGTGACGTAGCCACCGAAACCGACCACGCAGGCCGGCTTGAGCTGGCGAATGATCCGCCGCGCCTGCAGCACTGCCTTGACCAGGGTGAACGGCGCCTTGAGCAGCGACAGCTTGCCCTTGCCACGCAGCCCGGTGACGTTGATCAGATGCAGTTGCAGGCCAGCCTGCGGTACCAGTTCGTTCTCGATGCCACGTGGCGTGCCCAGCCAGTGCACGGTGTAGCCACGCGCCTGGAATTCCCGCGCGCATGCCAGCGCCGGGAACACATGGCCGCCGGTTCCGCCGGCCATGATCAATACGTTCTTGCCGTCAGCGGCCATGATGATTCGGCTCCTCGGCAAAATCGTTTTCGTCGAATTCGTGTTCCTCGCTGCCCAGGTGCGTTCGGCTCTCCCATTCGATGCGCAACAGCAACCCGACGCAGGCACAGCAGATCACCAACGAGCTGCCGCCATAACTGAGGAATGGCAGGGTCAGGCCCTTGGTCGGCAGCAGGCCGACGTTCACCCCGATGTTGATGAGGAACTGACCGATCCACAGGAAGGCCAGGCCGAAGGCCACGTAGGCGGCGAAGAACTGCTTGGCTTTTTCTGCCCACAGGCCGATGTACAGCGCACGCACGGTGACGAAGACGAACAGGGCGAGGGTCAGCAGCGAGCCGACCACGCCCAGCTCTTCAGCGAGTACCGAGAACACGAAGTCGGTGTGTGCTTCCGGCAGGTAGAACTGCTTCTGCACGCTGTTGCCCAGGCCGACGCCGAACCACTCGCCACGGCCGAAGGCAATCAGCGCCTGGGTCAGCTGATAGCCCGAGCCGAACTGGTCGGACCAGGGGTCGGTAAAGGTGATCAGACGCGCCATCCGGTATGGCTGGGCCTGGACCAGGACGAACACCGCGCCTACCGCCAGCACCACCATCAGGCCGAAGCGGAACAAGCCCACCCCGCCGAGGAACAGCATTGCGGCCGCCGAGCCCATCATGACCACGGTGGCACCGAAGTCCGGCTCCATCAGCAGCAGGCCAGCCATCGGCAGCAGGACAATGAACGGCTTGAAGAAGCCCATCCAGCTTTCCCGCACTTCCTGCTGGCGCCGCACCAGGTAGCCGGCGAGGTAGACCACCACAAAGACCTTGGCGATTTCCGAGGGCTGCACGTTGAAGAAGCTGAAACCGATCCAGCGCATCGAACCGTTCACTTCACGGCCGATCCCGGGAATCAGCACCGCCACCAGCAGGCCGAAGGCGCCGATCAGCATCAGGAAGCCCATGCGCTGCCAGGTGGAGATCGGCACCATCATGGTGACGATGCACGCACCTACACCCAGACCGACATAAATCAGGTGGCGGAACATGTGGTAGAGCGGATTGCCCGACTGCGCCGCGGCGACTTCCGACGATGCCGAGGTAATCATCACCAGGCCCAGGCCGAGCAACGCCAGGCAACCGACCAGGAACGGGAAGTCCAGGTCGATGCCACGACCGCTGATGAGCGGCGACGGATAGGGCTTGATGGCGCCGAAGATCATGTCAGCGCTCCTGCGGCCTGGGCGAACAGGCGCCCACGCTCTTCGAAGTTCTTGAACATGTCGAGGCTGGCGCAGGCGGGCGACAGCAGCACGGCATCGCCGGGCCGGGCCAGTTCGGCGCATTTGCCCACGGCTTCCTCAAGGGTCTTGACCCGGACCAGTGGAACACTGTCACCCAGGGCTTCGGCCAGCAGCTCGGCATCACGACCAAGCAGGACCACCGCACGGCAATGCTCCGCGACCGGCGCACGCAGGCCGGAGAAGTCAGCACCCTTGCCGTCGCCACCGGCGATCAGCACCAGCTTGCCGTCGATATCGGCGCCCAGGCCTTCGATCGCGGCCAGGGCAGCACCGACGTTGGTGGCCTTGGAGTCGTCGTAGTAGTTGACGCCGTTGAGCTCACGCACCCACTGGCAGCGATGGGCCAGGCCACCGAAGCTGCGCAGGCTTTCCAGCATGGCTTCGAATGGCAGGCCCACGGAGTGCCCCAGGGCCAGGGCGGCCAGGGCGTTGGACTGGTTGTGCGCACCGCGAATCTTCAGTTCACGGACCGGCATCAGGTTCTGGAATTCGAAGGCGAGGTACTTCTCGCCGTCTTCTTCGCGCAGGCCGAAGGCCTTGAAATCCGGCTTGTTCAGACCGAAGGTCCAGCACGGCTGACCCTCGACCGGCAGCGGACGGCTCAGGGCATCCTGGCGGTTGACCACGACCTGGCGCGCACCACGGAAGATCCGGTGCTTGGCCAGATGGTAGGCCGGCAGGCCGCTGTAGCGGTCCATGTGGTCTTCGCTGACGTTGAGGACGGTAGCGACTTCGGCGTTGAGCTGGTCGGTGGTTTCCAGTTGGAAGCTCGACAGTTCCAGCACGTACAGCTCGACGTCGTCATCGAGCAGATCCAGGGCCGGGGTGCCGAGATTGCCGCCCACTGCCACGCGCTTGCCGGCAGCGGCGGCCATCTCGCCGACCAGGGTGGTGACGGTGCTCTTGGCGTTGGAGCCGCTGATGGCGACGATCGGGGCCTTGGCGTTGCGCGCGAACAGCTCGATATCGCCGGACAGCTTCACTCCACGCGCAGCCGCCTGCTGCAGGGCCGGGGTCGCCAGGGCCAGGCCGGGGCTGACGTACAGCTCGTTGGCGCGGCAGAGGAAATCGACGTCCAGCTCGCCACAGCGCACTTCCACCTGCGGATAGTCGCGACGCAGGGTCGCCAGTTCCGGCGGATTCTCGCGCGTGTCGGCGACCGCAAACGCAACGCCCCGGTTCGCCAGGAAGCGAACCAGGGACATGCCGCTCTTGCCGAGGCCGACAACGATGCGGAATTGGTCAGATGCGATCAGGGACACGCGTTCTACCTCAGTTTCAGGGTTGCCAGGCCGATCAGCACGAGAATCACGGTGATGATCCAGAAGCGGACGATCACGCGCGGCTCGGGCCAGCCCTTGAGTTCAAAGTGGTGATGGATCGGCGCCATGCGGAACACCCGCTTGCCGGTCAGCTTGAACGACGCGACCTGGATGACCACCGACAGGGTCTCCATGACGAACACGCCACCCATGATGAACAGGACGATTTCCTGGCGAACGATCACTGCGATGGTGCCGAGGGCAGCGCCCAGCGCCAGGGCGCCGACGTCGCCCATGAAGACCTGGGCCGGGTAGGTGTTGAACCACAGGAAACCGAGGCCGGCGCCGATCAGCGCGCCACAGAACACAATCAGCTCGCCCGCACCCGGAACGTAGGGAATCAGCAGGTATTCAGCGAATTTCACGTTGCCCGACAGGTAGCAGAAGATGCCCAGGGCACCACCCACCAGCACGGTCGGCAGGATCGCCAGGCCGTCGAGGCCGTCGGTCAGGTTGACCGCGTTGCTCGAGCCGACGATGACGAAGTAGGTCAGCACCACGAAGCCGACGCCCAGGGGAATGGTGACGTCCTTGAGCATCGGCACGATCAGGGTGGTTTCGACGCTGGTCGGCGCGGTCATGTAAAGGAAGATTGCCGCGCCCAGGCCGAATACCGATTGCCAGAAGTACTTCCAGCGGCTCGGCAGGCCACGGGAGTTCTTTTCGATCACCTTGCGGTAGTCGTCGACCCAGCCGATGGCACCGAAGAGCATGGTGACGATCAGCACTACCCAGACATAACGGTTGCTCAGGTCGGCCCAGAGCAGGGTGCTCACGCCGATGGCAGACAGGATCAGCGCCCCGCCCATGGTCGGGGTGCCGGACTTGGACAGGTGCGATTGCGGGCCGTCGTTGCGCACGGCCTGGCCGATCTGACGGATCTGCAGGGTACGAATCATCCACGGGCCCAGCCACAGGGCCAGCGACAACGCGGTCAGCACACCCAGGATCCCGCGCAGGGTCAGGTACTGGAAGACCGCGAAGCCTTTGTAGAACTGTTGCAGGTACTCGGCCAACAGCAGCAGCATTAATGTTTCTCCCCGCTGGAATCGCACAGGGCCGCCACGACGTTCTCCATCGCAGCGCTGCGCGAACCCTTGATCAAAATAGTGGTGTTGGTCGCCTGTTCGCCGCGAACCGCGTCGATCAGGTCAGCTTGATTGGTGAAATGGCGGGCATTCTGGCCAAAGGCCTTGACCGCATGGGCCATCATCGGACCTACGGCATACAGCGCGTCGACCTTGCCCTTGGCGTAGTCTCCGACCTCGCGGTGGCCCTCTTCGGCCCACTGGCCCAACTCACCGATATCCCCGAGCACCAGGACGGTGCGACCGGAAAAGCCGGCGAGTATATCAACGGCCGCACACATGGAGGTGGGGTTTGCGTTGTAGGTGTCATCGATCACGCGGATACCGCCGGCGGTGACCTGCGCAACGCTGCGACCCTTGACCGGTTGCACGGTGTTCAGCCCCTGGGCGATACCGTCCAGCGACACACCGAACACCTGCGCAGCCGCAGCAGCGGCCAGGGCATTGGCGATGTTGTGGGTGCCGAGCAGGTTCAACTGGATCGCCACCTGACCTTGCGGACCATGCAGGACGAAGGACGGGCAACCGCGCTCGTCGTGGGCGATATCGCTGGCATGGAAATCTGCCGCAGTGTTGCTCAGGGCGAAGGTCAGCACAGCGTGTTTACCGGCGCGCTGTTTCCATATGGCAAAGGCCTTGTCGTCCAGATTCAATACCGCGACGCCGCCCTCCCCCAATCCTTCGAGGATCTCGCCCTTGGCTTCGACAATCTTCTCCGGCCCGCCGAATTCGCCAACATGAGCCGTGCCCGCGTTGTTGATCAGCACCACCTGGGGCTGGGTCAGGCCGACGGTGTAACGGATTTCACCAATGTGGTTGGCGCCCAGCTCGATGACTGCAGCAGTGTGCTCCGGCGCCAGTTCGAGCAGTGTCAGTGGCGCGCCGAGATCGTTGTTCAGGTTGCCGCGGGTCATCAGCACCGGACCACGGGTACCAAGGATGCTGGCGAGCATTTCCTTGACCGTGGTCTTGCCGCTGGAGCCGGTGATCGCCGCCACCGGGTGCTTGAAGGCACGACGGTTCAGCGCCCCCAACTGCCCCAGGGCCAGGCGGGCATCCGCCACCAGCAATTGCGGCAGGCTGGAACCTGGCACTTCACGCTCTACCAGCGCGGCAACGGCGCCCTTGGCCGCGACTTCGTCCAGGTAATCGTGCCCGTCGAAACGCGGCCCGGCCAAGGCAACAAACAGTTGCCCGGCGGTAATCTTGCGACTGTCGATGCTGACACCGTCGAAACGCGCATCGGCGCCCAGCAGGCGCCCTTGCAAGGCTTCGGTCAAGCTGCTGAGGAACAGGGGTTCAAGCATGCGAGGCCTCCCAGGCTGCAAGCGCCTTCTCGGCTTCGACAAGATCGGAGAAATCATGGCGTTCGCCGTTGATTTCCTGGTAGTCCTCATGGCCTTTGCCGGCCAGGACGATGACGTCATCGCCAGCAGCCGAGGCGATGACACGGGCGATAGCCTCACCACGACCGCCGATGAACTCGACCCGATCGGCATTGGCAAAGCCAGGACGGATATCGTCGAAGATGGCCTGTGGCGACTCGGTGCGCGGGTTGTCGTCGGTGACGATCACCCGGTCCGCCAGACGCTCGGCCATTTCCGCCATCAGCGGACGCTTGCCGCGATCACGATCGCCGCCGCAGCCAAACAGACAGGTCAATTGACCGCGGGCATGTGGGCGCAGCGCTTCCAGTACTTTTTCCAGTGCATCCGGGGTATGGGCGTAATCGACCACCACCAGCGGTTTGCTGCCCCCGCCAAGACGCTGCATGCGACCGATGGGGCCTTCCAGCCTGGCGGTGACCTTGAGGATTTCGTCGAGCGGGTGATCCATTGCCAGCAGCGTACCCACCGCCGCCAGCATGTTGCTCAGATTGAAACGACCGAGCAGCCGGCTGCGCAGCATGTGCTCGCCCTGCGGGGTTACCAGCACCGCGCGAACGCCGTCATCATCGAAGCTGGCTTCACGGCAGTAAAGGGTGGCCGATGGGTCCTGGAGGCTGTAGCTGATCAGCCGCGACTCGCGCGCTTCAGCGGCCAGTTCGCGACCGAACTCGTCATCCAGGTTCACCACGCGGCAGCGCAGGTTCGGCCAGGCAAACAGCTTCGCCTTGGCCGCTTTGTAGGCGTCCATGGTGCCGTGGTAATCGAGATGGTCACGGGACAGGTTGGTCATCACCACGATATCGAATGCCAAGGCAGCGACACGGCCCTGCTCCAGGGCATGGGACGACACTTCCATGGCCACGGCGCGGGCACCGGCCTTGCGCAGGTCGTTGAGGGTCGACTGCACGGCGAGCGGATCGGGAGTGGTCAGGCGGCCGCTTTGCAGCGCGCCATAGAAACCGGTACCCAGCGTGCCGATCAGGCCACAGTGCTGCCCGAGCAGATCCAGGGCCTGAGCCACCAGTTGCGTCACGCTGGTCTTGCCGTTGGTGCCAGTGACACCGACCAGATCCACCAGACGGCTCGGCTCACCATAAAAGCGACCGGCGATATCCGACAATTGCGCAATCAGCCCCTTCACCGGAATCAATGGCGCGTCAGTGATCGGCAGCACGGTGGCGCCCTGCACTTCATAGGCTACCGCTGCCGCACCGCGCTTCAGGGCATCGGCGATATGGTCGCGGCCATCGACCTTGGCGCCCGGCACTGCCAGGAACAGATCGCCAGGCCGTACATTGCGGCTGTCCAGGGTCAGCTCGCGAATCAGCGGGTCGCTGCTGGCATTGGCGAACAATTTACTCAATGGCATCGTCATCAACCGCGCCCTCCTTTGGCGGGCGCAGCGTCAGCTTGCTGCTGGGAAGTCGGCAGGTTATCCGGCGGCACGTTCATCAGCCGCAGGGTGCCGGACATGACCTTGCTGAATACAGGGGCAGAGACCAGACCACCGAAGTAGCCGCCCTTGCTCGGCTCGTCGATCACCACGACGACGGCATAACGCGGATCGCTCATCGGGCCGAAGCCGGCGAACAGGGACCGGTAGGCGTTTTCGGTATAGCCCTTGGAACCAATGGTGGCTTTACGCGCAGTACCGGACTTGCCGGCAACGTGATAGGACGGCACCTGGGCACGGAACACGCCGCGTGGAGCCTCGATCACCTGCTGCAGCATCTGCTGGATGGTTTCTGCGGTTTCCTTCGGCACCACCTGAGTCGACTCCGGCGCCTTGTCCAGCTTGAGAATGCTCAGCGGGACCATCTTGCCGTCATTGGCCAGCGCGGCGTAGGCATGCACCAATTGCAGCGCAGTCACCGACAGGCCGTAGCCATAGGACAGGGTTGCCGTCTCGGCCTTGCGCCACTCCCGATGATTGGGCAGGTTGCCGACTCGCTCGCCCGGGAAACCGAGCCCGGTGTACTGGCCCAGCCCCAGTTGGGACATCACCCGGTAAATCGCTTCGCCGCCGATGTCGAAAGCGACCTTGGACATCCCCACGTTACTCGAGTTGATCAGGATGCCGGTCAGGTCGAGCACCGGCCCCTCGGTCTTGGAGACGTCGCGGATGGTGTAACGACCCAGTTGCAGAGTGCCCGGATAGACCTCGACCTTGTCGCTCGGCTTCCAGCGACCGCTCTGCAGCGCAGCGCTCATGGACAGCGGCTTGACCGTCGAACCCGGCTCGAAAACATCGATGATCGCCCGGTTGCGCATCGCTGCCGGGAACATGCTGCGACGGTTGTTCGGGTTGTAGGTTGGCTGGTTGACCATGGCCAGGACTTCGCCGGTCTTGACGTCCATGATCACCAGGCTGCCGGCTTTCGCTTCCTGCTCGGCGATGGCGTTGCGCAGCTCGCGGGTGGCCAGGTATTGCAGGCGCAGGTCAATCGACAACGCCAAGGTCTTTCCGGCCTTGGCGTTCTTGGTGACCTGGACGTCCTTGATCAGGCGACCGCGCCGATCCTTGATCACTTGACGCTTGCCGGGTACCCCGGCCAGCCACTCGTCGTAAGCCAGCTCCACCCCTTCGCGGCCATGATCGTCGAGGTCGGTGAAGCCGACCATATGCGCCGCCACGTCACCCGCCGGATAGAAGCGCCGGAACTCTTCGATACCGTAGACACCGGGAACCTTCAGATCGAGAACCGCCTGCCCCTGCTCCGGGGTCAGGCCGCGAACCAGGTAGATGAACTCCTTGTTCGCCTGCTGCTCGAGGCGCTCGGTCAGTTGCTTGGGATTCTGGTTGATCGCCACGGCCAATGCCGCCCAGCGGTCCTTGGAACCCTGCATCTCCTTGGGGTTGGCCCACAGGGTGGTGACCGGAGTACTGACGGCCAGCGGCTCGCCATTGCGGTCGGTGATCAGACCACGGTGGGCAGGAATGGGGATGTGCCGCATGCTGCGGGCGTCGCCCTGGCTTTTCAGGAAGTCACGATCAACCACCTGCAGGTCGATGATCTGCCATGCAATGGCGCCGACCATCAAGGCCAGCAAACCCAGCACGACCCGGAAGCGCCAGGGGTAGAGGGCGCCTTCGAGCTTCATCATGGCGCCACCATCCGCACTTCATCAGCGGCGGGAACGCGCATTTTCAGTTGTTCGCTGGCCAGGGTTTCGATACGGCTATGTGCCGTCCAGGTGCTCTGCTCGAGAATCAGCCGGCCCCACTCGGCTTGCGCCTTGTCGCGCTCGTTGAGTTCGCCATAAAGGGTGTTGAGCAACTGACGGTTCCAGTGCGCGCTGTAGGACACTGCGACCGAGGAAACGAGCACGCCGATGAACAGCAGAAGCATCAGGAAGCTTCCGCCTGGCAGAGGTTTGGCATAGAGCCTGCTCACCGCAGTTTCTCCGCCACGCGCATGACCGCGCTACGCGAACGTGGATTGGCCTTGAGCTCGGCATCAGAGGCGAACTGCGCCTTGCCGATCAGCTTGATCTTCGGTTCGAAAGGCTTGTGCTGGACTGGCAGGTTGCGTGGCAGGTTGTCCTGCTCGCCCTTGGCCAGCTTGCGCATGAACAGTTTGACGATGCGGTCTTCGAGGGAATGGAAGCTGATCACAACCAGGCGACCGCCCACTTCCAATGCGTCCAGGGCGGCCTCGAGGCCTGCCTCGAGATCACCCAGCTCGTTGTTGACGTGGATACGCAGTCCCTGGAAAGCACGGGTAGCCGGGTTCTTGCCCTTTTCCCAGGCAGGGTTGGCGACCTTGAGCACTTCCGCCAGATCGGCGGTACGGGTGAACGGCTGTTCTTCGCGACGCTGGACCACGGCGCGAGCCATGCGCTTGGCAAAGCGCTCTTCGCCGTATTCCTTGAAGACGCGGGCAATTTCCTCTTCGGGAGCCGTGGCGATGAACTCGGCAGCGCTGACACCACGGGTCGGGTCCATGCGCATATCGAGCGGGCCGTCATTCAGGAAGCTGAACCCACGTTCCGGATCGTCCAGTTGCGGCGAAGACACACCGAGGTCGAACAGCACACCACTGACCTTGCCGGCCAGACCACGTTCGGCAACTTCCGAACCGAGTTCGGCAAAACTGCGCTGCACAATGACAAAGCGGCCGTCTTCGGCCGCCAGCGCTTGCCCGGTGGCAATCGCTTGAGGATCCTTGTCGAAGCCGAGTAGCCGGCCATCCGGCCCAAGGCCCTGAAGGATCAGTCGGCTATGTCCGCCCCGCCCGAAAGTACCATCCAGATAGCAGCCATCCGCACGCACTGAAAGAGCCTCGACAGCCTCGTCCAGAAGTACGGTGATGTGGTTAAAGCCGCTATCAATAGTCACAGGATCAAATCACGCAGTTCATCGGGCATGGCGCCCGGTTGTTGAATGGCTGCAAGGTCAGCTGCGGAAACAGCGTTCCAGGCATCCTCGTCCCACAGTTGGAATTTATTCAGTTGCCCCACCAGCATCGCGCGCTTGTCGAGCTTCGCGTATTCGCGCAGACGCGGCGGGACCAGAAAACGCCCACTGCCGTCGAGCTCCAGATCCACCGCATTGCCTATCAGCAAACGCTGCAGGCGACGGTTCTCTTCGCGTAACGACGGCAAGGCGCGCAATTTCGCTTCGATCAGCTCCCACTCGTCGAGCGGGTATACACATAAGCAGGGATCCACAGCGTCGATCGTCACGATCAATTGCCCCGAGCTGCGCGAATCAAGCTCGTCACGGTACCGGCTCGGCATGGCGAGACGGCCCTTGGCGTCGAGGTTGATTGCGTTAGCTCCGCGAAACACGGCTGCGCTTCCCTAAATGTTAGCTTTTTTGTGTCTGAAAACCCACTTCATGCCACTTTCTGCCACTTGCGCACACTATAGGAATCCGCCCACCGCACCGTCAAGGCGCGCATATAAGGAAAACCCTTACAGATCGGAGATTTAGCGTAACAAGGACAGACACCGGGCTAATTCGGGGGGATTGCAGGAGGGAAAAAGCGAATTCACTCAAACGAATAGAGTGCGAAGTTAAAGTGATTTATTAAGAGTAAGACTTTTTTGGTATTACCGAAGCGGCTTCCGCTATCGAATCAAGCAGAAGAGAAGGAAGGAGTGGAGAGTCGATCTGTAAGCCGGGTTCTGTCGAGGACAGTCATTCCTCTACGACGGCCATCACTGGACGTCTTTAGCAACCTACCCGGTTCCAACGCGGGCCGCGCCATGTGGAACCCTATTTGGTCTTGCTCCGAGTGGGGTTTGCCTAGCCACGAACTGTTACCAGTCGTGCGGTGCGCTCTTACCGCACCTTTTCACCCTTACCGGCACCGAAGTGCTTAGGCGGTTGTTTTCTGTGGCACTTTCCGTAGGCTCGCGCCTCCCAGGCGTTACCTGGCACTCTGCCCTATGGAGCCCGGACTTTCCTCCCCCTACTTTTGCGGAACAAAAGAAGGCAGCGACTGTCCAATCGACTCTCCGCGTGAAAGATTAACGGCAGCGCGCTCCGAGAACAAGTGACAAAACAAATAATATCACCGTGACATCATCTATTTTTGTTTGTCCAACGCCACTTGATAGAGCACATTCTTCCTCACACCGGTAATTTCAGCTGCCAATGCTGCAGCCCGCTTCAATGGCATCTCGGCCAGCAATAGATCCAGTATGCGCAACACTTCTCCGCTGACCGCCTGTTCATCTTCCGGCGCAGTCCAGCCCGCCACCAGCACCACACACTCGCCACGCTGCTGATTACTGTCGCTTTCGACGAACTCGCGCAACTGCGACAAGGGCAAGCCCTTCAGGGTTTCGAAGGTTTTGGTCAACTCCCGCCCCAGCACTGCCGGACGCTCGGCACCAAAGATCGCCTCCATATCCTGCAGACACTCAAGGATGCGATGCGGCGCCTCATAGAAGATCAAAGTGCGTGGCTCTTCCTTGAGCAGATTCAGACGTGCCTGCCGTCCAACAGCTTTCGCCGGAAGAAAACCCTCGAAGATGAAACGATCGGATGGCAGCCCCGCCGCCGACAGCGCGGCAATCAGCGCACAAGCCCCCGGCACGGGTGCCACATTGATGCCAGCAGCCCGAGCCTGGCGCACCAGGTGATAACCGGGATCGGAAATCAGCGGCGTCCCCGCGTCGGAAATCAACGCAACGTTATCGCCCGCCAGCAGACGGGTAAGAAAGCGGCTGCCCTCGTCGCGCTCATTGTGTTCATGGCAGGCGGCCAGCGGTGTATTGATACCAAAATGTTGCAACAAGCGAATCGAGTGACGGGTGTCCTCGGCCGCGATAAGGGCTACATCAGCAAGGATCTTCAGGGCCCGGGCACTGATGTCATCCAGGTTGCCGATGGGCGTGGCCACCACATAAAGGGTCCCGGCAGCGGGGTTGATAGCACCTGGAGCATCGGTCACAGCACGTACCTGTCATCTGGATGAAAGCCGCCATTGTAGCGTGATAGCCGGCAACAATTCCCCGCCGAAGGCATTTCATACGACCTGAAACGAAGGTTTCACGCCAGCAAGATCGCGCCCCGGCCAGGGCTTGGGTACAATCGCAGGTTAATTTGATCGAGTAACAGGACCCGTACATGATCGCATGCCTGCGGCTACTCTCAGCCCTTTGCCTCGCTGCCCTGCTGGCAGCCTGCGCCAGTTCGCCTTCGTCCAGCCTGGGTGAACTGCCACGCACACCAGACGCCAGCATCGAGCAACTGCTCGAGCAGGCTGCCAACAGCAAGACCCCGGAAAAGGCCGCACTGCTGCGCTTGAGCGCCGCCGACCAGGCTTACCGACAGAAAGACAACGCGCGCGCCGCACGCATTCTCGAACAGGTCCAGCTGGACACCCTGAAGCCTGCCCAGCAAGTCTTTGCCAGCACCCTCTCGGCGGAGCTGGCACTGAGCCGCAACCAGCCGAAAGCTGCACTGACCGCCCTGAGCCATCCGAGCCTGGCGCACCTGAACGAGTTGCCAGCCGACCTCCAGGCTCGCACCCGTAGCGCGCACGCCGCCGCATTCGAAGCCGACGGGCAACTTCTCCCGGCCGCCCAGGAACGCATCGCCCTGGCACCACTGCTCAGCGGTGATGCCGCCGCAGCAAACAACGACGCCATCTGGAACCTGGTCGCCGCCCTGCCGCCCGAGCAGTTGCAGAACGGCGGCAGCGATGGCCTCGGCGGCTGGACCAGCCTCGCCCTGGCGGTGAAAAGCGCCGGCACGCTGGAACAGCAGCAAGCGGCCATCGACAGCTGGAAAGCCCAGAACCCGAACCACCCAGCCGCCCTGCAACTGCCATCGCCGCTGGTGAAGCTGAAAAGCCTGACCAGCCAGCCACTGACCAAGATCGCCCTGCTGCTGCCTCAGGAAGGCCAACTGGCCGGTGTCGCCCGCGCCCTGCGCGATGGTTTCATGGCCGCGCACTTCCAGGCCCAGCAAGCAGGCCAGAACCCACCGGCCATTCAGGTATTCGACAGTTCGCGCCTCACCTCGCTGGACGACTTCTACCGTCAGGCCCAGGCCGCCGGCGTGCAACTCGTCGTTGGCCCGCTGGAAAAGCCACTGGTCAAGCAACTCGCCAACTACCCGCAATTGCCAATCACCACGCTGGCGCTGAACTACAGCGACGCAGGACAGAACAATCCACCACAGCTGTACCAGTTCGGTCTCGCGGCAGAAGACGAAGCCCGCGAAGTCTCTCGCCGCGCTTACGCCGATGGCATGCGTCGTGCCGTTGCCCTGGTGCCCAGCGGCGAATGGGGCGATCGCGTCCTCAGCGCTTTCCGCCAGGACTGGGAAGCCAAGGGCGGCACCCTGCTTGCCGCCGAGCGCGTAGCCCAACCGGTCGCCCTGGCCCAGCAGATCGCCGACCTGTTCCAGCTGCGCCAAAGCGAAGGCCGCGCCAAGAGCCTGCAAAGCACCGTGGGCGGGAACGTTTCGGCGCAGCCTTCGCGCCGCCAGGACATCGACTTCATCTTCCTCGCCTCGACCCCGCAACAGGCCCAGCAGATCAAGCCGACCCTGAACTTCCAATATGCCGGCGACGTACCGGTCTACGCGACCTCCAACGTCTACAGCGCCAGCGGCGACGTCAACCAGTACAACGACATGACCGGCATTCGCTTCTGCGAAACCCCTTGGCTGCTCGACAGCAGCAACGGACTGCGTCAGCAGGTCGTGCGCCAGTGGCCACAAGCCGCCGGCAGTCTGGGCCGCCTGTATGCCATGGGTGTCGATGCCTACAGCCTGGCGCCACGCCTGGGGCAACTGAAAACCCTGCCGGACAATCGCATCGAAGGCCTCTCCGGAAGCCTGAGCATGAGCCCGAGCCAGCGTATCGAACGCCAACTGCCGTGGGCCGAGTTCTCTGGCGGCCAGGTCAAGCGCCTGCCTGATACGCCCCGCTGAGATGCCTGCACCTTCGCGCCAGGCCGCCGGAATGGCGGCCGAACAACAGGCCCTGGACTATCTTCTGGTCCAGGGTTTGGTGCTTCTGGCGCGGAACTGGCGGTGCAAACGCGGCGAGCTTGATCTGGTCATGCTCGACCGCGATACAGTAGTATTCGTCGAAGTTCGTTATCGCCTGCACGCAGGCTTTGGCGGCGCCCTCGGCAGCATCGATGCCCGCAAGCAGGAAAAACTGACGCTCGCCGCGCAGCACTTCCTGATGGACGAACCACGCTGGGCCAATCACCCCTGCCGCTTCGATGTCATCGCCTTGCAAGGCAGCGGTCATTCGGGACAACCGCTCGACTGGCTGCAAAATGCCTTCGACAGCTGACCCCCGCGCCGACGGACGCACCTTTACCCATTCAATTTTTTGCTCTTTGCTTCGCGGGCTGCACAGACATGTGCCGGGAATCCTTCAATCCCCGCCCGGCCAGCCCCATTTAAGGTCACACTGATGGACATGCAATCCCGAATTCGCCAGCTTTTCCAGGCCAGCATCAACACCAAGCAACAGGCGATGGAAGTTCTTGCACCCCACATCGAGCAAGCCAGCCAGATCATGGTCAACGCCCTGCTGAACGAGGGCAAGATGCTTGCCTGCGGCAACGGCGGCTCGGCCGGCGATGCCCAGCACTTCTCCTCGGAACTGCTCAACCGCTTCGAGCGCGAACGCCCCAGCCTGCCGGCGATCGCCCTGACCACCGATACCTCGACCATCACCTCGATCGCCAACGACTACAGCTACAACGAAGTCTTCTCCAAGCAGATCCGCGCCCTGGGTCAACCGGGCGACGTACTGCTGGCGATCTCCACCAGCGGCAACTCGGCAAACATCATTCAAGCGATCCAGGCCGCACATGATCGCGAAATGATTGTCGTAGCTCTGACCGGACGCGATGGTGGCGGCATGGCTTCGCTGCTGCTGCCGGAAGATGTCGAGATTCGCGTACCGGCCAATGTCACCGCACGTATCCAGGAAGTCCACCTGCTGGCGATCCACTGCCTTTGCGATCTGATCGACAGCCAACTGTTCGGGAGTGAAGAATGACCCCAAAACGCCTCGGCCTGATGGCCCTGACCCTGTGCCTGAGCCTGAGCGGTTGCAGCTCGGTGATCAACGCCAGTCGTGAAGCCCCGATCGATGATGACCGCGGCACTCGCACCCTGGGCAGCAAGATCGACGACTCGCTGATCGAAACCAAGGTTGCCGTCAACGTGGCCAAGGCCAGCCCCGACCTTGACCAGAACTCCCATATCGTCGTCAGCAGCTTCAACGGCGTTGTCCTGCTGGCAGGCCAGACCCCACGCGCCGACCTGAAAAGCCTCGCCGAACAAACCGCCGGCCAGGTCCAGAAAGTCAAGAAGGTGCACAACGAACTCCAGGTGCTCCAGCCCTCCTCGCTGCTGGCGCGCAACAACGACGCCTGGCTGACCACCAAGATCAAGACCCAGATGCTCACCGACTCCAGCATCCCCGGCTCGCGCATCAAGGTCATCACCGAAAACGGCATCGTCTACATGCTTGGCCTGCTGACCCAGGCAGAAGCCAACCGTGCCACCAACCTGGTGCAAGGTGTTTCTGGCGTGCAGAAGATCGTGAAGCTGTTCGAATACATCGACTGAACGCCGATGCAGACATGAAAAAGGCGACCCGAAGGTCGCCTTTTTTCATTTCACCACTTTCAAGCTCGGGCGCCCGCTCGGGCGAGGGGGCTGCCCACCATCCGGTGGGCCATCATCATCCGGCTCGACATCATCTTCATCGTCATCGACCATCGGCGGCTCGAGTTCGAACACCATGCCCTGGCCATTTTCACGCGCATAGATACCCAGGATGGCACCGGTCGGTACGTACAGGCTGTGGGCAACGCCACCGAAACGCCCTTCGAAACTGACCGCATCATTCTCCATCTGCAGACCGCGCACGGCGTTCGGCGAAATGTTCAGGACAATCTGACCGTCGCTGGCGAAACCCTGAGGCACCTGTACCGCAGGGTACTCGGCATTCACCAGGATATGTGGCGTGCAATCGTTATCCACGATCCACTCATACAGTGCACGCACCAGGTAGGGGCGACTGGAGTTCATCAACAGCTCCTTAAAGCTTGCGCATTTCTCGTTCAGCAGCGGACAGGCTTGCCTGGAAAGGCTCGCGGGCAAACTGTCGCTCCATATAGTCCAGCAGGGGTTTGGCCTGCCGTGGCAATTCGATTCCCAAAATCGGCAAACGCCACAAGATGGGTAGTAGACAACAATCCACCAGACTTTGCTCCTCACTGAGGAAACAGGGCTTGTCGGCGAAGAGCGGAGACACTCCGGTCAGGCTCTCGCGCAATTCCTTTCTCGCCAGTGCACGGGCAGCATCCTTGGCTCGCGGATCGAGGATCTGATCCACCAGCGAACACCAGTCACGCTGGATCCGATGAACCAGCAGCCGACTATTGGCCCGCGCCACCGGGTATACCGGCAACAGCGGCGGATGAGGGTAACGCTCGTCGAGGTATTCCATTACCACGGTGGATTCGTACAACGCCAGATCGCGATCGACCAAGGTCGGCAAGCTGCCGTACGGGTTGGCCTCCAGCAGCTTGGCCGGCTGGTTGCCGGCCACGACGTCGATGATCTCGACACTGACAGCTTTCTCGGCGAGAACGATACGCACCCGATGAGAATAGTGGTCAGCGGGGTCGGAGTAGCAGGCTAACCGATTGGTCACGCCCATAAGGTTCCTCCTCGCATGGAATAGTAAAAGCTATAAACGCAAACGCGCCCTGGGGCACCTCCGGACTCCGGAGGCGCCCCAGGGCGCGCGTTCAACTACCAGAAATTACTGCGTGATCAGTGCACGTCCTTCCAGTATTCGCGCTTGAGCAGGTAGGCGAATACGAAGAAGAAGGCCAGGTACAGCAGTACATAGGTACCGATGCGTTGGCTTTCCAGCTTGACCGGGTTGGCCGAGTAGGCCAGGAAGGTCACCAGGTTCTTGACCTTCTCGTCGAACTGCTCTTCGTTCAGGGTACCGGATTTCGGCACGATGGTCAGCTGATCACAGGCTTCATGAGTCAACGGAGCCCCCGTCAGCGGGTCGAATTGCTTCTTGCCGTCGACAACGGTCTGGATCTGCTTGCAGCCCACCACCTGCCGACCTTGCAACCCCACCAGCACGTTAGGCATGCCGACGTTCGGGAAGATCTTGTTGTTCACGCCCCACGGACGCGCCGGATCCTCATAGAAGCCGCGCAGGTAGCTATACAGCCAGTCGGTACCACGAACCCGGGCGACCAGGGTCAGGTCAGGTGGCGCAGCACCGAACCAGACCTTGGCATCGGACGCCTGCATGCCGGTGTTCATGTGATCGCCGATCTTGGCACCGGTGAACACCAGCTTCTCCAGCATCAGCTCGTGAGGAATGCCCAAATCATCGGCAACACGCTCGTAACGCTGGAACTTGGCGCCGTGGCAGCCCATGCAATAGTTGGCGAAGGTACGCGCGCCATCCTGCATGGCGGCCTTGTCGGTCAGGTCGATATCGACTTTATCCAGTTCCGGACCATGCTCGCTCGCAGCGAAGGTCAGGGTGGGCATCACTGCCAGAATCAATACTGCAAATAGCTTTTTCATCAGCCAGTCACCCTTTCCGGAACCGGTTTGGTCTTCTCAAGCCTGGTGTAGAACGGCATCAGAATGAAGTAGGCGAAATACAGGAAGGTACATACCTGCGACAGCAACGTACGGCCTGGAGTCGGCGCCAGAACGCCCAGCACACCCAGGATCACGAACGAAATGCAGAACACCACCAGCCAGATCTTGCTCAGCCAGCCCTTGTAGCGCATCGAGCGCACCGGGCTGCGGTCCAGCCACGGCAGCACGAACAGCACCGCGATTGCCGCGCCCATGGCGATGACACCGAAGAGCTTGTCCGGGACCGCCCGCAAAATCGCGTAGAACGGTGTGAAGTACCATACCGGCGCAATGTGCTCAGGCGTCTTGAAGGCGTTGGCCTGCTCGAAGTTCGGTTTTTCCAGGAAATAGCCACCCATTTCCGGGAAGAAGAACACCACGGCGCAGAACACGAAGAGGAAGACCACCACGCCGACGATGTCTTTCACGGTGTAGTAAGGGTGGAATGGAATGCCGTCCAGCGGAATGCCGTTCTCGTCCTTTTTCTTCTTGATGTCGACACCATCGGGGTTGTTCGAACCCACTTCGTGCAACGCCAGGATATGCAGGACCACCAGGCCGAGAATGACGATCGGCAGGGCAATGACGTGCAGCGCGAAGAAGCGGTTGAGGGTGATGCCGGAAATCAGGTAGTCGCCACGGATCCACTGGGTCAGGTCATCACCGATCACCGGGATGGCACCGAACAGCGAAATGATCACCTGGGCACCCCAGTAGGACATCTGGCCCCAAGGCAGCAGATAGCCCATGAAGGCTTCAGCCATCAGCGCCAGGTAGATCAACATGCCGAAGATCCACACCAGTTCGCGGGGCTTCTGGTAGGAACCGTAGAGCAGGCCGCGGAACATGTGCAGGTAGACGACGATGAAGAATGCCGAGGCGCCGGTGGAGTGCAGGTAGCGCAGGATCCAGCCGTACTCGACATCACGCATGATGTATTCGACCGAGGCAAACGCCTCTTCGGCCGACGGGGTGAAACTCATGGTCAGCCAGACACCGGTGACGATCTGGTTGACCAGCACCAACAGCGCCAGGGAGCCGAAGAAGTACAGGAAGTTGAAGTTCTTCGGTGCGTAGTACTTGCTGAGATGGTCTTCCCACATCTTGGTCGCGGGGAAGCGGGCATCAACCCATTCCATGAACTTGCTCATCACGCTTTCTCCTGATCGACACCGACGACGATGATGTCATCCGACTCGTACGAATGCGGCGGCACCGGCAGATTGAGCGGCGCGGGCTGGGACTTGTAGACGCGGCCAGCAAGGTCGTAGTGGGAGCCGTGGCAGGGGCAGAAATAGCCGCCGACCCACTTGGGACCAAGGTCGGCAGGAGCGACTTCGGGACGGAAAGTCGGGGAGCAACCGAGGTGAGTGCAGAGACCGACGAGGACCAGGATCTCCGGTTTGATCGAGCGATTCGATGGGTCGACGTAGGCAGGCTGGACCGACGCCTTGGACTCCGGATCAGAGAGATCTCCGGTGATCTTCTTCAAATTACCAAGGATCTCCTCGGTACGACGGACGATGAAAACCGGCTGACCACGCCACTCGGCCACCAACTGCTGCCCAGGTTCGACCTTGGCAATATTGACCTTCACCGGTGCACCGGCAGCCTTCGCCTTAGCACTGGGAAACCATGACCCTACGAACGGGACCGCAGCCCCCACCGCCCCTGCTGCACCCACAACGGATGTGGCTGCAACCAGGAAGCGACGCCGGCCTGCATTGACGCCGTCATTGCTCATTCAGTCCTCTCCCATCAGCTTTGTGGCCTGTTGAAACAGGCATCTACTAAGTAATTTCTGAAGCGCTAAAAATTTGCCGCATGGTAAAGAAAAGACCCATGACTGGCAAGGTTATTACCCTGGCCAAAGGCCTGCATCCCACGCAGGTCTTGATCTGCGTCTATGCGGCAAGTTGTCACACAAATGGCCAACCCCCATTATTCAAGACATAAAAAAAGCCCGGTTCCACCTGGAACCGGGCTTTTTTTGAAACTCTGAGCGAATTAACGCTTGGAGTATTGTGGACGCTTACGTGCTTTACGCAGACCCACTTTCTTACGCTCGACTTCACGAGCGTCGCGAGTGACGTAGCCAGCGCGGCGCAGAGCGCTACGCAGAGTCTCGTCGTACTCCATCAGAGCGCGGGTGATACCGTGACGGATCGCACCGGCCTGACCGCTGACACCACCACCAGCAACGGTGACGTAGATGTCGAACTTCTCGACGGTTTCGGTCAGTTCCAGCGGCTGGCGTACTACCATGCGCGCGGTTTCACGACCGAAGAACACGTCCAGGGAACGGTTGTTGATGGAGATGTTGCCAGTGCCCGGACGCAGGAAAACGCGAGCGGTTGCAGTCTTGCGACGGCCAGTGCCGTAATTTTGAGTCGCCGACATAATGAACTATTCCGT
>Ga0222427_100786_pt1 | contig 28615 bp, 24 predicted proteins | sample 2B20Ametagenome_FD_182890 | JGI IMG/M metagenome (GOLD analysis project Ga0222427, IMG submission 182890) | Enriched microbial communities from leaf-cutter ant dump, University of Wisconsin, Madison, United States - 2B20A (version 2) | ecosystem: Environmental > Terrestrial > Nest > Insects nest...
GCGTAAGGGCTGGGCAGCGTCGCCCGTGACTTGATGTTATTGGTTGAGCGGGGGTCCGCTGGGAAACGAACCAGTTTAACGCACCTGGAGCGCAATAGCCTGGATCTATCACCAGGGTAGCACTGTTGGCCGGTTTGACCAGCCAAGCCGCCGGCGGTTCACTGCGCGGCGTGAGCCAGCGCGGGCGGAGCGTTCTGCTGCGGGCCCAGGAACAGGCGAGGGTCGAGGGGCTGGCCCGCCAGGCGCACCTCGAAGTGCAGGTGCGGGCCGGTGGAACGGCCCGAACTGCCCACGCGGGCGACCTGCTGGCCCCGCTCGACCAATTGCCCCTGCTTGACCAGCAGGGACGAAGCATGGGCGTAGCGGGTGATGAGCCCGTCACCGTGGTCGATTTCGACCATGTTGCCGTAGCCGGGCTGGAACTTGGATTCCAGCACCACGCCGCCCGACGCCGCCAGGATGGCCGTGCCGGGAGGAGCGGCGAAATCCAGGCCTTCGTGCATCGCGCTGCGACCCGTCACCGGGTTGCGGCGCCAGCCGTAGGAGGAGCTGAGGTAGGGATAATCGGTAATCGGCATGGCCGTGGGCATGCGGGCCTGGTCGGCCGAACGCCGGGTCAGGGCCGCGTCCAGCAGCTTCAGGTTGTCCGTCTGCTGGGACAGCCGGGCCTGGATGTCGTCGAGCTGACGGCCCAGGGCCTCGGCCGACGCCGCGCTGGGCGGGGGATGGTCGGTGAACAGGTCATCCATGACCTGGGTGGCCTCGGGCTGGAGCAGCGCCTCGGGCTGGGCCACGGCCAGCTGCTTGGCCAGTTCGGGATCGGTGTAGGCCACGCCGGCCACCTTGGCCACGCGCTGGCCCAGGCCGTCGATGCTGATCAGCTTGGCCTGCAGGGCGCCCACCTTGGCCGCCAGCAAGTTCATGTTTCCACGCAGAAAATCGGCATCGCGCCCCGGCTGGTTCGACAAGGGCCAGCCCACGGTATGTACGGCCGGCAGGATCGGAGTAAGGTATCGTTGCAGGGCGGCGCCGAAAATGGCGGCCGTGATCAAGGCAAGCCCCAGGAACAGCGCCAGATGGCCGCCGCCCAGGGTGAAATGCCCGTCCTGCCCGTCGCGGGCGTGCATAATCACGATTTTCAAGGTTTGCTTCCTAATTCTTAGAGCCGGGATGAATAGACCCACTTCATACCGTCAACGTTCCAGTTCCAGCCGGCGGGAAGAAAATACCGCCCTGGGATGGCTGGGTCATGACATGCGGGGCGCCGGGGTTCTGGCGACTGCCCGCAAGCACTTGCAAATCCAGTACGCGGTGGCGGCGGTTCTGCCCGCCCCGCTGGGCGCCGTATGCCAGGTGGGCAAGCTGGAAAACCAGTGCCTGCACCTGGTGGTGCCGAGTGCCGCTCATGCGGCCAAGATGCGTCAGCTGGCCCCGCGCATCGCGCGGACCTTGGCCGACCAAGGCTGGAACCTTAACGAAATCGCCGTCAAGGTACAAGCGGGTTTGCCCAAACCCGGCGCCCGCCAGCCGCGCCCTCCCACAGAGGCGCAACCCCTGGGTGAAACCGCCCTGGGCGCGTTCGAGACGCTGCGCGGCAACCTGCGCCCGGGGCCGTTGGCCGACGCGGTCGCCAAGCTTCTAAAGCACCACAAGAGTAGCTGAAGCCGCGAGGCTTGTCCGGCGCCAATCGCGCCCGGAAACGAAGCGAAACCAAGTTCTCGGACGGATCGATACTATGGTTTGCCGCTGGATTGCGCCTTAAGCGCGAGAGGATGACGACTGCCATCGTCCGCGGGGAGGCGTCGCACCTTTGACGCACATCAACATCGCGGCAAAAGCAGTCGAGGCCTTAACCCACTACCGTCAGGAGCAAGTCGGGACACCGCCAGATCCGGCTCCGCCGGTCTGCAGGTGTCGCCCCCTGGGGGGCGCGCGTAGCGCGTAGGGGGGGGCTCTAGGCCAGCTTCCATTCGTGGCGGAACGCCTGCGGCGCCTCCGCCTGCGATTCGTAGGTGATCAGTTCCCAGGCATCGCGCTGGGCCAGCAGCGCGCGCGCCAGCTGGTTGTTCAGGCCGTGGCCCGATTTGCATGCGACGTAGCGCGCCACCAGGGGCTTGCCCAGCAGATACAGGTCGCCGATGGCGTCCAGAATCTTGTGCTTGACGAATTCATCGTCGTAGCGCAGGCCGTCGCTGTTGAGGACGCGGTACTCGTCCATGACGATGGCGTTGTCCAGGCTTCCGCCGCGGGCCAGGCCCATCGAGCGCAGGGCCTCGACTTCGTTCACGAACCCGAAGGTGCGCGCGCGCGCGATCTCGCGCACGTAGGAGTGCGTCGCGAAATCGATCTCGGCGAAGTTGGCCGTGGAGTCGATCGCGGGATGCCGGAAGTCGATGGAGAACGCCAGCGCGAAGCCTTCATGCGGCTCCAGGCGCGCCCATTTCTCGTTGCGGCCTTCGCCTTCGCGCACTTCCACGGGCTTCAGCACGCGGATGAATTGCTTGGGCGCGTTCTGTTCGACGATGCCGGCCGAGCGCAGCAGGTAGACGAACGTCGCCGCGCTGCCGTCCATGATCGGCACTTCTTCGGCCGTCAGGTCGATGTGCAGGTTGTCGATCCCCAGCCCGGCCAGCGCCGACATGAGGTGTTCGACCGTGGACACGCGGACGTTGCCCTGCTGGAGCACGGACGCCATGCGCGTGTCGCCCACGCCGGCCGCCTGGGCGGGCAGGTCCACGACCTGCGGCAGATCGACGCGGTGGAAAACGATACCCGTGTTGGGTTGTGCCGGGCGCAAGGTGAGCTCGACCCGCCGTCCGGAGTGGACGCCGACGCCTGTCGTGCGGACGAGATTCTGGATGCTGCGCTGTCGGAACATGAGACTTGGGTGATTTGAGCCAGGAAGCCGGCAATTAGCTAATAGATTGCCGGCGTAACTGACGTATTGTAACGCTGTCCGATCCCTGGCGCCATCTGGCGTCCGGATCGACCTATACCTCCGTCCCCCTATTTTTACCGTGCAAGGGAAACACGGACCGCTCCGCCTCCGGCCCGCCCGAGGGGACAGGCGAGCCGGAGATGAGGGAGTGCGCGTTAGAGCCTGTGATCGGCTCTTTGGTTCAATCCGCCTGCTTGCGCAGGAATGCCGGGATGTCGAAATGATCCATGCCCGAGCTTTCCAGCGCGCGCACCTGGGCCGAGGCCTGGCTGCGCGGATTGCGCATGACAGACGGCATGTCCAGGTTGCGGTAGTCGCCCTGACCGGCCGGCATCGCGCCCATGGGCATGTTGTCGGTGCCGGTGCGCAGCACTTCAGCGGTGTTCTGCACCAGTTGCGGACGTGCTTGCGCGCGGCCCAGGCCGGTTGCGACCACGGTCACGCGCAGGTTTTCACCCATGGACTCGTCGTAGGCGGTGCCGAAGATCACGGTGGCGTCGTCCGAAGCGTAGCTGCGGATCGTTTCCATGATTTCGCGCGTTTCGCGCATCTTCAGCGAGCGGCTGGCGGTGATGTTGACCAGCACGCCGCGAGCGCCGTTCAGGTCCACGCCTTCCAGCAGCGGGCAAGCGATGGCGTGCTCGGCGGCGACGCGGGCGCGGTCCGCGCCGGAAGCCGATGCCGTGCCCATCATGGCCTGGCCCTGCTCGCCCATGATCGTCTTGACGTCTTCGAAGTCGACGTTGACGTTGCCTTCGACGTTGATGATTTCGGCGATACCCGCGCAGGCGTTGTGCAGGATGTCGTCGGCGGAACGGAAGCAGTCTTCCTGCGTCGCGTCCTCGTCCATCAGTTCATAGAGGTTCTCGTTGAGCACCACGATGAGCGAATGCACGTGCTTGGCCAGTTCGGAGATGCCGTCCTCGGCCATCTTCAGGCGCTTGTTGCCTTCGAAGGTGAACGGCTTGGTGACCACGCCCACGGTCAGGATGCCCAGTTCCTTCGCCACTTCGGCCACGACCGGGCCCGCGCCCGTGCCGGTGCCGCCGCCCATGCCCGCGGTGATGAAGACCATGTGCGCGCCGTTCAGGGCGGCACGGATCTCTTCACGCGCGGTTTCGGCCGACGCGCGGCCCTGCTCGGGCTTGGCGCCCGCGCCCAGGCCGGTGCGGCCCAGGCGGATCTGCACCGGGGCGTTGGTCGCCGCCAGTGCCTGCGCATCGGTGTTGGCGCAGATGAAATCCACGCCGTTCACGCCGCTGCGAATCATGTGCGCGACGGCATTGCCGCCCGCACCGCCCACACCAACGACCTTGATAACGGTCCCTTTGGTGTTGTTCTCAAGCATCTCAAAGTTCATCATGATGACTCCCTCACAAGTCCGATTTTGCAAATCACAAAAATTCCCCAACAACCTATTTTTTGTGAATCGCCTCAAACACGTCGCCGGACTGGCCCGCAACGGGTTTGAAGCGCCTCCCCTCTTCTGGCCCGGCCCGCGATACCGCTAGCCGACCGGACCAAGGAGCAGGCCCCAACCTGCCCCCCTCAACCTAGTTCATGAACCATTCCTTCATGCGCGCCAGCAAGGTTTTGAAATTGCCAGTCTGGGCGGCGACCTTGCGGCCGCGCACACGCTGCATGCGGGCTTCCTGCAGCAGCCCCATCACCGTCGAGAAGCGCGGATTGCGCATCACGTCGGCCAGGCTGCCTTCATATTCGGGTACTGCCACGCGCACCGGCTTCAGGAACACGTCCTCGGCCAGTTCGATCATGCCGGGCAATTGCGCCGAGCCGCCGGTCAGGACCACGCCGGAGGCCAGCAGGTCTTCGTAGCCGGAATCGCGCACGACCTGTTGCACCAGCGTGAACAGCTCCTCCACGCGCGGCTCGATCACCGCGCCCAGCGCCTGGCGCTTGACCTGGCGCGGCCCGCGGTCGCCCAGGCCCGGCACTTCCACGGATTCGTCCGGGCTGGCCAGGACCTGCTTGGCCACGCCGTAGCGCAGCTTGATTTCTTCGGCATCGGGCGTGGGCGTGCGCAGCATCGCGGCGATGTCGTTGGTGATCTGGTCGCCGGCGATGGGCAGCACGGCGGTGTGGCGGATCGCGCCACCGGTGAAGATCGCCACGTCGGTGGTACCTCCGCCGATGTCGACCAGCACGACGCCCAGCTCCTTCTCGTCGGCCGTGAGCACGGCCAGGCTGGAGGCCAGCGGCTGCAGGATCAGGTCCTGCACTTCCAGGCCGCAGCGGCGCACGCACTTCACGATGTTCTGGGCGGCGCTGACCGCCCCCGTCACGATGTGCACGCGCACTTCCAGCCGCAGGCCGCTCATGCCGATCGGCTCGCGGATGTCTTCCTGGCCGTCGACGATGAACTCCTGCGTCAGCACGTGCAACACCTGCTGGTCGGTCGGGATGTTCACCGCCTTGGCGGTCTCGATGACGCGGGCAACGTCGGTGGCGGTGACTTCCTTGTCCTTCACGGCGACCATGCCGCTGGAATTGAAGCTGCGGATATGGCTGCCGGCAATGCCGGTGTAGACGTCGCGAATCTTGCAATCTGCCATCAGCTCGGCTTCTTCAAGCGCGCGCTGGATGGAATTCACAGTGGTCTCGATATTGACGACCACGCCCTTGCGCATGCCGCGCGATTCATGCTGGCCGAGGCCCAGCACTTCGAATCGCCCTTCAGGCAAAATTTCAGCCACCACAGCCACCACCTTGCTGGTGCCGATATCGAGGGCGACGATAAGGTCCTTGATGTCACGGGTCATGGCGTTAGCGTTTCTTGGGAGGTTTCGGTGTGGATTTGGATTTGGTTTCCGACGGCGGCAACGGGGCCAGCGCCAGGGCGAAACCATTGGGATAGCGCAAGTCGGCCTGTGTCACGGTGCGCCCTTCCAGGCGCCCCGCCACGGCGGGCCAGGCTTGCACGAAACGTTGGATGCGGGCGGCGAACGGCAACGCGCCCGGCAGGCCATGCGGATCCGGCGCGTCGGCGCCCGGATCGCGGCCCAGGTCCAGCGACATGCCGTTGGACAACACCACGCGCCAGGCGTAGCGCGGGCTCAGTTCCAGCTGCTTGACGTGCATGTCGAGCGGGGCGAACCAGCGCGCCAGCTCGGCGTAGCGCTGCACGACCAGCGACTCGGTGCCCTCGGGGCCGAAGAACTGCGGCAGCACGGTCTCGTCGTCCACCTCGCCCGTGTTGGCCGTGAACGCCTCGCCCCAGGTGTTGATCATCTGGTTCTCGTTCCACAGCGCCAGGGGCTGCTGTTCCTCGATCCGCACGCGCAGCACGTTCGGCCAGATGCGCCGCACGGTGGCATGCCGGACCCACGGAACCGATTCGAAAATCTCGCGCGCGTCGTCCAGGTCCACCGTGAAGAAATTGCCCTTGAAGCGGCCCGCGATCGCCGACCGCACCGCCCCCGGAGACACATAATGCAGCTCGGTGTCCGGCATCGATTCCAGTTCGATCGCCGACAGCGTGAAGAACGGGCGCTGCGCAACCCACACCACGCCCGCGATGAGCATGGCGCAAACCGCCAGCACGGCCAGCGTGTTGGCGATCAGGTTGGTAGTGCGAGCGTCGTTCCACACAGAGTATCCAGGTCAATCGTTGCGGGCCGGGCTGCGCACCTTGCACGCGGCCTCGGACAAAATTGCCACGCACAGATCGGCATAGCTGATTCCCACGGCCTTGGCCGCCATGGGAACGAGTGAATGGCTGGTCATGCCAGGCGAGGTATTCATTTCAAGCAGCCACGGCCGGTTGTCCTGGTCGAGGATGAAGTCGGCGCGGCCCCAGCCTTCGCAGCCCAGCACCTGGTAGGCCTTGACGGCGATCCGGGCGACTTCCTCCGCCACCTCGGGCGGCAGGGTGGCGGGGCAGAAGTACTGCGTATCGTCGGAGAAATACTTGTGTTCGTAGTCGTAGTTGCCGCCGGGCGCGGCGATCTCGATCACGGGCAGCGCGCGCGCCGCCTTGCCGCCCCCCAGCACCGCCACGGTCAGCTCGCGGCCGCTGATGAACTGCTCGGCCAACACTTCGCTGTCGTAGCGCGCGGCCGCGGCATAGGCTTCCTTCATGTCGGAATAGCCCACCACCTTGGTGATGCCGACCGTCGATCCCTCGTGCGGCGGCTTGATGATGAGCGGCAGGCTCAGGCGGTCCGGCACCAGGCGCAGCTCGGTCTCGGCGTCCAGCAATTCGAATTCGGGCGTGGGCAGGCCGTGCTGCAGCCATACGCGCTTGGTCATGGTCTTGTCCATGGCGAGCGCGGAGGCCAGCGGGCCGCTGCCGGTATAGGGAATGCCCAGCAGTTCCAGGGCGCCCTGGATCGTGCCGTCCTCGCCGTAGCGGCCGTGCAGCGCGATGAACACGCGGTCGAATCCCTCGGCCGCCAGCTCGGACAGGCTGCGCTCGCCCGTGTCGAACAGGTGCGCGTCCACCCCGGCGCTGAGCAGCGCCTGGTGCACGCCCGTGCCCGACATCAGGGACACTTCGCGCTCGGCGGAACGTCCGCCGTACAACACACCCACTTTGCCGAATTGCGTGCTCATGCCAGCTCTCCTACTTGGGCGGGGACCTTGCTGATCGAACCCGCTCCCATAACAATCACCACGTCGCCGTCGCGCACGAAGTCCAGCACCGCCTGCGGCAGTTCCGTCACGTCCTCGACGAACACCGGCTCGACCTTGCCGGCCACGCGCAGCGCGCGCGACAGGGCCCGGCCATCCGCAGCCACCAGCGGCGGTTCGCCCGCGGCGTACACCTCGGTCAAGAGCACGGCATCCGCCGTGCCCAGCACGCGCACGAAATCCTCGAAGCAGTCCCGCGTCCGCGTGTAGCGGTGCGGCTGGAACGCCAGCACGATGCGGCGGTCGGGCCAGGCGCCTCGGGCGGCGGCCAGCGTGGCCGCCATTTCCACCGGATGGTGGCCGTAGTCGTCGATCACCGTGAAGGTGCCGCCGCCGTGGCGGGCCGGCACCGGGAACTCGCCGGTCTGGGTGAAGCGGCGGCCCACGCCCTTGAACGAGGCGAGCGCGTCGCGGATCGCGTCGTCGGACACGCCCAGTTCGGTCGCCACCGCGATCGCGGCCAGCGCGTTGCGCACGTTGTGCAGGCCCGGCAGGTTCAGCTCCACTTCCAGGGGCGGCAGCAGCGTATCGAGATGCGTGCGCTGCACGTTGAAGCGCATGCGCGTGCCGGCCGGCTGGACTTCATAGGCGTGCACCTGCGCCTCCGGGTTCAGGCCGTAGGTGGTGATCGGCCGCGACACGAAGGGCATGATCTCCCGCACGTTCGCGTCGTCCAGGCAGAGCACGGCGCTGCCGTAGAACGGCAGGCGCTGCGTGAATTCGATGAAGGCGCTCTTCAGGCGCGCCACGTCGTGTCCGTAGGTATCCATGTGATCGGCATCGATATTGGTCACGATGGCCATCACGGGCAGCAAATTGAGGAAAGAGGCGTCGGATTCGTCGGCCTCGACTACGATGTAGTCGCCCTGCCCCAACCGCGCGTTCGCGCCGGCGGAATTCAGGCGGCCGCCGATCACGAAGGTGGGGTCCAGGTCGCCGGCGGCCAGGATGCTGGCCACCAGGCTGGTCGTGGTCGTCTTGCCGTGCGTGCCGGCCACGGCGATGCCGCGCTTCAGGCGCATCAGCTCGGCCAGCATGATGGCGCGGGGCACTACCGGGATGCGGCCTGCGCGGGCCGCGATCACTTCGGGGTTGTCGCCGGCCACCGCCGTGGACGTCACGATGGCGCCGGCGCCGGTGACGTTGCTGGCCACGTGGCCGATGGCGATCTTCACGCCCAGGTCGGCCAGGCGGCGCGTCACGGCCGACTCGTTCAGGTCGGAACCGCTGATCGTGTAGCCCAGGTTGAGCAGCACCTCGGCAATCCCGCTCATGCCCGAGCCGCCGATGCCTACGAAATGGATATGTTGAATTCTGTGTTTCATGATGAACGCCCCGCTGCTTGTTCACAGGCGTCGGCGATATGGGCCGCCGCCTCGGGTCGCGCATGCGCGCGGGCCCGTTCTGCGACGGCTTGCAGTTCTTGTCGGGAGCGCTGGCCCAGCCAATCCGCCAGCCACTCGGGCGTCAACGCGGTTTGCGGCTGCAGCCAGGCGGCCTGCGCGTCGCTCAGGAAGCGCGCGTTGGCGGTCTGGTGGTCATCGATGGCATGCGGGAACGGCACGAACAGCGCCGCCATGCCCGCCGCGGCCACTTCGGACACCGTCATGGCGCCCGCGCGGCAGATCAGCAGGTCGGCCTGGCCCATGGCGCCCGCCATGTCGTCGATGAATGCGCGGCAGTCGGCTTCCACGCCTGCCTGGGCATAGGCCTGCTGCAGCGCGGGCAAGTGTTGTTCGCCGGCCTGGTGCACCACCATCGGCCGGCCCTCTCGCGGCAGAAGCGCCAGCGCTTGCGGCAAGGTGGTGTTCAACGCCTGGGCGCCCAGGCTGCCGCCCACAATCAGCAGGCGCAGCGGACCGCTATGTCCGGCGTAGCGCGCCGCCGGCTCCGGCAGCGCGCACAGGTCCGCGCGCACCGGGTTGCCCATGGCCTCGCCCTTGGGCAACACGTCCGGGAAGCCGCTGAGCACGCGGCGAGCCATTCTGGCCAGCCATTTGTTCGCGGTGCCGGCCACGGCATTCTGTTCATGCACGACCAGGGGCATGCCGCGCAGCGCCGCGATGACGCCGCCAGGGAAAGCCACGTAGCCGCCCATGCCCAGAACCACGTCGGGCCGCACGTCGGACAGGCGCGACCAGGCTTGCCCGAACGCGCGCAGCAACAGGAACGGCAGCTTCAGGAGCGCCGACGCGCCCTTGCCGCGCACGCCCTGAAAGCGCAGCGGCACCAGCTCGATGCCGCGAGGCGGCACCAGCCGGCCTTCCATTTTGTCGGGGTTGCCCAGCCACAGCACGCGCCAGCCGCGTGCGCGCAACTCTTCGGCCACGGCCAGGCCCGGCATGATGTGCCCGCCGGTGCCGCCGGCCATGATGAGGATGCTGCGGGACGCCGTCATACCCGTCCCCCGCGCATCATGATGCGGTTTTCCACGTCGACCCGGATAAGCATGGCCAGGGCGCACAGGTTCATCACCACGCCCGAGCCGCCATAGCTCATCAGCGGCAGGGTCAGGCCCTTGGTGGGCAGCAGGCCGAGGCAGACGCCCATATTGATGAAGGCCTGCACGCCGAACCACATGGCCACGCCGTGCGCCACCAGGCCCGCGAAAGTGCGTTCCATGGCGATCGCCTGGCGGCCGATGTCGAATCCGCGGTAGACGATGATGGCGAACAAGGTGATGACCAGCATGACGCCGGCAAAACCCAGTTCCTCGCCCACCACCGCCATCAGGAAGTCGGTGTGCGCCTCGGGCAGGTAATGCAGCTTCTCGACGCTGGCGCCCAGGCCCACCCCCAGCCATTCGCCGCGGCCCAGCGCGATCAGCGAATGCGACAGCTGGTAGGCGCTGCCATAGGCGTTGTCTTCGTTCCAGGGGTCCAGGTAGGCGAACAGGCGCGCGCGGCGCCACGGCGACAGCCAGATAAGCATCAGGAAGGTGCCGACCAGCACGGCCAGCAGGCTGCTGAAGTACTTGCCGTTGATTCCGCCCAGGAAGAGGATGCCGATGGCGATCGCCACGATCACCATGAAGGCGCCCAGGTCGGGCTCCAGCAGCAGCAGCATGCCCACGCCGGCGAGCGCGAAGGCCATGGGCAGGAACCCGCGCGCGAACGCCTGCATGTGCTCCTGCTTGCGCACCGTGTAGTCGGCGGCATACAGCAGCGCGGCCAACTTCATCAGTTCGGACGGCTGGAAATTGAGCGGACCCAGCGGAATCCAGCGATGCGCGCCGTTCACCTCGCGGCCGATGCCGGGGATCAGCACGGCGACCAGCAACACGATGGCCAGCACGAACAGCGGCACCGCCATGCGTTGCCAGACGCGGATGGGAACCGCCAGCACCACGGCCGCCCCGACCAGCCCGGCGCTGACGAACAGGCCATGGCGGATCACGAAATAGTAGCGCCCGTAGGAGGCATAGCGCGGGCCGTCGGCCAGCGCGATCGACGCCGAATACACCATCAGCAGGCCGAGCAGGAGCAACGTCGACGACGCGATGACCAGCGGCAGGTCGAAGTTGCGCATGCGGGTACGGCCGGGCCGTACGGCGTTGACGCTGGCGGTGAGATCGGCGATCAGGCTCATGCCACCTCTCCCCGGTCGCGGGCCAGGTCTTCGACCTCTTCCACGAACACTTGTCCGCGATGCGGATAGTTGCGGAACATATCCAGGCTGGCGCAGGCCGGCGACAGCAGCACCGCGTCGCCGGGTTGCGCCAGGTCGGCCGCGCCGCGCACCGCGTCGCGCAGCGTCTCGACCGCCACGCAGTTCACGCCCGTCGCGGCCAGCACGCGCCCGATTTCCGGGCCGTCCACGCCGATCAGCATGACGGCGCGCGCATGGCGCGACACCACCGGGATCAGCGGCGAGAAATCCTGGCCCTTGCCCTGCCCGCCCGCGATCAGCACGACCGGCTGGCCCAGGCCTTCCAGCGCGGCCACGGTGGCGCCGACGTTGGTGCCCTTGCTGTCGTTGATGTAGTCCACGCCCCCGATCGTGCGCACGAATGCCGCGCGGTGGGGTTCGCCGGTGTACTCGCGCAGCGCGCGCAGCATGGCGCCCCAGCCCAGGTCCAGGCAACGGCCGAGCTGCAAGGCGGCCAGCGCGTTCAGGGCATTGTGGATGCCGCGGATGCGCAGGGCATCCACCGGCATCAGCCGGCTCATGCGTCCCTTGGCGCGCACGGGTGCCGGCGCGTCCTTCTTGCGGCGCGGCGGCGGCGCAGGCTCGTCGAAATCGTTCGGTTCGCTCGCCACCAGCCAGGCCACTCCCTGGCCCAGTTCCAGGCCCATGTCGCCCACCATTTCCGGCACGTCGCGGCCGAAGGTGCGCACGTTCATGGCGTCCAGGGCCGGCACCATCTCGATGGTGTACGGGTCCTCGCGGTTGACGATGGCCACGCGCGCCATGCTCAGCAGGCGCGCCTTGGCCGCCGCGTAGGCTTCCATGCCGCCATGCCAGTCCAGATGGTCCTGGGTGACGTTGAGCACGACGGCCGCGTCGGCCATCAGCGAGCGCGTGGTTTCCAGCTGGAAGCTGGACAGTTCCAGCACCCAGACCTGGGGCAGCGCGTCGGCGTCCAGCGCCGTCATCAGCGCGGCCAGCGCCGCGGGGCTGATATTGCCCGCCGCGACAGCCGACAGGCCGCTGGCCTCGACCAGCTGCCGCGTCAGCGCGGTAACGGTGGTCTTGCCGTTGGTGCCCGTCACGGCCAGCAGGCGCGGCCGGTATTCGCGCGTCTCGGCCAGTTCGGCCAGGGCGCGCGCGAACAGTTCGATCTCGCCCACGATTTCGATGCCGCGGGCCTCGGCCTCGCGCAGCAGGGCCGCGGCCGGCGCCTGGCCCGGCGCAAGCCCCGGGCTCAGCACGAGTTGGTCCACGCCATCGAGCAGCGCAGTGTCGAAAGCCTCGTCGCAACCGAGGCGGTACTCGACCTCGCCGTTGGCCAGCGCCTCGCGCAGCGCGGCCAGCCCGCCCGGTTCGGCGCGCGTGTCGGCCACGCGCAAGCGGGCGCCCTGGCGGGCGCACCAGCTTGCGGCGGCCGCGCCCGTCTCGCCCAATCCGAGGATCAGGACGAGCGGCGCGCCGTCACGGGAGGTTTCCATCGTATTCATCGCAACTTCAGGGTAGAGAGGCCAATCAGCACCAGCATCATGCTGATGATCCAGAAACGCACGACCACCTGGGTTTCCTTCCAGCCGCCCACTTCAAAGTGATGATGCAGCGGGGCCATGCGGAATATGCGTCGACCTGTTCCATAACGTCGCTTCGTGTACTTGAACCAGGTCACCTGGATCATCACGGACAGCGTCTCGACCACGAACACGCCGCCCATGATGAACAGCACGATTTCCTGGCGCACGATGACGGCGATGGTGCCCAGCGCGCCGCCCAGCGCCAGCGCGCCGACGTCGCCCATGAAGACCTGCGCCGGATACGCGTTGAACCACAAAAACGCCAGCCCGGCGCCGCCGATCGCGGCGCACAGCACCATCAGTTCCGCCGCGCCCGGGATGTAGGGAAACAGCAGGTACTTGGAATAGTCCACGCGGCCGACCACGTAGGCGAAGATGCCCAGCGCGCTGCCGACCATGACGGTGGGCATGATGGCCAGGCCGTCCAGGCCGTCGGTGAGGTTCACGGCGTTGCTGGTGCCGACGATGACCGCCCAGGTCAGCGCCACGAAGCCCAGCACGCCCAGCGGATAGCTCACAGTTTTGAAGAACGGAACGATGAGGTCGGCGCGCGTCGGCAGCGACATGGTGAAGCCGCTACCCACCCAGGCCTTGAACAAGGGCCACAGCTCGGTATTGGCGGGCGCCGACACGGCGAACGCGAGATACACCGCGGCCACCATGCCGATGGTGGCCTGCCAGAAGAATTTCTGCCGCGCGGGCATGCCTTCCGGATCGCGGTAGACCACCTTGCGGTAGTCGTCCATCCAGCCGATCCAGCCGAAGCCGAAGGTCACCAGCAGCACCACCCACACGAAGCGGTTGGTCCAGTCCGCCCACAGCAGGGTGCTGATGGCGATGGAAATCAGGATCAGCACGCCGCCCATGGTGGGGGTGCCCGTCTTGACCAGGTGGGTTTCCGGGCCGTAGGAACGCACGGCCTGGCCGATCTTCATCTCGGTCAGCTTGCGGATCACGCGCGGGCCGGCCACCAGGCCGATCAGCAATGCCGTCGCGCACGCCAGGACCGCGCGCAAGGTGATGTACTCGAACACCCCGAGCGCGCGCACATCATCCGAAAGCAAGCGGGCGATTTCAAGCAGCATCGTGCTCTCCCTGCCCCTTGGCCGTCATTCCTTCATCCGTCGAAAAAGCCGTCACTACCCGCTCCATGCGCATAAAGCGCGATCCCTTTACCAATACGCAGGACGGGCGCAAGCCGCGCAACGCGGCAACCACTTCGTCTACCGATGCGCAGGCGTGCGCGCCCACGCCGAATGCGGCGGATGCCGCCCGGCTGGCTTCGCCTAGCGTGATGAGCGCGTCGAGCCCCTGCTCGCGCGCGTAATTTCCCACCTCGACATGCATGGCGGGGCCGTTGTCCCCGACCTCGCCCATGTCGCCCAATACGAGGACGCGCGCGCCGGCCATGCGCGCCAGCACGTCGATGGCCACGCGAACCGAATCGGGGTTCGCATTGTAGGTGTCGTCGATGAGCAACGTTCCGTCACTCATAGTCTTGTGCTGCATGCGGCCGGCGACCGGGCTGAAACCCGCCAGCGCCCGCACCGCGCCGTCCAGCGGCGCGCCCGCCGCGATGGCGCTGGCGATGGCCGCCAAGGCATTGCGCAGGTTGTGCAGACCGGGCACCGGCAAGACCAGGTCGGCGCTGCCGACCGGGGTCACCACACGGCAGCGCGTAGTCTTCACGTCGGCCAGGATCTGCTCGGCATATACGTCCAGGCCGGGTTGCAAGCCGAAGCGCAGCACGCGGCGCGGCTCGGCCAGGGCGTCCCAGACCGTCGAATAGGGTTCGTCGCCCGGATAAACGGCGACGCCATCCTCGGGCAGCGCGGCGATCGCGGCGCCGTTCTCGTGCGCCACCGCCTCCACGCTGTGCATGAATTCCTGGTGCTCGCGCTGGGCATTGGTCACCAGCGCCACCGTGGGCGCCGCCATGGCGGCCAACTGCGCGATTTCGCCGGGATGGTTCATGCCCAGCTCGAACACCGCCGCGCGGTGCTCGGGACGCAGGCGCAGCAGCGTCAGCGGCACGCCGATGTCATTGTTCAGGTTACCGGCCGTGGCCAGCCGACCCGCCTCGCCGCGCCAGTCGGCCAGCATGGCGGAGATCATTTCCTTGGTCGTGGTCTTGCCGTTGCTGCCCGTCACCGCGACGACAGGCAAGGAAAACTGCGCGCGCCAGGCCGCGCCGATGCGCATCAGCGCCACGCGGGTATCGCCCAGCACCAGCTGCGGCAGGCGGGAGCCGGCCACCGGGTGCGCCACCACCGCCGCGCACGCGCCGCGAGCCTCCGCCTGGTCCAGATAATCGTGCGCGTCGAAGTTGTCGCCCACCAGCGCCACGAACAGCTCGCCCGAACCGATGCGCCGCGTGTCCGTGGACACGCCCTTGACTTGCGGCAGCAGCATGGCCAGCCGCGCCCATTCGCGGTCGTCGAAGGGCAGCTTCTCGCCCCCGATGTCCTGGTAGGTTTCATGGCCCTTGCCGGCCAGCAGCACCACGTCTTCGGGCGAGGCCGCCCAGATGGTCTGCATGATGGCGCGCGCGCGGTCCACCTGCACGTCGGCGTGGGCCGACTCGGGAATGCCGGCGAGAATCTGCTGCACGATCGCTTCGGGCGACTCGGTGCGCGGATTGTCGCTGGACACGACCACGTGGTCGGCCAGGTCCGCCGCGATGCGGCCCATCTCGGGACGCTTGCCCGGATCCCGCTCGCCGCCGCATCCGAACAGGCAGACGAGGCGGCCGGAGCGCGCCACGGCAACGGCGCGCAAGGCGGTCAAGGCCCGCGACAGGGCGTCTGGCGTATGCGCGTAGTCCACCACCACCAGCGGGCCGCGGCCCGTGCCGGCCTGCGCGCCGCTGGAACCCAGCGGCTCCACGGTCTGCAGACGGCCGTCGACGGGGTCGGTCGCCGCCAGTTCGCGCGCGATCTGCGCGAACGGCAGGCCCAGCTGATACAGCACGCCCGCCACGAGCAGCAGGTTGGATACGTTGTGCGCGCCCAGCAGGCGCGTCACGATCTGGGCCTCGCCATGCGGCGAAACCAGGGTGAAGATCTGCCCTTGGGAGGTGGCCTGGAGATCGCGCGCGCGCATCGCGGCGGGAATCTCTGGGGCATCGCTCAGGCTGTAGCCCATCGCCAGCGCGGCGGGCAGGCTGGCGATCAGGCGGCGTCCGGCCTCGTCATCCGCATTGACCACCGCGGCGGTCAGGCCGGGCCAGCTGAACAGGCGGGCCTTGGCCGCCTCGTACCGTTCCATCGTGCCGTGGTAATCGAGATGGTCGCGCGTCAGGTTGGTGAACGCGGCCAGCGCCACGCGCAGGCCGTCCATCCGCCCCTGCTCGATGCCGATGGACGACGCCTCCATGGCAACGGCCTTGGCCCCGGCGTCGCGCATCGCGGCCAGCGTGCGGTGCACGGTCAACACGTCGGGCGTGGTCAGTTCGCCGCCCAGCGTGCTGCCGTCCGGCAGCACCGCGCCCAGGGTGCCGATGGTGCCGCAGGGCTTGTCATTGCGGCTCAGCGCGTGGGCGATCCATTGCACGGACGACGTTTTGCCGTTGGTGCCCGTCACGGCCACCACGGCGAGCGCGGCGGACGGACGGCCGTACCAGGTGTCGCCCAGCTCGCCCAGCAGGGCGCGCAGGCCGGTCACCGGCAGCATCGGGGCTTGCGCCGCGGCGGCCTCGACGGCCTCGCTGGCGGGCGCTTCGAACAGGATCGCGCTGGCGCCCAGCGCCAGCGCCTTCTCTATATAGAGACGCCCATCGCTGGACAGGCCCGGGCAGGCGACGAACACGTCGCCCGGCTCGATCTCGCGGGAGTCCAGCTTGAGGTGCGCGGTCAGCGACACGCGCGCATGCAACCACGCCACGATTTCGGCAACCGTGGCGGCGGGGGGTATGGAGAGGAAGCCTTTGGCGCTCATCTGCCTGGCTCCTTGAGACCAGCAACAATAGTGGATTCGAAGGGCGCGTCCGGGCGCACCCCCATCAGCCGCAGGCTCCCCCCCACGATCTGGGAGAACACGGGCGCGGCGATCGCGCCGCCGTAGTAGCCGCCGACCGTCGGTTCGTCGATGGACACGGCCACCACGATCTTCGGATCCGACACCGGAGCGAAGCCGACGTACGAACTGCGGTAGCGCTGCGTGCTGTACTTGCCGTCGACGATCTTGCGCGCCGTGCCGCTCTTGCCGGCCACGCGATAGCCCTGCACCTGGGCGGCCTTGGTGCCTTCCGGGCCCGCGGCGGCTTCGAGCATGGCGCGCACCAGGCCGGTCGTCTTGGGCGTATAGATCTTGACGCTGGTGGGGTCGCTGTCGCGCTTGACGAGGGTCAGCGACACCATGTCGCCGTTGCGGGCGAAAACGGTATAGGCGCGCGCCACTTGCAGCAGCGACACCGACAGGCCGTAGCCATAGGCCATCGTGGCCTTTTCGATCAGGCGCCAACGGTCCCAGGGACGCAGGCGGCCGGGCGCCGCGCCGGGAAATCCCACCTGCGGCGCCTGGCCCAGGCCCAATTCGGTGAAGCGGTCCCACATTTCGCGGGATTCCAGCTTCTCGGAGATCATCGTCATGCCGATGTTGCTGGATTTGCGCAGCACGCCGGCCACGTCCAGCGTGCCGTTGCGGCTGACGTCGCTGATCGTGCTGCCCTGGTACTGGAACCGGCCGTTGCCCGTCTCGAACAGCGTCGTCGTGCTGATGCGGCCCAGGTCCAGCGCCAGCGCGGCGGTGAAAGGCTTCATGATCGAGCCCGGCTCGAACGTGTCGGTGATGGCCTGGTTGCGCAGCTTGGCACCGTGAAACGTCTCGCGCTTGTTCGGATCGAAGGTCGGCACGTTGGCCAGCGCCAGGATCTCGCCGGTGTGCACGTCCACGACCACGGCGGTCGCGCCCTTGGCCTGGTGCTTGTCCATGGCGTCCTTCAGGGCCTTGAACACCAGGAACTGCACGCGGGTATCGATGGACAGGCGCAGGTCGCGGCCGTCCACCGGCAGCGTGACGGCCTGCACGTCTTCGATCACGCGGCCCAGCCGATCCTTGATGACGCGGCGGCTGCCCGGACGGCCCGAGAGCTGCTGATTGAACGTCAGTTCGACGCCTTCCTGGCCCTGGTCCTCGACGCTGTTGAAGCCCACCACGTGGGCCATCACGTCGCCGTCCGGATAGTAGCGGCGGGTCTCGGGCTGCTGGTGCACGCCGGGCAGGCTCAGCTGCTTGATCTTGTCGGCCACGTCCATCGAGACCTGGCGCTTCAGGTAGACGAAGTTCTTGTCTTCGTCGACCAGCCGGTGGCGCAGGTCGGCAATCGGCATTTCCAGCAACTTGGCCAGGCTGTCGAGCTGGGCGGACGTCGCCTGCTTGGCGTCTTCCGGGATGGCCCAGATGGCGCGCGCGGGCACGCTGGAGGCCAGCACGGTGCCGTTGCGGTCCATGATCTTGCCGCGCGTGGCGGCCAGGGTCAGCGTGCGCTCATAGCGCCGTTCGCCCTGCTGCTGCAGGAATTCCGTGGACAAGCCCTGCAGGAACAAGGCACGCCCGGCCAGCACGGTGAAGCCGCCGAACAGCAGGATCAGCACCAGGCGCGCGCGCCAGGTGGGCAACTGCCCGCGCAGCACGGGATTGTCGAAGAAGGGGACGCGTTTCATTGCGCGCCTCCGCTGGCGGAGGCCGGCGCCTGATTCATATAGAGCGTGCGGTCCGGAACGATGGAGATCATCTTCAGGCCGTCACGCGCGATGGCGTCCACCCGCGCGTTGCGGGCGAGTTCGGCGCGGTCGAGCTGCAGGCGCCGCCAATTGATTTCCAGGTCGCGCGCCTGCGCCTGATCGCGGCCCAGCTCGATGAAGAGCTGGCGCGACTGATACCGGCTGGTGACCAGGGAAATGGCCGACAGCATCAGTAAAGCCGCAACGATCAGGTTGACGCGACCCATTAGCGGCGCCCTCCCTTGCCGCCGCGCCGGGGCGGCGGAGCCAGGTCGCTGCCCGGCAGGGCGCCGATCTTCACGAACGCGAAGCCGCCCTCGGCGGGCAGCGGCGTGTCCGTGCGTTCGGCGACGCGCAGAATGGCGGAACGGGCGCGGGCGTTGGCCGAGACTTCGTCGTCTTCGGCCACCACGCGCCCGAGGGAACGCAGCACCGGTTGGGGCATCTCGCTTTCCCGCAGGGGCAGGCGCGCGTGCGCGGCAGCCGGACGAGCCGCCGCCGCGATGCACTGCTTGACCATGCGGTCCTCAAGCGAATGAAAGCTGATCACCGCCAATCTCCCCCCCGGAGCCAGCAGGTCTAGAGCTGCCGCGAGGGTGCGCGCGAGCTCTTCGAGTTCCCGATTGATGTAAATCCGTAAAGCTTGAAAGGTGCGTGTGGCCGGATGCTGCCCCTTTTCGCGCGTGCGGACGGCGCTGGCGACGCACTCGGCAAGTTCGAGCGTGGTGCGCAGCGGCCTTGTTGCGCGGCGAGCAGCAATCGCCTTTGCAACCTGAAAAGCAAACCGTTCTTCGCCATAATCCGCTATGACCTCCCGCATCTCATCCACACTGGCTTGCGCCAGCCAATCCGCCACCGTGGGACCACGAGTGGTGTCCATCCGCATGTCGAGCGGGCCGTCTCGCATGAACGAGAAACCGCGCTCGGCATCGTCGATCTGAGGCGACGACACGCCCAGATCCAGCATCACGCCATCGACCTTGCCGATGCCGAGCTGCTGCAATTCTTCGGCCATGGTGGCGAAGCCTCCATGCACCACGGTGACCCTCGGGTCCGCCGCCGCCAGGGCATTGGCTACGGCGATCGCCTCCGGATCCTTGTCGAACACGACCAGCCGCGCGCCCGGACCCAGACGGCCGAGCAGCTCGCGACTATGCCCGCCACGCCCGAAGGTGCCGTCGACGAAGACGCCGCTCTCCGCTCGCGTAGCCGCAGCCGGCCCGGCTTGCTCTTGCGACCGTGCCGCGCCCTTGCCGCCGAAGCCGGCCAGCAATAACGCGTCCACCGTCGGCTCCAGCAAAACGGGCCGATGTTCGAATTCCATAACTTTTTCAGAACGAAAACTGATTCAACACATCCGGCATACCCTTGGCCAGGTCCTCAGCCTCGCGGCTGGCCAGGGTAGCGGCGTCCCACAGCTCGAAGTGCGCGCCCAGACCGAGCAGCATCACATCGCGCGTCATACCGGAAGCGTTGCGCAGTTCAGGCGCGATCAGGACCCGGCCGGAGCCGTCCAGTTCCACGTCCTGAGCGTTGCCCAGCAACAGCCGCTGCAACGCGCGGGCCGACATGGGAAAGGCGGCGATCTGCTCGCGCTTCTTTTCCCATTCGGGCCGCGGGTACACCAGCAAGCAGCCGTCAGGGTGGCGAGTCAGGGTCAGCCGGCCGTCGGCCTGCGATACGAGCGCGTCACGATGCCGGGTCGGAATCGAGATCCGTCCCTTGGCATCCAGCGTGAGCGCGCTGCTTCCCTGAAACACCACTTTTACCCCACTTAATTGCACAATTTCCTACTATTTCCCACTCTACGGTATGGGACAGGGGCGGTCAAGCGCGTGGTTGCAATTTTTTCAATCACAACAAGGACTTAGATCAATATGTAAATCCGCAAAAATAAAAACCTCCTAATAAATCAGGAGGTTGCGGCACTATCTAAAAGTCCTTCTTCAGAAGTAGCGGCTAACAATGGCTTTGCATTGTTTTACGATCGGTCCTTCGCTCCTATTGGCGAGGCTTCCCGCCGTGCCCGGCGCCGCCGGCCTTCGGAAAAATGGCGCGGCCCGGTCCGCGCGGCGCCGGAACCGATCTGGCGGCCGCCCGATTTGAGAATGAGTTGCAAGACGGATCTATAGGCCGGATTCTGTACACCAGGTTTCCCTGGCGGACGATCATTCCTCTGCGCGGACCATTGCTGGGCCGCTGTAGCCATCTACCCGCATACTCGGACGGAGCCGCCCTTCGCAGCCCGGAGGCCGCACGCATGCCTATTTGATGTTGCTCCGGATAGAGGTTGCCGCGTTTCACCCTGCGATGCCGCCGCCCGTTGCCGGACGGCGCGATACGGAGATGGCCGTACCTGTGCGCGCGATGCGCGCCCACCCCGCAGACTCGTCTCTGTGGCCCTATTCCTCAACCGCGCCCGAAGACGCGGCCGGACGGCCGTTAGCCGTTATCCTGCCCTGTGGAGTCCGGACCTTCCTCGATGGATTTTCATCCACCGCGATCGCCCGATCCGCCTTGCGGTTCGTATTCTAGTACAGGTGGCGGCTCCGTCCCCGAAGCGGACGCCTCGGCACCCGCCGCAAACGGCCTCGCGGGTTCCTGCGACAATACGCCTTGATTCGCATCGACGCAGACGCTACCCGATTACATGGCCCTCGCTACTCTCATCACCCTTACCGACGTCCAGCTGGCCTATGGCCACCATCCGCTGCTGGATCACGCCGATTTCGCCATCCAGGCCGGCGAGCGCATCGGCCTCATCGGCCGCAACGGCGCGGGCAAGTCATCCCTGCTGAGATTGCTGGATGGCAGGACCCAACCCGACGACGGCGATATCGCCCGCAGCTCCGGCCTGCGAGTGGCCACCGTGGAGCAGGAACCGGAACTCGACGAGAACGCCACGGTCTTCGACGTGGTCTGCAACGTCGAAGGCGATCACGAAGACTGGCAGCGCCCGTCGCGCGTGCGCGCCGTGCTCGAAAAACTCGGCCTGCCCGCGGACGTGCAGATCGCCGGCCTGTCGGGCGGAACGCGCAAGCGGGTCGCGCTGGCCCGCGCGCTGGTCGACGAGCCGGACCTGCTGCTGCTGGACGAACCCACCAACCACCTCGACTTCGAAGGCATCGCCTGGCTCGAAGACATGCTGCGCGGCTGGAAAGGCGCCGCCGTCATCATCACCCACGACCGCCGCTTCCTGGATTCCATCGCCACGCGCATCGTCGAGCTCGACCGCGGCAAGCTGCTGAGCTTCCCGGGCAACTTCTCGCAATGGCAGGAACGCAAGGCACAGTGGCTGGAGTCCGAACGGCTGGAGCAGGCCCGCTTCGACAAGCTGCTGGCGCAGGAAGAAGTCTGGATCCGCAAGGGCGTCGAAGCGCGCCGCACCCGCAATGAAGGCCGCGTTCGCCGCCTGGAACAGCTGCGGGTCGAACGCGCCGAACGCCGAGAACGCGTCGGCAACGTTTCGCTGGCGCTGGCCGAAGGCCAGCGCTCCGGCAAGCTCGTCGCCGAGCTCGAACACATCGGCAAGACCTTCGGCGACAAAATCGTGGTGGACGACTACTCCACCACCATCCTGCGCGGCGACCGCATCGGCATCATCGGCCCCAACGGCGCCGGCAAGACCACCCTGCTCAAGCTGATCCTGGGTGAAATGCAGCCCGACAGCGGCACCACGCGGATGGGCACCAACGTGTCCGTCGCCTACTTCGACCAGATGCGCGCGCAACTGGACGAGAACGCCACGCTGGTGGACATCATCAGCCCGGGCAGCGAATGGGTCGAGATCGGCGGCACCCGCAAGCACGTCATGAGCTACCTGGGCGACTTCCTGTTCTCGCCCGCCCGCGCCGGTTCGCCGGTGCGCAGCCTGTCCGGCGGCGAACGCGCCCGCCTGCTGCTGGCGCGCCTGTTCGCCCGCCCCGCCAACGTGCTGGTGCTGGACGAACCCACCAACGACCTCGACATCGAAACCCTGGAACTGCTGGAAGAGTTGCTGCAGGAGTACCAGGGCACGGTGCTGCTGGTCAGCCATGACCGGGCTTTCCTCAATAACGTGGTCACGCAAACCATCGCCTACGAGGGCAACGGCCGCTGGCGCGATTACGTGGGCGGCTACGACGAGTGGGTCGCGCAGCGGCCCGCGCCGGCGGCCCCCGCCGAAGACGCCGCCGCTGCCGCCCGGCCCGCCGACGATGCCGCCGCGCGCGCCAAGGCCGCGCGTCCCAAGCCGGCCAAGTCCGCCAAGATGAATTCCTGGGAACTGCGCGAACTGGAAGGCCTGCCCGACGCCATCGCCGCCCTGGAGGCGCAGCAGGCCGAACTCGCCGGCAAGCTCGCCGACGGGAGCCTGTATCGCGACGCGCCCGCCGAGGTCGAGCGCATCAACGGCGAACTGGCCAAGCTGGAAAGCGAACTCGAAGAACGCTTCGCCCGCTGGGAACTGCTGGAAGCGCGCCGCGAAGGCACGCTGTAATCAGGTTGTCTCTATATACATATAGAGGCGCAAGAACAATGCCCCCGACGTCGGGGGCATTTTTTAATGGCGCGCCCCTGGCGGAGCGACGCCGTCCCGCGGCCGGTCAGGCCCGCGCGCGCCAGGTCAGCGCTTCGCCCGCGGCCAGCGGAACCAGCGTCGTGTTGCCGAACGCCAGCTCCTCGGGCACCTGATAGGCCTCGCGCGCCAGCGTCAACGTGCCCGTATTGCGCGGCAAGCCGTAGAAGTCCGGGCCGTGGAAACTGGCGAAACCTTCCAGCTTGTCCAGCTTGCCCACCGCGTCGAACGCGGTTGCGTACAACTCCATGGCGTGCAGGGCGGTGTAGCAGCCGGCGCAGCCGCAGGCATGCTCCTTCAGGCCGCGCGCATGCGGCGCGCTGTCGGTTCCCAGGAAGAAACGCGGGTTGCCGCTAGTGGCCGCGTCGACCAGCGCAAGGCGGTGCGTCTCGCGCTTGAGGACGGGCAGACAGTAGAAGTGCGGCCGCACGCCGCCCTGGAAAATCGCGTTGCGGTTGTACAGCAGGTGCTGCGGCGTGATCGTCGCGGCAATGGGGCCTTCGGCATCCCGCACGTACTCCGCGCCTTCTTTCGTCGTGATGTGTTCGAACACCACCTTCAAGGCGGGGAAAGCGCGGCGCAGCGGCTTCATGACGCGTTCGACAAAGATCGCCTCGCGGTCGAACAGATCGATGGACGGATCCGTCACTTCACCATGCACCAACAGCGGCATGCCGCATTTTTCCAGTGCTTCCAGCGCCTTGGCGCACTTGCCCAGCAGGTCCGTCACGCCGGCGTCCGAGTTGGTCGTGGCGCCCGCGGGGTAGAGCTTCACGGCATAGACCTGGCCCGACTCGTAGGCGCGGAATATCTCTTCCGACGAGGTATTGTCGGTAAGGTAAAGCGTCATCAGCGGCGTGAAGGCGTCGGCATTGCCTCCCGCTTTCTTCAAGGCCTCAAGAATGCGGCCGCGATAGGCCAGCGCCTGCTCGGTGGTCGTGACCGGCGGCTTCAGGTTGGGCATGATGATGGCGCGCGCGAACTGGCGCGCGGTGTCTGCCACCACAGCCTCCAGGGCGGCGCCGTCGCGCAGGTGCAAATGCCAGTCGTCCGGCCGGGTGATGGTGAGCTGAGTCGTGCTTTGAGTAGACATGGAAGGGCTTCTTAATCTGCCAGCGGCATGCCCCGTTCGGCCAGCGCGCAGAACATCGCGCTGCCCAGGGGAATGACGGCATCGTTGAAATCGAAATGCGAGTTGTGCAGCACGCAGCCGGAATCGGCCCCGCCCTGCCCGAGCCGGAAATAGGCGCCCGGCTTGCTCTGCAACATGAAGGAGAAATCTTCGGAGCCCATCGAAGGCACTAGGTCCCGCACCACGTTCTCCTTGCCTATCATCTCGGTGGCGATGTCGGCCACCAGGTTGGCGTGCTGCGGCGTGTTCAGGGTTGCGGGATAAATGCGTTCGTAGATTACCTCGGCCGTGCCGCCGAAAGCACCCGCGATCGCCGACACCAGTTCGCGCATGCGCGTTTCCACCATTTCCTGCACGGACTTGCGGAACGTGCGCACCGTGCCCACCATCTTGGCCTCACGCGGAATCACGCTCATCGCGCCGGGATGCCCGGCCTGCAGGGAGCCGATGGAAACGACCGCCGAATCCAGCGGATTCACGTTGCGCGACACGATCGTCTGCAAGGCAGTGATGATCTGCCCCGCGATAGTGACCGGATCGATGGTCTGGTAGGGATGCGCGCCGTGGCCGCCGCGCCCCGTGATCTGGATCTCGAAGCGATCGGCCGCGGCCATCATCGGCCCGGGGTTGATGCCCACGGTGCCGGGCTTCAGGCCCGGCCAATTATGCAGCGCGTAGATCGCATCGCACGGAAAGGTGTCGAAGAGGCCATCTTCCAGCATGGCGCGCGCGCCGCCGCGGCCTTCCTCGGCGGGCTGGAAAATCAACACGGCGGTGCCGTCGAAATTGCGCGTTTGCGCCAGATACTTGGCCGCCCCGATCAAGATCGCCGTGTGGCCGTCATGCCCGCAGCCGTGCATGAGCCCCGGCTTCGTGGACTTGTGGCCGAAATCGTTGTCCTCCGTCATGGGCAGCGCATCCATGTCGGCGCGCAGGCCGATCATGCGTCCGCTGTCGCAGCGCTTGCCGCGGATGACGCCGACCACGCCCGTCTTGCCGATGCCCCGATGCACCTCGATCCCCAGCGCTTCCAGCGCGCCGGCCACGATTCCGGACGTCCGCACCTCCTCGAAACCCAGTTCGGGATGAGCATGCAGATCGCGCCGCAGCGCCGTCAATTCGTCATGAAACAGCCGGATTGATTCCAGTGGAGAACGTGCGTACATAGGAGGTTACAGAATGACGAGAGAGGGGGGACAATCTGTGCATTTTAGTTGCTACAGAGGATAAATGCCTTTGTCTTTACGGGAGAGACACGTTATGCTCCGGCCGCAGGACAATTTTTCCAACAGCCAGAGAAGGAGCGCCGCATTATGGCCACAACCTCCAAACCCGCGACCGCGCGCAAGCCGAACGCTGCATTCATGAAGCCCCTGACCCCCAGCGCCGAGTTGGCCGCTGTCATCGGCTCGGAAGCCGTGCCGCGTACCGAGGTCACCAAGAAGATCTGGGAATACATCAAGAAGCACAACCTGCAAGATGCCAGCAACAAGCGCAACATCAACGCCGATGCCAAGCTGCGCCCGATCTTCGGCAAGGATCAGGTCACGATGTTCGAACTGACCAAGCTGGTCAACGCACATCTGAAATAAGCAGGCAAAGGGCGTACCCCGTACGTCCCTGCCTCCTGCTCGCCTCGACGCCCTGGCTCAGTGCCGGGCGAGCATGAATCCGCTGCGCCACGTCCCCCGCGTCACATCCCATCCGCCAGCGGCAACCCTGCCAGCTGTGCCGGCATCGCTTTATCCGCATCCCTCCATCGTCAAGCCTGGCGCGCTTCTTCAAGCAACCAGCCGCGAAATGCCGCCAAGTCCGGACGCTGCGTCGCCAGTCGCGGATACACGATCCAATAGCTGTAGTCGTTCGGCAGAACCAGATCGAAGAGCCGCACCAAACGCCCTTTGCGCAAGTCGTCGCCGGCGAGCGTCAAGCGCCCCAGAGCCACTCCCTGCCCGTCCGCCGCGGCCTGCAGGACCAGCGCCGAATCATTGAATACCGGACCTTGCGACAGGTCCAGCGTGACGTTCGCATGGCGGCACCATTGGGACCACGCCGCGCGCGGCTGGTCGTGCAACAACGGCACCGAAGCCAGATCGGCCGGCTCAGCCAGCATTGGCGGGCCTTTCGCCAATGCCGGACTGCACACGGGAGACAGCGATTCGCGCGCCACCAGGTCCGCTTTGAGCCCCGGCCAGCGGCCCAGGCCCGAACGGATGCCGGCGTCGAATCCCTCGCCGCCATCCCAGGTTTCCAGGGAACTGGTTACGCGCAAATCCACGTCGGGATGCCTGGCCCGGAAAGCGGGCAGGCGCGGCAGCAGCCAGCGCGAGGCGAATGACGGCAGCACGGTAATGCGCAGTGGCCCCGTAGCGGCCTCGCGCACGCGTCCGGTCGCGGCCGCGATATGGTCGAAGGCCTGCGACAACTCCGCCAGATACGAGGCGCCTTTGCGCGTGAGCGTCAGCGCGTGCCCGCGCCTCGTGAACATGGGCTCGCCCAGCCACTCTTCCAGTTGCCGCACCTGATGGCTGATCGCGGCTTGCGTCACGCACAGCTCGCCCGCGGCCCGCGTAAAGCTCAGATGCCGGGCGGCGGCCTCGAAGGCGCGCAACGCTCCGAGAGGAGGCAGGCGTCGCATGGTCCTTGATTAGCTGTATTTATGAAGCGTATGAGAATAGATCGTTTTGAAACGGCCGGATAGCGCTATCTACTAGAGCCTTTCGGGCCGCAGCCATCAGGCGTCATCGGCCCGCCCACTCGATGAAAGGACGGCGGCAATGATGGCATGGGATGTTTGGGCGGTGTTCCTCGGCTATGCGGTGCCGATGATCGTCAGCCCGGGGCCCGGCAATACTCTGCTGGCTACCGCCGGCGGTCGCTACGGGGTACGCGGCTCGGTGCCGTTCTGGGTAGGCTTCGAGGCCGGCAACCTGGCGCTTTGCGCCCTTTATGGCCTGGGCCTGGGCGGAACGCTCCATGAATATCCGCAGCTCCACGCCATCCTGAAATGGGCGGGCGCCGCCTATCTGCTGTACCTCGCATGGGGCTTCTTCCGCGCCAGCGCCGCGCCAGCAGGCGGACAGGACGGCGGCAAGCGACTGGGCGCGGTGGACGGCTTCGTCTGCGTGGTGCTGAACCCGAAAATCCACTCGATGATCATCGTCATGTTCGCGCAGTTCCTGACGCCGGGGGCCGGCCTTGCCGGCCAGGTCGCCCAACTGAGCGCCGCATTCGTGGTATTGGGCCTGTTCTGCCACTTCCCGTGGATCTACGGCGGCCAGGTCGTGCTGGGCCGCTATACCTCGCCCCGCGCCTTGCGGGTCCAGGCGCAGGTGTTCGGCAGCGCGATGCTGGCCGTCGCCGCCTACGTGGTGCTTTCCTGATCGTGCGCAGACCGCGCACGAATGGAATTCGGTCCTGGCTATTGGACGGAAAACAGGCTCGTCAGTGTCGCATCCGGGACCGATGCGCGTCCCGCGTGCCAATAGAAAAAGGCCGGCATAGGCCGGCCTTTCGCGCAAGGCTGGAATCCGATCAGGCGTAGGTAGTCGGCGCCGCGCCTTCCAACAGGGCCAGCCAGCCCTTGATCAGGCGGTACAGCACCCAGACCACGGTAGCGGCCAGGCCGATCCATCCGATGAAAATCAAGGTCGCGATGGCGCTGATGGCCAGCCACAGCAAGGCCCACCAGAACGTGCGCAGCAGCCAGTCGAAGTGGGAGGCATACACGGTGCCCGCGGCATCCGAGCGCTTGATGTACATCAGCACAACGGCCGCCAAGGTGGCGATGCCCAGAAATCCACTCGTCAGAAAGCCCAGGGCGTACAGGCCATAAGCAACGTGGGTCAGCGTGCGCAGATCTAAAGTCGTACCGGGCACGGGGGTCTGGGGATCACTCACGATAACGCTCCAACGAATTGACTCGGTCAATCTTACCGCACAAAGCCACCCCGCCCACGGCCGTTGTTATTTGGGCACATTCAATGCTGGCGCGGCTTGCAGCCTGATCGTCCACTTGCAGGCGCCAAAGAAAAACCCCGCAGCGCTAGCTGCGGGGTTCCTGGTTTGAAGCCTGACAATGACCTACTTTCACGGACGTCCGTCCACTATCATCGGCGCAAAGGCGTTTCACTGTCCTGTTCGGGATGGGAAGGAGTGGGACCACCTCGCTATGGTTGTCAGGCATAGCTGTTTGAACGCCTGCCTTCAAGGCAAGCGCTCCAATGCTGGAGCTGGCCCAACGGTTGGCGCCTGGAGACTGGCTCGACAGGCGCCCGCCATGGGCTTTCACAAAAAACAAAACCCCACAGGGTATACCTGTGGGGTTTTGAGCAATAAAAGCCTGACGATGACCTACTTTCACAGACGTCCGTCCACTATCATCGGCGCAAAGTCGTTTCACTGTCCTGTTCGGGATGG
>Ga0222427_100789_pt1 | contig 28556 bp, 27 predicted proteins | sample 2B20Ametagenome_FD_182890 | JGI IMG/M metagenome (GOLD analysis project Ga0222427, IMG submission 182890) | Enriched microbial communities from leaf-cutter ant dump, University of Wisconsin, Madison, United States - 2B20A (version 2) | ecosystem: Environmental > Terrestrial > Nest > Insects nest...
TCATGCCCAGGCTGAGCGAGCGCTCCGACAACCGGCTCGCTTGACACGCTTCGCGAACTGTTGGATGGATGCGCCATCGGCGGTGCCCTGCGGGTATGATGTAATGGTAGCCTGTCAGCTTCCCAAGGCTACCCGCTATGGTTGGAAAATCTTACTGAAATCACACTTTTACAAATATATTCAGGGATTTAGAAGGCTTCCTAAGCGTTGTCTTCCTTGGAATTTTAGCTCGTAAATATCCCAGAAGTTGCACCAGTTTTTGGCGGGAATGAGCCTCTTTGTAAGTCGTGATTTACGCATTGTATTGAAGTCATTCTTACGCGAACTGCGTCGCACCGCAGCGGTACCAGTAATCGGCCACCTTAATCCAGCGTGGTCTTCCATAGGATACGGCGCCTAACGCTCGATTTGGGCCGGCGTGAGGGGCCGCGTTGTCTGGGTCGATAACTGAGGGGATCTTCGTCTCATCGAACAAGGAGAGACGATATGACGAAGGCGAAAAACAACGAAGCCGTTCCTGCCGACAAGGCACTCATTGCGGAAGCAATTGCGGAAGGGCGGAAAATGATCGAGGCCGGTAAATCCAAGATCGATACCGCGCTGGCAATCTATGAAAAGCTCGAAGGAATGGAGCAGGGCGTGATCGTCAAGGCCTTTGTCGAGGGGGCTACGCTGACAGAGAAGGGTGCCCTGACCTACTGGTACAATTGCCGGCGGCGTCTTGCAAAGGAAAGACGAAACAAAGCTCGCTGACTTTTCGTCATTCACTAAAACACAGCTTGTATGTCCGTGTCGTCGATACCATTTACCAAGAGTTTCAAGCTGAATAGGGGGTAATGGAAGCAATATATGACTGAAAGAGCATGCAGCGAACTGGCCAGCAACGAGCGCCGAAAAGAAGAGCTACACGAACTAATTTTACAGAACGTTGAGGCGTTGTCTTTTCCACCAACCGAATGGGAGGCGCTTACCCTTGTCGAGATTCTCGCCCTACCGCGGATTACTGTAAAGCGACCACCAGAAGAGGAGTTGTTGGCCGCTGGGATGCTTCCGTATGATTGTCATGTAAACTGTGCCATACAAGAAGCAAATGATCCAACTAAGAGGAGCCGCCATGTTTGGGGATGGTTGATTCATGGCTCCGATCTCATTTTGCATTCTGTGATAGAAATGCGTGGGCAATGGCTTTGTTTAACGCCACAATTGGTCCGTGCGCCTTCATCGTTCCAATTTATCCCTGATCCATTCATCGAGTGGCGAGAGACAATTGATGGGGATGCAAAAGAGGCATTTCGTGGCGGAGTAAAGTTGCCGATAGGGCTTCGGAAATATCCTGAGTATCATCTTCGAATGAGAGATCAGTTCCGCGACTTAGTGGCCTCGGGGATGTCAGTACTCGATGCCCGGGAACTGGTCGATGCCACATTGGGCGCCGAGCTTAGGAAGAAAGTACCTATCTAGCTTTCGGAGTTGCCAATAGATCGCATACTCACGATCGGTAATTACGTCCTTTGAGCTGAACGATCATGATGGCGCGAGTGCCGTGATCCGCGTTGCCCCAACTTAAATCAGCCGGGAAGCCTTCTACATGGAGGCAATATGTCATTGGTAAAACGCGGAAATTCCAAGTTCTGGTATGTGCAGTTTCAGATCGATCATCGAACGATAGTCCGTTCGACAAAGACGACCGACCGCAAGGTTGCCGAACAGGTCGCGGCGAAGATTCGGGCTGATGTCCATGCTGAACTACTGCTCGGCAAGAAGGAGCAGATCACATTGGAGGTCGCCCTTCGTCGGTTTGCGAATACGAAGGTTGGAACCGCGAACTACCGCAATCTGGAAAGTCAGATCAGGATCGTTCTCAGAGCAATCGACTGCTCGATTTTGCTGATGAAGGTCAATTCCGATACGCTGGAACAGTTTCGACAGAAGCGTCTATCCCAAGGGTGCGGATCGCAGACGATCAAGCACGGAATGAACTGTTTGATGGGAGCAATCCGGCTTGCTCGAAAGAACGGCTATCAATGCCCGTCAATCGATGCCCCCTTGATTAGAACAGCAAATTCCAGAGTGCGGTATCTGAGTGTTGAGGAAGAGCGCCGCTTGTTGCGCGAGCTAGATCCGACCCGCGTCGCTAATGGTCTATCTGCAGAACCCTCTCGTCGTGCTGATCGCCAGAAATGGATGCAGGATAACTATGATCTGGTCGTTATGCTGATCGATACCGGCGCGCGCTATAGCGAAATCGCCAATATTGCGTGGAAGGACATCGATCTGAACGACGGTGAAATACGCCTATGGCGTTCCAAGGTTCAAAACGAGAGCGTAATCTACATGACGGACCGGGTGGAAATGATTCTTCGCCGTCGCCGGAGGGAGAGCAACGGTCCGACCGTCTTTGCCAACAAGGCGGGGGAGAGGCGAGGATATTCGGCGATTGCTATCCGCAAGGCGTTCCGTCGCGCCGGCCTGGATGATTGCACGATCCACACACTTCGGCATACGCACGCAACGCGCCTTGTTCAAAACGGGCTGTCCATTCAAGAGGTCAAGGCCGTGCTCGGTCACACCGATATCCGAACGACAATGCGATATGCCCATCTTGAGCAGGCTGTGGTTACTCGTAAAGCGCGTGACATCGTGAATGCCCTCAACGCGGCCAATTTCTCTGCTGAAGGTAGAGCGTAAGCATCTCAAGCTTATTGCCTAGCGTGAGTTACATTGGGAATCTGCTGGTAAGACGCCGGCATCTTTGCGGTGGGAGAGTTTCCTTTGCATTTAACGCCTACGAACATCTTCCAGATACCTGTGCGCGAGAGCTGATATCAGTTGATAGAGCTAAAGACTGCTTGGGGGCCCCGAGCTGAATAGCTGGATCAGGGGCTGCGAGTCGACGGAAGCGGCCACTCATTTTTGACTGCCGACGTACTCTATCGACCTGGCTCTGCCTTTCAAAAGCAGACCGTTACTTTCGTTTTTCGTTCTATTCGGCTGGCTACTAACTCAGTGATCTACTAGCTTTATATCGGAACGAATTAGGAGGGGTGTACGTTGTGTCGCGTTTGAGCGCTGAAATCCGTCTCCGCCCTGTGCGGTTTGCATTTATTGTGAACCCTTTCGACATGATTTCACTTACCAAAGTTTTTCAGATCAATACCTGCCTATGGGGCGGGAAATTCAATCCAATTATCCCAGCTATAAAGAAAGTTCCGCCGTGGTGGAGCCGAGATCATAAATCAATCGAAACCGCACAACAGATACTGGATGGATACATAGATTTCTTTGAGCCTGATTTTATAGTAGAGGCTACCGATGGTCTCGGTGTAAACTTGGGATTTGAAAAAGACAAAATTATTTCAGTCAATGAAATTCTAATTCGCGCAAATGACGGATCTGAGCGCGGATATGGTCTAGACGTATTCGATCTGTACCGCGACCTTTACGAAGCCGAATACAAATTCGCCCGTCGCCACGAACACCGAATTATTCGCACCAAAGCGAAAGAGGAAAATATGCAAGCTTTTGTGGCGTGCATGTTCGGCGACTTTCCACAAAGTGCGGATCACGGCTATTTTTCTAAGGCATTTACAGAAGCATTTGAGCCAAAATCAATTGAACTCGACGGATCTGCATTTGCGAAGCTGTACGTAGAAGGCGGGCAATCACCACTCTCGGTCGGGCATTCCAAAATTGAGATCGATTATAATGAGCGCACTGACCCTGCGCTTTTTGTTCTAGATGCACACAAACCGGCCGATCTGATCGACTATTGGAATTTGCGGGCTATAAAGCGCGATCTTCTGCCGATTCCGGTGCAATGGGTTGAAGACCTGTCAAGTTTTGCCAAGGATTTCATTGCACGAAACTATAGACCGCTTACCGGGAACCCTAACGGAATTATGATCCAACCCAATGTGATGTTCGCGAGGTCCATACCAAGTTCAAAAATTGATCAGCTTTATGATGACTACTTCAGAGTTGATATACAAGGGGCTAACTATCGGCAGGATTGGTATCCGGCTTTTTGGCAACCAGCATCCTATCATTATTCTCGCCCATCTAGGTCAATCCTTGCCGCGGATAGAAAGTCAATTGACGTTAATATTGATCCTGAGAAACCGGACATTCGTTTGGATTCACTTCAACCTAAGTTTGCGGAAAAATACGGAAACAAGAACAGATGGGTAAATGTAATAACTCTTAGGGAATGGGCCCCTGGCGGGCAGGTAGCTACCTGTTTCCCAACCGATTGTAGGAAGCCTATGCCGGCCCGATACGCTTTCGGGAGGCATGATCTACGGCACAGTAAAGAAGGCTTTATCGCATCCTGCGAATATTATTCTTCGCCGCATTTCTTGCGGTTGATTGATGGTACTCGCGCTTTTCAAGAATGGTTCAAAACTGAGGGCATCGAATCTATCCCATCCAATGCTGGATTAGCGGCTCAGCAAATTATCCGAATTTTGGGTGGCCTGCGTGGTGCCCACAGTATAGCCCATGGTGATATTGTTAAACTTCTTGATGGCGTTTCGCGCAGACCACATTCTCGATGCATCCACCATAAAGAGTTTGAGAATAAGATTAAGAGTGCGAGTAAAGGCCAAATCTGGCGGGGCAGGGAGTTTAAGTCTTTGGTCGAGAACAAGGCTGTGGAAATAGGCCTTGAGTTAAAATGCGCCAAATGCTCAAGCTGGAGTTGGCAGCCACTTGACAAGTTGGGTTACTCAATCGAGTGCGGACTATGCCTACAAAATTTCAGCTTTCCGGCAACCGACCCCAATAACGGTCAGAACTCGCGCTGGTCCTACCGCCTTGTCGGCCCCTTTGCATTACCTGACTATGCGCGGGGCGGATATGCCGCTGCGCTCGCCTTGCGATTTTTTGCTGTTGCGCTGGGTTTTGGTAGCGATGCCAGAATGACTTGGTCGACTGGGCAAGAACTTGATTTTGGTGTCGAAGGAAAAATCGAAGCCGACTTCATGTTCTGGCACCAGCGAACCGAAATTCTCAAAAATGACTATCCGACAGTTACGGTCTTTGGCGAAGCCAAGAGTTTTGGACGCGAGGCGTTTGAACAGGCGGACATTGAGCGAATGAAGCGCCTTGCAATCCGTTTTCCGGGATCAATCTGCGTGTTTGCGACCATGAAAGAGGGAACCTCGCTTAGCGATGCTGAAAAATCCAGGCTGCGCAAATTCTCTCAGTGGGGGCGGGAATATGTTTCGGGAAGACGGTTTTCTCGGGCACCGGTTATTGTCCTGACCGGAACAGAGTTGTTCACAGCTCACAATCTCAACTCGACTTGGGAAGAGTGCGGTGGTCGTCGCGCTGCCTTCGTCAAGCAAGGCGTGACCCGAACCGAAAATCTGCACACTTTGGCCGATCTGACGCAGCAACTTTATTTGGGCATGGATCCATATAGTGAGTTTTTGCGGGCGAAGTGGAAACTCCACCGGGAGCGAACTGAAAAATCATAAACAAGCTAATTGGATAAGATCAGCAGTAGTTTGACCTAAAGATGCATATTGTCAACTTTCGTTAACCAGCCGTTCTGGCAATGTCTGCAACAGCCAGTTAGCCATGAAGCTGAACGTTCAAATGACGGTGCGTCGGGCTGCCAACTGAGGAATCTCCTCGCTAGGCGGGAATCTGGCCAATCATCGTTTTGGCTTTTTGGTGGATGTGTCGTCCGTTGACTGTGAATGGCGATGGGCTGACGAGGAGTTGATGACGTCAAGCCCTCTCGATTTCAACTGTGATTTTCGCCGCGCCACATCACAAGAAGTGGTGCAGATTGACCAAATCCTTCACCAGGCCATCTTTGAGATATACGGGCGACCTAAAGGCGACCGCTCCTTCACTCAGTCGCTATTCTTTGCGGAAATCGCTGTCGTGGGCTCGGAGATTATCGGAGTTGCCGCGTGCTCAGGCGAGGCATTGACCTGCCTCTATGTTTTGGAGCGCTTCAGGAATTCAGGTGTTGGAACGTGCCTTTTGCACAACGTGATGCTCTCTGGTGTGAAGGCTGCAATAATCCCTTCAGGTAACTTTCGGGCGCTGACATTCTTCGAGCTCAGAGGATGGCGCTCTCAAGGTGAAACCGTAATCGATATTGGCGGCGAGAAAATGTGGGGCATTGCTATGCGATATCGAAAAGAGAATTAACAAATAAATATGGAATAGTGCGCGAGCATCAACGCCTTTGGCCTAAATAAAAAAATAGGCTCGAACTAACCACCTTACGGCTATCCTCTGCGTTCTAATTCGATTCGTTTGCACATTTTCATCCTACCTTCCGGTGGGAGTATATTGTTATGTTTAAATATTATTAAAAATAAACTGATTATAAAAATGGTGTTATTGTTTGTTTATATAAGATATAATTATAATTTAATATTTTTGGTTTATATTATTAAAATCAGCGGCTTTTCCCACATATTAGTGCGGCCTTTTAAAAAAAGAACAAAACATGAACAATACTTAATGAAGTGGAATGTAATTTCAGTTAAGTTAGATAAGGTAATTGGGTCGACAAAGCGGACCTTTATAAGAATTGAAATGGAAAAATGAACAATGAATAAAATGAAAAAATCTGAATATAGTGAGGCACTTGTTGGGTGGATGAGGGATTTAATCAAGGAAAGATATGAGGCTGAGAAAGCTGCATATCAAACATTTGAGAGTTATCTAATATCCAATTTCTACCTCGTAACACTGGTCTTTAATCAGGGTAAGATATTACAAAAATACAATGATGAGGATCAGCAGTATGCAATTGGCGAGGTTGAGCTAAAGCAATTCCGTCATCTGTATAATCTGGTTTGTCGAGAGGCATTAGGAAGAAAATATAATAAGGTTGAAAACGCTGAAAAGCCTCTGAGTATTGCTTGTATTGATGCGAATGGGTCACGCTACTGGAGTGAAGTGGGTGACTTGGATAACATCCATGTACATTCTGTCTGGCTTATGAACCCTTCAATGAAGGGGTGCTTCGATAGGGTTGTCAAGAATATGATAGAGAAATCTACCGGTGCAATTGATATCGAGAACGTTGATGTTAAGCGGTATACCGGTGAGGTAGATAAAGTAATATCATATACAACGAAATTTGATGCATTCGCTAGGGATAGTGATGATATAGGGGTGACATTTCATATACTTCCAACGCCTGTTTGATGGTGGAAAGTATATACGTTGTAACGGTATCAATTATTTTGATTTTCGCCGCCCTGGTCTAAGCGGTGATGGCTTGCTCTCACTGTCTGCTGGCTGAATGAACAACTGGGAAATGTGCACTTCGAGTGCGTTGGCCAATCGGGCGAGGATTGCAACAGTTGGGTTGCGTTTCCCTCTTTCTAGATACCCCACATAGGCCCGTTCGACCTCAGCGATCAAAGCCAAATCGTCTTGAGAAATTTTGCGCTCAACACGCAATCTCCTGAGATTCCAACCGACGAGCTCTTGCACTTCCATGTGCAACAGCAATCACTTGCGCTTGAACAAAACCACGTAATATAGGACCATAAATTGAAGGCGAGATTGCAGCTCGCTGTAACGTGGAGAACGAAATGCAAGAGACCCCATCGGTGGCGACAATCGAATGCCCCTACTGCTCGGAAGTGATCAATGCGAAGTCGAAGAAGTGCCGTCATTGCGGTGAAATTCTCGACCATCAGATGCGGGAGCTTGAGCTTCTGAAATCGCAACGGAACAGCCCGAACGTGTTTATGAATGCTGGCGGTGCAGCGGCTTCGGCGTCGTCTGCGTCGTCTTCATCTTCGGGAGCGGAGGGGAATCTGTTGCGCCGATTTCCGCATTGGATCCACATCCTCATAACCATCGTGACGGGTGGGCTTTGGTTCCCGGTATACCTGTTGATGTACCTGTTCAGGAACAAACGGTATTACTATTGAAGGTGGAGATCACCCGTTGAATGGATCGCTTCCTTCGTGGATGCCGTAGTCCATGGTTTTACAGCACGTAATTGATGCAAACCCCAAACCCTCTCCCGTTCCCGATCTGATTGAGCACGTTGCGGGAGAGTTCGCTCCAGCGGTTATGGCAATCTGGGGAAGCGGCGATGTTGGTGAGTATTTGACTGCAACATCCACTCAACGCCACGTTTGGCATGCGGCTCTTGCGGCAAGTGATCATGATTGCCCGCCAACCCGTAAATGGCTGACTGAAAACAGGCGAAAGGTGATCCTTAAACGAGCTTACGGAAGCTATCCATCAGGTATGGTTCGTTTGCTTTCAAGGCTTGGACCCCGTGCGGAAACGAGGGAATTCTATCGATCCGCTCATGTGGCGCTCAGCCGTGGGGATATGCTGACGAGGATATTGCAGCACTCAAAAACAATTGATCCTCACGTTGTTTTTGCAATTGCCGAACTGCCAACTGATTTGGTCAGCGTTCGGATGACCAGCCATTTGTTACGAAAGGGTGTTTCCGCTTGTGAAATCGCAGAAATGTCCTGGCTGGTGAAGCGGGTTGTCGAAGTGTCAAGGTCGGTGGCCATTTTGAATTTACTGGCCAGTTCCAAGAACCCTGTAGTCACGGTGCGCAAGGCAATTGCCTGTCTTCCGTTTCCCGCTCCACCGTGGAAGGCGGACGGATTGATCCCGGTACAATCGGCGGAGGAGCTTTCCGATGTGGCTCGTCGTTTAGGGAACTGCCTGAGTGATCACGATATTTTCTATTCGTCTTGCCTCGATGTTCAGTCCGGGATTGCATTCTATTTCATCACTCGATCAGCCAAGCCGCTGTTGTTGAAGTTCACCAAGTTCGGTGGCGTTGGCTGGTATCTTGATGAATGTCGTGGGTAGGGGAACCGTCCTCCTACTAAGGAAGAGATTGAGCAGATCAGCAGCGTTCATTCGGATATCGGGAGCGTGTGGTGCCGAAGGCTGAGCTATGAAATGCGGTAGGGATTCCTCGGATTCCTAGCTGGAACCTCCAAGGCAACAAGGGAAGGATATGAGGTGTTCAAGATAGATATCGCTATTTCAGAGCGGCCAGCGGAGACGAAGGGGCCAGCGCATAATACCATGGCACCCAGTAAGAGAAGCCATCGGCACAGTCGCCGATCCGCATTCCGTTGAAATCATCTGCCGAACATATGGCAAGAGATTCAACCGGTAGCCGACTGCGACTGACCAGGCAGTGACGATCTTCCATGCCTCCGGTCTGAATCTTGCTAAAAACTTCGACCTTATCGCCACGGTTATACGAGACCAGGTCCTCTTTTCCCTCCAGATAGTAAGATAAAGAGTCCATTTTGCTGGGTTCGTCACTTAGCCAAGCTTGGAAGTTGAGGCATGCACGGACCGCCCCTTCCCGTCCCACTAACTCGCTACCGCGGATACCCTCAAGCTGGATGTTCCAGCGCGCAGCCTTCTCCACCGTGTCCACCACTGACAACTCATCCGGTCCCATCGCCAACATTTGAGCGAGCAACGAACTGGAGATCATCGGTTGAATATTGAAGATTGAGCGCGATGAGCCAAAGGAGATGAAGTCGCTGATCACAATGCTACTCAGACGAACGAGGTTTGCAGCCTGTTCTCCGTTAATTGTCTCATCGCGAGCGAGATCGAAATACGGTGCATGAAAGCCGAGCTTCCCGTCGACATGGAGGTAGCGGCTGACGGTATCGCTCTCTGCTCCGTTTATCCGTCCAGCCATGAAGATCAGGGCACAGGCTGAGAAGCATTCGCTTTTTGCGTTAATGCGCGTTGTTAGTCCTCGATCATGCACCTGCTGGGCAATCTCCCGGCCTGCCATATAGCTTCCGCCAGGGCTGTTGAGACAGACAGCGCGGTCTGATGAAATGCCCTCACTGCTTTCGCTATCGCTCACCACGAAGGTTTTCATTAGTTCGATAAAGCTTTCGGCGTCGCCAGAATTGAGGCGCCCATTTATCCGGATCGCTCATTGTCCATTGCCGCTCACGGTCTCGATGTCTGCGCTCTGCGCCGGTAGTGCGCTTATCGCCAGCGCTGTGATCGCTGCCGCACCGGTCAATTTGACAATGTTTTTCCCCATTCTTTTCCCCCGTGCATAAGTCAACTCCTGAATAGCTTAGCTTATGACCGGAAACCACACGCAAGGTTGCGAATGGCTGCCGGTCAAACGCCGGATTAAGGGGCGACAGGTCGGGCTGCTCCCCTAGCGTGGGCCGAATTACTCATCCATTGCCGCCTACCGAAAGGCCCTCGAAGCCGCTAACCTCCCGTTCGACCCCGCCCTTATCGCCCACGGCCATCTGACGCCCGCCTTCGGCCGCGAGAACGTCCTTGCCATGTCCGCCCTGCCGAACCCGCCGACTGCCTATATCTGCGCCAACGAAGCCTCGGCCCTCGGCGCCTTCTCCGGCTTCCACGAACGCGGCCTCGTCCACGGCCGCGACGCGGTGATCAGCGCGACCGACGACCTCAATGTCAGCCAGTACTTCGCCCCGCCGATCACCACCTATTACCTGCCGATCCACGAGCCGAGCGAACTGCACGGCCGATACATCCTGCGCCGCATGGAAGGCGAGCCCCCCGAGGCACTGCAGGCGCTCATCATGCCCAGGCTGAGCGAGCGCTCCGACAACCGGCTCGCTTGACACGCTTCGCGAACTGTTGGATGGATGCGCCATCGGCGGTGCCCTGCGGGTATGATGTAATGGTAGCCTGTCAGCTTCCCAAGCTGAACGCGCGGGTTCGATTCCCGCTACCCGCTCCAGCCGCCTGTCTTCTTCCTTTCGCCTGAACCCGTTGATTTTCCAGATGCCCGGCGGCGTGTCGCTCTCTTCACGCAATACGGAATAAAAACGTTTATATTTCTTCTTGAAAACGTTTATATTCCTTGTTACCGTTTTCGCCGGGATGGGGAGAGGGTGCCTGTCCGTGGGAATTTGTCGGGCGTCTGTCGTTGTGGCGGAGCCGATATTGAGGAGGAAGAGATGAGGAAATTCGTTGCAACGCTTGCGCTTGCCGCTCTCGTGGCCGGCGGTGCCCATGCGGCCGATCTTGGCGGCAAGCTGCTGAAGGTCGGGTCCGACACGACCTCGCCGCCGATGGAGAGCGTCGATCCGGCGACCGGCCAGATCGTCGGCTTCGACGTCGATGTGGTCAATGCCATCTGCGCCAAGATCAATTGCCAGGCCGAATTCGTGACGACCGGCTGGGACGGCATCTTCGCCGCGCTCGACCAGGGCAGCTTCGATCTCGTCGCCTCCGGCGTGTCGATCACCGAGGAGCGCAAGAAGGCGATGGACTTCTCCGATCCCTATATTATCAACAGCCAGGCCGTGTTGACGCGCGCCGAGGACCAGGGCATCACGCTCGACAAGTTCAAGGCAGAAGGCCGCAAGCTCTCCGCCCAGGCCAACACGACGGATGCGCAGGTCGCCGAAGGCGTGGTCGGCAAGGAAAACGTCGCCGCCTATGACAGCTTCAGCGCCGCCATCATCGCGCTCAAGAACAAGGATGTCGACGGCGTCGTGATCAACGGCGCGAACGCCGCCGCCTATGAGCGCGAATTCGCCGGCGAACTCGTCGCCTCCATCAAGGACCTGGAATCCGATCCGCTCGGCCTCGTGTTCCGCAAGGGCGACGAGAATGTCGCCGCGTTCAACGAGGGCCTGAAGGCCATCAAGGACGATGGCACGCTCGACAAGCTGATCGCCAAGTACTGGGGCCTCAAGTAAGGCCCGCGCGGGAGCGCCGCCTGGCGCTCCCGCTTCCTTCCCGATTGCGCCGCGGAGGCCGGAATGTCGTTCGTCAGAAGCGTGAGGCCCAGCAATCTGGTGATCCTCGCCGCGCTGCCCTTCATCGTCTATCTCTTTGCCTCCTCGGGCGATTATCAGCGCGCGCTGCGCGCCATCCTCGGCATCGAGCCGGGCTCGGGCGTCTATGTGCCGGGCTTCCTGCTGCTGACGCTTGCCTTTTCCGCGGGCCTCGGCGTCCTGATCCTTTCCCGGGCGAAGGCCGCGCGGCCGCGCCTGACGATCGCCACCGGCCTCGTCGCCTTCGTCGCGACGGCCGCCATTCTGGCCGGCGATCTCGTCCATCCCTTCATCGCCTCGGTGGTGGCGAACAGCGTCGATCCGTTCAAGTCCGACCTCGTGGTGAAGGGCGTGACGCCCCGCCAGCTGACGGAGGCGGCCGACCTCATGGTGCGTGGCGTGGAAGCTTGGCTCTGGCCGGCCTATGCCGTGCTGCTGCTGGCCGGCCTCGGCCTGCTCTTCCTGGGCAGCCGGGCGGCCGTGCCGGCGGAAAGCCTCGCGCGCCGGGCCGGCGCCTGGGTCACCGGCCTCCTCAACGGCGCCGGCCTCGTCTTCGTGCTGCTCTTCGCCCATCTCGCCTTCGCTTCGGGCCTTGCCACGACTATCCGCGCCGCCATCGCCGCCTATATTCTTGCCGCCATTCTCGGCCTCGTCTGGGTGGGGCTCTTGAAGCTGCGCTACACGCGCCGCAACCTCGTCGCCTTCGCCGTGCTGACGGCCATCTTCGCCGCCCTTTCGGCCTGGTTCCTGCTCCAGCCGAAGGATGGCTATGTGCTGGCCGGCACGCTGGAAGGCAAGGTTGGCATCGTCACCAACACGCCCTCCGGCCTCATCAGCGCCGTGCGCTTCGGCCAGTACGAGGGCGGCCCGACGACCGAGACGCCGGTGCGCACCTTCGTGACGCCGCAGCAGGCCATCGAGGCCATCGGCAAGAAGGAGGATGTCAGCGGCGCATTGCTGCCGTCGGCCTCCGTTCCGGCCGACTGGCCGCGCCTCTGGCAGGTCAAGGCGCTGAACGACCGCGACCGCGCCACCGGCATCACATTCGCCGTCATCGCCATTATCCTTGGCCTGCTCACCTTCGGCGGTTTCCTGCACCGTCGCCATCCGCTGTCTATCGGCTCGGAATTCGTCGTCGATACGATCCGCGGCATCCCTATGCTCGTCATCGTGCTCTATGTCGGCCTGCCGCTCTCGGGCGCGCTGAAGGATGCGACGGCCGGCGTCTTTGACCCGCCGAACCTGATGCGCGGCATCGTCGCCATGGCGCTCGCCTATTCGGCCTATCTCGCGGAAATCTTCCGCTCGGGCATCAATGCCATTCCGGCGGGCCAGATCGAGGCGGCGGGAAGCCTCGGGCTCAACCGCTGGCAGACGGCGCGGCTCGTCATCCTGCCGCAGGCCTTCCGCATCGTCATCCCGCCGCTCGGCAACGAGCTGATCGCGATCCTGAAGGATACCTCGCTGCTCTCCATCCTGTCGATCCGCGATATCACGCAGCGCATGCGTGAATTCCAGTCGGCAAGCTTCCTGCCGTTTGCGCCCTACAATTCGGCGGCGATCCTCTACATCCTGCTGACGCTCGCCGCCGCCAGCCTCATCAGCCTCATCGAGAAGAAATATGACGTCAAGCACCGCTGACAGGGGAACGGTCCTCATCACCGGCGCCTCGCGCGGGCTGGGCCGGGCGCTTGCCGATCTCTATGCGGCGGTGGGCCTTCGCGTCATCGCCTGCATGCGGCAGGCGTCGCCCGGTGCCGAAGCGCTCGACGTCGCGGATGAGGGCTCCATCGCCGCGCTCGGCGAGAGGCTGGGCGGCCAGCCGGTCGATATCGTCATCAACAATGCGGCGATCCGCGGCGATGCCGGCGGCCTCGACACGCTGGAGACGGGGGATTTCCTTGAGGTGATGCGCATCAATGCGCTCGCGCCCCTGCTGCTTGCCCGCGCGCTCCGGCCCAATCTTCTGGCGGGCCGCCGCAAGGTCCTCGTCAATATCGGCAGCCGCGCCGGCTCGCTTGCCGAGGGCACGGTGGACGACGAGGACGGCGACTATGCCTATCGCTGCTCCAAGGCGGCGCTTAACATGGCGACGGTCAAGCTCGCGCAGGATTTCCGCCGCGACGGCATCGCCGTTATTTCGCTGCATCCCGGCTGGGTGCGCACGGATATGGGCGGCGCGGAAGCCACCATCGACGTGGCCGAGAGCGCGGCGGGCCTCAAGGCCCTGATCGACGCGACGACGCTCGCCGAAACCGGAAGTTTCCGGGCTTACGACGGCCGCACGGTCGCCTGGTAAAGCCCCTCCGATCGTAACGATGACGGCGCCATGGAACCGGCGCCGGGAATGACAAGGACAGTAAAGTGCATAAGCCGCTCGACCGCCAGAACCGCTTCGACGCCGCCCGCAAGGCGGCCGGCATGCTGGAACTCGGCGTCTGCTATTATCCGGAACAGTGGCCGCGCGAAAAATGGGACGAGGACGCCCGCCGCATGGCCGGGCTCGGCCTTGCCTGGGTGCGCATCGGTGAATTCGCCTGGTCGCATATCGAGCCGCAATCCGGCACCTTCCACTGGGAGTGGATGGACGAGGCGATCGAGGTGCTCGGCCGCGCCGGCCTCAAGGTCATCCTTGGCACGCCGACGGCCGCCCCGCCGAAATGGCTGGTCGATCTTTACCCGGATATCCTTCCGGTCGATGCGCGCGGCGTCGTTCGCAAGTTCGGCGCGCGCCGGCACTATTGCTTCTCCAGCCGCCGCTACCGCGTGGAGGCCGCCCGCATCACCGAGGCCATGGCGCGCCGCTACGGTGAGAACCCCTTCGTGCACGCCTGGCAGACGGACAACGAATACGGCGACCACGACACGATCCACAGCTATTCCGACGAGGCGAAGCGGGCCTTCCGCGAATGGCTCGCCGCGCGCTACGGCACCGTCGAGGCACTGAACGAGGCCTGGGGCACCCGCTTCTGGAGCATGCATTACAACGGCTTCGAGGAGGTGGACCTGCCGAACAACCTCGTCGAGGAGCCGACGCCGACCCATCTGGTCGATTACTTCCGCTTCTCCTCGGACCAGGTGAGGAGCTTCAACAAGGCGCAGGTGGAGATCATCCGCCGCCATTCGCCGGGTCGTCTTGTCACGCATAATTTCATGAACCAGAACACCGACTTCGATCACTACAAGGTCGGCGAGGATATCGATGTCGCCTCTTGGGACGTCTATCCGATGGGCGGCCTCATCAACGGCCGGCTGAGCGAGGCGGAGAAGGCGCGCTACCTGCGTGTCGCCGATCCCGACCAGACGGCGTTCAACCACGATCTCTACCGCGCCGTCGGCAAGGGCCGTGTCTGGGTGATGGAGCAGCAGCCGGGGCCGGTGAACTGGGCGGCCTACAACCAGTCGCCCGCCGACGGCATGGTGCGCCTGTGGACCTGGCTCGCCTATGCCCACGGCGTCGACATGGTCTCCTATTTCCGCTGGCGTCAGGCGCCCTTCGCGCAGGAGCAGTTCCATGCCGGCCTGCTGCTGCCGAACAGCGAGGCCGACCAGGGCTATCTGGAGGTTGCCGAGGTCGCCGCGGAAATGGCGCGCCTGCCGCAAGGCGAGGTCCGCGAAAAGGCCGCCGTCGCCATCATGCTCGATTACGAATCGCGCTATGCCACCCGCGCGCTGCCGCAGGGCAGGGGCTATGCCGCCTCCTCCGTCGCGCTCGACTGGTATTCCGCGGTCTCCCGGCTCGGCGTCGATGTCGACATCATCGGCCAGCATTCCGATCTTTCCGGTTACAAACTGCTGCTCGCACCCGATCTCGTCATCCCCGATGTTGATTTCATTGCCCGGCTAAAGGCCTCCGGCGCCAAGGCGCTGTTCGGCCCGCGCAGCGGCAGCAAGACGCGCGACATGCACATTCCCGCCGACCTGCCGCCCGGCCCGCTTGCCGATCTTCTCGATTTCCGTGTGACGCGCGTGGAGTCCCTGCCGGATTACCACAGCGAACCCGTGCGCTACGGCAATGCCAGCCACCCGGTCACCGGCTGGCGCGAGACGATCCGCACAAGCGAGACGGTGCTCGCGACCTTCGAGGGCCCGCACCATACCGGTGCCCCGGCGGTGATCGGCAACGAGCGAGCGCGCTATGCGGCCACCCTGCCGCAGGGCGAGTTCCTGATGCGGCTGATGGGCGACACGCTCGGCTGGGCGGGCGTCGTAAGCCTGCCTGATCTCGGCGATCTCCGTCTTGCCCGCCGCGGCCGGCTGCGTTTCGCCTTCAACTACGGCAGTGCCCCGGCCACCGTGCCGGCCGCTCCCGATGCCGACTTCCTCGTCGGTAGCCGTGAACTCGCGCCGGTCGGCGTGGCGATCTGGACGGAAGACAGGCGCTGATACCAACCCCGGCCGCTCACTCGGCGGCGGCCGGCATCGCTTCGGGCTGCACCTTTGTCTGTGCCGGGCGGTGGGCCGTCTTGTTCCAGAAGAACGGGTTGCTGTGCAATTCGCGCACGGCGCGCCAGGCGGCCTGCGAGATGAGCAGCCAGTAGAGCGGCGTCAGCAGCCAGCGCGGGCCGACCGCCAGTCGCTCCGCCTGCGTCATGCCGATGCGCCCGAGCGCGATGAAGACCGCATAGCTGCCGGCGATATTGGCGAAGTCGAGGGCGAAGAGCGTCAGGTCGAGCGGGCCGACGGTGGTCGCCTCCAGCATGGCGAGGCGCCAGACGATGACGCCGATATAGCCGAGGATCAGCGGATGGGCGAGCGAGGAGAGGATGAGCCCGCCAACCAGAACCTGGAAGACGAGGCTCGGCCCGAGCCCCATCTCCCGCACCAGCAGCGCCGGCTTGCGCATCAGCACCAGCCATGTCTGCAGCCAGCCCTTGAACCAGCGCGTGCGCTGGCCGAGCCAGGCGCGAACCTGCGTCGGCGCTTCCTCGTAGGTCGGTCGGCTGATCACCCCGCAGCGATAGCCGCGCCGGTAGAGGCGCAGGCCAAGGTCGGCATCCTCGGTGACGTTATAGGGATCCCACCCGCCGACCTCCTGCAGCACCGCCGTGCGGAAATGCGGCATTATGTAGCTGACACATGTCAGTCTCCCTGTCTGTCTAGGCGGCTGACAGCTATAACAGCGGCATGAGTATCAGGTTATCACGCACAGACACATTCGAGCACACGATCAACGGCCTCTTGAAGAAGCGGGCCGATCTGTTTGGTGAAGCTGAGAAGCTTCGAGACAGGATGGCAGAGATCAAGAATGACACCCACGCCATCGATCGAGTCCTGCAGTCGCTTGGCTATGAGGGTGACCTGGATGCAGCCATGCCGAGGCAGAAGCGCGATGTCATCTTCGGGCGTGGGGAACTCACCCGGGCGATCCTGTCGGAACTGCGGAACAATGACGCGCCGATGTCGAGCCGAGAGATTGCCCAGACCCTGATTGCCGTACGCGGCGAGGACGCCAGAGACCGGAAGTACCTGTCCGACCTCGTGAAGCGAGTTTCGAAAGCTCTGCGGCAGCAGCGCGAGGATGGCAACGTTAGGGCGCTAAAGGACAACCGCGGCAATGTCATGTGGGCGCGGAGGCTCGGGCCAATCGCCGGACCCGTCCGGGGAGACTAGGACACTGGTTTCTTGAGCTTGAGGTTCTCTGCGGCGATCAGCGCGGCGACATCTGCATAGGAGCGATCAATGTAGCTGCGATCAGCAAGCCATGTTGAGACCTCCGCCCAGTTCCAGAGTGGCCTATCTGATGCTTGTCTCGCGACTGGCAACGGGAACCCTTCGCCAGCTCCATTTGCCAAGGCATGCACGGTGCCCCAGGACAAGCCCGGCATGTGCCCCATTTCGGACAGAGTGATCAGCGTGTCAGGAGCAATCCCGAGAACCTCGCCGCCTGATGAGCGCACGACATCGCACGCGTCTTGGATCGCTTGGGCTACGAGTTCGGTCTCTCGAGTGAAGCCGATCATGACGAGCCTGTTCATCTCTTCAACATAGGGATCGGCAAGTCCATGCTTCGATAGGTTCGAGATGAACTCGTCCTCGTATGGATCGATCCCGAATGTGACGACGCTGAAGAAGTGAACCGGCATATTGAACCTCCGAATCTATCGTGATGCGGACGACATGCTGGATCAAGTGTGCGGCGGAGCTGTATCTGCCTGGATGGCTCGTTGCCAGTATCTTTGCCAGTTGCTCGATCTCGCAGAACTCAGCGAGGCGAAGGCCGCCAGTAGGAACTGCTCGCCATTGGACATCCGCCTTGTGTCCTCGCGCCACGCCATTTCCTTGGCGTATTCGTCGAGATACGGACCGGCGATGTGGTGGTGCTGGCCGATCTCGGCCCTCCGGATGCGCGAGAAGAAAGATTCGGCCTGATTGGTGCACGCACCATCATGGCTGTATGCCTCCTGGTGATTGATCCGCTTGATGTCGAACAGGATGTGCAACGGATCCCATCCCAGTGCCTCGTCAGCGTGAAGGGTGCTGTCCAACCGCACGCGGCGCTCGATGACGGATACCGCCTCGTTCTCCTTCCTGACCACGAACGGCAGCGTGCGGCCGTTACGCTCGCGCATGACGACCACGACCCGACGCTTGCCGTTCTGGTTCTTCGCCAGTCGGCGATCCCTCCGGTTCTCGACATAGTTCGTGGGCTTCACATGGCCGCCGAAGTAGGCCCCATCGACCTCGACGACACCCGTGGCCTCCCGATCCGCGGCATCCCGCCCGATCGCCTCCCTGATCTTGTGGCAGAGCACAAAGGCCGTCTTGTACTGGCAGTCGAGGTCTCGGGACATCTGCAGGGCGGAATATCCCTTGGCACCGTTCACGTAGAGTGCGATGGCCACGAGGTACGTCTTGATCGGGAGCTTGTGCGAGGCGAAGATCGTCTTGCTAGTGACGCTGAACTGCTTGCCGCATGCCTGGCAGGTGAAGATCCTGCGGGCCTTGTGCTTGTACGAAGCCTGGCATCCGCAATGCGTGCAGACTGGCTCACCTCCGGTCTCCGACCAGCGGATCATCTGGAAATGATCGTATGCCTCATCGTCAGTAAGCTGCGCCACCTTCATGATCGAAAGCGATCTGGCTTCCTTGGAAAGAAGAAAGTGCTGCCCTTGTGCCGTACCCATACCCTTGGACCCCGTTTGAGGCCGTGTAATTGGGCATTATTCTCGTCATTGCAAAGTGTAATTTGCGCCTGAAAACACCGTAATTGCTATCCATTTGGATTCAAACCTCTTTAATTTCAAGGATTCATAGTAAAAAGGATTCCTATTCTTGACATTTACTGTTAATTCCTCAGCGAGGCTCATCCCATCAGTGGCTCCAAATGACCGCGCACACTTGCGCTTGACGTCGGGCACGGTCCTGATAAGTATTGAGCGAACAGCGGGGATCGAACCCGCGCCAGCGCTAGTGGGTGACTAGGCCGTTCTGCCATTAAACTATGTTCGCATGGGGTGATGGTTGAACACAAAGGAACGTCGGTTTATCCGGCGTTTTTTTGTGTCGTCTTCCAGCCTTCGCCCATTCTCCTGATCTTGCCTTCCTTGCTCAGCCGCGCGATCTGCGTGTGCAGGCCGGACGTGATGTCCTTGCCGTATCGACGCTTGATCTCGTTGCCTACGTCGACCGGTCGGATCCCGGCCTCGCCAGCTTCCAGAATGATCTCGAGGATCATCTGCTTGTGGGTCTTGCCATCGTCGACGGTGGTGACCGTCACTGAGGCCGATTGCGGTGAGGTCGGTTCATCCGATCCGGCAGACCCGGTGCGCAACAGGCCAGCCTCCTTGATCATCTTCTTCAGAACCTCGATCTGCTTCCTGACGGCGGCGCGCTCCGCTTCCAGGCGCTCGATCTGTATCTGCGCATCCGAATCCATCCGTGTCAGGTCGTCGAGTTCACCAAAGAGCTTGTCAGCCAGCTTCGACTTGAGTCTTTGTTCTGTCTCTTTCGCGATGTCAGGTTCCATGTCTCGATCCTGTCAGTGTGACAAGGACCGGTTTACCAGGAGTCTGATGCCTGTCAACAGGATTCGATATGAATATAGGAAACTGACATCGCGAAAAATTTGGAGCGACCCGAAGGTTACTCGTACACTTCAAGCTCGATTCGGCCGCCAGATAGTTGAGTTATCACGAGCATTGCCTCGCCTTTCGGGCGCTGTTTATTGATGAAATCAAGAGCTTCCTGCCTAGTGGGGAATGACTCCTTAAAGAACCTCTGGCCAACGGATCCGCCTTTGGAGTGGCTGGTTGCAGATTTCAGTTTGAACGCCCCGAATTCCTCAACGAGGGGATAGCTTGTAAACGGCGCGTCAATCTTCAGCGAGCTGATGAGCTTCAACATTTGCGGTGTCCTTATCCATTGAACTGGTGTTGAAGCATCAAGAGAACCTGTCTTCCTGCAAGATTCGAGGCTTGCAGCGGTTTATGGGGACCTTTGATCTATGGGTAAAATTGATCTGAGAGTCGTCTACGTGCGTCAGCTACATAATGCCGCGGAAATGGTTCGACGTGCCGCCGAGCGGCATCGGCATGCGGGCGGCGGCGAGCCGCGGCAGCAGCACGCGGAAGAGGCCGGCATATTCGACCGCGAAGAGCGCGCTGATCCAGTTCTCCCGCGCATTGGTGATGATCAGCGGCGCCTGGAGACAGGCGATATGCGCCGGCCCAGCCGCGAAGGTGCGCCAGGCCTCCTCCAGCTGCATCGGATCGACCCGGTCCTCCGCGTCGTAGATGACGAGATAGTCGCCCCGCGCCGCGCCCAGCGCATAGGTCAGCGCCTTCGGCTTGGTGCGCGGCCGGCCGGGCGGCACCTCCACCACCTCGTATTGCGGGCCGAGCGACATGGCGGCGAGCGCGTCCAGCGTTTCCCGGTCGTCGGCTTCGCAGATCAGCTTGATGTCGAGGCAGGAGGCCGGCCATCGCAGCCGGTCGAGCGTGGCGACGAGCTGCGGCACCACGGCGGCTTCCCGGTAGAGCGCGACGAAGACGGAATAGACAGGGCGCCGGCCAATCGGCAGTGTCGGGCGCGGGCGGTATGCCTCCCGCCATTTGGCGAAGAGCGCCACGGCGCGGATGACGACGGTGGCGGAGAAGAAAAGGCCGAGGACGATATGCAACAGCAACAGCACCGTGCCTGGCTGCGTGAGGAGCAGCATGGCGATGAGCGTGAGCGCGGTGCCGATATAGAACCCCTGCTGCCCCCAAAGGGTGATGCGGGCGCTCGCCTCCGGCGCCGTGCCGAAAAGCTGCTCGACCGTCTCGCGCAGCCGGCGGCCGCGGCCCGCCTGCCAGAGGGCCGCGCGCAGCGCGGTAGGCGTGGTGGCGATCGTCCGCGAGCGCATGTCCCCGGAAGCCTGCAGCCTCTCGCGAAGATCGTCGAGCCGCGCCGCGCTCGGCACGATCGCCGTTATCGGCGCGCGGGCCGGCTGGCGCAGCCGCACCGTCACCGGCTCGATAAGCTGGCTGTCCGCACCGGGCAGGTCCTCGATCTCCTTCGGGTCCAGCGCGGGATGGAAGGGCAGGCCGAGGATGTCGGCAAGCGCTTCGTAATAGATCTCGTGCGAGATGGCGCCGCTCGCCAGCACTTCGGCTTCCAGTGTCGTGCCGTTCCGGCCGGCCTGCACCAGCATGGCGGAAATCAGCGGCTTGGAAAGGCCGAGCCGGCGGAAGAGCCGCGCCTCGTCCATGAGGCGGTCGGGCACCTGCCCCTCTTCGGCCGGCGGCAGGACCGTCTCCTGCCGGACACCGATTGCGGTGGCGAAAGCCATGTCGTCGGGATATTCTGCCAGCATCATGCCGTTCCGCCGTCGCTTTCGCGCCGGCGCCCTCTTAAACCCCAAGTTGATTGTAATGTGGCAAAACAGAATTTCATCCCTTAAAATGCATGGGCTTTTTGCGCTCTGCCTGCTGGCGGCGGCGATGAAACCGCTGTCCCTTGCCGCCGAGGAGCGCTCGCCCGTCGATCTGCCGATCCTGTTCGACACCCGCGAGCGCATCGCCCGGCCGGACCTTTCCGGCCTCGTGCGGCTGCGCTTCCTGACGACGGTGGATTTCCCGCCGTTCAATTTCATCGACCAGACCGGCAAGCTCGCCGGCTTCCATGTCGATCTCGTGCGCGAGATCTGCCGCGAGCTGGCGTTGACGGAGAAGTGCCAGATCCAGGCGGTGACCTTCCCGGAGCTGGAAAAGGCGCTCACCGACGGCAATGGCGAGGCGGTGGCCGCGGGCATCGCGGTGAGCACGCCGCTGCGTGAACGCTTCGCCTTCTCGCGGCCCTTCATGCGCCTGCCGGCGCGCTTTGCCGTCGGCAGGAAGACGCCGCCCCCCGGCGAGACCGCGGCAAGCCTTGCAGGCCGCAAGGTCGGGGTCGTCGCGGCAAGCGCCCATGAGGCGATGCTGAAGGCCTTCTTCCCGAAGATCGAGGCGCAGCCGTTCCCCGACCGGGCTGCGCTGCTTGCGGCGCTGAAGGACGGCAAGGTGGAGGCCGTCTTCGGCGACGGCATGCAGCTCGCCTTCTGGACGAGCGGGGCGGATGCCGCCGGCTGCTGCCGCCTGTTCGACGGCCCTTATCTGTCGGAAAAGTTTCTCGGCGAGGGGCTGACGATCATGCTGCGCAAGGAGGACACGGCGCTGACCGACGCCATCGACCACGCGCTGCTGGCGCTTTCGCGGAGCGGCCGCCTGCAGGAAATCTACCTGCGCTACTTCCCGGTCAATCTCTACGGCGGCTGATGGAAGCCTCTACTGGCTGGCCCAGATGATGCGGGCGATCCAGTCGACCTCGTCCATGTCGAAATTGCGGTTGGGATGCTCCGGATTGAGCGAGACGAGCTCGATGCTGCGCGGGCTCTGGCGGTGCAGCACCTTGGCCATCACCTCGCCCTCGCGGGTCTTCACCACGACACGGTCGCCGCGGCGCACCTGCGCGCCCGGCTCGACGATCAGCACGTCGCCGTCGCGGTAGAGCGGCAGCATGCTGTCGCCCTGCACCTCCAGCGCATAGACGCCGGCCTTGCGGTCGGGCGAGGCGGGAAACTCCACCACGTCCCAGCCCTGGCCGGCGGGAAAGCCGCCATCGTCGAAGAAGCCGCCCGCGCCCGCCTGGGCGAAGCCGAGCAGGGGAATACTGCCCGGCTGCGGCGGAAAGGCGCCCTGCGGCAGGGCCGCGTCGCGGACGGGGTCGGAAAGGGTGAAGAACTCGTCGATGGATGCGCCCGTCGCATCGAGCACCTTGGCGATCGATTCCGTCGAGGGCCAGCGCTGCCGCCCGTCTGCGCCCTGCCGCTTGGATTTGTTGAAGGATGTCGGGTCCAGCCCCGCACGGCGGGCAAGCCCGGACGGGGAGAGCCGGTGGCGCTCGGCGAGGGCGTCGATTGCCGCCCAGATCCGGTCGTGGGAGAACATGCTTGCGAAACCCTGCCAAGGCGGCGGACCGGCTGGTGCCGGTCCGAACGATCGGAAGCATAGCCAAGGACGCCGCCCGAGTAAAGGAAAAAGGATTATTTTCCTGTATCGGCGCTGGCAGCAGCCTGCTGCGCGCGCCGCCGCGCCACCACGCTTTCCCGCCAGATGGTGAAGATGCCCGCGCCGACGACGATGACGGAGCCGACGACCGTGTTGAGGTTCAGCGTTTCACCGTAGACGGAAACGCCGATGACCGCCGCCAGCACCACCTGCAGGTAGGTGAGCGGCTGCACCGCCGCGGCATCGAGGAGGTCATAGGCGCGGATCAGGAAGTAATGGCTCGACATGCCGGTGATGCAGAGCAGCCCCATCCAGAGCCAGTCCGTCGGCGAGAGGCTGGTCCAGAAGAACGGCCCGACGAGCGAGATCGCGGCGGCACCCGCCACGCCGATATAGAAGAAGCTCGTCGAGGCGGGATCGTCGCGGCTGGCAAGCCGCGTCGCGATCACATAGACGGCGAACATCAGCGCGCCGGCAAGCGGCAGCAGGACGCTGGCGTCGAAGGCGCTGCCGGCGGGGTCGATGACGATCAGCACGCCGCAGAGGCCGACGGCGATGGCCGTCCAGCGCCGCCAGCCGACCCGTTCGCCGAGAAGCGGCATGGACAGCAGCGCCACGAAGATCGGCCCGGAGGAGAGGATCGCCTGCGAATGCGCAAGGCCGACCGTGCTGAAGGCGGTGATCACGACGACGATCTGGAACGCGAGCAGCACGCCGCGCAGGATCTGCAGCAACGGCCGCTTCGTCGCCGCCGCGGCCCGCAGGCCGCCGGGGCTGCGCGCGCCCAGCACCAGCGCGAAGGCGCCGAAGGCCCAGAAGCGCAGCATGGCGATGAAGACAGGCGGATAGGCGCTGCCGAGATGCTTCGAAATGGCGTCCTGCAGGCTGAAGATCACGATCGCGAGCAGGGTGAAGGCGTAGCCGAGTCGTTTGGTGTCCATGGTTCGCGCATATACCTCTCCCGCCCGGCTTGCACGCCGGAATTTCAGCGTCCCGGGACATTTCCGGGCCCGGCGGCCGATGCAGGAAAATTTTCCTCCCTGCGATTTCCAGCCACTTTCGCAAAACGGCGGGCCGCGCTATCAAGAGGGGCGCGAGGCTGCTTGCGCCTGCGAGGTTCCTTCCGTGCACAAGACCATCTCTTCCGGCATCCTGCTGACGTCCTTTGCCTATTTCCTGTTTTCCCTGCAGGATGCGTCGGTCAAATGGCTCGTCGTGGCCCTGCCGGTCTGGCAGATTCTCTTCGTGCGCAGCGTGACGATCTTCTCGCTGTGTCTTGCCGTCGGCGGGCGCCCGCTGCTGCAGGACGCGCGCCGCTCGCCTGTGCTGAAACCGCTTCTCCTGCGCAATCTGCTGCTTCTGGCCGCCTGGCTCTGCTACTATACCGCCGCGCGCGATCTCGGCCTCGCCGAGCTGACGACGCTCTACTACGCCTCGCCGGTCGTGATGACGATCCTTTCGGTGCCGATCCTCGGCGAGAAGGTGCCGGGCTACCGGTGGCTCGCCGTCGTCGTGGGCTTCGTCGGCGTGGTCATTGCCTGCGGCATCGCGGCGAAGGGCATCACGCTGTCGCTGCCGGTCTATCTCGCGCTGCAGGCGGCGGTCTTCTGGGCCGTCGCCACCGTGCTTCTGCGCAAGACCGCGCTACACGAGCGCACCCAGGTGCAGATGACCATTTCCAGCGGCTTCTTCATCCTGTTCACCGCGCTCGCCATGCCCTTCGTCTGGCAGCCGGTCTCGGCCATGGACCTCCTCCTGATGTCCGGAACGGGCCTCATCGCCGGCCTTGGCCAGTTCGCCATGTTCGAGGGCATGCGGCGCGCGCCGGTCTCGGTGCTGGCGCCCTTCGAATATACCTCGCTCGTCTGGGCCTTCGCGCTCGGCTATCTCATCTGGAGCGACGTGCCCGGTTCGAACGTCTTTGCCGGCGCCGCGCTGATCGTTTCCGCCGGCATGATCATCATCGCCCGCGAGCGTCTCGGCGGGCGCTTCCGGCTTCGCGCATGACGGGCCCAGGGCCGAACCTCACCAAAAGAATCCACTTTGCGACGCCACGCCCCGTTGCATGCCGCGGACATAACGATATTGTCGCCTCGTAAACGGCGAGGTGAACCGGGGGGAAGGAATGCCGATATCGAACGCCGCCTTCGTGCGCTCGACCATCGTTCTGCTGCTCGCCGGCATGGTCGCGCTGCTTGGCATCGTCGGCACGTCGCTCTGGCTCGCGGCCAAGGTGGAAACCTATTTCACCGGTTTCATCGAGCTGCGCGAGGTGCGCAGCGCGGCGGCCGACCTGCTCTCGACGCTGCAGGACGCCGAAACCGGCCAGCGCGGCTTCGTCATCACCCGCGACCCGAATTTCCGCCGGCCCTATGACGATGCGCTGAAGGCCGTCGCGGAGCGCCAGCAGGCGCTTGCCGACAGGGCCGCCCGTTTCCCCCGTTACGAGGAGCGCGTTCCCGACATCAAGCGCCTCGTCTCCGAGAAGCTGGCCGAGCTTGCCGGCGTCGTGGAGACCGTGGAAAAGGGCCGGGTCGACGATGCGATCACCGAGGTCAGGACCGATCGCGGCCGCCAGCTGATGGACCAGCTGCGCGCGCAGCTCGGCGCCATCATGGAGGACGCCGAGGGCCGGCTGCAGGAGAGCGTGGTCGATACGCTCTGGTCGGCGAGCGCGCTGAAATGGACGACGGTGATCGGCGCCATCGCCATCATCGGCGTGCTGGGCGGGGCGATCGTGGTCATCGCGCAATATACCCGCGACATCGTCGCCGCCCGCCGCGAGGTCGAGACGCTGAACGCGACCCTCGAAAAGCGGGTGGACGAGCGCACCGAGGAGTTGATCCGCGCCAACCAGGAGGTCCAGCGCTTCGCCTATATCGTCACCCATGACCTGCGCGCGCCGCTCGTCAACATCATGGGCTTCACCAGCGAGCTGCAGGCCTCGCTCTCCGCCATCCAGGCCTATGTGCTGGCGGACGGCAAGGCGCCGAGCGAGACCGACATCATCGAGGCGCGCCGCGCCGCCGCCGAGGACCTGCCGGAGGCGATCGGCTTCATCCGCTCCTCCACCAAGAAGATGGACGGCCTTATCAACGCCATCCTGAAAATCTCGCGCGACGGGCGGCGGGAGCTCAAGATCGAGCGGGTGGACCTCAGGGCGCTGGCCGAGGCGGGCGCGGCGGCGGTGGGCCATCAGGTCGGCGAAGCGGGCGGGGTCGTCACCATCGACCGCAACCTGCCGACGGTGGTTTCCGACCGGCTGTCGCTGGAGCAGGTCTTCGGCAACCTGTTCGACAATGCCATCAAGTACCAGTCGCCGGACCGGCCGCTGCGCATTTCCGTTGCGGCGCGCAATGCGGGCAGGGCCGGCTTCTTCATCGATTTCACCGATAACGGCCGCGGCATCGCGCCGGACGATCACGAGCGCGTCTTCGAGCTTTTCCGCCGCTCGGGAACGCAGGACAAGCCGGGCGAGGGCATCGGCCTTGCCCATGTGCGTTCACTGATGCGCAATCTTGGCGGTGATATCATGGTCAGATCCGAACTCGGGCAGGGGACGACCTTCGTGCTTCGTCTGCCGCCCGACCTCAGCAAGGTTGTCAGGAGTATGCAGGCATGAACGGTTTGGGCAAGGAAGTCACCATCGTGATGGTCGAGGACGACGAGGGCCATGCGCGCCTCATCGAGAAGAACATCCGCCGCGCCGGCGTGCACAACGAGATCGTGCCCTTCACCAACGGCACCGAGGCGCTCGATTTCGTGCTCGGCAAGGACCGCAGCGGCCTTTGCAGCGCCGGCAAGTTCCTGCTGATCCTGCTCGACCTCAACCTGCCGGACATGTCGGGCATCGACATCCTGCAGAAGATCAAGTCCAACATCCACACCAGGCGCCTGCCGGTCGTCATCCTCACGACGACCGACGACGAGCGGGAGATCCAGCGCTGCTACGATCTCGGCGCCAATGTCTACATCACCAAGCCGGTCGAATACGAAAGCTTCGCCCACGCGATCCGCCAGCTCGGCCTGTTCTTCTCCGTGATCCAGATTCCCGAGACGCAATAAATGAGGGAAGGCCCCGTCCGCATCCTCTATATCGACGACGACCCCATCCTCGCCCGGCTCGCCCAGCGGGCGCTGGGCCGTCTCGGCTATGAGGTGCTGCATGCAGAGGAGGTCGAGCGCGGCCGCGAAATGCTGGCCGAAGAGCGCTTCGACGCCATCGTGCTCGACCATTTCCTGAAGGCCGGCACGGGCCTTTCCTTCCTCAAGGAACGCGCCGGCGCGCCGGACCCGGTGCCGGTCGTCTATGTCACCGGCTCGAACGACGCGCAGGTCGCCGTCGAGGCGCTGAAGGCGGGCGCGGCCGACTATGTCATCAAGTCGGTCGGCGACGATTTCATGCCGCTCCTGGCCAATGCGCTCGGCCAGGCGCTGGAAAACGCCGATCTGCGGCGCGCCAAGCTGAAGGCCGAGAAGGAGATCCGCGCCGCCAAGGAGCGCGCCGAAATCCTGCTGGCCGAGGTGAACCACCGCGTCGGCAATTCGCTGGCGCTCGCCGCCGCCCTCATCCGCCTGCAGATGTCGAGCGCTTCCGACGGGGCGGTCAAGGAGGCGCTGTCGGAAACGCAGGCACGCATCACCGCCATCGCCGGCATCCACCGCCGCCTCTACACGTCCGACGACGTGCGCCATGTCGACATGGGCGCCTATCTTTCGACGCTGCTCTCCGAGCTCGACGCCTCGATAAAGGGGGACAGCCGCAACATCCGCCTTAGCCGAACGCTGGAGCCGCTGCATGTGCCCACCGACCGGGCCGTCTCGCTCGGCGTCATCGTGACGGAGCTCGTCACCAACGCCTTCAAATATGCCTATGGCGAGACCGGCGGCGAGGTGCGCGTCGGCTTCACCCGCCTCGACGGCGAGAACGCCGTCCTCTTCGTGGAGGACGACGGCATCGGCTGGCGCGGCGAGGGCCCGGTGCGGGGCACCGGCCTCGGTTCGAAGATCATCAGCGCCATGGCCGGAAGCCTCGACACGAAACTCGACTACGCCGCCCGCGCCATCGGCACGCGCGCCGAAATGCGGGTGCGCGTGGCGGAAGTACCGGGAGCGGCCTAGCCGGCCGCGCGTCCACCGCATGGGCCCGTGGTTTTACTCGCGCGGTGGACGGTTTGTCCTTGCAATACCTCTATCCACGCGGCGGCTTCGCCCGTGGCTTGTCAAAGAGCATCATCGGACGGGGCGCTGGAAGCTGCCTCGACTGATTGTTTGTATGTGGCACCTTTCAGCGCCCCGTTCAGCGGTTTTTGCC
>Ga0222427_100792_pt1 | contig 28202 bp, 23 predicted proteins | sample 2B20Ametagenome_FD_182890 | JGI IMG/M metagenome (GOLD analysis project Ga0222427, IMG submission 182890) | Enriched microbial communities from leaf-cutter ant dump, University of Wisconsin, Madison, United States - 2B20A (version 2) | ecosystem: Environmental > Terrestrial > Nest > Insects nest...
GCCTGCAGCGCCATGCGGCGCAGCAGGGCCTGGCCCTCGGGGTGGGCCATGTCCACGGTGATGGAGCGCTTGTTGCGGTTGCAGGCCGCGAAGTAGCTGGCCTGGCGCGTGTCGTTGCCCGCGGAGTCCTTCAGGAAGGGCGGGCCCCAGTGGCGCGTGTCGTCGCCGGCCTGGGGGCGCTCCACCTTGACCACGTCGGCGCCCAGGTCGGCCAGGGTCTGCGTGCACCAGGGGCCGGCGAGCACGCGCGAGAGGTCGAGCACCTTGATGCCCGACAGGGCGCCTGTGAAATGGTTCATGGTCAAATCGGCCTCCAGCGCTTGCCAGACAAGCGCAAGCAGCTACTGTTTCAGGAGTTTCAGTTGGCGAAGGCGGCCAGGCCGGTCTGCGCGCGGCCCAGGATCAGCGCGTGCACGTCGTGCGTGCCCTCGTAGGTGTTGACCACCTCCAGGTTCACGAGGTGGCGGGCCACGCCGAATTCGTCGCTGATGCCGTTGCCGCCCATCATGTCGCGCGCCATGCGGGCGATGTCCAGCGCCTTGCCGCAGTTGTTGCGCTTGATGAGGGAGGTGCCCTCGACCGATGCGATGCCTTCGTCCTTCATGCGGCCGAAGCGCAGCGCGGCCTGCAGGCCCAGGGCGATTTCGGTCTGCATGTCGGCCAGCTTCTTCTGGATGAGCTGGTTGGCGGCCAGCGGACGGCCGAACTGCTTGCGGTCCAGGGTGTACTGGCGGGCGGTGTGCCAGCAGGCCTCGGCGGCGCCGACGGCGCCCCAGGCGATGCCGTAGCGGGCGGAATTCAGGCAGGTGAACGGACCCTTCAGGCCGGACACGCCGGGCATCATCTGCTCGTCGGACACTTCCACTTCGTCCATGACGATTTCGCCGGTGATCGAGGCGCGCAGGCCGACCTTACCGTGGATGGCCGGGGCCGACAGGCCCTTCATGCCCTTTTCCAGGATGAAGCCGCGGATCTTGCCGTCGAAGTCGCCGCCGACGCACTTGGCCCACACCACGAAGACGTCGGCGATGGGGGAGTTGGTGATCCACATCTTGTTGCCGGTGAGCTTGTAGCCGTCGGCGGTCTTGACCGCGCGCGTTTCCATGCCGCCGGGGTCGGAGCCGTGGTTGGGCTCGGTCAGGCCGAAGCAGCCGATCCATTCGCCGCGGGCGAGCTTGGGCAGGTATTTCTGCTTTTGCGCTTCGCTGCCGAATTCATTGATGGGAACCATCACCAGGGACGACTGCACGCTCATCATGGAGCGGTAGCCGGAGTCGATGCGTTCGACTTCGCGGGCGATCAGGCCGTAGCTGACGTAGTTCAGGCCGGCGCCGCCGTATTCGGTGGGGATGGTGGCGCCCAGCAGGCCCAGTTCGCCCATTTCGGAGAAGATCGCCGGGTCGGTCTGTTCGTTGCGGAACGCGTTCAGCACGCGCGGAGCGAGCTTGTCCTGCGCATAGGCGTAGGCGGCGTCGCGCACCATGCGTTCTTCTTCGGTCAGTTGCTGGTCCAGCAACAGGGGGTCTTGCCAGTGAAAGGAAGGATTCGAGGACATGCTGGGTCTCCGCTATGGATTTCCGTATTCGGAATGCTAGAAAGTTTAAACCTAAAATAAATGGAACGGCAAGCTGCGGCTTTCCCGGCGCGCGTTACGCGCGCCGCCGGCGCCTGCCGTGTCCTTGCCGTGTCAGTGCTGCGCCTTCAGGGCCGCGTCGCGGATCTTTTCCAGGGTCGTGGACGGGGTGATGGTTTCCGGATCGATGAAGCAGTGCAGGATCGCCGGCTTGCCGCTGGCCAGCGCCCGCTCGAAGGCCGGCGCGAATTCCTCGGTGGTCTCGACGCGTTCGCCGTGGCCGCCGAAGGCGCGCGCATAGTCGGCAAAATCCGGGTTCTTCAGCGCGGTCGCGGAAATGCGGCCGGGGTAGTGCTTTTCCTGGTGCATGCGGATCGTGCCGTACATGCCGTTGTCCACCAGCACCACCACGATGGGCAGGTCGTACTGCACGGCGGTGGCGAATTCCTGGCCGTGCATCAGGAAGCAGCCGTCGCCGGCGAAGCACACCACGGTCTTGTCGGGCCAGACGCGCTTGGCGCCCACCGCCGCCGGCAGGCCGTAGCCCATGGAGCCCGAGGTAGGCGCCAACTGGGTGCCGTAGCGGGTGAAACGGTGGAAGCGGTGCAGCCAGGTGGCGTAGTTGCCGGCGCCGTTCGTCATGATGGCGTCGGCCGGCAGCGTTTTTTCCAGATAGGCCATGACCTGGCCCAGTTGCAGCGCGCCGGGCGTCGTGACCGTGGAGGGATCGCTCCACTTCAGGTAGGACTCGCGCATGGCCAGCGTGCCTTCGGCCCAGGCGGGCTGGGCGGGCGCTTTCAGGCCGGCCAGCGCCTGCGCGAAGGCGGCGGGCGAGGTGTTGATGGCCAGGGTGGGGCGGTAGACGCGCGCCAGTTCGGCCGAGTCGGGATGCACGTGCACCAGTTTCTGCCTGGGCACCGGGATATCCAGCAGGGTGTAGGCCTGGCTGGGGTTTTCCGACATGCGGCCGCCCACCAGCAGGACCAGGTCCGCATCGGCGACGCGCTTGAGCAGGGCCGGGTTGATGCCCAGGCCCACGTCGCCGATGAAGCAGGGGTGGTCGGCCGGGAACAGCATCTGGCGTCGGAACGACACCGCCGTGGGCAGCGCGTGGCGCTGCGCGAAATCGGCGAACTGCTGCACGGCGCGGGCGTCCCAGCGCGTGCCGCCCAGGATGGCGACCGGGTTTTTGGCCTCGGCCAGCAGCTTTTCCAGGTCGGCCAGTTGGCCGGCGGTGGGCGCGGAATCGATCGTTTCGTAGCGGGGCGCGTCGGCCACCGCGGCCGCCTCGACCAGCATGTCTTCGGGCAGGGCGATGACGACGGGGCCGGGGCGGCCCGAGGTGGCGACGTGGAAGGCGCGCGAAATCAGTTCGGGAATCCGTTCGACCTGGTCGATTTCGGTGACCCACTTGGCCTGCGTGCCGAACACGGCGCGGTAGTCCATTTCCTGGAAGGCCTCGCGCTCGCGCATGCCGCGCTCGATCTGGCCGACGAACAGGATCAGGGGGGTGGAGTCCTGTTTGGCGATGTGCACGCCGGCCAGCGCGTTGGAGGCGCCGGGGCCGCGGGTCACCATGCAGATGCCGGGCTCGCCGGTCAGCTTGCCGTGGGCGTCGGCCATCATGGCCGCGCCGCCTTCCTGGCGGCACACCGTGACCTTGATGTCCGCGTCGTGCAGGCCGTCCAGCACCGCGAGATAGCTTTCGCCGGGAACACAGAAAACGTGTTTGACGCCTTGCGCAACCAACTGGTCGACCAGGATGTGTCCGCCGAGGCGGGATTTTTGCTGGGACATGGGGGGGGTAGTCATGATGAGCCGAGGTTAGGACACTCGAGCATAATGTTCCTCGATCGCACAATGCAATTGATAAAATTGCACAATCTATTGATCCTCCGGCACGACCCGCCATGAGAAACGGCATTCCCAACCTCAGCGCCCTGCAGGCGTTCGAAGCTTCGGCCCGCCTGGGCAGCTTTTCCCGCGCGGCCGAGGAGCTGTCCCTGACGCACAGCGCGGTTTACCGGCAGGTGGCCAGCCTGGAGTCGCGCCTGGGGGTGCAGCTATTCACCCGCGTGCGGCGGCGCATCGTGCTGACCGAGCACGGGGCGGAATACGCCGGCCGCATCCGGCACCACCTGGACCAGATCGAGAAAGACACGTTCGGCCTGGTCAGCCGCACCGGCATGGGCCGCAGCATCCATATCGCCGTGGTGCCCACGCTGGCGACGACCTGGCTGATCCCGCGCCTGGCCGGCTTCCAGCGGGAGCACGGCGACATCACGGTCAGCCTGTCCGTGCGGACCCTGCCTTTCCAGTTCAAGGACCAGCCCTTCGACGGCGCGCTGTACCACGGGGACGGATTGTGGCCGGGCAGCCAGGGCGTACTGCTGTTTCCCGAGCGCGAGCTGGTGCCGGTGTGCGCGCCCGAGCTGGCGGCGCGCGCGCCCGAACCCGGCGCCAGCGCGCTGGCCGGCATGACCCACCTGCACCTGGCCTCGCGTCCGGACGCCTGGCGGCAGTGGTACGGCGCCAACGGCCACCTGTACGGCCCCCAGGCGGCGGGCGGCCCCCGCTACGAGCTGTTCACCATGGTGATGGCGGCGGTGCAGGCCGGGCTGGGCGTGGGGCTGATGCCGCGCTTCCTGGCGCAGCCGGCGCTGGACCAGGGCACGCTGGCGATGCCGGTGCCGCAGGCGCTGACCGTCAGCCAGGGCTATTACTTCGGCTATCCGCAGCGCAGCGAGCGCTCGGAGGCGCTGAAGATCTTCGAGACCTGGCTGAAGGCCGCCGCCGCGGGCGTGGGCGGGCGCTGAGCCGTAGAATCCTTCCATCATGCCAGCCACCCGCCCGCCGCTCGCCTCCCAGGCCGACATCGACGCCTTCATCGACGCCGTGTGGCTCGAGGACGGCCTGTCGGCCAATACCCTGGCCGCCTACCGCCGCGACCTGACCGGCTTCGCGCGCTGGCTGGAAGATCCCGAGGCCTACGCCCGCGAATTGGCCGACCGCCATGGCGATGCCGCGCAGTCCCACGCGCTGCCCCGGGGGCCGGCCAAGCCGCTGCGCGATGCCGGAAAGGCCGACATCGAGGCCTGGTTCGCCTTCCGCCACGAGGAAACGCGGGCGACCACCGCCAACCGCCGGCTGGCCGCGCTGCGCCGCTTCTATGCCTGGGCCCTGCGCGAACACCGTAGCGAACGCGACCCCTGCCTGACGCTGGTGGCGGCCAAGCAGCCGCCGCGCATGCCCAAGACCCTGTCCGAACAGCAGGTGGACGCCTTGCTGCGCGCGCCCGACCTGGAACAGGCCAGGGGCCTGCGCGACCGCGCCATGCTGGAAACGCTGTACGCGACCGGCTTGCGCGTGTCCGAACTGGTGGGCGTGCGGACCCTGGACGTGAGCCTGAACGAAGGCGTGGTGCGCGTGGTGTTGGGCAAGGGCGGCAAGGACCGCCTGGTGCCGCTGGGGGCCGAGGCGGCGCACTGGATCGACCGCTACCTGAAGTCCGCCCGGCCGGAATTGGCGGCCGGCCGGGTCAGCGACGCGCTCTTCATCACCGGCCGCGCCGAGCCCATGTCGCGCCAGGCCTTCTGGCAACTGGTGAAGAAGTACGCGCTGCTGGCCGACGTGCGCGCGCCCCTGTCGCCACACGTGCTGCGGCATGCGTTCGCCACGCACCTGCTGAACCACGGCGCGGACCTGCGCGTGGTGCAGATGCTGCTGGGCCACGCGGACATCTCCACCACGCAGATCTACACGCACGTCGCGCGCGAACGCCTGAAGGCGCTGCACGCGGCGCACCATCCCCGCGGCTAGCCGCTACTTTTTTGTCCACACCCGTCCCGCATTCCCATGAGCAAAGCCCGCCACGTTTCCGAAACGCCCGCCACCCAGTTCCTCAAGCAGCACAAAGTGGCCTACACGGAACACACCTACGACTACGTGGACCACGGCGGCGCCGGCGAGGCCGCGCGCCAACTGGGCCTGGACCCGCACGCCGTGGTCAAGACGCTGATCATGGAGGACGAGTCCGCCAAGCCGCTCATCATCGTCATGCACGGCGACCGGGAGGTCTCCACCAAGAACCTGGCGCGCCAGGCGGGCCTGAAGAAAGTCGAGCCCTGCAAGCCCGAGGTGGCGCAGCGCCATTCCGGCTACCAGGTGGGCGGCACCTCGCCTTTCGGCACGCGCAAGAAGATGCCGGTGTGGATCGAGGCGGAGATGCTGGACTATCCCGTGGTCTACATCAACGGCGGGCGGCGCGGCTACCTGATAGGGATCGACCCCAAGGTGCTGGTCAGCCTGCTGGGCGCGAAAGGGGTTTCCGTCGCGCTGGAGCAGTAGCGCGCCGCGCGCGGTATCCCGATACCACCTCTTCGGCCGATGGCGGAGCCACAATAGGGGCATCAATATCAAGAACCGGAACCCGGCTCCCGGGCGTTGAACCGGTCGTCCCGCCATCCCTAGGAGACTCTCATGAGCAAACGACTGTTGATGCTGGTCGGCGACTACGCCGAAGACTACGAGACCATGGTGCCGTTCCAGACGCTGCTGGCGGTGGGGCATACGGTGCACGCGGTGTGTCCGGACAAAAAGGCCGGCGATACCGTCGCCACCGCCATCCATGATTTCGAAGGCGCGCAGACCTATAGCGAAAAGCGCGGCCACAATTTCACGCTCAACTTCGATTTCGACCGCGTCGAGCCCACCTCCTACGACGGCCTGGTCATTCCGGGCGGGCGCGCGCCGGAATACCTGCGCCTGAACGAAAAGGTGCTCGATATCGTGCGCACCTTCGACCAGGCGAAGAAGCCCATCGCGGCCGTGTGCCACGGGGCGCAACTGCTGGCCGCGGCCGGCATCCTGAAAGGGCGCACCTGCTCGGCCTATCCCGCCTGCGCGCCGGAAGTCCGCCTGGCCGGCGGCACCTACGCCGAGATCGGGATCGACCAGGCCTACACCGACGGCAACCTGGTGACGGCGCCGGCATGGCCGGCGCACCCGGCGTGGATGTCGCAGTTCCTGGCGGTGCTGGGCACGAAGATCGTTCCCTGATTCCGCGCGCCGCCCTCAGGCGAGATCGAGCACGACGCGGCCCTCGATCTGGCCGCGGCGCATGCGGTCGAAAACGTCGTTGATGTTCTCCAGGCTCTCGGTGGCGACCGTGGCGTGCACCTTGCCTTCCTCGGCGAACTGCAGCGACTCCTGCAGGTCCAGGCGCGAGCCGACGATGGAGCCGCGCACGGTGACGCCGTTGAGCACCATGTCGAAGATCGACAGCGGAAAGTCGCCCGGGGGCAATCCGTTGAGCGCCACGGTGCCGCCGCGTCGCACCATGCCCAGCGCCTGCTCGAACGCCTTGGGCGACACGGCCGTGATGAGCGCGCCGTGCGCGCCGCCGATTTCGCGCTTCAGGTAGGCGGCCGGGTCCGTGGTCTTGGCGTTGACCGTGACTTCCGCGCCCAGGCGGCGGGCGAGGTCCAGCTTGGCGTCGTCGATGTCCACCGCCGCGACGTTCAGGCCCATGGCTTTTGCATATTGCACCGCCATGTGGCCCAGCCCGCCGATGCCGGAGACCACCACCCAGTTGCCCGGGCGGGTGTCCGTCATCTTCAAGCCCTTGTAGACGGTGACGCCGGCGCAGAGCACGGGCGCGATGTCGACGAAGCCCACGTTCGCGGGCAGCAACCCGACGTAGTCCGCGGCGGCCAGGGCGTACTCGGCGAAGCCGCCGTTCACCGAATAGCCCGCGTTCTGCTGTTGCTCGCACAGGGTTTCCCAGCCGCCCAGGCAATGTTCGCAGTGTCCGCAGGCGGAATAGAGCCACGGGATGCCGACGCGGTCGCCTTCCTTCACGTGGGTGACGCCGGCGCCCACGGCCACGACGTGGCCCACGCCTTCGTGGCCGGGGATGAACGGCGGATTGGGCTTGACGGGCCAGTCGCCCTCGACGGCGTGCAGGTCGGTGTGGCACACGCCGCAGGCCTCGATCTTGACCAGCAGCTCGCCCGGCCCCGGGCGCGGCACCTCGACTTCCTCGATTGCAAGAGGCTGGCCGAATGCCCGCGCAACCGCTGCCTTCATGGTCTTGTCCATCACTGCCTCCGAAGTCCGATGAGTCCCGTTATCCTCGGACGCGCGCGCCTTCCCGGCCATGATTTTTGTCAATGGCGTTTGCCTTGCCGCGGCGCGGCCTCTCGTCGTACAGTGGGCCGTAGGCGTTCCGGCCCAGGCGAACGCCCGGCCCCGAGTTCCAGGATCTCCCATGTGTGAAATCTTCATCCGCGCCAGCGAGCAGTCCTACACGCCCGAAACCCGGTCCCTGCGCCTGCACGGCGTGGCCACCAGCCTGCGGCTCGAGCGGCTGTTCTGGCAGGTACTGGAAGAGATCGCGGGCCGCGACGGCATGCGCGTGACCCAGTTGATCGAACGCCTGTACGACGAACTGACCGAATACCGCGGCGAGGCCGCCAACTTCGCTTCCTTCCTGCGCGTATGCTGCCTGCGCTACCAGCTATTGCAGGCCGAGGGCCGCATCCCGCTGGATGCCGGCGTGCCGATCCGCTCGCTCGATGCCCGGGCCGTGCTGGACGGCCTGCCTCCCACGCTGTACGACGCGCAGCCGCTGCGCCCGAAGCGCCGGGCTGCCTGAAAAGCAAAGGGCCCGATCGGAATCGGGCCCTTTGTTTTCCATGCGCCGGGGCGTTCAGCCGCCGGACTGGATCGAGGCCAGCGCCACTTCGCTCTGCACGATGCGGCGGATGCGCACGGCATCGCCGATGCGCGAGAGCTTGCCCTGGGAATCCAGCAGCACGATGGCCAGGTCGCGGCCGTTGATGCGGGCCAGCATCACCAGGCATTCGCCGGCTTCGTTGATGTAGCCGGTCTTGGACACCTTGATGTCCCAGTCGGGCTTGCGCACCAGCAGGTTGGTGTTGCGGAACGTCTGCGTGCGGTTGTTGATCTCGACCTCGTACTCGGTATCGGTGGAGTAGCGGTGGATCAGCGGACGCTGGGCCGCGGCGCGCAGCAGGCGGGCCAGGTCGTGGGGCGAGGAAACGTTGTTGCTGGACAGGCCGGTGGGTTCGATGAAATGGGTATTGGTCATGCCCAGCGACTGCGCCTTGGCGTTCATGGCGGCCACGAAAGCGGGCAGGCCGCCCGGATAGTGGCGGCCCAGCGCGTTGGCGGCGCGGTTCTCGGACGACATCAGCGCCAGGTGCAGCATGTCGCCGCGGGACAGCCGGGTGCCCACGCGCAGGCGCGAGGTGGTGTGCTTGAGGCCGTCGACGTCGTCGTCGGTGATCTCCAGCATTTCGTCCATCGGCAGGTTGGCGTCCACGACGACGACGGCGGTCATCAGCTTCGAGATGGACGCGATGGGACGCACGACGTTTTCATTCTTGGCGAAGATGACCGTGGAGGTTTCCAGGTCTTGCACATAGGCGGTGCTGGACCGCAGGGCGGCCGCTTCGGCGCGCGCCGAGGCGGCGGGCGGCGGCATGGCGGCTGCGCTGGCTGCGGCCGCCGCGCGCTGCGCGCGCGAGGGCTTGTTGGGCTTGCCGTTCTTGCCGGCAGCGCCTTTCTTGGGCGGGGTGCCTTTCGCGGCGACCTGCTTGCCGCCTTTGCCGGCCTTGGGCGCGGCGGCTTTTTTGCCGGAAGTGGACTTGGGCGGGGCCTTTTTGGCGGAAGGAGCGGCTTTCTTGCCTGCCGAAGCGGTCTGTTTGCCGGAGCCGGCCTTGGCGGCAGGGGCCTTTTTGGCTTGTTGCGCCTTGCAGGCCGAGGACTTGGCGTTGGTTTTGCAGGGATCGGAATTCTTCGCGGCTTGCGCGGCGGGGGGCAGGAGCGCGCACATCGCCAGCGCCACAGGCGCTATCGCGTTCGCAATCGCACGTTTCCAGGAAAATGCCATGGTTTGAGCAGGCTTGTCAGTCTGTGAAGAAGTGTTTCTTAAGCCGGCGTTCCGTCGGGCCAGAAAAAATCCAGATGAATTAGAGGCTTACGCGTCGAATTTAAACAGCAATTTCAAGTGATGCGCAAGGCGATTCGCTATCATCGCTGAAAAAAATATTGGTGACGTATTGACGTGGCTTCAAATCGTCACAAGACGCGTCAGGAGACGCTAATGGCACGCGGCGCGTGAGCGTAGCCCGGATTAACCCTCATTTGGCTGAACGCGGGGGTGGTGTTCCGGGGAGGACTGAATCGCGGAAGATACCGCCTATATCCACCTCGTCCGCGACACGCGCCGGGACTTCAAGACGAAGTTCGCGAGGCGGCCGATCCGGCCCCTGGGCTCCCGCAGATCCGAGCCCATGCGCCTGTCGCGTCAGCGCTCACAACCCGCCGTCCAGGCGCAGGCCAAAAAAAGATACAATACCGGCCGCGGTGTGTCTCCGTAGTTCAATGGATAGAACAAGGACCTCCTAAGTCCTAGATACAGGTTCGATTCCTGTCGGAGACGCCATGGCCGCCGTTCATCCATCCGTCCGGGCCGTTCGAGCCTGTTGCTCCCCCGATTTGAAATCCGCAATGTTCGGCATTGATCAGTGCCGGGCACGTTGTTGTATATGATGTGTGATCCGGCCCCTGAGCCGGACCGCTCCGAGGAGGGGGCGGAAAACCAAAAACAACGAGACGCCGGTTTCATGTCTAGCCAATCCGATACGATTTCCATGCGCACCATCGCCCTCGGCACATTGGTGGTGCTGCTTGCCATGGGCGTGCGCGCCACCTTCGGCCTGTTCATGCAGCCGATGGGCCTGGCCCACGGCTGGGGCCGCGAGGTGTTTTCCATGGCCTTCGCGCTGCAGAACCTGGTGTGGGGCGTGGCCTGCATTTTCATGGGCATCCTGGCCGACCGCTACGGCTCCGGCCGCACCATTGCCCTGGGCGCGGTGCTGTACATGCTGGGCATGATAGGCACGCGCTTCGCCACGGACGAGGCCACGCTCTACCTGACCGCCGGCGTGCTGGTCGGGCTGGGCCAGGCGGGCACGACCTTCCCGGTGATCCTGCCCGTTGTAGCCCGTTCGGTGCCGCCCGCCTATCGCAGCACGGCCATGGGCATCGCCAGCGCGGGCGGCTCGATGGGGCAGTTCGCCGTGGTGCCCACCGGCCAGTTGCTGATCAGCGGCCTGGACTGGACCGGCGCGCTGTGGGTCCTGTCGCTGTTCGTCGCTTGCGGCGCGCCCTTGGCCTATTTCCTCCGCGGCCGGCCGCAAGTCCACACGGGGCCGCAGCAGTCGCTGGCCTCGGCGGTCAAGCAGGCCGTGCGCCACCCCTCGTTCCATTTCCTGTTCTGGAGCTACTTCGTCTGCGGTTTCCACACCGCATTCATCACGCTGCACCTGCCGGCGTACGTCACCGACGGCGGCCTGACGGCGGGGCAGGGCGCCACCGCCATCGCGCTGATCGGCCTGTTCAATGTGCTGGGCTCGTTCTATGCGGGCAAGCTGGGCGGCAAGTACAGCAAGAAGCGCTTGCTGGCCGCGGTGTACGGCATGCGGGCTTTCGGCATCCTGCTGTTGTTGTGGATGCCGCTGTCGCCCTGGGTGCTGTATGCCTTCGCGGCGTGGATGGGGCTGTTCTGGCTGGGAACGGTGCCGCTCACGCAGGGGCTGATCGGCCAGATCTACGGCTTGCGCTATGCGGCCACCCTGTCGGGCATCGTTTTCCTGGGCCACCAGATCGGCAGTTTCATCGGCGTCTGGCTGGGCGGTTTCGCCTATGCCAGGACCGGCAGCTACGACCTGGTGTGGTGGCTGGGCGTGGCGCTGGCCATCATCGCCGCATTGCTCTGCCTGCCGGTGCGGGAACAGCCGGTGGCCCAGCCGGCCCCCGCCTGAGGCCGGCCCACCCGGAACCGCCATGACGTCCAAGCCCGCCTCTCCGCCCGCCGTCCGCCGCCATCGCGGCTGGCGCGCGGCGGGCATGCTGGCGCTAGCCGCGGTGCTGGGGCTGGCGTTCTGGGGCTACAGCACGCCCGAGATGCAGATCCACTGGGAAAACCTGGCCGCGCTCTGCGGGTTCTAGCGCATTTGTCGCCGCCGGCTCGCGGTATCCTACGGCGGTGTTTTTCTCCGTCATAGCCGCGCCGCCTTCCGGCGGGCGCTTTGGGTGCCCATGCAGGACACATCGCCTTCCTATCCCGACCTCTCGCTGCCGGACATCGCCGGCCTGCCCGCCGCCGGCACGCTCGTGCTGACGGTGAACAACCGCCTGTCGCGCCGGCTGACGCTGGAGCTGGCCGGCCTGCTGCGCCAGGAGCGCCAGGTCAGCGAGCTGCCGCGCATCCTGCCGCTGTCCGCCTGGCTGGCCGAGTCCGCCAACGAACTTGCGTTCGAGGCGGACGAGGGCGTGCCCGCCTACCGGCTCGACGGCTTCGCCACGCAACTGGTGTGGACCGAGGCGATCCGCGCGGAAGAGGCCGAGCGCGTCCTGCTGGACGCCAGCCAGGCCGCGCGCCTGGCGATGGACGCGGACATGCTCATGGACGAATGGGACCTGCGGGTGCCTTCGGGCGCCGATACCGACGAATACCGCGGTTTCGCGAAATGGCGCGAACGCTATCGCCGGACGCTGGCGGGCATCGACGCCGAGGATGCCAACCAGGGCTATGCGCGGGTGCTGGAGGCGCTGGAGCAAGGGCGCCTGGCCATTCCCGGGCAACTGGTGCTGGCGGGTTTCACGGATTTGTCGCCGCGCTTCCGGCGGCTGCTGCAGGCCTTCGAAGCGCAGGGCGCCGCTGTGGCGCAGTGGCGCGACGCGCAGCGGGCCGCCGTCACGCCGCGGCGGTACGCGGCGGCGGACCAGGAGGCGGAATGGCGCGCCGCGGCCGCCTGGGCGGCCGGCTGCCTGAAGGCGCATCCTCAGGGACGCTATGCCATCGTGTCGCCGCAGCTCGAGGCGGAATCGCCTTTCGCCCGGCGGATATTGAGCCAGGCCCTGGCCGGACGCGGCGGCGAACCGGCCCACGCCTTCAACGTCGCCGTGGGGCGGCCGCTGAACGAATGGCCGATGGCGCGCGCCGCGCTGGCGTGGCTGCGCGCGCTGGCCGAATGCGCTTCCGGCAAGGGGTGCGGCGTGGAGGTGCTGGGCGCGGCCCTGCTGGCCGGGCATTGCGCCGGCGACCTGCGCGATCGCGCCCGGCTGGCCGCCATCGATGCGCGCTGGCGCCGCCAGGCCCGCCTGCACGTCGGCCCGGACGAGTGGCGCAAGCTGCTGGCGGACCTGCCTCTCTTGGCGCAGGCCTGGAACCAGGCCCTGGAGATCTGGACCCGGGGTGGCCGGCAGGCCACCTGCGACGTATGGATGCTGCGCATGAAGGCGGCCTTGACGGCGCTGGGATTTCCCGGCGAAGCCGTGCTGGACAGCGTGGGTTACCAGGTCATGGGCGCGCTGGGCGACGCCCTGGGCAGCTTTTCCGCCCTGGCGCCGGCCGCCGGCCGGCTGGGTGGGCAGGCCGCGGTGAACCTGCTGGAAAGCGTGGCTCGGTCCGCCTCGTTCCAGCCGCAGCGCGACCCGCTGGCGCGCCTGGACGTGCTGGGCCTGCTGGAAGCGGAAGGCGGCTATTGGGATGGCATATGGATACTGGGCCTTACGGACGACGTGCTGCCCGCCTCGCCCAAGCCCAACCCGCTGCTGCCGCTGGCGGTGTTGCGCCAGGCCAAGGCGCCGCGCGCCACGCCCGAGCGAGAGCGCGAATGGGCCGAAGGCATGTATGCCGCGCTGTGCCGCTGCGCGCCCGAGATCATCGTCAGCCATGCGCACATGGACGGCGAACGCGAATTGCGCCCGTCGCCCTTGATCGCGGCCGCGATGCCGACGGAGTGGATGCCTCCTCCGGCCAGCGCCCTGGCGGCGCTGGCGCAGGAATCGCTGGACGACACGCAAGGGCCGCCGCTGGCCGCCGGCAACCGGGGCGGCGGCGGCCTGGACGTGCTGGACACCCAGGCCCGCAATCCCTTGTGGGCCTTTGTGCGGCATCGCCTGGGCGGACGCGAACTGGCGCCCTATGCCGACGCCGCCACCGTCAACGTGCGCGGCCAGTTCCTGCACAAGGCGCTGGAACTGGTGTGGGGCATGATCGCCGACCAGGACGCGCTGCACGAGGCCATGGCCGAAGGCCGCCTGTCCGCCTTGCTGGAGCAGGCGGTGGCGCATGCCGCGGACGAGGAGTTGCAGGACTACGCGCCCGCCTTGAAGGAACTGGAATGCCAGCGCGCCCGGGCGGTGCTGGCGTCCTGGCTGGACATGGAGGCGCAGCGCCTGCCGTTCGCCGTGGCGCTGGTGGAGAAGGAGCACCAATGGCAGCGCGGCGCCCTGACGCTGAAGCTGCGGCTCGACCGCATCGACAGCCTGGAAGACGGGCGCAACGTGATCGTGGACTACAAGACCGGCGTGACCGCGGCCAAGCCCGAACCGGACTGGTCGCGCAGCCGGCCCGTCAACGTCCAGCTTCCGTTCTACGCCTCGGTGCTGGCGGAGGCGGCCGGCGGCGACGTGGCGGGCCTGGTCCTGGCGCAGGTCCACGCGCGGCAGGTCGCCGCGCAAGGCCTGGCCGACGAGGACCTCGGCATGCCGGGCGTCACCCTGGCCAGCGAGAGCAAATACTTCGACGGCCTGTCGTGGCCGCAGATACGCGAGCGCTGGCGGGTCGCGATCGAGGCGCTGGCCGACGAATACGTCGCGGGATATGCGGCCAACGTGGCCTATCGCCGGGACGACCTGAAATACTGCGATGCATTGCCGTTCCTGCGTTTGCATCTGGACGACGAGGACGCATGAGCCATGGCTGAAGAAGAACGCCTGCCGCAAGACCACGCCGCGCGCGCCGCCGCGCTGGACCCGACACGCTCGTTCCTGGTGCAGGCGCCGGCCGGCTCGGGCAAGACCGAGTTGCTGACGGACCGGATCCTGGCGCTGCTGGCCACGGTCAACCGCCCGGAAGAAATCGTCGCCATCACCTTCACCCGCAAGGCCGCCTCCGAGATGCACGCGCGCGTGCTCAGCAAGCTGCGCCGCGGCCTGGAAGGGCCGCCCGAAGCCGCGCACGAGCGCCGTAGCTGGGAGCTGGCGCGCGCCGCGCTGGAACGCAATGCGGAGCGGGGCTGGCACCTGCTGGACCATCCGGCGCGCCTGGCCATCCGCACCATCGATTCCTTCTGCGCGGGCCTGGTGCGCAGCATGCCCTGGCTGTCGGAGCTGGGCGGCATGCCCGAGATCACCGACGATGCGCGCGCGCACTACGAGGTTGCGGCGCGCGCCACCCTGGAACTGGCGGACGACTACGAGGCCGTGCGCATCCTGCTCAAGCACCTGGACGTGGACGTGCAGGCGGCCAAGGAGGCCATCGCCGACATGCTGGGGCAGCGCGACCAGTGGCTGCCGCTGCTGCGCCACGGGTCCGACCGCGAGGCGATGGAGGCCACGCTGGCCGAGGCCATCGGCGAGGACCTGGACGCGCTCTGCCAGGCCATGCCCTTGGGCTGGGCCGAAGCGCTTTGCGGTCCGGCCCGGCTGGCGGCCGCGCACCTGCAGGACAGCGAAGGGGAGAACAAGCTGCTGGCGCTGCTGGACTGGACCGAGGAATTGCTGCCCGACGCGGACATGCTGGAGCAGTGGCGGGCCGTGGCGCACCTGCTGCTGACCGGCACGGGAACCCTGCGCAAGACCGTCAACAAGAACCAGGGTTTTCCGGCCAAGTGCGCGCACAAGGAACCCTTCGTCGCCTGGCTGGAAGCCGCCGATGCCGAGGCGCCGTGGGTGCGCCGTCTGCATGCGGCGCGCGATATTCCCGCGCCGCATTTCACCGACGCGCAATGGGAAGTGCTGGGCGCGCAACTGATGACCCTGGCGCTGGCGGTGGCGCAACTGCGGCTGCGCTTCGCCGACACCGGCGAGGTGGATTTCATCGAGATCGCCCAGCGCGCCGCGGCCGCGCTGGGCAGCGCCGACGATCCGGGCGAATTGCTGCTCAAGCTGGACGCCTCGATCCGCCACTTGCTCATCGACGAATTCCAGGACACCAGCCAGACCCAGCTCGACCTGCTGCGCACGCTGACCTCCGGCTGGCAGGCCGGCGACGGCCGCAGCCTGTTCCTGGTGGGCGATCCCATGCAATCCATTTACCGCTTCCGCAAGGCGGAGGTGGGCCTGTTCCTGGAAGTGGCCGACATCGGCGTGGGCGAATTGCAGCCGGACTTCCTCAACCTGACCGACAATTTCCGGTCGCAGGCCGGCATCGTGGACTGGGTGAACCGCTCGTTCGCGGAGCTGCTGCCCCGCCGCAGCGACGCTGCGGCCGGCGCCATCTCCTACAGCGCGTCGACCGCTTTCCACGAGGCGTTGCCGGAACCCGCCGTGCGCTTCCATCCGGCCTGGTCGCGCGAAGGCGCGGCGCCGGCGGAAGCGCAGGCGGAGGACATCGCGGTAGGCCTGGTGCGCCAGGCGCTGATCGACCACCAGGGCGCCAAGCATCCCGTCGCGGTGCTGGTGCGGGCGCGCAGCCACCTGGGCAACCTGACCCGCCGGCTGGCGCAGGAGGGCATCCGCTGCCGCGCGGTGGACCTGGTACCGCTGGCATTGCGGCCGGTGGTCGCCGACCTGGTGCAACTGGTGCGGGCCCTGTCCCATCCCGGCGACCGCCTGGCCTGGCTGTCGGTGCTGCGCGCGCCGTATTGCGGCCTGACGCTGACGTCGTTGCAGCGCCTGTTCGGCGACGACCACATCACGCCGGTGCCGGTCCTGCTGGAACGCGCGCTGCGCATCGCGCCCAAGCCTCTGCCTGCCGCGTCCGGCGCCGGGCCGCAGGGCGATCTGTTCGGCAGCGCGCCCGACGAGGCGCCGGAGACGCCGTCCGCGCAGGACGTGCTGGGCGCGGACGAGTTCGCGCGCCTGCGGCAGGTGGCGGGGATTCTGCTGGACAAGCGCAACGCGTCGGGCGCCATGCCGTTCGCGGCCTGGGTGGAATCGTTGTGGCGCCGCCTGGGCGGGCCGGCCCTGTATGCCGGCGTGTCGGTCGCCAACGACGCGGAAAGCCTGTTCCAACTGGTCGAGCGCCTGGCGCCGCACGGCGCCATCGACCCGGCGGCCCTGGACGCGGGGATCGCGCGGCTCTTCGCCGCGCCCGACGCCGCGGACGAGGACGGGGGCGCGGTCGAGATCATGACCATGCACAAGTCCAAGGGCCTGCAATTCGAGACGGTCATCCTGTACGGCCTGCACCGCGCGCCGCGCGGGGACCAGGCGCCGCTGGTGCGTTTCGAGCAGAGCGGGGGGCGCGTGCTGTTCGGCCCGGTCAAGCCGCGGGCGGAGACCGAGGCCGACCCGGTATCGCGCTACCTGGGCGCGCGTGAGGCGCGCCGCGCTTCCTACGAAGTCGACCGGCTGCTGTACGTGGCGGCGACGCGGGCGCGCAAGCGCCTGCACCTGGTGGGCCATCTGTCGGTGGACGAAGCCAGCGGCCAGGTCAAGGCGCCGCCCTCGGCCAGCCTGCTGGGGCGGCTGTGGCCCTGCCTGGAAGTGCCCGTCCCGCCGCCGCTGGACGGCGAGGCCGCGCCCGAGGCCGGCGACGGCCCCGAATGGCTGGGCGAGCCCTTGCGGCGCGTGGACGGCGCTGGCCTTGCGCAGTTGTCGCGCCTGGCGGACGAAATCGCCAGCCCCGGCTTCGCCACCGCGTCGCGCGGCGTGTGGGGCGAGGGCGGCGAGCATCCGGCATGGCAGCTCGAAGCCGGCTACGACGCGGCCATCGGCACCCTGGCCCACGCCTGGCTGGCCCGCATCGGCCAGGACGGCGTCGGCGCATGGCCGGCCGCGCTCCTGGCCGAACGCCTGCCCGCCATGCGCCGCCAACTGACCCGCGCAGGCATCCCCGCGAGTCAGGCGGACGCCGCATCCGAAGCCGTGCTGGAAACCCTGCAGGCCACCCTGGCCGACGAGCGCGGCCTGTGGCTGCTGTCCCAGTCCGGCGCGCGCCGGGAATGGCCGCTGATCGACGCTGCGGGCAAGGTATCCGTGATCGACCTGGCCCTGAGCACAGAAGACGGCTGGCTGATCGTCGACTACAAAACCGGCCGCCCGCACCCCGGCGAATCGCCAGAAGCCTTCGCCCAGCGCATGCGCCAGCGGCACGGCGAACAGTTGCTGCGCTACTGCACCCAGGTGACAGCGCTGGACGGCCGCAAGGCCAGAGCAGCGCTGTATTTTCCCAGGGCGAGGGCGTGGATTGATTTGAGGCAGTGAGGGGAGGGAACGAGCCTAGTGTCTGACATCGTGCCAAGTGTCTGACACCCGTACGAGACGCCCGTCCGGTTGAGGCGGATTTTCCCGGGTGTCTGACACCAACGAGAGCAAGCAAGGCTTTGGTGTCGGACACCCGGGAGACGCTAGGGCGAAATGGAGTGCGTTTCGTACGGGTGTCCGGAAAACCCGGGTTAGCTCAGACATCCGAACCCCAGTGTCAGACACCCGGCCAAACCTGTTTAATTTGAAAGGGCATGTCGTACGGGTGTCAGACACAAGCGGGATCGAGTATCTGACACGGGCATAAGCGCAGTATCTGACACCCGTAGGAGACGGCGGAGCGAGCTGAAGCCTCTCTAGCTGGGTGTCTGACATCCGAACCCCAGTGTCAGACACCCGGCCAAACCTGTTTAATTTGAAAGGGCATGTCGTACGGGTGTCAGACACAAGCGGGATCGAGTATCTGACACGGGCATAAGCGCAGTGTCTGACACCCGTAGGAGACGGCGGAGCGAGCTGAAGCCTCTCTACTTGGGTGTCTGACATCCGAACCCCAGTGTCAGACACCCGGCCAAACCTATTTAATTTGAAAGGGCATGTCGTACGGGTGTCAGACACAAGCGGCATCGAGTATCTGACACGGGCATAAGCGCAGTGTCTGACACCCGTAGGAGACGGCGGAGCGAGCTGAAGCCTCTCTAGCTGGGTGTCTGACATCCGAACCCCAGTGTCAGACATCCGGCCAAACCTGTTTAATTTGAAAGGGCATGTCGTACGGGTGTCAGACACAAGCGGCATCGAGTATCTGATACGGGCATAAGCGCAGTGTCTGACACCCGTAGGAGACGGCGGAGCGAGCTGAAGCCTCTCTACCTGGGTGTCTGACATCCGAACCCCAGTGTCAGACACCCGGCCAAACCTGTTTAATTTGAAAGCGCATCCCATAAGGGTGTCAGACACAAGTCCCATCGAGTGTCAGACACAAGCACACCCACACGCGCCATCAAAACCGCCAGGCAAAGCGAAGCGAGCCGAAAGGACAAGCGAAGCAACGTCCTCTCCCCTCCCCCTCGGGGGGAGGGCCAGGGAGGGGGCCCACATACCGCCCCTCGGGGCCCGCCACTTGGAATTCGAGCAAGCAAGCGAAGCGCAGCTCTGCTAGAATTCCAAGTGGCGGGCCCCTTCGCATGGTTCGACGGTGAACCTGGTCAGGTCGGGAACGAAGCAGCCATAGTCGTTTAGGGTCAGTGCCGGAGTAAGGCTCGCCATCCGGATTCTTCAAAACACAGGGTCATGATTACCGCATGGCCCTTTGTTTTCTTCGGGGGACGGGGTTATTTTCCATGGACGCGCTCCACGAAAATAAACCCGTCCCCTTTGCATTTCAGGCCGCGCGAGGCAGGGGCGCCGGGGCTTGCGCGCCGAACTCCACGAGCTGGGTCCGCCTTTTCGAGCCAGCTCGCAAAACAGGCTCTACAATCCACCCATGACTTATCTGGTACTGGCCCGCAAGTGGCGGCCGCGATCGTTCGATACCCTCGTGGGACAGGATCACGTGGTGCGCGCGCTGACGCATGCGCTCGACACGCAACGCCTGCACCACGCCTGGCTGTTCACCGGCACCCGCGGCGTGGGCAAGACCACGCTTTCGCGCATTCTGGCCAAATCGCTCAACTGCGAAACCGGCATCACCTCCAAGCCTTGCGGCGTGTGCCGCGCATGCACGGAAATCGATGCCGGGCGCTTCGTCGACTACCTCGAGCTGGACGCGGCCTCGAACCGCGGCGTCGAGGAAATGACCCAGCTCCTGGAGCAGGCGGTGTACGCGCCGGGCGCCGGACGCTTCAAGGTCTACATGATCGACGAAGTCCACATGCTGACCGGGCACGCGTTCAACGCCATGCTCAAGACGCTGGAAGAGCCGCCGCCCCACGTCAAGTTCATCCTCGCCACCACCGACCCGCAGAAGATTCCGGTGACGGTGTTGTCGCGCTGCCTGCAGTTCAACCTCAAGCAGATGCCGGCCGATTCCATCGTCGGCCACCTGCAGGCGGTGCTGGGCCAGGAAGAGGTGGGCTTCGAAGTGCCGGCCCTGCGGCTGATCGGCCAGGCGGCCTCCGGGTCCATGCGCGACGCGCTGTCGCTGACCGACCAGGCCATCGCCTATAGCGCCGGCAACCTGACCGAGGAGGCCGTGCGCGGCATGCTCGGCACCATCGATCAGCGGCACCTGGTGCGCTTGCTGGACGCGCTGTCGACGGGCGACGCCAAGGGCGTGCTTGCCGTGGCGGACGAACTGGCGATCCGCGGGCTGTCCTATGCCGGCGCGCTGGCCGATCTGGCCGTGCTGCTGTCGCGCGTGGCCATCGAGCAGCGCGTGACCGGCGTCACGCCCGCCGAGGATCCCCTGGCGGCCGATATCTCGCGCCTGGCGCAGTCCCTGCATCCCGACGCGGTGCAATTGTTCTATTCCGTGGCGGTGCACAGCCGCGGCGAACTGACGCTGGCCCCCGACGAATACGCGGGCTTCATCATGGCCTGCCTGCGGATGTTGGCCCTCAATGGCGAGGCCGGCCCGCAGACCGCGCTGGAAGCGCCCGCCGCGCCGGCCCGTCAGGCGGCCGATCCGGTCGCCGCCGCGGCCACCGCCACCGCGCCGCCGCCGCTAGCCGCCGCCCCAGCGCCTGCCGCCGCGCCGGTCGCGCCTGAGGCTGAAGCGGCTCCCGCCGCGCCCGCGCCTGCTCTCCAGGCGTCCGCTCCGGCAGAGCCCGCCGCGGCGCCGGAGCCGGCTCGCGCCGAACCCGAACCCGAACCGCAAGCCGCCGCGCCAGCCACGGCGGAAGCGTCCCCACACGGCAGCGTGCCGCCTTGGGAAGAGCTGCCGGCCGAACCGCCCGCCGCCTCCGAGGCCGCGGGCAAGGCCGCCGCCGGTTCGGCAGCCCTGGCGGTCACGCCCGCCGTCGCCGCCGTGGTTGCCGCCGCTCCCGCCGCGGACGACGGCGACGGTCCCCCGTCCTGGGTCGACGAAGAAATCCCCTTCGACGCCGAAGGCGGCTTCGCCCCGGACAACGGCTTCACGGCGGACCCGGACGGCGACGATTTCGAAACCCTGGCCTCCGCGCCTAGCGCCGCGCCGATCCCGGCGCCCGCCCGGCGCGAAGGCCCGCCGCCTGCCCGCAAGCGCTCCTCGCGCGCCCGCATCGCGGACATGACGTCGGCAAGCTGGCCGGAACTGGCCGCGCGCCTGCCGGTCACCGGCCTGGCCGCGGAACTGGCGCGCCAAAGCGAATGGGCCGGCGTGCACGGCGATGCCATCGTCCTGCGCGTGGCCGTCAAGACGCTGGCCGAAAGCGAAAGCCGCGTCCGCCTGCAGACCGTGCTGTGCGAGCATTTCGGCCAGGGCATACGATTGGACGTGGAAGTCGGCGTGACGGGCGACGCCACGGCGCATGCCGTGGCCCAGGCCGAACGCGCGGCGCGCCAGCAGGCCGCCGAAGACGCCGTCGCCGTCGATCCCTTCGTGCAGGCGCTGGTGGCCGATTTCGGCGGGCAGGTCGTCGCCGGCTCCATCCGCCACGTAGATCCCCCGGCCGCCGCCTGAGGCGGCGGCAATCCCTCATTTCCCTCGTTCAAGGAAGCACCGATCATGATGAAAGGACAACTGGCCGGCCTGATGCGCCAGGCGCAGCAGATGCAGGAAAACATGAAGAAGGCGCAGGACGCCCTGGCCGAGATCCAGGTCGAAGGCGCCTCGGGCGGCGGCCTGGTCAAGGTCACCATGACCTGCCGCCACGACGTCAAGCGCGTCGCCATCGACCCGTCGCTGCTGGGCGATGACAAGGACATGCTGGAAGACCTGGTCGCCGCCGCGTTCAACGACGCGCTGCGCAAGGCCGAGGCCACTTCCCAGGAAAAGATGGCGTCCGTCACCGCCGGCATGCCGCTGCCCCCGGGCATGAAGCTGCCGTTCTGAGCCTGCCCGCATCCGTTTCAACAGGCCCCAGTCCGCAATGGATCCCTTACTGCCCGAGCCCGAACCGCTGGTGTCGCTGATCGAGGCGCTGCGGCGCCTGCCCGGCGTGGGCGTGCGTTCCGCAAGGCGCATGGCCTACCACCTGTTGCAGCATGATCCGCAAGGCGCGGACATGCTGGGCCGGGCATTGGCGGACGCGGTGCGTGACCTGAAGCATTGCACGCGCTGCAACAGCTTTTCGGAAGAAGAGATCTGCGGCACCTGCAGCAATCCCAAGCGTGACCGTTCGCTGCTGTGCATCGTCGAAACCCCGGCCGACCAGAACATGATCGAGTCCAGCCACGGCTACCGCGGCCTGTACTACGTGCTGATGGGCCGGGTGGCGCCGCTCGAGGGCATCGGCCCGCGCGAGCTCGATTTCGAGCGCGTGATCAGGCGCGCCACCGACGGCGAAGTGCAGGAGGTCATCCTGGCCACCAACTTCACCGCCGAAGGCGAGACCACCGCGCACTTCCTGGGCGAAGCCCTGGGCGAGCGCGGCCTGCGCGTCACGCGGCTGGCGCGCGGCGTGCCGGCCGGCAGCGAACTCGAGTACGTGGACGCGGGCACCATCGCCTGGGCCCTGATGGAGCGCAAGACCACCTAATACCAGGCAACGCGCTTTCGGCAACGCATCGAAAGCCGCCAGGAAGAACCGCGAGGAGACAAACGATGTCAGCGCTGACCGGACTGAAGGTCCTGGAACTCGGCACGCTAATCGCCGGCCCGTTCGCCGCGCGCATCTTCGGCGAATTCGGCGCCGACGTCATCAAAGTGGAGACGCCTCACGGGCCGGACGGCACCGGCGGCGGCGATCCCATCCGCAGTTGGCGCCATCTGCACGAAGGCAATTCCCTGTGGTGGACCGTGCAGGCCCGCAACAAGCGGTCCATCGCGCTCAACCTCAAGGACCCGCGCGCGCGGGAGATCGCCCGCCGGCTGGCGCTGGACGCCGACGTGGTCGTGGAAAACTACCGGCCCGGCGTGCTGGAGAAGTGGGGGCTGGGCTACGAGCAGTTGCGTGCCGTCAATCCGGCGCTCATCATGGTGCGCCTGTCCGGCTACGGACAGACGGGGCCCATGAAAGACCAGCCCGGCTTCGGCGCGATCGGCGAATCCATGGGTGGCCTGCGCTACGTGTCGGGCCATCCGGACCGGCCGCCCCTGCGGGTCGGCATATCGATCGGGGACTCCATCGCCGCGCTGCACGGCGTGATCGGCGCCATGATGGCCCTGCGCCACCGCGACGCCACGGGCGGACGCTGGAACGGCAAGCAGGGCGAGGCGTGCCGGGCGGGGCAAGGCCAGATGGTCGACGTGGCCCTGTACGAGGCCGTCTTCAACATGATGGAAAGCCTGGTGCCCGAATACGACGTGGCCGGCGTCGTGCGCGAGCGCACGGGCGGCGCGTTGCCCGGCATCGTGCCTTCGAACACCTACACCACCCGCGACGGCCAGAACATCGTCATCGCCGGCAACGGCGATGCGATCTTCCATCGGCTGATGCGGGCGATCGGCCGGGACGACCTGGCGACGGATCCCGGGCTGGTGCGCAACGACGGCCGCGCCAGGCGCGTGGAAGAAATCGACGGCGCGATCCAGCAATGGTGCGACGGGCGCGGCATCGAAGAGGCCCTGGACGCGCTCAAGCGCGCGGACGTCCCGGTGGGCAAGATCTACAGCGTGGCCGACATGTTCAGCGATCCGCAGTTCCTGGCGCGCCGCATGATCGAGCAGCATCGCTTCCCCGACGGCAGCCCGGTCAAGTTGCCGGCCGTCGTGCCCAAGCTGTCCGAAACCCCCGGCGAGACCCGCTGGGTGGGGCCGGGATTAGGGGAACATACCGAGGAAGTCCTGAAATCGCTGGGGTATGATTCAGCGGCTATCGACGAGCTGGCGCAGACCGGCGCCATCGGTAGACCCGACAACTAGGAGACAACCATATGTCAGTCACTCGCCGTGATCTGCTCAAGATGGCCGGTGCCGCCGGCGTCATGGGCATGGCGCCCGCCATCGTGCGCGCCCAGAAACTGGAAAAGACCAAGGTCCAGATCGCAGTCGGCGGCAAGCCGCTGATCTACTATCTCCCGCTGTCCATCGCCGAAGCCCGCGGCTATTTCAAGGACGAAGGGCTGGATGTCAGCATCGCCGACTTCGCGGGCGGCTCCAAGGCCCTGCAGGCGGTGGTGGGCGGCAGCGCCGACATCGTCTCCGGCGCGTTCGAGCACACGCTGTCCATGCAGTCCAAGGGTCAGGCCTATCGCGCCTTCGTGCTGCAGGGCCGGGCGCCGATGATCGGCGTCGGCGTCTCCAAGAAGAACCTGCCCAACTACAAGGGCGCGGCCGACCTCAAGGGCAAGAAGATCGGCGTGACCGCCCCGGGCTCGTCCACCAACATGGTGGTCAGCTTCTTCCTGGCCAAGCACGGCCTGAAGGCCTCGGACGTCTCCATCATCGGCGTGGGCGCCGGCGCGGGCGCCGTGACCGCCCTGCGCAGCGGCCAGATCGACGCCATCTCCAACACCGACCCCGTGGTGTCGATGCTGGAAATGCCGGGCGACATCCAGATCATCGTGGATACGCGCACGCTCAAGGACACCCAGGAAATCTTCGGCGGCAACATGCCGGCGGGCTGCCTGTACGCCCCGCAGGCCTTCCTCGACGCCAATCCCAACACCGCCCAGGCGCTGGCGAACGCGCTGGTGCGGGCCGACAAATGGATCCAGAAGGCCGGCCCGGACGAGATCGCCAAGGTCGTGCCCGAGACCTATCTGCTGGGCGACCCGGCGGTCTACAAGGCCGCCATCGGCAAGAGCCTGGAAGGCCTGTCGCCCGACGGCATGATTCCCGAGGACGGCGCCGCCACCGCGCTCAAGGCGCTGGCCGCCTACCAGGCGGACTTCGACGGTTCGAAGATCGACCCGTCCAAGGTCTGGACCAATGATTTCGCGCGTCGCGCCAACGAGAAGTACCCCAATGGCTGAAGCCGCGCTTTCGCTGGAAAACATCAGTTGCACCTTTGTCTCGCGTGACGACCGCAGCCAGCGCTACACCGCCGTGGCCGACACTTCCCTGGCCATCGCGCCCGGGGAGTTCGTCTCGGTGGTGGGGCCGACCGGCTGCGGGAAGTCCACGCTGCTCAACGTCAGCGCCGGCCTGCTGGCGCCGTCGTCGGGCCAGGTGAAGGTGTTCGGGCAGCCTTTGTCCGGCATCAATTCGCGCGCGGGCTACATGTTCCAGGGCGAGGCCTTGCTGCCCTGGCGCAGCGCGCTGGACAACGTGGTGGCGGGCCTGGATTTCGCGGGCGTGCCGCGCGCGGAGGCGCTGGAACGCGGCCGCGAATGGATGCGCCGGGTCGGCCTGGGCGGCTTCGAGGGCCGCTATCCGCACCAGATGTCGGGCGGCATGCGCAAGCGCGCCATGCTGGCGCAGACCCTGATCCGCGATCCCGACATCATCCTGATGGACGAGCCCTTCTCCGCGCTGGACGTCCAGACGCGCCAGCTCATGGAGAACGAGGTCCTGGAACTGTGGATGGCCAAGCGCAAGGCCGTGCTCTTCATTACGCACGACCTGGACGAAGCCATTGCCATGAGCGACCGAGTCGTGGTGCTGTCGGCCGGTCCCGGTACCCATCCCATCGGCGAATTCGCGATCGACCTGCCGCGCCCGCGCGACGTGGCGGAGGTGCGCACCGATCCGCGTTTCGTCGAATTGCATGCCGCCATCTGGGGCGTGCTGCGGGAAGAAGTGCTGAAGGGTTATGCCCAACAGAAGCGAGCCTAAGCCATGTCGAAGTCTTTCATCAAACCGGGTTCGGCCAGCCTGCGTTTCTGGCAGTTGCTGCTGCTCGTCGTCATTTTGCTGGTGTGGCATTTCGCCTCGCGCGATCCCAAGGTGGCGTTCTTCTTCGGCGAACCGCTGAAGGTATGGGGCCGCATCTGGGCCTGGTTCGTCACCAATGCGGATATCTATACCCACCTGGGCGTGACCCTGACCGAAACCGTGCTGGCCTTTTTCATCGGCACCATCGCCGGCCTGGGTTTCGGCCTGTGGCTGGGACTGTCGCCGCGCGCCAGCGCGATCCTCGACCCCTACATCAAGGCCGCCAATTCCATGCCCCGCGTCATCCTGGCGCCCATTTTCGGCATGTGGTTCGGGCTGGGCATCTGGTCCAAGGTGGCGCTGGCGGTGACGCTGGTGTTCTTCATCGTCTTCTTCAACGTCTACCAGGGCGTGCGCGAAGTCAGCCCGACCCTGCTGGACAACGCCCGGATGCTGGGCGCGCGGCAGCGCCAGTTGCTGCGGCACGTGTACCTGCCGTCGGCCACTAGCTGGGTGTTCTCCAGCCTGCACACGTCCGTGGGCCTGGCCTTCGTGGGCGCAGTGGTGGGCGAATACCTGGGTTCGGCCAGCGGGGTCGGCTACCTGATCCTGCAGGCCGAAGGCACGTTCGACGTGAACACCGTGTTCGCGGGGATTATCGTGCTGACGGCCTTCGCGCTGGTCCTGGACGCCATCGTCGGCGCGGGCGAAAAACGCCTGATGAAATGGCAGCCCCGGTCCGGCGAAACCGAAAAGCTCTGAGTCCCATCACCCATACGGAGTCCCCATGGCCCGCCTGCCTTATGCCGACCTGACCCATCCCGAAGCGCAGCCCCTGGTCGACCGCATCGTCGCCGAGCGCGGCAGCGTCCTGCACCTGTACCAGATGCTGCTGCACAGTCCCGCCGTCGCGGGCGGCTGGCTCAACTACCTGACCTCGATCCGCCAGCTCAGCACCTTGCCCGGCGACCTGCGGGAACTGGTGATCATGCGCGTGGCGGCCATCAACGGCGCGCCCTACGAGGCCGACCAGCATGCGCCGATCGCCCTGAAAGAGGGGGTGTCGCAGGCGCAGCTCGATGCCCTTTCCGCCTGGGAACAGTCGGACCTTTTCAACGAGCGCGAAAAGGCGGTGCTGGCCTACACCGACGCCATGACGCGCCACGTGCAAGTGCCGGAACCGGTATTCCAGGCGGCCCGGACCGCCATGGGCAGCGACAAGCTGATGGTCGAGCTGACCGCCACGGTCGCCGCCTACAACATGGTGTCGCGCTTCCTGGAAGCGCTGCAGGTGCATTCGCACGACCACCGGTAGTCCGCCCAGGCGGCACCGGTGGCCGGTCCGGCCGGGTCAGGCGCGCTGCGCCTCGATCAGCCCGTCCAGCTTGACGGCGTCCGCCACGAACAGGCGGATGCCTTCCGACAATTTCTCGGTGGCCATCGCATCTTCGTTGAGCAGGGTGCGGAACGCGACTTCGTCCGAGCCGATGCGGGCGATGCCGGCGGGGGCGTCGTCGGCGCGCAATTGCGCCGGCGCGTCGCCCTGGGTGCCGGCCAGCTTGTTCAGCAGGTCGGGGCTGATCGTCAGCAGGTCGCAGCCCGACAGCGCCAGGATCTGGCCCACGTTGCGGAAACTGGCGCCCATGATTTCGGTAGGGATGCCGAAATGCTTGTAGTAGTGGTAGATGCGGGTGACGGACAGCACGCCCGGATCCTGCGCGCCCGCATGCTCGGCTTCGACCCAGGAAGCGCCGGCGGATTTCTTGTGCCAGTCGTAGATGCGGCCGACGAAGGGCGAGATGAGCTGCACGTGCGCGTCCGCGCAAGCCACGGCCTGGGGCAGCGAGAACAGCAGGGTCAGGTTGCAGTGCACGCCTTCGGACTGCAGCGCGCGGGCGGCCTGGATGCCTTCCCAGGTGGAGGCGATCTTGATCAGCACGCGCTCGCGCGGCACGCCGGCGGCCTCGTACAGGGCGATCAGGCTGCGCGCCCGCTCGATGGTGGCGCGGGTGTCGAAGGACAGGCGGGCGTCGACCTCGGTGGAGACGCGGCCCGGCACGATGTCCAGGATGGCGCGGCCGAATGCGACCAGCAGGCGGTCCATGAGCTCGGGCGTGGAGGCCCCGCGATGGTCGCGCGCGGTCTTTTCCAGCAGGGGGCGGTACGCGTCCTGCTGTACGGCCTTCAGAATAAGGGACGGGTTGGTGGTGGCGTCGGTGGGACGCAGCGCCTTCATGGCTTCGAAATCCCCCGTGTCGGCGACGACGGTGGTGTGGTTGCGCAAGGCGTCAAGTTGGCTGGACATGGACGGTACGGCTCGTAGCTGACTAGGGTTGAAGGTGTCCTAAGCGTATCACCGAGCCGGGGCGCGCAAAACAGGCCAAAATGCCGATTCCGGCCTTATTTGGCGCGGTTCCCCGGGAAAAACGGCCGCTCAAGGTATAATCCGAAGGTTTGATTATCGATTCTAAAACCGGGGTTTACTGTGCTGCCGCAACTTTTTCCCGAGGGGATCAACCGCTTCCCTCCTGCAATTCTGGCTCT
>Ga0222427_100793_pt1 | contig 28097 bp, 29 predicted proteins | sample 2B20Ametagenome_FD_182890 | JGI IMG/M metagenome (GOLD analysis project Ga0222427, IMG submission 182890) | Enriched microbial communities from leaf-cutter ant dump, University of Wisconsin, Madison, United States - 2B20A (version 2) | ecosystem: Environmental > Terrestrial > Nest > Insects nest...
AGCGCGCAGGCCGAGGTGAACATGGCGGCCTCGGGTGTCGGCTCGCCGGCCTTGTCGCGCAACTGGCCCAGGTACGCCGTGGCCAATGCGCTGACCGTCTGCATCGCCTTGGACACCTCGTACGTATCCATGCGCGCGCCCTGTCGGGCCAGCACGTCCAGTTGCGCCGTGAGCATGGTGCTCAGCGTGGTCGTGGGCAGGTTGTCGCGCAGCAGGGCGCCGCCGGTCGGGTCGCCGCCCAGCGCGGCGAGGACGAGCGGTCGCGGCAGGGTCAGGTGCAAGGCGCGGTAGCCGGTGGGCGAGTCCACCCAACCTGGTCGCGACGCGTCGAACAGCGCCAGCCGGTGGCCGGGATGGAACACGGTACGGTGATCCTTGCTGTCGGTGACGTGCAGCGCGCCGTGGGTGACGATGCTCATGCGCAGGTGGCTGTTGTCCTGCCCGGCGTAGTCGGCCGCTGTCGGCGCGCAGGCCATGGCGGTAAACACCATGTCGTCGTCGCCGTCGCAGCCGGCCAAGTGGGCGTTGTACTGCGCGCGATCACCCAGCGGCGCCAGCCTGGCGCCGCCGAACAGGCTGCGCCAGTAATCAAACCGATCACGTGCCGGCACATGCGCGGTACTGGTCTGGTAAAAACGTGGCCCGCGCACTGGGCGCGACGCTTGCGTCATGGCGTTCCCTCCCCGGGCCGGCGGTCGTATCCCCACGCCGGCAAGCCCCCAAGCATACGGCAGCCGTCCAGACCGCGCCGAATAGCGGCATGCGCCGACATGCTTCCGGGCCAGAACGCACTATAAAAAGCCACCGTGCCGCGCCGAGGAAGGATGCCTTCATGCCTGCATGTCGTTGTTGTCGACATTCACCGCCTGCCGTCCCCGTGGATTTGCCGCCTGTCCCGACGGGCAGCCGGGGCCTTCGCGTGCATGGTTCACGGCGAAAATGAGCGAAGCGGCACACTGGATGAAAGGCGCCATGAGCCGGCCAATGTATTTCCACGCGCTGGTGCCTGCCGTCGTTTTCCTTTTGCTGGCCACGGGATGCACGTCCGTCATGTCAACTCAGTCCGGTTCGACCAGTGCGGATCATGGGGAGTCGTCCATGTTCCCGCTGCGCTTTGCGAAGCACGATTTCCAAGTGTTTTGCTACAACACGATCCGCTGCCACGTGGTCTACGACGACTTCAACTTCACGCCCTACAAAGCGGACGAACAGCCCTCGCCGGCGCCGTCATCGGCGGATTACAGGGATCACTGGCCGTTCGCCTCCTATCTGGGCATCCGGAATTTTCCGCCGCCGGCCGAAGTGAACTGGACGTCGCTGGACGGCGCGGCGCATACCGCCAAGGTGGATATCGGAGCCATCTTCAAGGACGAGCGTGTGTTGTACAGCGTGCCCGATGCCGAGATTCCCGACCGCTCCTGGAGCGGTGAGCCGGGCATCTTTCTCGAAGTGAACGACCGCACGATCAGCGTCTACATGAAGGCATTCATCGCCACCAGGACCGAACAGATCCCGGGCAACAAGGACAGCGATTTCCGGGACGACGTGATCCTGGCCTGGACACATGCGTACTGAAGGGAGCGCTGTCATGGAGCACGACCGGATGGACCCCGATGGCATCCTCGGTGATGGAGTGCGCACCGATCCTGTCGCATCGCGATTGTCGATTTACGCCGAGGTACGGGCGCAACTGGCCGCATTCGATGAGCCGGTACTGATCCACGCGGGCCATCCACATGAGCGTCTCTTCATTGCCGCGCTGGATGGCACCGGCAACGATGCCATCCATGATCCCGAGCATGCGACCAACGTTGCGCTTGTCGCTCGACAGGTGGGGCAGGCCGGTAATGTGAGGATTGGCTTCGGTTACGTTCCCGGGCCTGGTACGCAGCAACATGGAGTCATCTCACCCGCGATGGACAATATGCGCGGCAACACCGTTGATGAGCGGGCCGAGGAGATGTACAGGCAGCTCATTGAGCGTGCGAAGCAATGGCGGCGCGAAGATCCGGACGTACAGATCAGCGTCGCCAGTGTCAGCTTCAGCCGGGGCAGCGAAGAGGCGGCGCTGTTTGCGCGGTTGGTGGAGGAACGCGGTATTCAGGACCCGGCCGGCGCCCGTTACACCTTCGATTCCCATCATCAGATCAAACAAGTGGAATACACCAGGCCACCCTTGGTGCCGCCGCACCAGGTGGCGCAGGCGGCGGCCATGTTCGATCCGGTGGGCACCGGCAGTGCGATGGCGATGGACCGTCGGCTGCCGCCGTCGGTGATCTCCGGTATCCAGTTCATCGCGATGGACGAGCACCGCGGCCTGTTCAAGTCCGACCGCATCATCGATCCTGGCATCACGCCGGACGGCCGCTTTGCCGGGATCTACGTGCCCGGCGCGCATTCGGATGTCGGTGGCAGTTACCACCGTGACGGCTTGTCGATTCGCAGCGGCAACTTGGCGGTCGATTATCTCAACGGGTTGAGCGATACGCCGTTCCTGGCCAAGACCACGGAGCCCGACGATCCGCGTCGGGACGTGGTCCATCATTCGCAGGAAGGCCTGCTGCTGTATCGCCTGTGGCCCAGGATCGACCGGCTCCAGCCGGGCGGCTACAACGAACGCGAGGTGTCAAGGCATGCGATGACGCGGGGGCCCGACGCGTACAACGCCGAGCCGCGCAATGAAGCGCTGAACCGGCAATTCGAGCGGCAAGCCATGCCTGACGGCCCGGTCCCGGGTGCGCTTCAGGCACCGCACGACACCACGCGCAGCGAGCTCGACCAGTGGATCGACCGCATGTACCTGGCGTCGCAGAACCCGGACAACGCCGCATGGGATCTGGCGCAGCACGAGGTGGCAAAGACCTATCTGCGCACGCCGGACGGACAGCAGTTCCAGCAGCAGGCCGACCGCCTGAATGCGACGTGGGACATGCAGTTGCTGGCGCAACAACAAGCCGTGCAGCGGGCGACGCAGCGCGGCGCGATCAACCGTTGCGGCGATTCACTGTGCGCCAGGGTCGGCAGGAAACCAAGGTGCTTCGGCAAGGATGGCCAGTACGTGTTGCTGGAAGACTGAAGTGCGCGGACGCGATGCGCGTGTCCCGCTTTCCGGCGCCGGAAACCGCCCGGCGGCATGCCTGTTGCGCTGACTCCCCGCGCACTCCGTTAGCCTGGGAGGTCGTGTTTTTTTCAACCGTTCAGGCCTGCCATGGCGAGGGCATGGATGCCCGAGTCGAGGCAGCGCAGGAGCGGCTGTCCGATGGCCGGCCGCGAGCGGGTCCGGACATGTCCGGTCTGGCGACAGGAAACGGCCACGGGAAAGGGCCTTCTTCACAGGCGCAGGGCCCCGTTACTCCGTATTGCGGTGCTTGCCCCGGTACGGACGGAACAGCGGGCGGATGGCGGCCATGTCCGCCTCCGCGTCGCCGCTGGCATGCACCAGCGGGCCCAGCACGAAGGTCTTGCTGGGGTAGTCGAGAAACAGCGTCTGGATCGGCACGTTGGCGCCGTGGGCGATGCGCAGGAAGCCCTGTTTCCAGCGTCGCACCGGCTTGCGCGTGCCCTCGGGCGTGATGCCCAGCCACATGCGGTCGTGCTCGGCGAAGCGCTTGATCATTTGCGCCGGCACGTTGGTGGCGGCGCGGCGGTCGATGCCGATCATGCCCAGCGGGCGCAGGATGAGGCCCAGCGGCCCGTTGAGCACCTCGCGCTTGATCATGATGCTGATGTCCACGCCAGCGGCCACTTTCATCACCAGGCCCCACACGCCATCCCAGTACGAGGAGTGCGGTGCGCCGATGATGATGAGCTTGGGCAGGTCGGGCAGTTCGCCCACCAGTCGCCAGCCGCTCAGGCGCAGGATGCAACGTGCCAGCCACGGCCAGAAACGGCTGTGGATGCGCGGCGCCTGTGGCGGGGTGGGGGGCAGCATGGGTGTGTTCACTCGTGGCTCCGTGGGCGCGAACGCGTTTGCTTGATCTTGCCGCGCTGCTGTTTGCCGGCCAGACGGCGCTCCTTCGACGCGCGCGTGGGGCGGGTGGCCAGGCGCTTCTTTGGCGGCCGCAGCGTGCTGCGGATCAGTTCGGCCAGCCGCTCGCGCACGTCGTCGCGATTGCGGCCCTGATCACGGAAGCGCCGCCCCTGGATCACCAGCACGCCATCGGCGGTGAGCCGGCGATCGCGCCGCGCCAGCAGCCGCGCACGCACCTCGTCCGGCAGCGAGGGCGAATTGGCGACGTCGAACCGCAACTCCACCGCACTCTCGGTGCGGTTCACATGCTGCCCACCGGGACCGTCGGCACGCAGGAAACGTTCGACGAGCTCGGATTCGGGCAGCGCGAGGGTGGGGCTGATGGTCAGCATGCGGCAAGTGTAGGGGGAGGAGTGAGTGCAGAGGAGTGAGGAGCGAGAGAAAAGCGGGTACTGACGCCTTTGCGCGCTCTCACTCCTCTGCGCTCACTTCTGCTCCCAAGCTCCAGCCGAAGCGCTCAAGCAGGTTGCCGAACGCGTCGTCCAGCGGCGCGTGCAACGTCATCGGCGTGTCGCTGAGCGGATGGCGGAAGCTCACGCGCCACGCGTGCAGCAGCATGCGGTGGCAGGCGAAGTGTTGTTTGTAGAGGCGGTTGTGGTCGCTGCGGCCGTGCTGGCAGTCGCCGATCACCGGGTGGTGGATGTGTGCCAGGTGCTTGCGGATCTGGCGGAAACGGCCGCTTTCCGGCTCGGCCAGCAACAGGCTGTAGCGCTGTTGCGGGTAGCGTCCCAGCGCGATGGGCGCCTCGACGCTGGCCAGCTGGCGGTAGCGCGTGCGCGCCTCGCGGCGCGGGCCGGTTTCGCGCGAGCCGGGCAGCGGGTAGTCGATCACGCCTTCATCCGGCTCGGGCCAGCCGCGCACCACCACCAGGTACTGCTTGTGCACGTGGCGGCCCATGAACTGCTCGCCCAGCGCGGCGGCGACATCCTTGCTGCGCGCCACCAACAGCACGCCGCTGGTGGCGCGGTCGAGCCGGTGCGCCAGGTACACGCTGTCGCCGACCTGCGCGCGCAGCTCGTCGATGAGAAACGTGTCGGCGTTGCCGACCATCTTCGAGCGATGCACCGCCAGGTTCGCGGGTTTGTTCACCGCGATCAGCGCGTCGTCCTGGTAGAGAATGTCGAGCATGGGAGCAGGGCGTGGGAAAGGGGAGAATCGTAGGAGCCCGCTCGCGGGCGATGCTTTTGCCGTGGCTGACCCCGACGCCCGGCAGCAAAGGCATCGCCCGCGAGCGGGCTCCTACCGGCGTTGGCGCATCGTCACGCTTTGCCGGTGCGGGGCCAGCCGATGACGAAGGCCAGCAATCCAGCGACACCAGCGCCGAGCGGCGGCCACGGACCGTGTTGCGGGGCGAGCGTCCACAGCAGGGCGGCGCCGATCAGCAAGCTGGCGCCCAGCAATCCGCACGCCAGCAACGTGTGCTGGCGCCGCGCGTTGTCGCGCAGCAGGGCCAGGGCCAGCGGGTCGCTCGCCATGCGCTTTTCGCTGCGGCCGGCCTGGCGCAGCGCGTCGCGCACCAGCTCGGGAAACTGCGGCGCCTCATGCAGCCATTCGGGCAGGCGCTTGCGGATTTCGCGCAGTGTGCGGCGCGGGCTGTAGCGCTCGCGCAGGATGCGCTTGAGCACCGGGTGCGCCACGGCCCAGATGTCGATCTCCGGGTCGAGCAGGCGGCCCACGCCCTCGATGTTGAGCAGGGTTTTTTGCAGCAGGATCAGCTGCGGCTGCAAGGTCAGCTCGAAACGGCGCGCGGTCTGGAACAGCTTCACCACCAGCTCGGCCAGTGATATCTGCGACAGCGGGCGGGTGAAATACGGCTCGCACACGGTGCGCACGGCCGCTTCCAGCTCGTCCAGCCGCACGCTGGCGGGCATCCAGCCGGCGTCGACGTGCAGCTTGGCGATGCGCGCGTAGTCGCGCTCGAACAGGGCGATGAAGTTTTGCGCCAGCCAGTACTGGTCGGCCTCGGACAGCGAGCCCATGATGCCGAAATCCAGCGCGATGAAGCGCGGCTCGGCGGTGCGTGTGGTGTCCACCCAGATGTTGCCCGGGTGCGCGTCGGCGTGGAAAAAGTTGTCGCGGAACACCTGCTCGTAGAACACCCGCACACCCTTGGCGGCCAGCGCCTTGCGGTCGATGCCGGCCGCGTCGATGGCGGCCACGTCGTCGCTGCTGACGCCGTGCACGCGCTCCAGCGTCAGCACGCGCGCGGCGGTGAGGTCCCAGTGCACCTCGGGTACGTACAGGTCCACGCCGCTGGCGAAGTTGCGCTTGAGCAGGCTGGCGCTGGCGCCCTCGCGCTGCAGGTCCAGCTCGTTTTCCAGCATTTTTTCCACTTCCGCCACCACGTCCAGCGGGCGGATCTTGTCGGCGTTGGGATGCCAGCGGTTGGCCAGCTCGCCCAGCGAGCGCAGCAGTTTCACGTCGCGCTCGATGCGCGCGTCGATGCCGGGGCGCAGCACCTTCACCACCACCTCGCGGCCGTCATGCAGCGTGGCGGCGTGCACCTGGGCGATCGAGGCGGAGGCCAGCGGCGTCTCGTCGAAGCGCGCGTAGAGCTGGTCGGTGGAGGCCTTCAGCTGCTGCTCCACCACCGCGCGCGCCTCGGCGCCGGGGAACGGCGCCACGCTGTCCTGCAGCAGCGACAGCTCGTCGGCGATGTCCTCGGGCACCAGGTCGCGACGGGTGGACAGCACCTGCCCGGCCTTGACGAAGATCGGCCCCAGCTCGGTCAGCGCCAGCCGCAGCCGCTCGCCGCGCGACAGCTGCGCCACGTTGGCGCGCGGCCGCGCCAGCAGCGGGCGCAGCAGTTTCAGCGGCCGGTACAGGTGGGTGGCGTCCACCAGCTCGTCCAGCCGCCAGGCCAGCAGCACCGAGGCCACGCGCAGCAGGCGCGGCACCACCGACAGCGGCGTCATGCCGCGCCACCGTGCAGGCGCGCGACCAGCCGTTGCACGCGCGCCTCCAGCCGCTCGCCGCGCTCGCGCAGGTGGTCCACGCCGTCGAGAAAACCCTCCACCTCGCCCGGCGCCAGCGCCACGCGCGCTTCCTCGCGCAGCCAGTCGGCGCCGTCCTCGGTCAGGTGCGCGGCGCTTTCGCGCGCATGCGCCAGGCCCTGGCGCACGGCGCGGGCCAGCGGCACGCCGAGCACGTCGCCAAAGCGCTGCGCGAAGGCTTCCTCGAAATCGGGGGCGAACGCGCTGGCGAGTTTTTCCAGTCGGCGCGCCAGGTCGGCATCGCCGGCGATCTCCACCTTGCCCGGCGCGACGCCCTCGTCGTCGCGGCGAAACAGCATGGCCAGCAGGCTGCCCGGCGTGGCGGCCACGCGCAGTTGGGCATCGTCCTGCGGCGGGCCGACCTGCAGGCGGCCCTCGCGCACCGTGACCGCCAGCGCGATCGCCGGCCCGTGCAGATGCAACTGCACGCAACGCCCCTCCAGCGCGACGAGCTTGCGTTGCGTGTCCGGGTCAAGCGCCAGCGTGTGGTTGAGCGCGCTTTCCAGCGCACCGCCGGCCAGCTTGCGCAGCCTCGGCGGCATCCAGGTATTGGGGGCGGCATTCATCCCGGCGATTGTAGCGGGGCGGCGCGGGCGTCGCGGGGAATGGGAAGAGCGGCCTTTCGCCAGCGGGGCGCCGTAGAAGACCGGGGCTTTGGCCCTTCTCCTTCCTATTCCCCTATCCCTGCCTCTGCCGCGCCAACAAAGTCCAGCTGCCGCCACGCCTCGTACACCGCCACGGCCACCGTGTTGGAGAGGTTGAGGCTGCGGCTTTGCGGGCGCATGGGCAGGCGCAGGCGTTGGTTGGCGGGGATCGCGTCGAGCACGTCGTCGGGCAGGCCGGCGGTTTCGCAGCCGAACAGCAACGCGTCGCCGTCGGCGAAGCGTGCGTCCACGTGGGCCACGCGGCCGCGGGTGGAGAAGGCGAACACGCGTGGCGCGCCGATGGCGTCGAGGCAGGCGGCCAAGTCGTCGTGCACGGCCACGCGGGTGTACTCGTGGTAGTCCAGTCCGGCCCGACGCAGCCGCGTGTCGTCGAGGGTGAAGCCCAGCGGGCGGATCAGGTGCAGCGCCGCGCCGGTGTTCGCGCACAGGCGAATCACGTTGCCGGTGTTCGGCGGGATCTCGGGACGGAACAGGATGACATGCAGCATCCGGCCATTATCGACGCTGCGGGCCGCCGCGTCTGCCGGTCACAGCACCTGCGGGCAAAGCACGCCGTCGTGCGGCAGCGCGCAGCTGGCCGGCGCTTCCAGCAGCATCGCGCTCACGCTGCCGGCGCTGGCGTGGGTGGCCGGGGCTGCGTGCAGCATGGCGCCCATCACCAGCACGCACAGCGCAAAGCAGGCCACGAACAGGCTGTGCAGCATCATCGTCTCGAATTTCATGATCGTTCTCCTCGGATGGCGGGTCGAAAAGCCCCTGCATGGCCAAGGTGGCAAGCGCCGTGCCAACGGTGCAATTTCCTGCAAGTCGTTGATGGATAGTGGATATTTGCAAATGCCGCCGCGGTGCGGCCGCTGTCCGCGGACAGCGGCACGGCGCGCGCGGACAGTGCCGCGCGGACACCGTGCGCGCCGGCGCGCGGACGTGCCGGTTGGCCCTTGAGTTTCCGCTGCCCGCACGCCTAGGCTGCAGAACCGCCATCGCCAAGGACCGACCGTGACCCTGAAACCGTATTTCGCCGGCCTCGCCATCGCGCTGGGCCTGGCCGTCGGCGCCGTGCCGGCCTGGGCCGATGCGCCTGCCGCCACCTCGCGCAGCGCCATTCCCGAGCTGGCGCATACGCGCTTCACCCTGCCCAACGGCCTGACCGTGGTGGTGCATGAGGACCACAAGGCGCCGGTGGTGGCGGTGAGCGTGTGGTACCACGTGGGCTCGTCGTACGAGCCGGCGGGCAAGACCGGCTTTGCGCACCTGTTCGAGCATCTGATGTTCCAGGGCTCGGAGAATCACCAGGACGAGTTCTTCAAGCCGTTCGAGCTGGCCGGTGCCACCGACCAGAACGGCACCACCTGGCTGGACCGCACCAACTATTTCGAGACCGTGCCCACCACCGCGCTGGACATGGCGTTGTGGATGGAATCCGACCGCATGGGCCACCTGCTCGGCGCCATCGGCCAGGCGCAGCTCGACGAGCAGCGCGGCGTGGTGCAGAACGAGAAGCGCCAGGGCGAAAACCAGCCCTACGGTCGCGCCGGCGAGCTGATCCAGGCCGAGGCATTCCCGGCCAACCATCCCTACCACCACGACACCATCGGCTCGATGGCCGACCTGGACGCCGCCTCGCTGGACGACGTCAAGCAATGGTTTCGCGACTACTACGGCGCGGCCAACACCGTGGTGGTGCTGGCCGGAGACATCACGCCGGCGGTGGCGAAGGAGAAGATGCTGAAGTACTTCGGCGACATCGCCGCCGGCCCGCGCGTGCCGCGACCGCAGCCCTGGGTGGCGCCGCGCGACAGCGCCAGCCGCGGCACGATGACCGACAACGTGGCGCAGTCGCGCATCTACCGCGAGTGGAACGTGCCGCCGCGCGGCAGCCACGACGAGCTGCAACTGGAGCTGGCCGCCGCCGTGCTGGGCGGCAGCAAGACCTCGCGCCTGTACCAGCGGCTGGTGTACCGCGACAAGCTGGCCGACGACGTGTCGGTGGAGGTGGAGCAGCACGCGCTGGCCAGCCTGTTCGAGCTGCAGGTGGACGTGAAGCAGGGCGTGGACCCGGCCCGCGTGGAAGCGGCCGTGGCCGACGAATGGCAAAACTTCCTCGCCCACGGTCCCAGCGCCGACGAGCTGGCGCGGGTCAAGACCGAGACGCGCGCGGCGTTCGTGCGCGGGCTGGAAAGCGTCAACACGCAGGCGTCGCTGCTGGCCGAGGGCCAGCTGTACCACGACGATCCGGGCGCCTACCTCAAGCAGTTCGACGTGTTCATGGCCGCCACGCCGGCCAGCGTCACCGCGGCGGCCAGGCAGTGGATCGCGCGCGGCGACTACACGCTGACCGTGGTGCCGGGCAAGGTGGACGACGCCGACAGCGCCACGGCGGCCGGTCGCGCCGCCGCCCCGGGCAAGCCCGCGCCGGTGCTGTCGCCGGCCGGCGACTACCGCACCGTGCGCAGCGACGTGGATCGCGGCAAGGGCGTGCCGACGGTGGAAAGCTTTCCCGACCTGCGCTTTCCCGACGTGCAGCGCGGCCGGCTGGCCAATGGCATCGAGGTGGTGCTGGCCGAGCGCCACGCCGTGCCGGCGGTGCAGTTGCGGTTGTTGTTCGACGCCGGCTACGCCGCCGACCAGGGCCGCAAGCTGGGCACCTCCAGCTTCACCATGGGCATGCTGGACGAGGGCACGCGCGAGCTCGACTCGGTGCAGATCGCCCAGCGCAAGCAGCGGCTGGGCGCGCAGATCGCCACCGCCTGCGGGCTGGACTACTGCAGCGCCTCGCTCAATGCGTTGAACGACACCTTGCAGCCGTCGCTGCAGCTGTTTGCCGACATCGTGCGCGAGCCGGCGTTCCGCCAGGCCGACATCGACCGCGTGCGCGGCCAGTGGCTGGCCGGCATCGCGCAGGAAAAGAGCCAGCCCGTCGGCATCGCGCTGCGCACCTTGCCGCCGTTGCTGTACGGCGCGGGCCATGCCTACGCCATTCCGTTCACCGGCTCGGGCACCGAGGCGTCGATCCAGTCGCTGGACAGCAGCGACATGCGCCGCTTCATGGCCGACTACATCCGTCCCGACAACGTGCGCATCCTGGTCGCCGGCGACACCACGCTTGAGCGCATCATCCCCGCGCTCAACGCGGCGTTCGGCCAGTGGCAGGCGCCGTCCACCGCCGTGCCGCGCAAGAACATCGGCAAGGTGGCGCCGCCCGCCGCCGCACGCGTCTACCTGATCGACCGCCCCGGCGCGCAGCAAAGCCTGATCCTGGCCGGCAGCCTGGCGCCACCCACCGAGGCGGCCAACGACCTGCAGATCCAGACCATGAACGGCGCCTTCGGCGGCGCGTTCACCTCGCGCCTCAACATGAATCTGCGCGAGGACAAGCACTGGGCCTACGGCGCCTTCAGCCTGCTGCAGAACGCCCAGGGCCAGCGTCCGTTCATGCTGTACGCGCCGGTGCAGACCGACCAGACCGCGCCCTCCGTCGCCGAAATGCTGAAGGAGGCGCGCGAGGTGGTGGGCGACCGCCCGCTCACCCACGAGGAGATCGACAAGATCAAGGTGGGCGACGTGCGCAGCATGCCCGGCGGCTACCAGACCACCTCGGCCGTGATGGGCGCGCTGCAGGGCATCGTGCTGTACCACCGCCCCGACGACTACGTGCGCACGCTGAAATCGCGCATCGAGGCACAGACCGACGCGCAGGTGGAGGCGGCCGCGCACGAGGTGATCCATCCCGACCAGCTCACCTGGGTGATCGTGGGCGACCTGGCCAAGATCGCCGCCCCCGTGCGCGCGTTGAAGCTGGGTCCGGTGCAGGTACTGGACGCCGACGGCAAGCCGGTGCCGTAACCGCCCCGCTTTGCTCCTGCTCCCTCTCCGCCGCTTTGCGGGGGAGAGGGCGTTCTTGGCCGTGGCTTCTCAAAGGCAAAAGCCATCGCGCACAGGGTGCGCTCCTACAGGCCTGGTGCGCTGTTTGTAGGAGCGCACCTTGTGCGCGATGCTTTTGGTGGGCCAGGTCAACAGCATCGCGGCTGAAGCCACCCCCGCAACACGCGCCGCCCGCCGCGCTACGATGGCGGCCGGCGCGGCCATGGCCGCATCCCTCTTTCTTCACTCGCGGAGCCTCCCATGCGCAAGACCCTGCTGTTGCTCATCCCCGTGTTGCTTGGCGGTTGTACCTGGGGCATCACCATGGACGACGCGGCCAGGAACGTGCGGGCGGCGTGGAACGACGACGTGTCGGCCTGCCACGAGCTGGGCAAGGTCACCGTGTCGGTGATGGACCACATCGGCCCGGTCAACCGCAAGGAGATGACCGTGCGCGAGGAGCTGGAGGTGATGGCGCGCAACGAGGCGGCCAAGATGAAGGCCGACACCATCAAGCCGCTGGGCGAGCCGGCCGACGGCGCACAGGCGTGGGGCGTCTACCAGTGCGGCGCGCACGGTGCCGCGCCGGCCCGCGCCGCGACGCCGGCCGCCACGCCGGCGGCCACGTCCGGCAGCGGCGGCACGCAGACGTTCTCGATCAAGGACAACTGAGCCGACGGCCCGCTGCTGTCACGCAAGGTCGAAGGGCGCGCCGCGAGGCGCGCCCTTTTTTCTGGCATGCGGCGCACCGCGAGGCGCGCCCTTTTTTTTCTGGCATGCGGCGCACCGCGAGGCGCGCCCTTTTTTTCTGGCATGCGGCGCGCCGCGAGGCATGCCCTTGTTGCCGGCTTGCACCGCGTCCGTGCCGGGCTTAAAATTCATCAATTGATATTACATAAATGTATTACAAACGTGACACCAAATGCCTGAGCCCACCACCGGTTTTGCCCCCGCCGAACAGCGCCTGGCGCTGACCTGCCAGCGCCACCCGGCGTTTCCGCGCACGCCGGCGGTGCTGGTGCGGCTGGTCAAGCACATCCACAAGCGCGTGCACGACGACGCCAACGCGCTGCTCAAGCCGTGGGGCATCAGCCATCCGGAGTACAACCTGCTGATGATGCTGTACGGCACCGAGGGCTATACGCTCAATCCCTCGCAGCTGGCCGAGGCGGCGGGCGAGAAATCCGCCAACATCACCCGGCTGGCCGACGCGCTGCACGGCAAGGGGCTGGTCGAGCGCGCCGCCAGCGACGAGGATCGGCGCAAGGTGGCGCTGACCCTGACCGCCGAGGGCGTGGCGATGATCGAGGACTTCCTGCCGCCGGTCTGCACCCAACTGGAGCGCCAGTGCGGCGCGATGCAGCCGCGCGAGATGGCGCAGCTGGAAAAGCTGCTGAAGAAATTCCTGCAGCAGATCGAGCAGGCCTGAGCGATGGCCGCCGCACCTTCCCTGGACGTTCCCGCCCCGGCGTCGCCGCGCTGGCCGTGGCTGGCCGGGCTGCTGGCGGGCGAGCGGCAGGCGTGGATCTTCGTGGCCAAGACCGCGCTGGCGATCTACCTCACCGGCTGGCTGGCGATGTGGCTGCAACTGGAGCAGCCGTCCACCGCGATGGTCACCGTGGTGGTGGTGATGCATCCGCACAGCGGCATGGTGCTGGCCAAGAGCTTCTACCGCGTGCTCGGCACGCTGGCCGGCAGCGTGTGCGCGCTGGCGCTGATGGCGCTGTTTCCGCAGCAGCCGGAGCTGTTCTTGCTGAGCCTGTCGCTGTGGGTGGGGCTGTGCGCGGGCGGCGCCACGCTGTACCGCAATTTTATGGCCTACGGTTTCGTGCTGGCCGGCTACACGGCGGCGATCGTGGCGCTGCCGGCGGTGGGCCAGCCGCTGGACGTGTTCGACTCGGCGGTGATGCGGGTGAGCGAGGTGCTGCTGGGCCTGGTGGTGGCCGCCGTGGTCAGCGACCTGGTGCTGCCCGAACGGCTGCGCGCGGTGCTGCGCCAGAGCGGGCACGAGCAGTTCGTGCAGTTTGTCGATTTCGTGCGCGGCAGCACCGGCGGGCGCATCGAGCGCGCGCGCATGGAACAGGTGCACCTGGCCATCGTGCGCGCGGCGGTGCAGCTGGAAAACCGCCGCGCCTCGGTGGTGTTCGAGGCGCCGGAGACGCGGGCGCGCAGCACCCGCATGCGATTGCTCAACCAGCGCTACATGGCCGCCACCACCAGCTTCCAGTCGCTGCACCACCTGATCAACCGGCTGCAGCGCCACGGCAGCGCGGTGGTGGCCGATGCGCTGATCGCGCTGTATCGCCCGCTTGGCGAGGCGCTGAGCCCGGCGCCGGCGCAACGCCATGACCCGGCCGTGCTGGACGCGCGCCTGCGCGCCTGTGCCGCCCGGTTGCCGGCGCAGACCACGCACCTGCGCGCCACCCTGCGCGGCGAGGCGTCGCTGCTGGAGTTCGACACCGGCGCGGCGCTGGTGCAGCGCTTTGCCGCCGAGCTGGCCGGTTGCGCGGCGGTGGAGGCGGCGTTGCGCGCGCCGCAACTGCGCGGCAGCGTGGAGAACGTGCACTTTCGCCGCGGCAACGACGTGGCCGGCGCGGCCGTGGCGGTGGCGCGCACGTTTCTCACCATGGCCGTGCTGGGCGCGTTCTGGCTGGCCAGCGGCTGGGTGTCCGGCGCCAGCGCGATGCTGCTGGCGACCATTTTCAGCGCGGTGCTGGCCGCCTCGCCGGCGCCGGTGGGCGCGGCGCTGCACATGCTGGCCGGCTACGCCGTGGGCATGACGGCGGCGTTCGTGGCGGCGTTTGTGCTGCTTCCCGGCGGCGAGGGTTACACCATGCTGGTCATCGCCACGCTGCCGCTGCTGCTGGTGGGGTTGTACCTGGGCACGCGCGACACGCTGCCGGGGCTGGGCACCGGCTACACGTTCGGCTTCCTGTCCATCCTGGCGCTGAAAAACCCGATGGCCTACGACCCGGCGCACTTCTTCAACGAGGTGATCGCGCAATTGGGCGGGCTGGCGATGGCGGCGGTGGCGTTTGCGCTGGTGCCGGCGGTGGCCGGTTCGGCGGCGCAGCGTGCGCGCCATCTGCGCGGCCTGCGCGCACAGGTGGCGCTGGCCGCCAGCGCGCCGCTGCCGGGCCTGGGCTACCGTTTCGAGAGCGTCAGCCGCGACCTGTTCCAGCAGGTGGTCACCTATACGCGGCCGGGCAGCGTGGAGTCGCGCAACCTGCTGGCGTGGGCGCTGGCGGTGCAGGAGAGCGGCCGCGCCATCCTGGAGTTGCGCCAGGTGCTGGCCGATGGCGGCGTGCCCGTTGCCGCGCGCGAGGCGGCCGAACAGGCGCTGGCCGCCGTGGCCCGCCTGTACCGCCAACCCGATGCCGCGCGCTGGCAGGTTGCCGACGAGCGCGTGCGCGAGGCCATCGCGCAAAGTGCCGGCGCGCCGGCCGCGCGTTTGCACCTGTACCAGTTGCACAGCGCGTTGCGCGACGACGAATCCCCGTTGGCGGCCTATTTGCCGGCCGCATCCGTGTCCCCGCCGGAGCCCCGCCATGCCGCGTGAGATCGCGTTCCAGGGCGTGCTGCTGCCGGGCCTGCTGGTGGTGTTCATCGGCTGCCTGGCGTTGATGGTGCTGCTTGACCTGGCCATCGGCCGGCTCGGGCTGTACCGCCACGTGTGGCATCCCTCGCTGTTGCGGCTGGCCTTGTTCGCCTGCCTGTTCAGTGCCGTTGGCCTGTTGCTGTATCCCTGAGTCTGCCGCCATGAAAACCGCCTCGATCCTGCGTTTCCTCATCACCGCCGCCGTGGTGGCGCTGGCCGCCTTGCTCGGCCATGCGCTGTGGCGCCACTACCTGTATGCGCCGTGGACGCGCGACGGCCGCGTGCGTGCGGAGGTGGTGCGCGTGGCGCCGGACGTTTCCGGCCTGGTCACCGCCGTGGCCGTGCGCGACAACCAGGCGGTGCACAAGGGCGACCTGTTGTTCAGCATCGACCCGGTGCGTTTTCGCTACGCGCGCGACCAGGCGCAGGCCAACCTCGACGCCGCCCGCGCCAATGCCCGCGCCGCCGGCGCCAGCATCAGCGCCGCCGAGGCCAGCGCCGCCGCCCGCAAGGCCGACTACGACATGCGCGCCGAGGAGGCCGCGCGTCGCCGCCAGCTGGGCGACGTGATTGCCGAGGAGGTGCGCAGCGACGCCGCCGCCGCCGCGCACTCGGCGCGTGCCAGCTGGCAGCAGGCCAAGGCCGGCGGTGCGCAGGCCAGTGCCGCGCGCGAGCAGGCGTTGGCCGCCGTGGCGCAGGCGCAGGTGGCGCTCGATCGCGCGGTGCTCGACCTTGCGCGCACCGAGGTGCGCGCGCCGGTGGACGGCTATGTCACCAACCTCGACGTGCGCGCCGGCGACTACGCCAGCACCGGCACGCCGCGACTGGCGCTGGTGGACAGCCACAGCTACTACATCTACGGCTATTTCGAGGAGACCAAGCTGCCGCAGCTGCGCGTGGGCGACCGCGTGGACGTGCGCCTGATGGCCGGCGGCGTGCACCTGCCCGGCACCATCAGCGGCATCGCGCACGGCATCACCGACCGCGACAACCCCGCCGGCAACGACCTGCTGGCCGACGTCAACCCCAGCTTCAACTGGGTGCGCCTGGCGCAGCGCGTGCCGGTGCGCGTGGCCATCGACACCACGCGCCTGCCGGCCGGTACCGTGCTGGCGGCGGGCATGACCGCCACCATCGTGGTGCGCCCCGGCGCGGATGCGGCCCGGCGGTAGCGTGGGCGGTGATCTGCCGCCCGCGCTCCGGGTCGCCCTACACAATCGTTTGCACGGAGGGACGCCATGATCGGGCGCATGCCTGCCACTACCCCGATACCGGCCGCCGGCCGCCTTGCCCGACGCGTGTTGCCGTTTCGGCGTCGCTCCGCGCCCGCGCTCGACACACTGCCGTTTTTCGCCGTGCCCGCCACGGCGATCACCGCCTTGCCCGACCCGGCCGCCTTTCGCGCCACCTTGCTGCAGCTGATCGCGCAGGCCACGCGACGCATCGTGATCGTGGCGCTGTACCTGCAGGACGACGACGGCGGCCGCGAGATCCTGCATGCGCTGCATGCGGCCAAGGCGCGCTGCAGCGCGCTTGAGGTGTCCGTCTACGTGGACTGGCATCGCGCCCGGCGCGGCCTGATCGGCAAGCAGGCCAGCGCCGGCAACGCGGCGATGTATCGCGCCTGCACGCAACGCCTGGGCGACGGCGTGGCGATCCACGGCGTGCCGGTGCAGAACCGCGAGTTGTTCGGCGTGCTGCATCTCAAGGGCTTCATCATCGACGACGACGTGCTCTACAGCGGCGCCAGCCTCAACGACGTGTACCTGGCCCGCCACGGCCGCTACCGGCTCGACCGCTATCACCGGCTGCACCATCGCGGCCTGGCCGACGCCATGGCCGGCTTCGTGGCGCGCTGGCTGGCGTCCAGCGAGGCGGTGCGTCGGCTGGATGCGGGCGAGCCGCCGTCCACCCGGATGCTGCAGCCGGCCATTCGCGAACTGCGCCACGCATTGCACCACGCCCGCTACGCCGTGCCCGCCGACAGCACGCTGGCGACGGGCGAGGTGGCGGTGACGCCCTTGGTGGGTTTCGGGCGTGGCGGCAACGCGCTCAACGAGGCGCTGCTGGCCGCCCTGCGTGGCGCGCGGCGCGAGGTGATCGTGTTGACGCCGTACTTCAACCTGCCGCGCCCGGTGCGCGCGGTGCTGGGGCAGTTGCTGCGTCGCGGCTGCATCATCCGCCTGATGGTGGGCGACAAGACCGCCAACGATTTCTACATCCCGCCCGGGCAGCCGTTTCGCACCATCGGCCTGCTGCCGTACCTGTACGAGAACAACCTGCGCCGCTTTGCCCGCGCGCACCGGCGCCAGCTCGACAGCGGCCAGCTCGACATCCACCTGTGGCGCCACGGCGACAACAGCTACCACCTCAAGGGCCTGTTCGTGGACGACGACGTGGCCGTGCTCACCGGCCACAACCTCAACCCGCGCGCCTGGGCGCTGGACCTGGAAAACGCCCTGCTGCTGCGCGACCCCGCGCGCCTGCTGCACGCGCGCCACCAGGCCGAATGGGCCGCGCTGAAAACCCACGCCACGCGAGTGACCGACCCGCACGCGCTGGAAAGCCCGCGCGCCTATCCGCCAGTGGTGCGCAAGCTGCTGCGCCGCTTGAACCGCACGCGGCTGGACCGCCTGGTCAACCGCCTGCTGTAGGCCTGTAGGAGCGCACCCTGTGCGCGATGCTTTTTGCGCAGGCACAACCAAAAGCATCGCGCACAGGGTGCGCTCCTACATCATGCGAGGGGCGCGTACGTGTGGGGCTACGGCGCCAGGCGCTGCAGGCGCTCGTCCAGCGCGCGGCTGACCTCGGGCCATTGGCTGGCGATGATGCTGTAGCAGACGGTGTCGCGCAGGCTGCCGTCGGGGCGGCGCTTGTGGGCGCGCAGCACGCCTTCGCGCACGGCGCCCAGGCGCTCGATGGCGCGTTGCGAGTTGGTGTTGAGGATGTCGGTGTGAAGCGCCACGGCCACGCAGCCCAGCGTCTCGAACGCGTGGTGCAGCAGCAATCGCTTGCAGGCGGTGTTGACGTGGCTTTTCTGCCAGCGGCTGGCGTACCAGGTGTAGCCGATGGCCAGGCGCGGCAGCGCGGTGTCGATCTCGTAGTAGCGGGTGCTGCCCACCACCTGGCCGCTGCGCGTTTCGCGCACCACGAACGGCAGCATGTGGCCTTCGGCCTGGCCGCGCAGGCCTTTTTCCACGTAGGCGAGCGCCTGGCCGGGGCCGGGCACGTGGGTGACGCGCAGGTTCCACAGCTCGCCGTCGGCGGCGGCGGCCTCCAGGGCGGCCACGTGGTCCAGGCGCATCGGCTCCAGCGTGACGTGGTCGTCCTGCAGGCGGGTCGGCGCGAGGGCGGTCATGGGTGTTCCGGGTGGGTGGGGCGTCAGGCGTCCAGGTCGGGGATCAGCTTGCTCTCCAGGCGGGAGATGTGATCCTTCAGCAGCAGCTTGCGTTTTTTCAGGCGGGTCAGTTGCAGCTCGTCGCGGCCCAGCGTGGTGGCGAGTTGCTCGATGGCCATGTCCAGGTCGCGATGCTCCATCTTGAGCTCGGCGAGCAGATGGACGATTTCGGCGTGATCCTGAACCTGCATGGCGATGCCGGTGACAAGCGGAGAAGTGCATAAGTGTACCGCGCGAGACGCGCCGGTGGTCATTTGTTGGCCAGCGGCCGCGCCGGGGCAGGGGACAAGCCATGGTGCAAAGCAGTAAAGTGCGCGATGGCCGGGCGGATACGCCGACCACCGGAGGCGCGCTTGGGTTTGCCGCCGCCGGTGGTCGCACCGGCGGCCGCCACCGGCTGATTTCGCCGCCGACGCTTCGTTTTCGCCACGCCCGCCGCTTGCCGGCGGGGCGGGGTGCGCCGGCGCGGGTTGGCGGGTTTCGATCGTTCATCCATCCACCAGAGGACTGCTCGTGTCTTTCTTTGCATCCGTTGAAATGGCCCCAGGCGATCCGATCCTGGGCCTGACCGAGGCCTTCGTGGCCGATCCGCGCCCGGGCAAGATCAATCTTGGCGTGGGCATCTATTGCGACGAGCAGGGCAAGATCCCGCTGATGAAAGCGGTGCGCGACGTGGAGCAGTCGCTGGCCAAGGCCGAGAGCCCGCGTGGCTACCTGCCCATCAACGGCCTGAAGGCCTACAACGAGCTGACCCAGCAGCTGCTGTTCGGCGCCGATTCGCCGCTGCTGGCCGAGGGCCGCGTGGCCACCGCGCAGACCATCGGCGGCAGCGCCGCGCTGCGCGTGGCGGCCGACCTGCTCAAGCAGGTGGCCGGCGCGGGCGCCAAGGTGGCCATCAGCAACCCCAGCTGGGGCAACCACCACGTGGTGTTCCGCACCGCCGGCTTCGAGCTGCTGGAGTACCGCTACTACGACAAGGACACCCACGGCCTGGATTTCGCCGGCATGCTGGAGGACCTGGGCAAGCTTGAGCCGGGCACCGTGGTGCTGCTGCACGCGTGCTGCCACAACCCCACCGGCGTGGACCTGGACGCGGAGCAGTGGCAGCAGGCGATTGCGCTGATGAAGGAGCGCAAGCTGCTGCCCTTCGTCGATGCCGCCTACCAGGGCTTCGACAAGGGCCTGGACGCCGACGCCACCGCGATCCGGCTGCTGGCCGCCTCGGGCATTGACGCGTTCGTGGTCGCCAACTCGTACTCCAAATCGTTCTCGCTGTATGGCGAGCGCGTGGGCGCGATCAGCATGGTCGGCCGCGACCGCGACGAGGCCGCGCGCGTGCTCTCGCGCATCAAGACCACCATCCGCTCGATCTACTCCAGCCCGTCGGCGCATGGTGCCTACCTGGTGGCCGGCGTGCTGGGCAGCCCCGAGCTGCGCGCCTCGTGGGAGGAGGAGCTGGGCGGCATGCGCACGCGCATCCATGGCATGCGCGCGGGCCTGGTCGATGGCCTGGCGGCGGCGGGCCTGCCGCAGTTCGACTTCATCAACCGCCAGGCGGGCATGTTCTCGTACTCGGGCCTGAGCAAGGCCCAGGTCGAGCGCCTGCGCGAGGAGTTCGCCATCTACGCGCTGGCCAGCGGCCGCATCTGCGTGGCGGCGCTCAACCGCGCCAACCTCGATACCGTGGTGGCGGCCATCGCTGCGGTGAGCTGAAACTCCCCGTAGGAGCGCACCCTGTGCGCGAAGGCTTTTCGGTGTCGCGAAAAGCATCGCGCACAGGGTGCGCTCCTACAGTCATAGCACGCTATCCGGACACTGAATGTTTTTCCGCAATCTCACGCTGTTTCGTTTTTCCCCTGCCGTTGCCGCCGACCTTGAACGCCTCGACGAGGCGCTGGCCGAGCACCGGCTGCGTCCCTGCGGCCCGCTGGAGATGGCCACGCGCGGCTTTGTGCCGCCGGTGGGCCGTGGCGAGGGCGAGCCGCTGACCCACAGCGTCAAGCAGTGCACCCTGCTCACCGTGGGCGGCGAGGACAAGCTGCTGCCCGCCGCCGTCATCAACGACGAGCTGCAGCGCAAGGTGCAGAAGATCGCCGAGGACGAAGGCCGCAAGGTCGGCGGCCGCGAGCGCAAGCGCCTCAAGGAGGACCTGCTCACCGAGCTGCTGCCGCGCGCGTTTGTGCGCAGCTCGCGCATGGCCGCCTACGTGGACAAGAAAAACGGCTGGCTGGTGCTGGACACCTCCAGCCGCAAGTCGGCCGAGGGCGCGCTCACCGAGGTGCGCGAGGCGCTGGGCAGTTTTCCCGCCGTGCCGCTGGCGCCGGAGGAAGGCCCGCGCGTGCTGATGACCGACTGGCTCTCCACCGGCAACCTGCCGGCCGGGCTGGCGCTGGGCGACGAGTGCGAGCTGCGCGACCCGGCCACCGCCACCGGCGCCATCGCCCGCTGCCGCCGCCAGGAGCTGGACGCCGAGGAGGTGAAGGAGCACCTGCGCAACGGCAAGCAGGTGTTCATGCTGGGGCTGACCTTTGACGACCGCATCAGCTTCGTGCTGGGCGAGGATCTGGTCATCCGCAAGCTGAAATTCCTCGACGTGGTGATGGACGAGCTGGGCGACAGCCAGCAGGACGCCCACGCCGAGATGGACGCCAGTTTCGCCCTGCTGACGCTGGAGCTGGAGCGCCTGCTGGGCAAGCTGGAGGAGTGGTTCGGCCTGCCGCGCCCGGCCGACAGCTGAACCACCGCGCCGCCGCCGCGCGATGCGGCATCGGCGCGCTTGCGGCCGGCCGGCGGTAGGGCGAAGCTTGGCGGACGCAGCGCCCGGCATCCGTCGGCGACAAGGCGGCAGGCACAACGGGCGAGGTCATGGCGCAGCATCTGGAAGGCGATTGGCTGGAACTGGCGACGGCGGGCGGGCGCGTCATCCGCGTGCTGAAGGCCGCGCACCCGCGCGCGCGACGCCTGCGCCTCACCGTGACGCCGCGCGGCGCGCGCGTGTCCTATCCGCACGGCACCCACCCGGCCCAGGTCAGCGCCTTTCTGCGCAGCCACGCCGAGTGGCTGGAGCTGAAGCTGGACGAGCTGAACCTGGTGGCCAAGCCGCTGCCACCGCTGCGGCTGGGTTATCCGTGCACCTTTCCGCTGCGCGGCGAGCAGGTCGAGCTGGACTGGGCCGAGGGCAGCTACCCGCGCATCGAGTCGCACGCCGGCGGGCTGACCTTGGTGATCCCGCGCCCGCACACCCGCGCCCTGCCGATCGCGCGCGGCCTGCTGGCCTCGCACCTGGAGGCGCAGATCCGCCGCGACGTGTCGCGCTGGATGGCCGGCTACGTGCCGCAACTGGGGCTGGCGCCCACCTCGCTGCGCATCCGTCCCATGAAAAGCCTGTGGGGCAGCCTGGACACCCGCGACCGCGTCAACCTCGACCTCGCCCTGGCGCTGGCGCCGCCGGCGGCGCTGCGCTACGTGCTGGCGCACGAGCTGTGCCACCTCAAGGTGCGCAACCACTCGCCGCGCTTCTGGGCGCAGGTGGAGCACCTGTTTCCCGACTGGCGCGAGCAACGCGACTGGCTGCGCCAGCACGGCGCCCAGCTGAAGGCCGAGCTGGATCGCCTGGTGGGCGACGTGGCCGACTGACCGCCGGCGCGGTCCGGCCGCGTCAGTGCGACAGCATGAAACCGGTCAGCACCCGCGCGGTGTCCTCGGGCTTTTCCCGCATCGGCATGTGATTGCAGCCGTTGATGACGCTGGTGCTGATGGCGGCGGCCGACACCAGCCCGCTGCGCAGGCTGTCCAGCGCGGAGATGTCCATCAGCTTGTCGTCGTGGCACCACAGGCCCAGCACGGGCATGGTCAGGCGGGCCAGGCGCGGTTGCAGCACGAGGTAGGCGGCCGGCTGGCGCAAGGCGTCGAAACCACGCTCGATGAACGCGCGGTCGCGCTGGTTGCGCGCCACCAGCACGTCGGCAAAACGCCCCGCCAGCTCCGGCGGCTGCACGAACATCAGCGCCAGCGTGCGCTGCAGCCCGGCGCGGTTGTCGAACACGAACGGGTCGGGGCCGCCGCGCGTAAAGGCATTGCCGGCGCTTTTCAGGCCGTAGCTGTCCATCAGCACCAGCCCCGCCACGTGCTCGGGATGCTCGCTGGCATACACGCCCGCCACCGCGCCGCCCACGTCGTGCCCCACCAGCGCAAAGCCCGGCAGGCGCAGCGCTTGCACAAACGCATCCAGCCGCGCCGCCTGCGCCTCGACGCCGTAGTCGGCGCCGTCCACGCGCGAGGAGTCGCCCCAGCCGGGCAGGTCGGGAATCACCACGTGGAAATGCGCCGTCAGCGCCTTGGCCAGCGCCAGCCATACCGACTTGTCCGCCGCAAAACCGTGCAGCAGCACGATCGTCGGCCCCTCGCCGCCCTCGTAATAGGCCCAGCGCGTATCACCGGCCTGCACCGCATACGCCTCAAGATGCGCCGCCATGGCCTCGCGCTTGAGGTTGGCCTGCCACAACCACTGCGGCGCCAGCAGATAACTGCCACCGAGCACGATCACCAGCAACGCGGCCAGCCACGCCAGAAATTTCAGCCGCCGCACCAGCATGCGTTTCCAGAGCGGGGGAGTGGGCGTGGTGGTCGATGGCGGCATGGCGGGTGTCTTGGGTAGGAGAAAGGGGCGAACACTTGAGCTTCATGCTCCGCAGGAGGCTCCACGCTCCCTCCCCTGCTTGGCAGGGGAGGGCTGGGGAGGGGTGCTCTTGATCCCGCCCGCCGCGCAAAACCTCAGCGTTTCGCCTTGGCGATGATCCCCTCCACCGCCTGCTGCGTCAGCGGGTGGTAGCCGGGTTTGGCCTTGGCGTAGACCTGCTCGGCAAAGGCCAGGCCCTCGGGGGTCTTGACCAGCGCCTTGTACAGCGGCGTGGTGAGGTACAGGCGGCCGATGCGCAGCATGTGCTCGGCGGCGGCGGGCCATGCGGCCTTGTCGCCGGCGTCGATGGCGTGGGTGTACCAGCGCATGCCGATCTCGGCGTTGGGCGTGCCGGTGAGGTGCCAGGCGGCGTCGAGCTGGCGCAGCTTGTCCAGCGGGGCCACGTCGGGCAGGCGGTCGAGGAAATACATCCACTCCTGCGTGTTCCAGCCCTTGGCGTCGAGCTTGTCGGCGGCCAGCGTGCCGGCGAGGAACGCGCTGCGCTCCTTGTCGATGGCGTTGAAGCGCGGCGAGTCGGGCAGCGGCGCATCCTTGGGGATGCCCTCGCCATAGACCCACGCCTGCACCTCGTCCCAGCCCATCTTGCCGGGGTAGCGGTCGATCAGGTGCGGCTTCATGTAGTCCAGCATCTGCTCGGTGGTGATGCTCTGGAATGCGAAGTGCGCGAAATAGCCCTTGAGGTAGGCGTCAAAGTTGTCGCGGCCAAAGCGCTGCTCCAGCGTGCGCAAGAACCACGAGCCCTTGTCATAGGCCACGTCCGACAGCGCATCGTCGCCGCCCAGGCCGCGCGGGTCGGGCGCCAGCTTTTGTGCATTGGCGGGCATGGCGCCGATGCTCTTTTGCAGCGCGCGCGCCGACAGCAAGGCCTCCTCGTCGGCCAGCGCCTTGCCGTACACCGCCTCGGTGATGCGGCCCTGCACGTAGGTGGTAAAGCCCTCGTTGAGCCAGATGTCGCGCCACGCGGCGCTGGTCACCAGGTTGCCCGACCACGAGTGCGCCAGCTCGTGCGACACCAGCGACACCAGGCTCTTGTCGCCCACCAGCACGGTGGGCGTGGCGAACGTCATGTTGGGGTTTTCCATGCCGCCAAACGGAAACGACGGCGGCAGCACCAGGATGTCGTAGCGGCCCCAGGCATAGGGGCCGTACAGCTGCTCGGTGGTGGCGATCAGCTTTTCGGTGTCCTCGAACTCGTGCGCGGCCTTGGCCACCACCGACGGCTCGGCATACACCGCCGAGCGCGGGCCGGTTTCCTTTACCGCGATGTCGCCGGCGCCGATCGCCAGCAGGTAGGACGGGATCGGGTGCGGCTGGTCAAAGCGGAAATCGCCATCCAGCGGATGGTTGGCGTCGTTGATGGCGCTCATCACCACGCGGATGTTCTTCGGCGCGGTGACGTGCGCGTCGTAGGTAAAGCGCACCGCCGGCGAATCCTGCAGCGGCACCCACGAGCGCGCGTGGATGGATTCGGACTGCGAAAACATGAACGGCGCCGTCTTGTCCGCCGTCTGCGCCGGCGTCAGCCACTGCAGCCCCGATGCGCCCGGCGAGGTGGTGTAGACAATGCGCACGCGCGCCGGATGCGTCGGCGCGGCGATGGTCAGCTTGCTGCCCAGCTCCTTGTCGCGCGGCGCCAGCGCATACGTCAGCGGCGTGGCCTTGCCGTCGCTGCCCAGCGCCTCGATCCGGGCGATTTCCAGGTCGCGCGTATCGAGCACCAGCGACTGCGCCTGCGGGTTGGCCCACTCCAGCTTCAACGTGGCCTGCCCGTCGAGCTGCCTGTGCGGAAAGTCGATGGCCAGATCCAGGTCCAGATGCGTCACCCGCACCTGGTCGGGCTGCGCATACGAGTTGGGATCATTGGCCTGCGCGGCCAGCGGCAGCAACAGCGTGCCAAAGGCGAGGACGGGGAAAAGTCGCATGGCAAACCTCGCGATCAGAAAAGGCCTGAGTATGCCATCGGGGCTGCGGGGCGGCCTGTGGCCGAAGGCATGGGTTGGACGCCGCGCGAGGGGGCGTGCCGGGCGCCATTTCGCACCCTCGGGGGAGGGCCTGATCAACCTGGCTTTTGCTCGTCATTCCTGCCAAGGCAGGACAAAAGCGCGCCCTGCGCGCGTTGAACGGCCAAAGGCTCGCCCAGCAGGGTCGAGCGCAGCGCGTCATCCAGCACCTTGCATTCAAGGGACGGGAGACGCGGGATGACCAGACCCGTCCGGCCGGTCATCCGGCCTTCAAGGGCCCGACAACCTTGTAAGTGCTGAGGATGACGCCGGAAGGCATGGCCTCCGTGCCCAGGAGCTCGAATGCGCATGCCGGGGTTCCCTCCGCAACGAGGCGTTTCCCGATGCCCAGCACGACCGGATAGACGGTCAGCAAGGCCTCATCCGCCAGCCCATGTTCAAGCACCTGCGACGTGAGCGTGGAGCTGCCCCAGAGAATCAAGTCCGGCCCGCGCTGCGACTTGAGGCGCCGAACACTTTCGACAACGTCCGGCCCCAGGGCCTCGAACGGGCCCCATGCGAGGCTCTCCGGACGGTGGGTGGCGACGTGTTTTGTTGCCGCATTGAGGCGGTCCGCCATCGCACTGCGCGGCGCCCTGGGCCAGAAGCCCGACCAGATATCGTAGGTGCGACGACCAAGCAGCAAATCGAAGCGCTCGCCCAGCGCGGCCGCGAGTGCGTCCAGGCCGCCAGGGGTTCGATAAGGCGCGGTCCAGTTGCTGTAAGGGAAATCGCCGTCATCGGCGGAGATCTGGATCACGCCGTCCAGCGAGATGTGTTCGATGATCCTCAGCTTTCTCATTTGACGCTCCGGGTTCTGGAATGCTGCAACGCCGAAGTACGAACCACTCGGCTTGCCATCACACGACGAACCATGGGCGCGACTTTCGACAGTACACACAGCGGCCCGCAGCGAGCCAAGGCGGTCGCCACGACAAAGACCACGCCGGAACAGTCGCCAAGACCGATTACGGAAAGGCAGCCTGGCACTCCTTGAAACCCGCGCGGCGCTGGCAAGCCGCACGTGCCGTCAGCACAACAGAACGATCAGCAGTCGCCCGAAAGCGCGGAGCAAAAGCCTTGGGTGCGGCCCCGGTTTGGGCAACGACGGAAATATCCGTTCCTTCGTAGGTGTAGACACCCATCCGCCCAAGCCGACCGTCCTCGGCGGCGCAGCCGTCCGCTTGGATGACCGGTGGGAGTCAGCGCGACTGAAGCCAGTTGATGACTGCAGGGATGTCGCTCTGCTCCGTCTCCAACAGCAACTGTGCGGTTTGGTGGTTGCCAGTGGCAGCCGCCATTGCAGCCAAAGCGGCGGTACATGTGGACGAGTCCCAGCCGGGTTTCGCTGCTGCTGCTGCCGCAAGCATGGGAAGTTGGGCAAGTGCCTCGAAGTACGAATTTTCCAATGACGGCGGAGCGGTGATGCCACCTGATGCGCGCGCAACCTCAATGCTCGCAGGCAACAAGAAGTAGCTCATGGATGCGCGTGCGGGGTCGATGGCTAGAGCTCGAACAATGTGAGGAACCGCCGCGAAAGATGCAGGGTAGATGTCGCCCTGATGGCAGAGCGAACTCCACAACGTGAACCAGGGCTCATCTTGGTAGGAAGCCTCGCTTGGGTAGCCGGCGAGTTGGCTCAAGAGCCCGGGGATATCCGATGCCTCGCCGTAGGCGTGCCGAAGCTCGGACCAAAAAGGATTATCAAGACCCAACATCTTGTTCCTGCCTTCTGCCGCTGGAATTAAGCGGTGGCGGAGCCACCCGCCTCGAATGACTGGTTAGCGCCCACGATTTGCGTTGGGCTGTACTCCCGTGTCTTTGAGCCTTTGTAAGCCAAGCGCAAGATCACTCTGCCGGATGAGCAATGCATTGAGCACAAAACCTTCGTACGAATAGTTGAAATGTCGCATGAGCGAGAGTGCATGGGCTCCGACTACCACGGAGCCGGATAGGCTGAAATTGCTGGGTGAGTTTTTGTCTGGGGACACTGCGAAAGAGAGCTTGGAGGCATGGCGATCTTTGTTGAGCGTTATGTTGTAGGAGGCAAGCACGGTGGGCGAGCCATGTTCACTGATTTGAAGTTTCCCAATACCTCGACCGTCAAGCTCAAGGCGCAAAACCGCACCCGACTCATCCGGGCCGATCCAGACGCCCGCGAGTTGGGTGATTGTTGGAGGTGGAGGCAGTTTGATGGCACGCGCGTCGAGGCTTAGAGCACTGAGAGACAGGAAGGCCAAAACTGGCATGAACCGAGCTATTTTCATGTCACCGTGCCTGGGCGCTAACGTTTGAATTAAGCTGCGTCGCGGAGCGACATCGGTTTGAATGAGGAGTTAGGCCGCACGTGCCTTGACCACAAGAGGATCGATACGTGGGGCCTGCCAGAGTTGAACAAGATAGCGCTCCTCGCCGGATAGGCAGTAACTGATACGGACCCGATAAACACCGGGAGCCAAGGGGATGCGTGCTGCCTCTGGAAAGTATTCCGTGCAGCCTGCGACCACCAACGGCCCATGCGCGATTGCTAGCGAACACTCATTGACCTGATCGTACGGCTCCAATGATTCTGCCGGCGCGCCCTCAAGCACCTCTACGGCAACCGGGACATTGCCGTTGCTGGCCGTGCCAACGCCAACCGTTCCCGGGGCGAGAGCGAGTAACCGCTCTACCGCCTCGTCCGTCCATTCATCCGACAGGTCACCGCTGGCCGGCTCGTCCTGAAGGTAGAACTGGTTGTAGTCAGCGAACAGTTCGAGATCGCGACGCTGCATGTGTGCGGCCTAACGCTGGAGTTAAGCGGCGGCGAAGCCGTCCGCCTTGAACGAAATGTTAGCCGTCACCGAGCACCTGG
>Ga0222427_100794_pt1 | contig 28041 bp, 22 predicted proteins | sample 2B20Ametagenome_FD_182890 | JGI IMG/M metagenome (GOLD analysis project Ga0222427, IMG submission 182890) | Enriched microbial communities from leaf-cutter ant dump, University of Wisconsin, Madison, United States - 2B20A (version 2) | ecosystem: Environmental > Terrestrial > Nest > Insects nest...
CTGATGCGCGCCACCGACCAGATCAAGGCGCTGGAGCTGATGGCGATCGACCCGGTGGCCAAGGCGGTGGCGCCGCGCTTCTGGGCGGCGGTGCTGACCGTGCCGCTGCTGACGGGCATCTTCTGCTCGCTGGCGATCACCGGCGGCTGGTTCGAGGCGGTGCAGGTGCTGGGCCAGGACAACGGCACGTTCTGGTCGGGGCTGCGCGGCAGCGTCGATTTCTGGGACGACTTCGCCGTGGCCCTGCTCAAGTCGGCGATCTTCGGCGGCACCGCGGCGCTGGTGGCGGCCTATGTCGGCTTCCATGCCGAACCCACCATCGAAGGCACCTCGGTGGCGACCACCCGCGCGGTGGTCAACGCCTCGCTGCTGGTGCTGATGTTCAACTTCGTGCTCTCTGCCTTGATGTTCAAGTAAGGAACCAACATGGCCATCCGTGGACCTCGACTCGAATTCTCCGTCGGCGCCTTCCTGCTGCTGGCGCTGGCCTCGCTGCTGGTGCTGGCGGTGGCCTCGACCAACCAGCGCTTCGGCATGGGCGGCGGCGACTACCTGCTGACTGCACGCTTCAGCCAGGTCGGCCAGCTGCGCAAGCAGGCGCCGGTGAAAGTGGGTGGCGTGACCATCGGCCAAGTGGCCGATATTCAGCTGGATCCGGTTAAATACGACTCCGTCGTCACCCTGGCGCTGGACGGCAGGTTCAAGGACCTGCCCGCCGATACCTCGGCCGGCATCTTCACCAGCGGGCTGCTGGGCGAGAGCTACATCGGCCTGCAGCCGGGCGGCGACCCGGACGTGCTCAAGTCCGGCGACGAGATCGCCTTCACCCAGCCGGCGGTGGACCTGATCCAGCTGGTCGGCAAGTACATGTTCAGCGGCGGCGGCAACACTTCGGGCGCCAACGCCGGGCAAACCCACGGCGCCGACGCGCCCGCAACGGAACCGCAACCATGAAGACCAGACTGCTCGCCACCGCGCTCGCATCCCTCCTGCTGGCCGCCGCCCCTTCGCTGGCCCTGGCGCAGGCGCGCCCGGCCGCCACCGCCGCGCAGCCCTCGGCCGCGGCACGCACCGTGCTCGATGCCAGCACGCGCATCCTCGCCACGCTGGAAACCCGCCGCAACGAGTTCCGCGCCAGCCCGGCGGCATTGCGCGGCTACATCGACGGCGAACTGAGCCGCAGCTTCGACCGCGACTATGCCGCGCGGCTGGTGCTGGGCGTGCACGGCCGCGGTGCTTCCGATGCCGACGTCAAGCTGTTCGCCGACGCGATGGCCGACAACCTGATGGCGCGCTACGGCTCCACCCTGCTCGACATCCAGGGCAAGCCCAGCTTCCGCTACCGCAGCGAGGCCGCGCTGCCGGGCAACCGCGGCGTCAAGGTCGGCACCGAGCTGGTGCGCGCCGGCAGCGAGCCGACCCCGGTCGAGTACCTGATGCGCAACGTCGACGGCCAGTGGAAGGTGTTCGACGTGATGATCGAGGGCATCTCCTACGTGCAGACCTTCAAGAACCAGTTCGACGCGCCGCTGCGGCAGAAGTCGATCAAGGACGTGGCCGCCGAACTGCGTGGCGGCAGCCTGCAGGCCGGCTCGGAGCCGGCGCCCCGTGGCAAGTGACGCCAGCGCGCGCATCGAGGGCGATGCGCTGTTCCTGGCCGGCACCCTCGACCGCGCCGCGGCGGTGGCGCTGTGGCCGCAGCTGTCCCGCCTGGCGGGGCAGTTGCGCCGGCTCGACCTGCACGCGGTCGAGCACGTGGACAGCGCCGGCGTGGCGCTGCTGGCCGAACTGGCCGCACGCCTGCCAAGCAACGGTACCATCGCCGGCACCCCGGCCGGGCTGGACGAACTGCGCGCCGCCTACCGGTTGTCGCCGTCCCTCGATTTCAACGCATCCACGGCAGGAAGCTGACATGAACCCCATCCGCACCCTTCCCCTCCTGGCCCTCATCGCGCTGCTGTCCGCCTGTGCCGGCAAGCCGGTGCGCGATGCCGCCCCGCCGCAAGCGACCGTGGTGGCCCCCGCCGCAGCCCCGGCAGCAACGGAGGCCGAGGCCGCGATGGCCGAGGCCCCGCAGGCAGCAACCGACGATGCCATCGCCGGGTCGGCTACCAGCACACAGGACGACGCCATCGTTGCCGCCAGTGCGGACAATGGCGCCCCCACCGATGCGGAGGATGACTTCGCCGCGCTGTATGGCGGTACCACCGACGACAACGCCAATGGCAACGGCGCGGCCACCTACGACCCGTGGGAACCGTTCAACCGCAAGGTGCACCGCTTCAACAACGCGGTGGACCGCGGCATCGCCCGCCCGCTGGCCACCGCCTACGTGCACGTGGTGCCGCGCTTCGCCCGCACCGGCGTCAGCAACTTCTTCAGCAACCTGCGCTCGCCGCTGACCATGGTCAACCAGCTGCTGCAGGGCCATGCCGACGACGCATGGGACACGCTGGGCCGCTTCCTGATGAATTCCACGCTGGGCCTCGGCGGCCTGTTCGACCCGGCCAGCAAGGCGATGGTGCCCAGGCGCAACGAGGATTTCGGCCAGACCCTCGGCGCCTGGGGCTGGCGCCAGTCGCGCTACGTGGAGCTGCCGTTCTTCGGCCCGCGCACCGTGCGCGACGTGTTCGGCCTGGCCGGTGACACCCCGCTCTCGCCCATCCGCGGCATCGAGTCCGACAAGGTCCGCATCGGCCTGCAGGGCCTGCAGCTGGTCGATACCCGCGCCCAGCTGCTGTCGCTGGACGAGCTGCGCGACAGCGCGGTGGACGAATACGCACTGACCCGCGATGCCTGGCTGCAGCGGCGCAACTACCAGATCGAAAGGGACCTGCGCCACGACCGCCGCCACCACGAGGACGACGAGCAGGCCCCGATCCCGGTCGATGCGATGCCGATGCCCGACTGGGGGCGTTGAGCGCACTGGCGGCGATACGAAAAGCCCGGGGAAACCCGGGCTTTTCACGTCTCCGAAGAAGTAGGTCGGGGTAACGACCCCGGCATGCCCTGCAGGAAGCGTCGGGGGCGTTACCCCGATCTGCCTTCGGGCCCGTTGCTCCGATCAGGCCGCCAATGCCGCGTCGATTGCCGCACGCAGGCGCGCATCGTTAGCGGCCACGTCCGGCGCGAAGCGGTCGACCACCTGCCCGTCCCGGCCGATCAGGAACTTCTCGAAGTTCCACAGGATGCCCGGCGCCGGGTTCGGCTCGATGTTGAAGCCGGCCAGCTTCTCGCGCATCGGGCCTTCGCCGGTGGCGGCCGGCTGCGCGGCGACCAGCGCGCGGTACAGCGGATGCACGTCGTCGCCGGCAACGCTGATCTTGGCGAACATCGGGAAGGTCACGTCATAGGTGAGCGAGCAGAACTGCTTGATCTCGTCCTCGCTGCCCGGCTCCTGGCCGTTGAAGTTGTTGGCCGGGAAACCCAGCACTTCCAGCCCGGCGTCCTTCTTTTCGCGGTAGAGCTTTTCCAGCCCTTCGTACTGCGGGGTAAGCCCGCACTTGGAGGCAACGTTGACCACCAGCAGCACCTTGCCGGCGTAATCGCCCAGCGTGGCCGCGGTACCGTCGATGGTGGTCAGGGGAATGCTCTGCAGGGTGGTCATTGCGGTTCCTCGAAGGTGGGGCAAGGGGAGTCATCAAGCCGGACTGTCGTCCTCGCCGGCCAGCGAGCGTACCGTCTCCGGCTGCAGTTCCGGCGGCAGCGCCTTGCGCGCCTTGCTGCCGAGTTCGGCCAGCCGGCGGGCGCGGTTGGACAGCGACTGCGGGGAATCGGTGAGGCGGTTGCGGGCGCGGCCGAAGGCCTGGCTGGCGTCCTCCAGCTTGCGGCCCACACCATCGAACTCGGCGAGGAAGGAGGAAAGCGCATCCAGCACCTTGCCACCGGTATCGCTGATCTCCAGCGCCTGGCGCTGCACCTTGTCGCGCGTCCACAGCCGCTCGGTGACGCGCAGCAGCGCCATCAGCGTGTTCGGCGAGGCGAACACGACGCGGCGGTCGAAGGCGTAGGACTGCAGTTCCATGTCCACGCCGAGCGCGGCCGAGAGCGCGCCTTCGATCGGGACGAAGGCGATGGTCACGTCCAGCGCGTCGCCACCGATGGCCTTGGGATAGTTCTTCTCGCCCAGTTCCTTGACGTGCTGGCGCAGGCCGATGGCGTGGCGGCGCAGGGCTTCGTCCTGCTGCTCCGGCGTGGCCGCGTTCATCGCTTCCTGCCATGCGATCAGGTTGACCTTGCTGTCGATCACCACGGCGCGCTGGTCGGGGAAACGCACCACCACGTCCGGGCGCAGGTTCGCGCCCTCCTCGCTGGTGGCATGCGCCTGCCGCTCGTAGTGCTGGCCCTCTTCCAGCCCGGAGCCGCGCAGCACGTTGTCGAGCATCAGCTCGCCCCAGTCGCCGCGCACCTTGGCGTTGCCCTTCAGTGCGCTGGTCAGCGCCGCAGCCTGCGCGGCCATGTCCTGGTTGAGCGTTTTCAACTCGCCCACCGCGCCAAGCAGGCTGGCGCGCTCGCGCGCCTCCTCGCCGTACAGCGTGTCCACCCGCTGGCGGAATTCGCCGAGCTTGTCGGCGAATGGCTTGAGCATGGCCTCGATGTCGGTGCGCGACTGGCCGGTGGCCAGGCGCACGTTCTTCTCGAATTGCTGGCCCTTCTCGTCGAACACCTTGCCGGCCAACTCGGTGAAGGCGGCCGACAGGTTTTCCCGCGCCGCGCCCACCCACTGGCGCAGTTCTTCCTGTGCCTGGCGCGCATGCTGCAGCTCGGCCTGCAAGCGCGCGTTGCCGGCTTGGGCCTCATGCAGGGTTTCGCGCTGGCGCTCCAGTGCGTCCTCCAGCTCGGCGATGCGCGCCCGCGCCGCGGCCAGCGCCGCATCGCGTTCGCCCAGCCGCACCTCGGCCTCGGCCGACTGCGTCGCTTCGCGCTCCACGCGCTGGTTCAACGCGGCCAGCGCACGCGCCTGCTCGGCCTGCTGGCCGCGCTCGTGCGCGATCTCGGCCGACAGCGATTCCAGCCGCCCGCGCAGCTGCCCGGCCTCGACCGCGGCCGCATTGGCGCGCTGGCGCTCGGCATCGAGTTCACGGGCCAGTGCCTCGGCATGCCCGCTGCCACCGGTACGGCGCAACAGGAACAGCAGCAGCACGATGACGGCCAGCAGCAGGCCGGCCAGGATCAGGATTTCGGTTTGCATGCGCCAGAGTGTAGCCCCGCGCGTCTCACCGGCTGCGCCGCTTCGGCAAGAAACCCGAGGCGTATGCTTGCACGCATCCGGGGCAGGGAGACCTGTCCCGCATTACACGGAGGCGGGCATGATCATCCACTGCAAACGCGCCTACGAAGCCGCCAGCGCCGAAGACGGCCAGCGCTTCCTCGTGGACCGGCTGTGGCCGCGCGGGGTCAGCCACGAGCAGCTGCAGGCGCAATGGCTCAAGGATGTGGCACCCAGCACCGAACTGCGGCAGTGGTTCGACCACCGCGCCGAGCGCTGGGATGCGTTCCGGCAGCGCTACCAACAGGAGTTGGCCGCGCACCCGCAGTTGCTGGCGCCGCTGCGCGATGCACTGGACGCCGGGCCGGTGACGCTGGTGTATGGCGCGCGCGACACCGAGCACAACCAGGCCGTGGCCCTGCGCGAATACCTGCTGTCGCACCCGCGCCGCACCCCGTAGGTACGGGGCTTGCCCCGTACGCGGTTTCACCGGGAAAGCCCCGTGTGGGGCAGGCCCCACAAAGCCCTCACACCCCGGCTGTTTTGTGCCGAATTCTTCATCCTGACTATCGTTCACCGCCAAACCCTGCGGAAACCGTGGGAATTTCTGGCTTTGCTGCGTTGCGTTCGGCGAAACTCGGCCACTTCCGTGTTTTCACCCACCGCGAGGCCCGCATGCAATCCTGGCTCCGGCGCAAGCCCATCGACCAGCTCACCGAACACGAAGAAGGCCGCCGCCTGATCCCCACGCTGAGCTGGCCCCACCTAGTCGCGCTGGGCATCGGCGCCATCGTCGGCACCGGCATCTACACGCTGATCGGCGTGGGCGCGGACAAGGCCGGCCCGGCGGTGCTGCTGTCCTTCATCATCGCCGGGGTGGTCTGTGCCTGCGCGGCGCTGGCCTACGCCGAACTGTCGACGATGATGCCGGCCGCCGGCAGCGCCTACACCTACAGCTACAGTGCGCTGGGTGAAACCATCGCCTGGGTGGTGGGCTGGAGCCTGATCCTCGAATACTCGCTGGTGGTGAGCACCGTGGCGGTGGGCTGGTCGGGCTATTTCGTCGGCTTCCTCGAATGGGTGCATACCCAGTTCGGCTGGAATGTGATGCTGCCGCAGGCGCTGGCCGCCGGCCCGCACGTGGAAGGCGGCTTCCTCAACCTGCCAGCCATCGTCATCACCTTCCTCGTTGCCGGCATGTTGATGGTCGGCACCCGCGAGAGCGCCACGGTCAATGCGGTGCTGGTGGTGTTCAAGCTGATCGCGCTGGCTATCTTCGTGGCGGTGGCACTGCCGGCGTTCGACCCGGCCAACCTGCAGCCGTTCATGCCCTATGGCTTTCCCAAGTCGATCAGCGCCGACGGCGTGGAGCGCGGGGTGATGGCCGCCGCGGCGATCATCTTCTTCGCCTTCTACGGCTTCGACGCGATCTCCACCGCCGCCGAGGAAACCAAGAACCCCGGCCGCGACCTGTCCATCGGCATCGTCGGCTCGATGATCGGCTGCACCCTGATCTACCTGGTGGTGGCGCTGGCCGCGGTCGGCGCGATGAACTACACGGTGTTCGGCAAGAGCGCCGAGCCGCTGGCGTTGATCATGCGCGAGCTGGGCCACGGCACCGCCGCGCTGGTGATCGGCGTGGTCGCCATCATCGCCCTGCCGACCGTGCTGCTGGCGTTCTTCTACGGCCAGAGCCGCATCTTCTTCGTGATGTCGCGCGACGGCCTGCTGCCGCGCGGGCTGTCGCTGGTGAACAAGCGCACCGGCACGCCGGTGACCATCACCGTGTTCACCGCGGTGCTGGTGGCGGCACTGGCCGGGGTGGCGCGGCTGGACGAGATCGCCGCGCTGGCCAACGCCGGCACGCTGGCCGCGTTCACCGCGGTGGGCCTGTGCCTGCTGGTGCTGCGCAAGCGCGAGCCGGGGCGCGTGCGCAGGTTCCGCACGCCGCTGGCGTGGCTGGTCGGCCCGGTCGCCATCGGCGGCTGCATCTACCTGTTCTTCAGCCTGCCGGCCGCTACCCAGAAGTGGTTCTCGATCTGGAACCTGCTCGGCTGGACAGTCCTGATTTGGTACAGCCGCAAGAAGTCCATGCTGGCTCAATCTGGTGTGACCGATGGCTTCAATGCCTACCTTGGCGGCGGAAAGGGACTTTTCGCGACATGCTGGCTCTGGGGCGTGATTCCCTCACTGGTAGCTGGCTCGATTATCGGTGGGCTGAACTTGGTCGGAGCTCATCCGCCGTTGGTGATGGTCTATGTGTTGTGGACCGGCTACCTGATTGCTTGGATTCCAGCAATGTGGAATGCAGCGAAGGCATACTCCGGCCCCACCATATGGGCCAATCTGGGTCAGGTATGGGCGGTGTTAACGGCGCTGTCCATTCCCTTTTATTTGTTCATATTGCTTCTATCTAGCACCCCTCGATAATCCTTGGTAGCGCCCGGCCGTTCGGTTTGCCGGGCAACGGCATTCGGGTGGTTCCCGTGCCGACCAACGGTCGGCACCCACCCACTACCGCAACATTCCTGTCATCACCAGCTGAAAAGGCTACCGCTCGCGACGATGACGCGGGGGCGGCCATCGCCCTGAGGTCCCTCATCTAGTCCGTTCTTCCCTCGCATCTAGAACGGGCCGGCATCCTAGAGCTGCGGTACCTGCGAAACCGGCATCGGAAGCATGCTGATGTACCGGCTGACCTTGCCACGATGACACATCCCGCACCCTGCGAGAGCCGGCTTCGCCGGTGATTGCTCTGCGTCAACGGAGCGTAGGCAATGCGAGCTGGGCGCGCTCTTACGATGCTTCTGCGATGCCTTGTTTCATGCCGTTCTTCTCCGCGTAGTCCTGCGCCTGGCGCATCACCCTCAGCACGTTGCCACTCCAGATACCGGCGATCTGCGCTTCGCTCAGGCCGCGCTGCTGCAGCCAGGCGGTGATCCTGGGCAGGTCGGTGACGTCGGCCATGCCCGGCAGGCCGCCGCCGCCGTCCCAGTCCATGCCGATGCCGACGTGCTCGGGGCCGACCACGTCGAGGATATGGGCGAAGTGGGCGAAGAAGTCGTCCAGCGTCGCGCGCCGGCGCGGGATGCGCTGGTCCAGCTCGGCCATTGCACGGGCCAGTTCCACGCCCTTCCCGATTGGCATGTCGTCCCAGCTGCCCAGCCGCTGTTCGATCTCCTGCTCGGCCTGCCTGCGTTCCTCGCCCGGCGTTTCATCGACGAGGTAGCCGCCATAGGCGTTGATCTGGATCACCCCGCCCTTGGCCGCCAGTTGGCGCAGGCGCGCATCGTCGAGGTTGCGCGGATGGTCGAACACCGCCTTCGACGCGCTGTGCGAGAGGATGAACGGCACCGGCAGCATCGCCAGCAGGTCGTCGAACACCGCATCGGAGGCATGCGACTGGTCGAGCACGATGCCCAGCTTCACCGCCTGCTCGACCAGCGCCTTGCCGGCCGGGCTCAGCCCGTTCCACTCCGCGCCCTTGGGGTCGGTGGCCGAATCGGCGAATTCGTTGTTGGCGAAGTGCACGGTGGACAGCAGCCGCAGCCCGGCGGCGTGGTAGAAGCCCAGCAGCGACGGGTCGGCCACCAGCGGGCTGGCGTTCTCCATGCTGATGTAGACCACGCGCTTGCCGGCGGCCTTGATCCGCGCCGCATCGTCCGCGGTGAGCGCCAGCTGGAAGCGGTCCGGGTGCGCGGCCAGCATCTCGCGGATCTCCATCAGCCGCCGCAGGCCGTGGTCGCGCTCGGCCAGGTGCGCGGCGTCGCCGCGGTCGCCCTGGTCGGTGTAGATCGCCCAGAAGCCACCGTCGAGCGCGCCGTCGAGCATGCGCGGGTAATCCACCTGCGACAGCGCGTTGTGGTCGTGGCGGTGGGTGATGTCGAAACCGGGCCGCGCGAGGTTGGCCGGCGTGTCGAGGTGGCTGTCCAGGGTCAGCAGGCGCTGTTGCAGGGCCTTGGCGCGGGCCAGTTCGGCGGCGCTGAAATCGACGGCGTGGACGGACAGCGGCGCGCCCAGCGCCAGTGCGAGCAGCAGGGACAGACGACGCAGCGGCATGCGGGCCTCGGGCCTTGGGGAAAGCCACGACCATACCGCAGGAGCGGTTGTAGGAGCGACGTGAGTCGCGATGGGGCTTTGCCCAAGATGTTCCACCGCATGCACGCGATGTCCGGGGAATTCATGTAAAGCCCCGTCGCGACTCACCTCGCTCCTGCAGGAAGAAGAAGCCGCTGACTCAATCCACCACGCGGCAGAACACGGCCTTGAGGTAGCGGGACTCCTGCACGTGCGCCATGAACGGGTGGTCCGGGCCAGCGCCGGCCACCTTGAGGATCTGGATGGTGCGGCCGGAATAGAACGCGGCGCGGCGCAGCATGTCCAGGAACTGATCCTCGGCCACCAGCCCGGTGCACGAGAACGTGGCGAACAGGCCACCGGGCTTGACCACGCCCAGCGCCAGCTTGTTCATGTCCAGGTACTTCTTCAGCGCGGTGATGACCTGGTCGCGGTCGCGGGTCATCTTCGCCGGGTCGAGGATCACCACGTCGTACTGCTCGCCACGGTTGGCCGCGTCGCGCAGCCACGGGAAGATGTCGGCCTGCACGAACTTCGGCTTGACGTTGTTCAAGCGCGCGTTGCCCTTGGCGATGGCGATCACGTCCTGGTCGATGTCCACGCCCAGCACGTCGCTGGCGCCACGGGCGGCGGCATACACCGCGAAGCCGCCGGTGTTGCAGCACAGGTCGAGCACGCTCTTGCCCTCGACCAGCTGGCTCAGCCACTGCCGGTTCTCGCGCTGGTCGGCGAAGAAGCCGGTCTTGTGCGCGCCGGCCGGGTCGGCACGGAACTTCACCCCGTATTCGGTGATGACCGCCGGCTCGGTGGTGGTGTTGCCGTGGAAATCGAAGCTCTCCTGCTTCTGCACGTGCTCGTCGGCGAAGCTGTGGAAGCGGCAGCCGGGGAACTGCGCGCGCAGCGCGTCGTAGATCCATTCGCGGTGGCGGAACATGCCGGCGGCGAAGAACTCGACCACGATCAGGTCGCCGTAGCGGTCCACCACCAGCCCGCTCAGGCCGTCGCCCTCGCTGTGCACCACGCGCCAAGCGTCGGAGATTTCATCGAGCCCGAGCACGTCGCGGCGCAGCGACACCGCCTGCGCGATCTTTTCGGCGAACCAGCCGGCATCGACCGTCACTTCCGGGCGGGTTTCCAGGATGCGCACGGCGATGCGCGAGTGGCCGTTGTAGAAGCCGCGGCCGATCCACTCCCCGTCCACCCCGACCACGTCGACGAGGGTGCCGGATTTGGGCTTGGCGGCCGGCTTCTCGACCAGTTTCTGGAAAATCCACGGGTGGCTGGAGCGCCACGCGTTCTTCAGGCGTACGACGGGCAGGGGGGTATTCATGGGTGCCATTGTAACGGTGGCCGGGCCGGCCCCGCGGCGCATTCATTGACTGTAACGGCGGCAGGCCGCACTATCCGCGCTCGAAGGGGAGTAGCTCCCAGACGTTGTCGCCGTCAATTCGAGCCGCAAGGCTCCGGTGCAACGGCAGTCCCACGGGACTGTGAGCAAGACCTTCGCCGTACTGGCGAAGCTCTGTCCCCGGAATTCCCCGCGTTTTCCGTTGCAGCCCTCGCCGTCCGGTTCGAGGCTTCATCCTTTCCAACGGAATCGACATGCAAACGATAGGCAATGTGTGGATGTGGGGCGGCTTCGTCGCCGTGGTGGTCGCCGCGCTGCTGGTCGACCTGGTGCTGATGCGCCACGGCGGCCCGCACAAGGTGACGTTCAAGGAGGCGCTGTACTGGTCGGCCGGCTGGGTGGCGCTGGCGCTGGCCTTCAACGCCGGCCTGTGGTGGTACCTGCACGAAACCGCCGGCGCGGCGGTGGCCAACGAGGCCGGCCTGCAGTTCCTGACCGGCTACCTGATCGAGAAGGCGCTGGCGGTCGACAACATCTTCGTGTTCCTGCTGATCATGGGCTACTTCGCGGTACCCGAGGTGCAGCGCCAGCGCGTGCTGGTGATCGGCATCCTCGGCGCGATCGTGCTGCGCACGATCATGATCTTCGCCGGCAGCATGCTGGTCAGCCAGTTCCACTGGCTGCTGTACGTATTCGGCGCGTTCCTGCTGTTCACCGGCTGGAAGATGTGGTTCGCCGCGGGCGAGGAGCCAAGCTTGGACGACAACCCGGTGCTGCGCTTCATGCGTCGCCACCTGCGCATCACCCACGAATACAACGGCAACCGGCTGCTGGCCGAGAAGGACGGCGTGCGCTGGTTCACGCCGATGTTCGTGGTGCTGGTGCTGATCGCGGTGACCGACGTGATCTTCGCGGTGGACAGCATCCCGGCGATCTTCGCCATCACCACCGACCCGTTCATCGTGCTGACCTCCAACGTGTTCGCGGTGCTGGGCCTGCGCGCGATGTTCTTCCTGCTGGCCGGCATGGCCGACCGCTTCCACCTGCTGCCCTACGGGCTGGCGGTGATCCTGGGCTTCATCGGCGCCAAGATGCTGCTGATCGACGTGTTCCATATCCCGGTGCCGGTGTCGCTGGGCGTGGTTGCGGCGATCCTGGCGATGACGATGGTGCTGAGCGTGAAGCTGCCGCCACGCGGCAGCCACGGTACGTAACCGGATCGCTCCTACAGGGGAAAGCAAGGGGACGGCGGCCGCGATTGTCCCGCCACCGGCACGCCGGCTTCCCGTGGGAGCGCACTTGCATTCGCCGCGGGGCGCCGCAATCCCTTTCCGCATGGACACGTCCACCAACACCACCATCGGCAACGACCGTCGCCGCGTGCTGCGCGCCTTCAACCTGAGCCTGGGCTTCGTGCTGCTGCTGGTGGCGATGTTCGCCGCGCAGCAGACCCACTGGGACTGGCGCCCGCTGGCAGTGGCGCCGCACACGCTGGCTGGCCTGTGGGGCCTGCTCGGCGCGCCGCTGCTGCACGGCTCGGCCGAGCATCTGGGCGCCAACGCCGCGGCGCTGCTGATCCTCGGCACCCTGGCCGGCAGCGTCTACCCGAAGGCGACGCTGCGCGCCCTGCCGCTGCTGTGGCTCGGCTCCGGGCTCGGCGCGTGGCTGCTCGGCGAGGCCGGCAGCCATCACCTGGGCGCCAGCGGCGTCACCCACGGGCTGATGTTCCTCGTGCTCGGGCTGGGCCTGCTGCGCCGCGACCGCGCCGCCATCGCCGCCGGCATGATCGGCGTGCTGTTCTATGGCGGCATGGTGATGACCGTGCTGCCGCACGAGCCGGGCGTGTCGTGGCAGTCGCACATGGGCGGCGCCGCGGCCGGCATCATCGCCGCGCTGCTGTTCCGCCACACCGACCCGCTGCCGCCGCGCAAGCGCTACAGCTGGGAAGACGAGGACGAGGAAGACGGCATCGAGCCACAGGCGGATGACGAGTTGGAGCCGCCTTCGCCGAGCGAAGTGCCGGTGCTGTGGCAGCCGCGCGAAGGCCGCGACTACGAGGTGGTGGTGTCGTTGCGGCCACGGCCGCGCCGCGACGAGCCGTAGGTGCGGGGCTTGCCCCGCACGAGCTTCGCCGGGAAAGCACCATGCAGGCACCTACGAGGCGACTCCGCGCATCCGGCGCCGATCAGGGCATGCCGCCCTGCGCCACCACGTCGCCATCCACCGCGCGCCGGCCCAGTGCAGGGTCGTCGGTGAAGAAGGCATCGATGCCGGCCCGCAGATGGGCGCGTATCTCGGCGACCGCGCCGTCCGGGTTGCGCGCATTGGCCCCACCCTGCCGCAAGGCTGGCGGCAGGAACGGGTTTTCCGGGCGGAAGGTATAGGCCACCACCGCCAACCCGGCTGCGTGCGCATCGGCGATCAGCGCGGTCGGCGCACCCAGCTCGCCGCGCGCATCCAGCGGCAGAAGCTGGCGGCTGTCCACGCCGACGGCATCGGCATAGCCGGCGATTTCGCGCAGGCCGGCCGCCGTCATCATCCGTGCATAGGTCAGGGAGCCAGCGGCCTGCATCACGTCGGCCGGAATCGCCCCGGGCGCATCCAGCAGCTGCAGCAAGCGGATGTTCGAGCCCTTGCCGATGCGCGCGCGCAGCTGGCGCAGGTTGGCGGTCTCGAACGACTGGATCAGGATTGGTGCGACGTTGGTGTAGGAATCGGCGCGCAGCGTTTCCAGCAGGCGCTCCTCCATCGGCAGGCCGATGCCGCGGAAGTAGCTGCCATGCTTGATCTCCGGCGCCAGGCCGATGCCGCGGTCGGCGCGCGCGGCCTGCTGCACGAGGAAGGCGACGATCTCGTCCAGCGTGACGATGCGGAACTCGCCGTCGAACGCGGTGCTGCGCAGCTCCGGCAGGCGCTCGCGCGCGCGCAGGGTCTTCAGCTCGGCAAGGGTGAAGTCCTCGGTGAACCAGCCTTCGACCGTTTCGCCGTCGATCACCTTGGCGGTGCGACGCGAGGCGAACTCCGGATGTCCGGCGACGTCGGTGGTGGCGCTTATCTCGTTCTCGTGGCGGGCGACCATCACCCCGTCGCGGGTCATCACCAGATCCGGCTCGATGTAGTCGGCGCCGTCGGAAATCGCCTGCGCATAGGCTGCCAGCGTGTGCTCGGGCAGCAGCGCGCTGGCGCCGCGGTGCGCATATACCGATACATGCGGATAGCGGGGTGCGGGAGTGGCGGCCATCGCCACCGAGGATGCCATGCCCACGCCTGCCACCACAGCCAGAACCGCTTTACCGAACACCATCGTCTCCTTGTCGCCGTCACCGGAAGGAGCGGGAGTGTGGCGAAGGGATGTGACCGGCGTGGGACACCGCCTTGCGTCTTCCGTAGGAGCGCAGCTTGCTGCGCGATGAAGCTTTCCCGGTAATGCCCCATCGCGCGGCAAGCTACGCTCCTGCGGGCTAGGCATCAGGGCGGAAGCCTGCACCAGCCATCGGCCCCGGCATGCAGCCGGCCGGTGAGGCCGATGCCGCGCAGGAACGCCTCGTCGTGGGCGGCCACCAGCAGCGTGCCCGGCCAGTCGCGCAGCATCGTCTCCAGTGCCTGCATCGCGTCCAGGTCGAGGTGGTTGGCCGGCTCGTCCAGCAACAACAGCTGCGCCGGCGGCTGCGCGTACAGGGCGCAGGCCAGCGCCAGCTTCATGCGCTCGCCGCCGCTGAGGGTTTCCACCGGCTGCCGCACGCGCTCCGCATCCAGGCCCAGCAGGGCCAGCCGGGTGCGCAGCTCCGCCTCGGCCATCGACGGGTTGGCATGAAGCAGTTGCGCCGTCGCCGTTGCCTGCGGCACGGGCAATGCCAGATGCTGGTCCAGCCATGCATGCGGTGCGCTCACTTCCACCGTGCCGCGCAGTGGCTGCAGGCGGCCGGCCAGCACCTTGAGCAACACCGATTTGCCGCTGCCGTTGCGGCCGGTCAGCGCCAGCCGCTCGCCCCGGCGCAGCAGCAGGTGGATCCCGGCCAATGGCCCCTCGACGAACGGCAACGCCACCTCGTCCAGCCGCGCGATGCGCTCGGGCGCGGCTGCAACGGGCGCCGTCGGCAACAGCACCATCGGTGCCGGTTCATCGACCTGCGCGGCCGCCAACCGCACCTGTTCGCCCAGTTGCTCGCGCTGTGCCTGCTGCTGCAGGTGCGCCTTGCCGGCGCTGGCCTGCGCCCGCTGCTTCTGCCCGCCAAGCAGGATCGGCGCCTGGTTGCTGTCCGCAGCCTGACGGTTGCCGCGGGCGGTGCGGCGTTCGAGTTTTTCCCGCTGCTCGCGCAGCAACTGCTCGCCCTGCCTGCGCTCATGGCGGCGCTGTTGCAGGGTGCGCGCCGCCAGCACCTTTTCCTCCGCACGGCGGGCGGCGTGGAATTCGTAATTGCCACCGTGGCTGCGCAGGCCCAACGGGGACAGCTCGACGATGCGCTGCATGTCGCCAAGCAGTTCGCGGTCGTGGCTGACCACCAGCAGGCCGCGCGGCCAGCGCCGCAGCTGCTCGCGCAACAGCCGGCGACCTTGCGCATCGAGGTGGTTGCTGGGTTCGTCGAGGATCAGGAAATCGGCTTCGGACAGGAAGGCACCGGCCAATGCCACGCGCATGCGCTGGCCACCGCTGAGCTGGCGGGCCGGCGTGTCGGCCGATACGCCTTTCAGCTCCATTCGCTCCAGCTGCGCCTGCAGCTCCGCGCGCAGCTGCCAGCGCTCGCCCAGCGTTTCGAAGTCGGCAATGTCGCTGCTGCCTGCCTCGATGCGTTGCAATGCCGCCAGCGCGCGGCCAAGGCCGGCGAGGTCGGCGACGCTGTCGGTGGGCGAGGCATCGACCTGCTGCGGCAGGTACGCCACCGACCCCGAACGCAGGCAACGCCCGCGCGTGGCATGCAGGCGGCCGGCCAGCAGCTGCGCCAGCACGCTCTTGCCCACGCCATTGCGCCCGACCAATCCGGTGCACCGCGCGTCGAAGGTTTCGTTCAAGTCGGAGAACAGCAGCTCGCCATCGGGCAGCTGCCAGCAGACGCTTTCGAGCGTCAGAAACGGAGTCGTGGTCATTGCATTCCATCCATGCCCGGATCACCCGGCTGCCGTCGGCAGCGGGACTTCGCAGGGCCGCAACAGGTGCGGCGGGCATCAATGGCGCATTGGACCGGACTCCTTGCATGGAACAAGGCCGCCATTGTGGCGGCGGGCAAAGACTAACCGGCGGCGGATGAATGGTTCAATGCCGGCGGGGAATCATTTACCGATGCAGAAGCTGGAGAAGATGCGGCCCAGCAGGTCGTCGGCGGTCATGCGGCCGGTGATTTCACCCAGTGCGTCATGGGCCAGGCGCAGTTCTTCGGCGGCAAGTTCCAGTTGGTCGTGGTGCAGTTGCGCGTCGGCGGTTTCGAGGTGTTCGCCGGCGCGGATGATGGCCTGCACGTGGCGCAGGCGCGCGGAGAATTCGCCTTGCTGGCCTTCGCCCGCGCCGTCGCTGGCGAGTTCGCGCAGGCGGGCGTGCAGTTGCTCCAAGCCCTGTCCGCTGGCGGCGGAAATGGCGAGGGTATCTTTGCCGAGTGCTTGCGGCCATTGCGGCAGCAGGTCGCATTTGTTGAGTATCCACAGCTGCCGCGCCGCCTGCGTGGCGGCATCGCCGATGGCCTGCTTTCCGGCTTCCGGGTCGCGTGCGTCGAGCACGACGATGGCCAGATCGGCGCGCTGCATTTCTTCGCGGGCGCGGCGCATGCCTTCGCGCTCGATGGCGTCGCCGCCTTCGCGCAGGCCGGCGGTATCGACCAGCTCCAGTTCCAGGCCATCGATGCGGATGGTCTCGCGCAGGGTGTCGCGGGTGGTACCGGCGATGTCGGTGACGATGGCGCGCTCGCTGCCGGCCAGGGCGTTGAGCAGCGAGCTCTTGCCGGCGTTGGGCGGGCCGATCAGCACCGCATGCAGGCCGTCGCGCAGCTTGCGGCCGCGCTCGGCATCGACACGCAGTTGTTCCAGCAGCGCACGCGCCTGCTGCAAACCGGCACGCACCTGCGCGCCGCCCAGCGTATCCAGCGGTTCGTCGGCGAAGTCGATGGCCGCTTCGACGTGGATGCGCAACCGCACCAGTTGCTCTGCCACGTCCTCGACGCGGCGCGAGAACACGCCATCGAGCGAGCGCCGGGCGGCGCGCGCGGCGCGCAGGTCGCCGGCGGCGATCAGGTCGGCGATGGCTTCGGCCTGCGCAAGATCGAGCTTGCCATTGAGGAAGGCGCGCTCGCTGAACTCGCCGGCACGCGCCTGCCGCGCCCCCAGTTCGATGCAGCGCGCCAGCAGTTGCCGCAGCACCACCGGGCTGCCGTGGCCTTGCAGTTCCACCACGTCCTCGCCGGTGAAGCTGCGCGGGCCGGGGAAATACAGGGCGATGCCGTCGTCGATCACTTCGCCGGCGGCATCGCGGAATCGGGCGTAGTGTGCATGGCGCGGCTGCAGGGATGGGCAGCCCAGCTCCCCGGCGACGCGCAGCGCCAACGGGCCGGAAACGCGCAGCATGCCGACGCCTCCGGCCGCCGCGCCGCTGGCGATGGCAACGATGGTGTCGCTGTTGGACGTAGCGTTCATGCCTACAGCTGCTGCAACTGCGCGCGCGCCTGGTTGGCGCCGCTGCCCTGCGGTTGCAGTTCGAGATAGGTGGTGTAGGCCTGCTTCGCCCTGGCCTTGTCGCCACCATGCAGGTAGGCGTCGCCGAGGTTGAGGTAGGCCACCGCGCGCGAGGGGTCGATCTTCAGCGTGTTCTCCAGCCAGCGCGCCGCTTCGGCATAACGCTGCTGGCGGTAATAGACGAAGCCGAGGTTGTTGGCGGCCTGTGCGAAATCCGGGCGCAGTTTCAGCGCTTCGGTGAACTGCGCCACCGCTTCGTCATAGCGCTTCTCGCGGTACAGCTGCAGGCCGCGGTCGTTGGCCTGCTGGGCGCGCTGGCGGTCGGAGGTCGGCACCGCCGCCGGCAACACCAGCGTGTTGCTGCCGCCCTGCAGGTCGGCCACCGTCACCGGTGCCTCGCTGCCGCCCTGCACCGCTTCGACGCGATGGTTCAACGCGATGGCGTCGGCCGAAAGCTGGGTGGTGTCGGCGTTGAGGAACTCCTGGCTGTCGGCCACCTGGAACACGAACTCGCCGCCCTGCGAGCCGGGCAGGCTGCCGAACGCGGGTGTCTGTTGCGATACCGCCGACACCGCCGGGGCGACGTAGGCGGCCAGCTCGGTGCCGGTGATCAGGCCATCGCCATTGAGGTCGCCCTTGCCCGACAACGCCTGCAACAGCACCCAGGTGAACACCGAATGGCCATTGGGGCCGCTGTCGGCCACCTGCTGGTCGGCACCACCGGCGGTGAGCATCTGCCGCGCGGTGCGGCGCGCGTTCTCGCGCAGGAACGCCGACGAGGACGTGCCCCCGCGGGTCAGGCCGAGGCCGCTGTAGCAGGCGTCCATCACGAACAGCACGTGCTTGGCCTGCAGGCTCTCGGCGATGTTCTGCACGTCGGTCATCGCGATCGCGTCGGTGGCGAACTCGTCCGGGTTCGAGTCCACCGGGATGATGTAACCGAGGTCGCGGCCCGAGGCGAGGCGGCGTGTGGCGCCGTGGCCGGCGAAGAACACGAACACGCGGTCGTTCTTCTGCGTGCGGCCATCGGCGAGGCGGTCGTGGAACGCGGCAAGAATGTTGTTGCGGGTGGCCTGCTGGTTCTTCAGCACGATCACCTGCGAGGACGGGAAGCCGAACTGGCCGGTCAGGGTGTCGGCGATGGCCTGCGCATCGCGGCTGGCGTATTCCAGCTTCGGCCAGCTGGCGTAGTCGTCGATGCCGATGACGATGGCCCAGGATTTCTCGTAGCCGGTGGTGACGGTGGCCTCGCTGGCCGCGGTACTGCGCGCGCGGCTGACGGAAAAGTCGCGGCCGTTCCAGCCGGCGAACTGGTAGCCGTCGGCGATCAGCTTGTCGAGGATCTGCGGCAGCGCCTTGACCGCGCGATCATGGATGTCATGGAACAGGATGATGCCGCGCTGTTCCTTCTCCACCTGCGCCAGCACGCGCTGGACGATGGATTCGGGCACCGGGTCGGCCCAGTCCATCGAGTCGATGTTCCACATGATCGACTTCAGCCCGGCCTCGTTCAGCAGCTGCAACCCCTCGGCGTTGCGCGCGCCATAGGGGAAGCGGAACAGCGGCGCGCGCTTGTCGCCGACCTGGCGCAGCAGCACGTCGGTGTCCAGCACCTGCTGGCGCAGCGCGTCGCCGCTGGTGCGCGAGAGCTGGGCGTGGGTGAGGCTGTGGTTGCCCACCGCGTAGCCGTCGGCCATCAGCTGGCGGCTGATACCGGCCATCGGCCCGAGCTTGACCTTGCCGTCGGCGTCCACCACACCGAGGTTGCGGCCGACCTCGAAGAACACGCCGGGCACGTCGTAGCGCTTGAGGATGGCGACGATCTCGTCGGTGTGCGCCTTGTGCGGGCCATCGTCGAAGGTCAGCACCACGGTCTTGCGCGGCAGGGCGCGGCCGAAGATCTCGCGCTCGCTGTCCTTCATCGACATCGGGTACGGCTCGATCACCCCGAAGTCGCGCAGGATCGCTTCCCGGTCGTAGTGCTTGCGCAGGTGGGCGACGTAGTCCTCCCACTTCTCGCGCTTCAGCGCGATCGCGCGGGTGCGCTCGAAGCGGCTGAAGATGCGGGTGATCTCCTGGTTGTAGTTGCGCTCGATCTCGTCCAGCGCGTCGAGGTCCTCGCCGATGCGCTGGTGCAGCTTCACCGCCGGCAGCGAGGAGTCGGCGCCGATGCGCTCGTGCAGGTCGCGCAGCACCTCGCGGAAGGCGAGGCGGTCGGCGTCGTAAAGCTCGGGCGCCGACTCGATGTAATCCAGCACCGCGCCGAGGGCGGCGAAGCGCTGCGGGCGGGCATCGCGCAGCAGCGTGTCGAACTGGCCGGCGATGGCCTGGCGCCGCTCCAGCCCGTCATGGAACAGCTGCTGGCCGATGCGGCTGGAGGTGGCGCGGTCGCGCGCGGATTGCGCGTCCTCGTCGGCCAGCAGCACGATGATGCGGCGGTAGCCGTCGAGCTGGTCCTGCAACGCCGCCAGCAATGGCGCGGCGGCGACGCTGCCGTCCACGATGGGTGGCGGCGAAGCGGCTGCGGTTGCGGTTGCCGCTGGCGGCGACGATGCCTGCCCTTTGTCACCGCAACCGGGCAATGCCAACGACAGGAGGACCGGCAACAGCAGACGGCATGATGCAGGAAAACGAAGCATGGAGTGGGCTCGGGCGCAGGCGGCGACGAAAGGCCCGGTGATTCTAATGTAGGTGCAGGGCCTGCCCCGCACGGAGCCTTCCCGGGGAAAGCGTGCGGCAAGGCGCCGGAAACATGGCCCGACCCGCACCTGATGCAGAAAGCCCGCCTTGCGGCGGGCTTTCGCGGATCAGGGGGTTTCGGCCTTGGCCGGCGACGGATGCGTGCCGTGCTTCTTGGTCATCCACCACTGCTGGGCCAGGCTCAGGCCGCCGTTGACCACCCAGTACAGCACCAGGCCGGACGGCATGAAGGCCATCATCACGCCGAACACCAGCGGCATGAACTGCATCATCTTCTGCTGCATCGGGTCCATGCCCGGCGCCGGCGTCAGTTTCTGCGTGAACCACATGATGGCGACGTTGATCACCGGCAGGATGAAGTACGGATCGCGCGCGGTCAGGTCCTGGATCCAGCCCAGCCACGGCGCCTGGCGCAGCTCCACCGACTCCACCAGCACCCAGTACAGGGCGAAGAAGATCGGCATCTGGATCAGCAGCGGCAGGCAGCCGCCCAGCGGATTGATCTTCTCCTTCTTGTACAGCTCCATCATCGCGGTCTGGAACTTCTGCTTGTCGTCGCCGTAGCGTTCCTTCAGCTGGGCGATGCGCGGCTGGAACTTGCGCATCTTGGCCTGCGACTTGTACTGCGCGTTGGCCAGCGGGAACAGCGCCAGCTTCAGCAGCAGCACCAGGCCGATGATCGCCCAGCCCCAGTTGCCGACCAGCTTGTGCACGTGGTTCATCACCCAGAACAGGCCCTGGCCGATGATCGCCATCAGCGAGAAGCGGCTGTAGTCCACCACGCGGTCCAGGCCCTTCACGTCTTCGCGGGCGATCTGGTTGACCAGCTTGGGGCCGACCCACAGCCGCGCCTGGGTGCTGACCGTCTGGCCCGGGGCGACGGTGAAGCCGGGGCCGCGCGTCTCGATCACGTTGCGCGGGCCATTCTGCGAGAGCAGGTACAGCGAGGCCTGGTCGGCCTGCGGGATCCAGGCGGTGAAGAAGTGGTGCTGCAACATCGCCACCCAGCCGCCACTGACGGTCTGGTTGAGGTTGCCGTCCTCCAGGTAATCCTTGAACGCGCGGCGCTGGTAGCCGTCGGCCGGGCTGAACCAGGTGGCGCCGTTGAAGCTGAAGGAATCCGGGTTGGTCATGCCGCGGGTGAGGATGACCGGTACCCGGTCGAGCTTGCGGAACACATAGCCCTGCCACGGCGCATTGCCGGTGTTGACCACTTCGTCGCGCACGCCGATGGCGTAGTCGCCGCGCTTGAAGGTATAGGTGCGCTGGATGCTGACGCCGTCCGGCCCGTTCCAGACGAACGGCACCTGCAGCTCGTCCTGGCCATCGGCCAGGACGTAGTCGCGCTGGGCCTGCACCGGCTGGAAGCCGTTGGCGCCCGGCGCGGCCGAACCGGCCTGCCCGACCCAGCCGCTGGTCGCGCTGTAGGGATGGACCTTGTCCTCGGTGAGCAGCCGCACCGGCGGGCTGCCGGCGGCCTTGCTCTGCGGGAACTGCAGCAGCTCGGCGTCGAGCACGCTGCGGCCGTCGAGCACCAGCTTCAGCACGTCGGTGGCGACGCTGACGCGCGGCGCGCCGGGGGCGGCTTCCATCGCCGGTGCCGGCGCGGCGGCCTCGGCCTGGCCCGGCACCGTGGCCTGCGGCACGTTGCCGGCCGATGGCGGCGCCAGGTCGGCATCATTAGCGGCCGGTACCGCCGGCTGGGCGGCGACGACGCTGGCCGGATCGGGCGCGTTCTTCTCGCGGCTCCACTCCATCCCCAGCAGCACGACCACCATCAGCCAGGCGAAAATCAGGAATACACGGGTCTGGTTCATCAGCAGGCAGGCTCGGCTGGACCGGGCGGGTTGCCCGACGCGTTCAGGGAAGAGGGTTCGGCGCGCTTGCGCGGCGGCATTGTGCCGTCCGCACCCGCCGCCGGCAATGCGCCGGCACGGCGCAGCAGGCGGATGAACGCCTCGCGGATCTGCGGATTGTCGGCGGTTCTGGCCGCCGCACGGGCGACCACGACGAAATCGCCAGTGGCCATCTCCGGACGAAGATGGCGCATGGCGTCACGCAGCACGCGCTTGATGCGGTTGCGCCCCACCGCGCGCGCATCGACCTTCCTGGACACGGCCAAGCCCAGCCGGGCGGGAGCATCCGCTTGCAGCCAGTGCAGGGTCATCAGGGGGTCGGAGACACGGCGGGCGCCGTTGAAGACCGAACTGTATTCGGCACGCGTACGAACCCGCGCAGAGCGAGGAAATCGCTTGCGCGGGTTGTCGGTGTTCACGATCACTATTGCGGCTGCCGCCTGGTGCGGCATCGCAATCAGGCGCTGAGGACTTTGCGGCCCTTGGCGCGGCGACGCGACAGGATCTTGCGGCCGTCGGCGGTCTTCATGCGCGCGCGGAAACCGTGGTCGCGCTTGCGCTTGAGGTTGCTGGGTTGGAACGTGCGCTTGGTGGCCATCGGGGCACCTGTATCTATGGGGCGGAAAGAACCGGCGATTCTATAGGGCCGGCGGAGGATGGGTCAAGCCCGCAACACTCCCATCCGGACGGCGCGCCCTGCGGCGTTGTGGATGGATCTGTGAACAAAGCCGGGACAAGCATTCCCGCCCCCGTCCGGCAATGGTAGTCTGCCGCATCCCGATTTCCCTTTCCCGGCTCGCGGCTGGGCAGCCTCGTGCGCCCTGCCGACAAGCCTTCGATGACTATTCTGATGGATGCCTGGCCCCGTTGCATCGAACGCCTCGAAGCGGAATTCCCGCCGGAAGACGTCCACACCTGGTTGAAGCCGCTGCAGGCCGACCACCGCGTCGACAGCATGGTGCTGTACGCGCCCAACGCCTTCATCGTCGAGCAGGTACGCGAGCGCTACCTGCCGCGCATCCGCGAACTGCTGAACCATTTCGCCGGCGTCGCCGAGGTGCAGCTGGAGATCGGTTCGCGCCCGCGCGTGGCCGAACCGGCGCCGGTGGCCAATGCCGGCCCGGCCACGACGGCGGCGGCACCGGTGGTGCCGTTCAACGGCAACCTGGATTCGCACTACACCTTCGCCAACTTCGTCGAGGGCCGCAGCAACCAGCTCGGCCTGGCCGCCGCGTTCCAGGCCGCGGCCAAGCCCGGCGACCGCGCCCACAACCCGCTGCTGCTGTACGGCGGCACCGGGCTGGGCAAGACCCACCTGATGCTGGCCGCCGGCAATGCGATGCGCCAGGCCAACCCGGCCGCGCGCGTGCTGTACCTGCGCTCGGAGCAGTTCTTCAGCGCGATGATCCGCGCCCTGCAGGAAAAGGCGATGGACCAGTTCAAGCGCCAGTTCCAGCAGGTGGACGCGCTGCTGATCGACGACATCCAGTTCTTCGCCGGCAAGGACCGCACCCAGGAGGAGTTCTTCCACACCTTCAACGCGCTGTTCGACGGCAAGCAGCAGATCATCCTGACCTGCGACCGCTACCCGCGCGAGGTCGAGGGGCTGGAAGCGCGGCTGAAGTCGCGGCTGGCCTGGGGCCTGTCGGTGGCGATCGAGCCGCCGGACTTCGAGACCCGCGCCGCCATCGTGCTGGCCAAGGCCCGCGAACGCGGCGCCGAGATTCCCGACGACGTCGCCTACCTGATCGCCAAGAAGATGCGCAGCAACGTGCGCGATCTGGAAGGCGCGCTCAACACGCTGGCCGCGCGCGCCAACTTCACCGGCCGCGCCATCACCACCGAATTCGCCCAGGAAACCCTGCGCGACCTGCTGCGCGCGCAGCAGCAGGCGATCAGCATCCCCAACATCCAGAAGACCGTGGCCGACTACTACGGCCTGCAGATCAAGGACCTGTTGTCCAAGCGCCGCACCCGCTCGCTGGCACGGCCGCGGCAGGTGGCGATGGCGCTGACCAAGGAGCTGACCGAGCACAGCCTGCCGGAGATCGGTGACGCCTTCGCCGGCCGTGACCACACCACGGTCCTGCACGCCTGCCGCCAGATCCGCACGCTGATGGAAACCGACGGCAAGCTCCGCGAGGACTGGGACAAGCTGATCCGCAAGTTGAGCGAGTGAGTCATCGGGAAAGCGGAAGGGACAGGCGGGAAGGCCGGGGAATGATGCATCGGCGCCACGCAGGCGTCATCGCACAAAACGGTGCATGATTCGGGGGCAGACGCTTGAGAATCTGTGGATAAAATTGCGCCTTGCAGCGGGGCTAAAACCATCCACAGCTTTTCCCACCGCTCCGGCACCAGTAATGCAGAGGGTTTCGAGGCAATGAAATCCTTTTAAAACAAATACTTGGGTGTGTTTTGAACCAAATCCGGCTCTACCAGCACCACCAGGCTTTTGATTTATCCCATATCTTCAAAGCATAGGGGCACGAAACCACATGCGTTTCACATTGCAGCGCGAAGCCTTCCTCAAGCCGTTGGCACAGGTCGTCAACGTGGTCGAACGCCGCCAGACCCTGCCGGTTCTGGCCAACTTCCTTGTCCAGGTCCAGGACGGCCAGCTGTCGCTGACCGGCACCGACCTGGAAGTGGAAATGGTCTCCCGCATCGCCGTGGAGGACGCACAGGACGGCGAAACCACGATCCCGGCACGCAAGCTGTTCGAGATCATCCGCGCCCTGCCTGACGGCAGCCGCATCACCGTGTCACAGACCGGCGAGAAAATCACCGTGCAGGCCGGGCGCAGCCGCTTCACCCTGGCGACGCTGCCGGCCAACGATTTCCCGTCGGTGGATGAAGTCGAGGCCACCGAACGCGTGGTGGTGCCGGAATCGGCGTTGAAGGAACTGATCGAGCGCACCGCCTTCGCGATGGCGCAGCAGGACGTGCGCTATTACCTCAACGGCCTGTTGTTCGACCTGCGCGACCAACTGCTGCGCTGCGTGGCCACCGACGGCCACCGGCTGGCGCTGTGCGAAACCGAGCTGGAGAACAGCACCGGTTCCAAGCGCCAGATCATCGTGCCGCGCAAGGGCGTGACCGAGCTGCAGCGCCTGCTGGAAGGCGGCGACCGCGCGGTGGAGCTGGAGGTGGGCCGCAGCCACGTGCGGGTGAAGCGCGACGATGTCACCTTCACCTCGAAGCTGATCGATGGCCGCTTCCCGGATTACGAAGCGGTGATCCCGATCGGCGCCGACCGCGAGGTGAAGGTGGACCGCGAGAGCCTGCGCGCCTCGCTGCAGCGTGCGGCGATCCTGTCCAACGAGAAGTACCGCGGCGTGCGCGTGGAAGTGAGCCCGGGCCAGCTGAAGATCAGCGCCCACAACCCCGAGCAGGAAGAAGCGCAGGAAGAGATCGAGGCGGAAACCGAGGTCAGCGACCTGGCCATTGGCTTCAACGTGAACTACCTGCTCGATGCCCTGTCGGCGCTACGCGACGAGCATGTGGTCATCCAGCTGCGCGATTCCAACTCGTCGGCGCTGGTGCGTGAAGCCAGCAGCGAGAAGTCGCGCCATGTGGTGATGCCGCTGCGGCTCTGATTTAGGTTCCACGTGGAACATGGAGAAGCCCGGCATTGCCGGGCTTTTTCATGGGCAGAGCATGGGCCATGCGAAATGGTGATTGGATTGCCGGATCGACTTTTCAGGAAGCCCTGCAATGCTTCAAATCTGGGAATAAATCAAAAGCCTGATGATGCTGGTAGGCACAGATTTCAGGGAAAACAGGGTCATGTTGCTGTTTTCATTGAATTTTGTTGTCTTGAAACCCCGTTGAAAAACCGGGTATATGCATGTGGATAAGCGTGGACAAGTTCTCGTTGCCTGAAAATGCCGACCTTTATCCACAATTCGTCCAGAACGTCGCCACCGCTTGTTCCCTCCCTGCCCTGCGTCCTGCAAGGGAGCATCGGCATACTCCGGCAAGACTGTCGCCGGCCACGTCAGGGAATGCTTTAAGCTGCCCGCCTGCCCGCCACGGCGGCGCGTCCTGCTTCGAGCGTCAATGCATATCGTCCGTATCGCCCTGAATCGAGTCCGCCGTTTCGATGCGGTGGAACTGGCGCCACGCCCGGGGATCAACCTGATTACAGGCGCCAACGGTGCGGGCAAGACCAGCCTGCTCGAAGCTCTGCACCTGATGGCCTATGGCCGCAGCTTCCGTGGCCGGGTCCGCGATGGACTGGTGCAGAAGGGGGCCGAAGCGCTGGATGTTTTCGTCGAATGGCAGGAGCTGGGTGCCCCCGGTTCGCCGGAGCGGGTCCGCCGTGCCGGCCTGCGCCATGCTGGCCAAGCGTGGAAAGGACGGCTGGATGGCGAGGACGTCGGCCAGCTTGGCAGCTTGTGCGCGGCCTTGGCGGTGGTGACGTTCGAGCCGGGCAGCCATGCGCTGGTCAGTGGCGGCAGCGAACCCCGCCGTCGCTTCGTCGATTGGGGCTTGTTCCACGTGGAACCTGATTTCCTTCCCCTGTGGCGTCGCTATACGCGTGCCCTTAAGCAGCGCAATGCCCTGCTCAAGGCCGGTGCCGCGCCGCGGCAGCTCGATGCGTGGGATCACGAACTGGCCGAAGCCGGTGTGCCGCTGACTTCGCGCCGCCAGCATTACCTGGAGCGTCTGCAGGAGCGTGCGGTCGCCATCGCCGCGGATCTGGCGCCGGGCCTGCAACTGCGGGGGCTGGAACTGCAACCGGGCTGGCGCCGGCATGAGATGTCGCTGGCCGATGCGCTGCTGCTGTCCCGCGACCGCGACCGCGCCATCGGCCATACCTCGGTGGGCCCGCACCGGGCCGACTGGAACGTCGATTACGCCGAAATCCCCGGCCGCGAAGCCCTGTCGCGTGGCCAGGCCAAGTTGACCGCGCTGGCCTGCCTGCTGGCGCAGGCGGACGACTATGCCAACCAGCGCGGCGAATGGCCGGTGATCGCGCTGGATGACCTTGGCGCGGAACTGGATCGCCAGCACCAGCAGCGGGTGATCCGGCGCCTGGCCGCCACGCCGGCGCAGGTCTTCATCACCGCCACCGAACTGCCCACCGCGCTGGAAGAAGAACTGCGAACGGCAAGCGTGTTCCACGTGGAACATGGTGCCATCCAGCCCGTCGAATAAGCCCGAACGGCGGCAAACGGCCCGGCTGGTATAATTTTGGCGCAATCCCCTCTTTCCCACGCCCCGGCCTGAAAACCGGGACGTGACCCGTGGAGCAACGGCAAGCGCGATGAGCGAAGAACAGAACACCCCGGCCAGCAACGGCAATTACGACGCCAACAGCATCACCGCACTGGAAGGTCTGGAGGCTGTCCGCAAGCGTCCCGGCATGTACATCGGCGATGTCCACGATGGCACCGGTCTGCACCACATGGTGTTCGAGGTGGTCGACAACTCCATCGACGAAGCCCTGGCCGGCCATGCCGACAACGTGGAAGTTCGCATCCATGCCGATGGCTCGGTTTCGGTGTCCGACAATGGCCGCGGCATCCCGGTGGGCAAGCACGCGCAGATGAGCGCCAAGCTCGGCCGCGAGGTGTCCGCCGCCGAGGTGGTGATGACCGTGCTGCATGCCGGCGGCAAGTTCGACGACAACAGCTACAAGGTTTCTGGCGGCCTCCACGGCGTCGGCGTCAGCGTGGTCAACGCCCTGTCGCAGAAGCTGCTGCTGGACATCTACCAGGGCGGGTTCCACTACCAGCAGGAATTCAGCAACGGCGCCGCGCTCGGCCCGCTGCAGCAGCTGGAAACCACCACCAAGCGTGGTACCACCGTGCGCTTCTGGCCGTCGGTGAAGGCGTTCAACGACAACGTCGAATTCCACTACGAGATCCTGGCGCGGCGCCTGCGCGAGCTTTCGTTCCTGAACTCGGGCGTCAAGATCATCCTCGCCGACGAGCGCGGCGAGGGCCGCCGCGACGATTTCCATTACGAAGGCGGCATCAAGAGCTTCGTCGAGCACCTGGCCCAGGTGAAGACGCCGCTGCACCCGAACGTGATCTCGGTGACCGGCGAGTCCAACGGCATCACCGTGGAAGTGGCGCTGCAGTGGACCGACTCCTACCAGGAGACGATGTACTGCTTCACCAACAACATCCCGCAGAAGGACGGCGGTACCCACCTGGCCGGTTTCCGCGGCGCGCTGACCCGCG
>Ga0222427_100796_pt1 | contig 27963 bp, 18 predicted proteins | sample 2B20Ametagenome_FD_182890 | JGI IMG/M metagenome (GOLD analysis project Ga0222427, IMG submission 182890) | Enriched microbial communities from leaf-cutter ant dump, University of Wisconsin, Madison, United States - 2B20A (version 2) | ecosystem: Environmental > Terrestrial > Nest > Insects nest...
CAATACCGAGACCCAGACCCTCTCGGTGCTGAACAAGCTGCAAGCGATCCTCAAGGCCCAGGGCCTGGGGCTGGGCGATATCGTCCAGCTGCGGGTGTTCCTGGTCGGTGATCCGGACAAGGGCGGCAACCTCGACTTCGCCGGCCTGCAGGCGGCCTATACCAAGTTCTTCGCCACCGCCGAGCAACCCAACAAGCCGACCCGCACCGCCTTGCAGGTGGTGGCCCTGCCGCTGCCCGGCGCCCTGGTGGAAATCGAAGCCATCGCCGCCAAGGCCAACTGAGTCCGCCTTCCGGTCTAAAAAACACAACAGGAAACACGCCTTGAATACTGCCCGCTCCTCTTACTGGCCGGCGGCGACCGCGCGCACCCCGCTGTTGGGTGCCGCCCTGCTCGCCAGCCTTGCCACCCCGCTGCTCCAGGCCGAAGAAAAGGCCGAAGGTGCCACTGGCTCACGCCTGGAAACCGTGATCGTCACCGGTAGCCGCGGCAGCGAAAAACGCACCGTGACCACCAGCCCGGCGCCCATCGACGTGATCAGCGCCCAGCAACTGCAAGACACCGGCAAGCCCGGCCTGATGGAGGCGCTCAGCGCCACCGTGGCCTCCTTCACCCTGCCGGAAAAAACCGGCTGGGACGCCAGCGGCATGGCCCGTGCGCCGAACCTGCGCGGGCTCAACGCGGCCCAGGTGCTGGTGCTGGTCAACGGCAAGCGCCGTCACACCAGTGCCACCCTGAACATCAGCGGGATCAACGCCGGCGCCGCCCCGGCCGACCTCGACCTGATCCCCATCAGCGCCATCGACCATGTCGAGGTGCTGCGCGACGGCGCCGCCGCACAATACGGCTCCGATGCCATCGCCGGGGTGATCAACGTGATCCTCAAGGCCGATACCAGCGGCACCGCGGTGACCAACGCCGGCCAGGGCTACGACGGCAAGAAACAGACGGTGCAGCAAAGCCTGAACAAGGGCTTCGAGATCGGCCAGGACGGCGTGCTGCAACTGGCGCTGGACGTGCGCAGCCAGAACGACGACAACAAGGCCAGCGCCAACGGCTACAGCGAGGCCGAAGCCCACGAGAAAGCCGGCAAGGTCACCTATGGCGGCTACGGCACGCCGAAGATCAACCTGCTGACCCTGGGCTACAACGCCGAGCTGCCGGTCAACGATGATCTCAGCCTGTACTCCTTCAGCACCTGGTCGTACCGCAAGGCCGAGCAAGGGCAGAACTTCCGCCTGCCGACCATCGTCAACACCATCACCACCGGGCCTAACGGACGGCCGTCCGGCTATACACCGACCTGGTACATCGAGGAGCAGGACTTCCAGGCCGCGTTCGGCGCCAAGGGCCTGGTTGGCGAATGGGATTGGGACCTGTCCAGCACCTACGGGCGCAACGACGCCGAGCAGGGCACCTGGAACAACCAGAACCCGTCCCTCGGCGAGGCCACGCCGAACCACTTCAAGTCCGGCACCTGGATCTCCACGCAACTGACCAGCAACCTCGATCTGCACCGCGGTTTCGACGTCGGCTTGAGCAAGCCGCTGGACCTGTCATGGGGCCTGGAACAGCGTCGCGACGGCTATGAAGTGGAGGAAGGCGACTGGGCCAGCTGGGCCGATGGTGGCTACTGCCGGGCGCCTGGGCAATGTGCGTCCTCGGGGGCCCAGGTCACCAACGGCATCTCGCCGGACCAGACCGACAAGACCCACCGCAACAGCGTCGCCAGCTATGTGGACGTGGGCTTCAACCCGCTGCCGCAGTGGTACGTCGGCACCGCCCTGCGCTACGAGCACTACGACCAGGGCATCGGCGCGACCCGCAGCGGCAAGCTCAGCACCCGCTACGAGTTCACCCCGCAACTGGCGGTGCGGGCCACGGTGAGCAACGGTTTCCGCGCACCGTCCCTGGCCAACAGCCTGTTCAGCGCCCGCTCCACCACCTTCGGCGTGGTCGACGGGGTCTACCAGTCGATCAACTACGGCGTGCTGCCGGTGGACTCGGCGGCGGCCAAGGCCCTCGGCGCCGAAGCGCTGAAGCCGGAGAAATCCAGCAACTACAGCCTCGGCCTGACCTTCCAGCCCAGCGACCGGCTGTCGTTCACCGCCGATGCCTACGTGATCAACGTGCGCGACCGCATCACCCTGACCGGCACCCTGCTCGGCCCGGAAGTGACCCAGACCCTGATCGCCAACGGCATCGATTCGACCTCCGGCGGCCAGTACTTCACCAACGGCGCCGACACCCGGACCAAGGGCGTCGACCTGGTGGGCAACTACGACCAGGACCTGGGCGGCCTCGGCAGCGTGAAATGGACTGCGGCGTGGAACTGGAACGAGACCGAGATCCTTTCCTATAAGGAAAGCACCAGCATCCTCGGCAAACAGTACGAACTGATGGACCGCGAGGCGCGCAACCTGATCACCGGCGTGCAGCCCAAGACCAAGCTGCTGCTCGGCGGTAGCTGGAAGTTCGACGACTACAGCGTCACCCTCGGCCTGACCCGCTATGGCGCCTACCGCGAGGTCAACGACGCCAACGACCGCTCGCTGGACCGGGTATACAAGGCGCGCTGGATCACCGACCTGGACCTGGGCTACCAGCTGACCAAGGACCTCAACCTGGCGATCGGCGCGAAGAACCTGTTCGACATCTACCCGCAGCGGCAGAACCCGAGCACCAAGACCATGACCAAGAGCTATGGGGTGTATTCGCCGTATGGCTTTACCGGGGGGTATTACTACACGCGGTTAACCTATGCGTTCTGATTGATTGCTTAGCCCTTTGTGGGAGCGGGTTCACCGGGACGCCGGACCGCCGCGATTGCGTCGGTGCAGCCACCATTGCAATCGCGGCGGTCCGGCGTCCCGGTGAACCTGCTCCCACAGGGTCCGGCGAACCACAGAGATCATGACAAAGCCTTAAATTCAATTTATTGATATCAATCAATTTTAAAATGCATAAATTACATAATTAGCATAGAAGAAAATGTGCTTTCACAGCACCCGCTTCTACAGCTTAAGGTCTAACCCACAGACCGACCCCTTTCCTGGCGGAGGCCGTTATCGACGACTGAAGCCGGGACTCCTTCCCGCGCTTCGTCCCACTTCTCCTCGGGAGCGAAGCATGAGCAAACGACAGATCAAACTCGGCGCAATGATCCACGGTGTCGGCCACGGCTGGGGCGAGTGGCGCCATCCCGATGCGCTGGCCGATGCCAGCGTCAACTTCGGTTTCTACAAGCAGCAGGCGCAACTGGCCGAGGGGGCGAAATTCGACTTCGCTTTTATCGCCGACAGCCTGCATATCCACGCCAAGTCCAGCCCGCACTACCTCAATCGCTTCGAGCCGCTGACCATCCTCTCGGCGCTGGCCGCGGTGACCGAGCATATCGGCCTGGTGGCGACCATCACCGTCAGCTACACCGAACCGTTCCAGGTCGCCCGCCAACTGGCCTCGCTGGACCATATCAGCGGCGGTCGCGCCGGCTGGAACGTGGTCACCTCGTGGCTGTCCGGCACCGCCGACAACTTCGGCAAGGCCGAGCATCCGCCCCATGCCGAGCGCTATCGGATTGCCAAGGAACACGTGCAGGTGGTCCAGGGCCTGTGGGACTCCTGGGAGGACGACGCCTTCACCCGCGACAAACAGAGCGGCGAGTTCTTCGATCCGGACAAGCTCCACGCCCTCAACCACCAGGGCGAGTTCTTCAAGGTCAAGGGCCCGCTGAACATCGCCCGCTCGCGCCAGGGCCAGCCGCTGATCTTCCAGGCCGGCACCTCCGAGGACGGGCGCAACTTCGCCGCACGCCAGGCCGATGCGATCTTCGTCAGTCCCGAGGGCTTCAGCGACGCCCGGGCTTACTACCAGGACCTCAAGCAACGCGCGCGCAATTTCGGCCGCAACCCGGACCAGTTGTTCATCCTGCCGGGCATCCGCCCCATCGTCGGCGTCGATGCCGAGGACGCCGAGCGCCGCTACCAGCAGGCGGCCGAACTGGTCAGCATCGACGACGCGCTGGTGGCCCTCGGCCGGCCGTTCAACGACTACGACTTCAGCGGCCATGACCTCGACGCGCCCTTCCCCGACCTCGGCGATCTCGGCAGCCAGAGCCACAAGGGCTCGTCCGACCAGCTCAAGCGCATCGCCCGCGAGGAAGGCCTGACCCTGCGCCAGGTGGCCCTGCGCTTCTCCGCGCCGAAGCGCGATTTCGTCGGCACCGCCGAAGAAGTGGCCAACGCCGTGCAGGACTGGTTCGAACACGAGGCGGCGGACGGTTTCATCATCAATTCGCTGCTGCCGGATGGCCTGCAACGCTTTACCGAGCTGGTGGTGCCGGTCCTTCAGGAGCGTGGCCTGCTGCGCCGCGAATATGAAGGCCAGACCCTGCGCGACAACTTCGGCCTCGCCGTGCCAGACAACCGCCATACCTTGCGTCGCACCCAGGAAGCGGTCGCCTGAACCGCCCCACTCACCCAAGGAACCTGTTTCATGACCCTAGAATTCATCGGCCTGATCGGCCCCCAGGAAGCCAGCGAATCCCAGGCCCCACGTGGTCCGGGTGTTGACCTCGAGTTCATCAAGGCCTTCGCCCAGGCCCAGGAATACGGCGGCTTCGACAAGGCGCTGCTGGCGGTTGCCACCAGCGCCGCGGACTCGCTGATCATCGCCAGCCATGTCGCCGCCTACACAGAGAAGCTCGGCCTGCTGGTCGCCCACCGTCCGGGCTTCCAGGCACCGACCTTCGCCGCCCGCCAGTTCGCCACCCTCGACCAGCTCAGCCGCGGGCGCGCCTCGATCAACGTGATCACCGGCAGCGACAGCGGCGACCTGCAGCGCGACGGCGACTTCATCGACAAGGATGCGCGCTATGCCCGTACCGAGGAGTACCTGGACGTGGCCAAGCAGGTCTGGAGCTCGACCCAGCCGTTCAGCCACGAAGGGACGCACTACCGCGTGCAGGACAACCTGACCCTGGTCAAGCCGCTGCAGAAGCCGCATATCCCGATCTACTTCTCCGGCGCCTCGGATGCCGCCGTGGAAGTGGCGGCCAAGCATGCCGACGTCTACATGATGTGGGGCGAGCCGCTGGAGCAGGTACGCGAACGCATCGCCAAGGTCCGCCGGGCAGCGGCCAAGTATGGGCGGGAGAAGCACATTCGCTTCAGTCTGTCGCTGCGGCCGATCCTGGGTGCTACCGAAGACGAAGCCTGGGCCCGGGCCGAGCGGATCCTGGCGGACGCCAAGGTGCTGCACGAGCAGCGTGCCGGCAAGCGCCGCGAGCTGAACGTGGGCAAGAACAACGTCGGCTCCTCGCGTTTGGTGGAGCTGGCCAGCCAGAAGGTGGTGCACGACAAGCGCCTGTGGACCGCCATCGCCGCACTGACCGGCGCCGCAGGCAACTCCACTTCGCTGGTGGGCACGCCGGATCAGGTCGCGGAGGCGGCGCTGGAGTATTACAACCTTGGCGTGACTACCTTCCTGTTCCGTGGCTTCGATCAGCTGCGCGATGCGGTGGAATACGGGCAGGAACTGTTGCCGCGCATCCGCAACCTGGTGGCGCAGCAGGCGCAGGGGAAGCGGGCGAACGGTTAGCAAGGAACCGCTCTTTGGGTTGCTGCCAATGGCCTCATCGCCGGCAAGCCGGCTCCCACAGGGTGCAGGTCCGACCATGGGATCTGTGCCCGGCGCAGTCCTTGTGGGAGCTGGCTTGCCAGCGATGAGGCCCTGGTGAACGACATAAAGACCAGGCGAAAAAAAACCGCCAGTAACCCTACTGGCGGTTCAAACGTAGCGCAGATATGAAGATATTGCCGTCGCACCCAAAGGGACCTACCAGAGGGGGCAGGCTCAGTATCCACGTCCAGTCCCCATGCCGCTTGCTTGTCCCTGCCAGACGCTTGCACCTCGTTGCCACCGCGCCGATTGTGCGGCACGGTGCTATCAACGTATTATCGAGAACAATTCACATTTGATATCACAGTGCATTGTCCTCCATGCCTCGATCCCCCTCGCCTTCCGATGTCGGCTGGCTCTACCAGGAGCACCACGGCTGGGTCCGTTCCCTGCTCAGGCGCAAGCTGGGCAACGCCAGCGATGCCGCCGAGCTGGCCCATGACGTGTTTGTCCGCCTGCTCGCCCAGCCTCGGGAATTTCCCAGCGATGCCCATGCCCGCGCCTGGCTGGGCTCGGTGTCGCGCAATGTGTGCGTGGATTTCTGGCGGCGTCGACGGGTCGAACAGGCCTGGCTGGAGACCCTGGCCAACCGCCCCGAGGCCTGCATGCCCAGCGAAGAACACCAGGCCATGGTCCTCGAAGCCCTGGGCCAGGTGCAGGCCATGCTGGAGAAACTGCCGGCGCCGGTGGCCGAAGCCTTCCTCCTCGCCCAACTGCACGGCCTGGGCTATCGCGCCATCGCCGAGCGCATGGGCATCAGCGAGCGCACGGTGACCAGCTACATGGCCAAGGCGATGTTCCAGTGCATGCTGCTGGAAGCCGAACTGGACGCGGCGCTGACGTGAACAACAGCCCACCCGACCACGCCATCCTGCAACAGGCCGCCGACTGGTACGCGCAACTGGCCGGCCAGCCCGATGACCGTGACCTGCGCCAGGCCTGGCAGCAATGGCATGGACAGCACGAGCAGCACCGCCAGGCCTGGCAGTTCGTCGAACGGGTCAGCCAGCGCTTCGCACCGTTGCACGACGATGCCGAGAATGCCGGCCAGACCCTCGACCAACTGCGCCGCCAGGGCATCGAGCGGCGCCGCCTGATGCGCGGCCTGGCGGCAATCGGCAGCGTCGGTTTCCTCGGTGCCCTGGCCTGGCGTCCGTTGCTGCGCGAGCCGCTGCTGGCCTGGCAGGCCGACCTGCGCAGCACGGTCGGCCAGATCGTCGAGCAGCGCCTGGCCGACGGCACGCGCCTGTGGCTGGCCAGCGACAGTGCCGTGGACGTGCGCTTCGATGATCGGCAGCGAATCCTGCACCTGTATCGCGGCGAGGTACTGGTCAGTACCGCCGGCGATCCGCGTCCGCTGCTGCTGCACACCGCCCAGGGCAACCTGCAACCGCTGGGCACGCGTTTCAGCGTGGCCCTGGAAGATCGCATCACCCATCTGGAAGTGTTCGAAGGACGGGTGCTCGCCCGCTGTGCCGAGTCGTCGGCGCAGCAGGAAGTGGCGGCCGGCTCGGCGATCAGCTTCGACGCCCGGGCCTTCACTGCGCCACTGCCCGCCTCCCCCGCCCGCGAGGCCTGGAGCCGCGGCGTGCTGCTGGCCGAGGACATCGAGCTGAGCCGCTTCGTTGCCGAACTGGGCCGCTACCGGCGCGGTTACCTGGGGCTCGATCCGGCGCTGCGCCACCTGAAGATCATGGGCACCTTCCCCCTGCACGATACCGACCAGGCCCTGGCCATGCTTGAACGCACCTTGCCGGTCAAAGTCCATCGCCGCCTGCCCTGGTGGGTCAGCATCGAACCGCTGGAAGCCGCCGCCGGATGAGCTCCTGAAAAAAATTCGCATTTGCCTTTCCGGTTTTTTCGACTCGCTCGATTCAAGCCAGTAGCAACTGCATCACGACTTTTTTCAAGGAACCCAGCATGTCGTCATCGTCCCGCCTTCGTCTCGATCCGCTCGCCCTGGCCATGGCCCTGGCGCTGCCGGCCCTGGTCATGCCCGGCCTGGCCGCCCACGCCGCCGAACAGCACCGCGTGCAAAGCTTCGATATCCCTGCCGGCCCGCTCAGTGCCCGCCTCAACCAGTTCGCCGAGCAGGCGGGCATCTACCTCAGCGGTGATACCCGCCTGACCGAGGGCAAGCGCGCCAACGCCCTGCGCGGCAGCTACCCGGTGCCCCAGGCGCTGGCGATCCTGCTCGGCGGCAGCGGCCTCGATGCCCAGGCCATCGGCGACAATCGCTACCTGCTGCAACCCGCACCTCAGGGCGGCTCGACCCTGGAACTGGGGGCGACCACCATCGATGCCCGCCGCGACTCGGCGACGACCGAAGGCAGCGGCTCCTTCACCTCGCCGGTGACCTCCATCGGCAAGGGCGACAAGCGGGTCAAGGACATTCCCCAGGCGGTCAGCGTGGTAACCCGCGAGCGCATGGATGAACAGAACCTGCGCTCGGTCACCGAGGCCCTCGGGCAAACGCCGGGGATCACCGTGGTGCCGTCCTTCACCGGCAGCCAGTTCTACTCCCGCGGTTTCTTCCTCAACAGCTTCCAGTACGACGGCGTACCGCTGGAGCGCCAGCTCTATGCCCGTGGCTCCAGCTTCAGCGGGCAGACCGCGATCTACGACCGGGTCGAAGTGCTGCGCGGCCCGCAAGGCCTGCTGGAAGGCGGCGGCGATCCGTCCGGCGCGGTGAACCTGGTGCGCAAGCGCCCGACCGCCACGGCGCAAACCCATCTCTCGGCCAAGGCCGGCTCCTGGGATCACTACGGCGCGCAACTGGATACCGCCGGCCCACTGGACAGCGAAGGCCGCCTGCGCGGGCGACTGGTGGCGGACTACGACACCACCGGCTCGTTCGTCGACGAAGTGGGTGCCGACAACCAGACCTGGTATGCCGCGCTGGACTTCGACCTGAGCGACAGCACCACCCTGGGCCTGGGCTACAGCCACGAACGCACCGACGCCACGCCCTACACCATGGGCCTGCCCAACTACAGCGACGGCAGCATGCCGCACTTCGGCCGCTCGACCTACCTGGGGACCCAATGGGACAGCTGGGACAAGCGCCAGGACAGCTACTACCTGGACCTGACCCAGCAACTGGACGACAACTGGAAGCTCAAGGGCAGCCTGGTCAATGTCCGCGAGTTCAACGACTTCAAGTACCTGCAACGACGGGGTCGCATCGACTCGGCCAGTGGTTTTTCCGGCGATGCCTATGCCTTCGACTACTTCTCCGAGCACTGGGGCGGCGACCTGAACGTCACCGGCGACCTGCAACTGTTCGACCGGCGCCTGGGGGTGACCGTCGGCGGCAACTACTCGCGCCTGAAAAGCCATGATGTCTGGGGCGCGCGCTACAACGTGGTGCGGCCGCTCAACGTGTTCAGCTACGTGCCCAGCGCCGACGAGCCCAGCGATGCCTCGATCTATGCCGCCAACAAATGGGACGACGGCTATACCTCGACCCAGAAAGGCCTTTACGCGGTGGGTGACTACCAGTTGAGCGAGCGCCTGTCGCTGATCCTCGGCAGCCGCCTGTCCAGCTTCCGCACCGTGTTCGACTCCGACGGGCCGTGGGGCGTCAGCCGCGCCGAAGCACGCAAGAGCGACAAACTGACGCCCTACGCCGGCCTGGTCTATGCCCTGAACGACGAGTGGAACGCCTACGCCAGCTACACCGAGATCTTCAAGCCGCAGACCCAGCGCACCGCCGCCGGCGCCATCCTCGAAGCGCGCACCGGCAGCAGCTATGAAATCGGCCTCAAGGGCGAGCACGCCGGCGGGCGCCTGAACACCAGCCTGGCCCTGTACCAGATGGAACAGGACAACATCGGCCTGGTGGATTCGGCAGTGGACTCGGCGACGGCCACGGCCATGTGCGGCGGCACCTGCTATGTACCGTCGGGGACCATCCGCAGCCGTGGCTTCGAGGCGGAGATTGCCGGCGAGGCGGCCGAGGGGCTGGAGCTGTATGCGGCCTACACCCTGAACCTGATCAAGTATCTGGACGAAGAGCCAGCGACCACCGCGGCAAACATCACCGGTACCACCGATACGCCGAAGCATATCCTGCGCACCTGGGCCAACTATCGCTTGCCGGGCGAGCTCAAGCAGCTTTCGGTCGGCGGCGGGGTCAATGCCCAGAGCCGGGCGGCAGGCTATGGCTACTACGGCCGCGAACAAGGCGGCTATGCGGTGTGGAACGCGCGGCTGGCCTATGACTTCGACGAGCACCTGACGGCGGCGCTGAACCTCAACAATGTGTTCGACCGGCGTTACTACAAGGCCATCGACTATGACCACAACTTCTATGGCGATCCGCGCAATGTGCTGATGAGCCTGGATTATCGGTTCTGAATGATGGGTTGACTGCCCTGACCTCATCGCCGGCAACGCCGGCTCCCACAAGGTTCAGCGGTGTACGCGATACCTGTGGGAGCCGGCGTTGCCGGCGATGAGGCCCGCATGAACAACACAACACCCAACTATCAACGCCAGACGATAAAACCCGACTTCTATCATTGCCCGTGATAGTCACCTTCGCTTCGTTCGATTCGTCGCCACCCGCGCCTGAACGCAGAATCCGCCCACTATCAATACATTGGCGGAGTTCTCCATGGAGCAGTCACTCAAACCCTTGCGTTACCCCCTTGCCGCGTTGGCCCTTCTGGTAATGAGTGCCTGCGGCCGTACCCCGGAAGCCGTGCAGGCCCCTCAGGCGCCGAAGGTCAGCGTGGCCAAGGTGATCGAGCAGCCGATCAATGAATGGGACGAGTTCACCGGTCGCCTCGAAGCGCCGGAAACCGTCGAGGTCCGTCCCCGGGTCTCCGGCCAGATCGACCAGGTGGCCTTCACCGAAGGCGCCCAGGTGCAGAAAGGCGACCTGCTGTTCCAGATCGACCCGCGTCCGTTCCAGGCCGAGGTCCGCCGCCTCGAAGCCCAGTTGCAACAAGCCCGCGCCACCGCCATCCGCTCGGAAAACGAAGCCCAGCGCGGCGAACGCCTGCGCAACAGCAACGCGATTTCCGCCGAGCTGGCCGAGTCACGCACCAGCGCCGCCGCCGAAGCCCGTGCCGGCGTCGCAGCGATCCAGGCACAACTGGACCTGGCCAAGCTGAACCTGAGCTTCACCCGCGTCACGGCACCGATCAGTGGCCGGGTCAGCCGCGCCCAGTTCACCGCCGGCAATATCGTCACCGCCGATGTCACCGCGCTGACCAGCGTGGTCTCCACCGATCGCGTCTACGCCTACTTCGATGCCGACGAGCGCGTCTACCTCAAGTACACCCAACTGGCCCGCGACGGCCAGCGCGGCCAGAGCACCCCGGTTTACCTGGGCCTGTCCAACGAAACCGGCAACCCGCACCTGGGCCAGATGAACTTCGTCGACAACCAGGTCAACCCGAAGACCGGCACCATCCGCGGCCGCGCCGTGTTCGACAACCGCGACGGCCAGTTCACCCCCGGCCTGTACGCGCGTCTGAAGCTGGTCGGCAGCGCCACCTACGACGCCATGCTGATCAACGACGAAGCGGTCGGTACCGACCTGGGCAAGAAGTTCGTGCTGGTCATGGACAAGGACAACAACGCGGCCTACCGCCCGGTGGAGCTGGGTCCGAAACTGGAAGGCCTGCGCATCGTCCGCTCCGGTCTGAGCAAGGACGACCGCATCGTGGTCAAGGGCCTGCAACGGGTTCGCCCCGGTTCGCCGGTCACTCCTGAAGAAACGCCGATGGCCAGCGAAGCCACCCTCGCTGCCCTCGCCCAACAGCGCCAGGCCCTGGAAGCCGCCAACCGTCAGCCTGCCGATAACGGCAAGGCCGCGGTCAAGCTCGCCAGCGCCGCGACCCCACGCGGTTAAGGGACGACGACAATGAATTTTTCCAAGTTCTTCATCACCCGGCCGATCTTCGCCGCCGTGCTGTCGCTGCTGATCCTGATCGCCGGCGCCATCTCGCTGTTCCAGTTGCCGATCAGCGAATACCCGGAAGTGGTGCCACCCACCGTGGTGGTGCGCGCCAACTTCCCCGGCGCCAACCCCAAGGTGATCGGCGAGACCGTCGCCGCGCCGCTGGAACAGGCCATCACCGGTGTCGAGAACATGCTGTACATGTCCTCGCAGTCCACTGCCGACGGCAAGCTGACCCTGACCATCACCTTCGCCCTCGGTACCGACCTGGACAACGCCCAGGTCCAGGTGCAGAACCGCGTGACCCGGACCCAGCCCAAGCTGCCGGAGGAAGTGACGCGCATCGGTATCACCGTCGACAAGGCCTCGCCCGACCTGACCATGGTCGTGCACCTGACCTCGCCGGATAACCGCTACGACATGCTCTACCTGTCCAACTACGCCATCCTCAACATCAAGGACGAGCTGGCGCGCCTCGGTGGCGTCGGCGATGTGCAGCTGTTCGGCATGGGCGACTACTCGCTGCGGGTCTGGCTCGATCCGAACAAGACCGCCTCGCGCAACCTGACCGCCAGCGACGTGGTCACCGCCATTCGCGAACAGAACCGCCAGGTCGCCGCCGGCCAGCTCGGTGCGCCACCCGCGCCGAATGCCACCAGCTTCCAGCTGTCGGTCAACACCCAGGGCCGTCTGGTCAGCGAGGAAGAGTTCGAGAACATCATCATTCGCGCAGGCAGTGACGGCGAGATCACTCGCCTGAAGGACATCGCTCGCGTCGAGTTGGGCTCCAGCCAGTACGCCCTGCGTTCGCTGCTGAACAACCAGCCGGCGGTGGCCATCCCGATCTTCCAGCGTCCCGGCTCCAACGCCATCGAGATCTCCGACGAAGTGCGGGCGAAGATGGCCGAGCTGAAGCAGAGCTTCCCCGAAGGCATGGACTACAGCATCGTCTACGACCCGACCGTGTTCGTTCGCGGCTCGATCGAGGCGGTGGTGCATACCCTGTTCGAAGCGCTGATTCTCGTGGTGCTGGTGGTGATCCTGTTCCTGCAGACCTGGCGCGCCTCGATCATCCCGCTGGTGGCCGTACCGGTGTCGCTGATCGGTACCTTCGCGGTCATGCACCTGTTCGGCTTCTCGCTCAACGCCCTGTCGCTGTTCGGCCTGGTGTTGGCCATCGGTATCGTGGTGGACGACGCCATCGTCGTGGTAGAGAACGTCGAGCGTAATATCGAGCTCGGCCTCAAGCCGCTGGAAGCCACGCAAAAGGCCATGGGCGAAGTGACCGGGCCGATCATCGCCACCGCCCTGGTGCTGTGCGCGGTGTTCGTGCCGGCCGCGTTCATCTCCGGTCTTACCGGGCAGTTCTACAAGCAGTTCGCCCTGACCATCGCGATTTCCACGGTGATCTCGGCCTTCAACTCGCTGACCCTGTCGCCGGCCCTGGCTGCCGTATTGCTCAAGGGCCATCACGAGCCGAAGGACCGTTTCTCCCTGCTGCTGGAGCGCCTTCTGGGTGGCTGGCTGTTCCGTCCATTCAACCGCTTCTTCGAGCGTGCCAGCCATAGCTATGTCGGCACCGTCGGCCGGGTCATCCGCCGCAGCGGCGTGGCGCTGTTCGTCTACGCCGGCTTGATGGGCCTGACCTACCTCGGCTTCTCGTCCACCCCGACCGGCTTCGTTCCGGCCCAGGACAAGCAGTACCTGGTGGCCTTCGCCCAGTTGCCGGACGCGGCCAGCCTCGACCGCACCGAGGCGGTGATCAAGAAGATGAGCGAGATCGCCCTGAAGCAACCTGGCGTGGCCGACTCGGTAGCCTTCCCCGGCCTGTCGATCAACGGTTTCACCAACAGCCCGAACAGCGGCATCGTGTTCACCCCGCTCAAGCCGTTCGACGAGCGCAAGGACCCGAGCCAGTCGGCCGGCGCCATCGCCGCCGCGCTGAACGCGCAGTTCGCCGATATCCAGGACGCCTACATCGCCATCTTCCCGCCGCCGCCGGTACAGGGGCTGGGCACCATCGGCGGTTTCCGCCTGCAGATCGAGGACCGCGGCAACCTGGGTTACGAAGCGCTGTACAAGGAAGTGCAGAACGTCATCGCCAAGAGCCACAACGTGCCGGAGCTGGCCGGGCTGTTCACCAGCTACCAGGTCAACGTGCCGCAGGTGGATGCCGCCATCGACCGCGAGAAGGCCAAGACCCACGGCGTGGCGATCAACGATATCTTCGACACCCTGCAGATCTACCTGGGTTCGCTGTACGCCAACGACTTCAACCGCTTTGGCCGCACCTACCAGGTCAACGTCCAGGCCGAGCAGCAGTTCCGCCTCGACGCCGAGCAGATCGGCCAGTTGAAGGTACGCAACAACCAGGGCGAGATGATCCCGCTGGCGACCTTCATCAAGGTCAGCGACACCTCCGGGCCTGACCGCGTGATGCACTACAACGGCTTCATCACCGCCGAGATCAACGGTGCCGCAGCCCCGGGCTACAGCTCCGGCCAGGCGGAAAAAGCCATGGAGAAACTGTTGAAGGAAGAACTGCCCAACGGCATGACCTTCGAATGGACCGAGCTGACCTACCAGCAGATCCTTGCCGGTAACACCGCGCTGTTCGTCTTCCCGCTCTGCGTGCTGCTGGCCTTCCTGGTGCTGGCCGCCCAGTACGAAAGCTGGAGCCTGCCGCTGGCGGTGATCCTGATCGTGCCGATGACCCTGCTGTCGGCGATTACCGGGGTGATCCTGTCCGGTGGCGACAACAACATCTTCACCCAGATCGGCTTGATCGTATTGGTGGGGCTGGCGTGCAAGAACGCGATCCTGATCGTCGAGTTCGCCAAGGACAAGCAAGCCGAAGGGCTCGACCCGCTGGCTGCGGTATTGGAAGCCTGCCGCCTGCGTCTGCGGCCGATCCTGATGACCTCGTTCGCTTTCATCATGGGTGTGGTACCGCTGGTGTTCTCCTCCGGTGCCGGTGCGGAAATGCGTCATGCCATGGGCGTGGCGGTGTTCTCCGGGATGATCGGGGTGACCATCTTCGGCCTGCTGCTGACCCCGGTGTTCTTTGTTCTGATCCGTCGTTACGTCGAACGCAGCCAGGCGCGCAAGGCCGCGCGGCTGCCGACGCTGGAGAAACACGCATGAACCGCGTATCGATGACTGCAAGCAAATTGTGGCTGCCGAGCCTGCTGGTGCTGGCCCTGAGCGCCTGCGCCGTGGGCCCGGACTACAAGACCCCGGACACCGCCGCCGCCCACCTGGCCGCCGCCGACGGCCAGGCCGGCCTGGACCGCAACCGCTTCGAAAGCGCCTGGTGGCACCAGTTCGAAGACCCGGTGCTGGACCAGTTGGTGAGCCAGTCGCTCAACGGCAACCGTGACCTGCGGGTAGCCTTCGCCCGCCTCAAGGCCGCGCGCTCGATCCGCGAAGACGTCGACAACGACGCCCTCCCCACCGTGACCAGCCGTGCCAGCAGCAACCTCGGCAAGGGCCAGATTCCCGGCCAGACCGAGGACCGGGTCAATAGCGAGCGCTACGACCTGGGCCTGGACATGGCCTGGGAACTGGACCTGTTCGGCCGCATCCAGCGCCAACTGGAAGCCAGCGAAGCCCAGGAAGCCGCGGCCCAGGCCGACCTGCAGCAGTTGCAGGTCAGCCTGATCGCCGAACTGGTGGACGCCTACGGCCAACTGCGCGGCGCCCAGCTGCGCGAGAAGATCGCCCTGGCCAACCTGAAGACCCAGCAGGATTCCCGTGGCATCACCGAAACCCTGCGCGATGCCGGGGTGGGCAACGAGCTGGATGTGGTCCGCGCCGATGCCCGCCTGGCCGCAGTCGAGGCCAGCGTGCCGCAGTTGCAGGCTGAACAGGTGCGGGCACGCAATCGCATCGCCACCCTGCTCGGCCAGCGTCCCGACGCGCTAAGCGTCGACCTGTCGCCAAAGCAGTTGCCGGCGATTGCCAAGGCGCTGCCGGTGGGTGATCCGGGCGAGCTGCTGCAACGCCGTCCGGATATCCGCCGCGCCGAACGCCAACTGGCGGCGGCCACGGCCAATGTCGGCGTGGCCACTGCCGACCTGTTCCCACGGGTCAGCCTCAGCGGCTTCCTCGGCTTCACCGCCGGGCGTGGTTCGCAGATCGGCTCGTCGGCCGCCTCGGCCTGGGCCCTCGGCCCGAGCATCACCTGGGCGGCGTTCGACCTCGGCAGTGTGCGCGCCCGCCTGCGGGGCGCCAACGCCGAGGCCGAAGGCGCGCTGGCAACCTATGAGCAACAGGTGCTGCTGGCCCTGGAAGAATCGGAAAACGCCTTCAGCGACTACGGCAAGCGCCAGCAACGCCTGCTCTCGCTGCTCAAGCAGAGCGACGCCAGCCGCAAGGCCGCCGAGCTGGCCTCGATCCGCTACCGCGAAGGCACGGTGGACTACCTGGTGCTGCTGGATGCCGAGCGCGAGCGCCTGGCGGCGGAAGACGCCCAGGCCCAGGGCGAGGTCGAGCTGTATCGCGGCATCGTCGCCATCTACAAGGCACTCGGTGGTGGCTGGCAGACGGAGACCGTCGCGGCCAGGTGAAACAAGGCTCCTTTGGTTGGTTCACGCCGACCTTTTTGCCCCGCCGGCGCAAGCCTAGCGGGGCTTTTTTATGGGGTGTACCGACGGCCGACGCGGTCCCGGTGGGAGCTGCTTTAGCTGCGAAGGACCGCATCAGCGGTCCCGAAACCATCCAGCACGAGCCCATGACCAAGCCCGGCTGCGCGATGCATCGCAGCTAAAGCTGCTCCTACCTGGACCGCGCCGAGTGCAGATGCTGTGGCTGACCCATAACCCTGTGGGAGTCGGCTTGCCGACGATGAGACCGGCGGCCTCGACATCAATCTGGCTGGGCTGTGTTGTTGCGGGCCTCATCGCTGACAAGGCCAGCTCCCACAGGGTCGAGCACAAGTGCTGTGGCTGGCCCTTCCAGCAACCTGATCAGCGCCGCCGCCAACTCTCGCTCGCGAAACGGCTTGGCCAGTATCGCAAAACCGTGCAACTGCTCCGGCGCCAGATTGGCATAGCCGGTGATGATCAGCACCGGCAGACCGGGGAGTTGCTCACGCAGTTCCCCAGCCAGCTCAAGGCCGGTCTTTCCGGGCATCAACTGGTCGGTGATAAGCACATCGACCTGCACACCTTCGGCAATCCGTTGCAGGGCCGCACTCGCCGAGTCCACCTCGATCACCCGGTAGCCCAGTTCGCGCAGTTGCAAGGCAGTGGTCTCTCGCACCCGCTCGTCATCATCCACAAGCAGCAGTTGACACTCGCTGGCAACGCTACCCGCTTCGACCAAGGGTTCTTCATCTTGCACCGGCTCAGCAGTGATCGGCAGCCACAGGCTGACCCGGGTGCCCTCTCCCTCCTGCGACACGATGTCGATACCACCGCCGGATTGCATGGCCAGACCCTGCACCGTGGCCAGGCCCAAGCCGGTACCACGGTCGATGCCCTTGGTGGAATAGAAGGGCTCCATGCAGCGCTTGAGGGTTTCCAGGCTCATTCCGCTGCCGTTGTCGCTGACCGTGACGCAGATGTAACGCCCGGCCAGCAGACCCTTGACCCGCCCGCCGGCCACCTCTTCTTCCGCCGCTGCAATCTCCAGGCGACCACCACTGCCCATGGCATCGCGAGCGTTGAGGGCCAGGTTGAGCAGCGCCAGTTCCAGCTGATGAGGGTCGACCAGCAAGGTCGGCAAGCCGGCAGGAATATCGACGAGCACCTCGATGCGCGGCCCCAGTGAGCGCTCGATCAGTTCGCCCATGCCGCTGACCAGGCTCTGCAGATCGACGGGCTGGGGCTTGAGAGTCTGGCGCCGGGCAAAGGTCAGCAGGCGCCCGACCAGGCTGCGCGCCCGCTCCGCCGCATGCAGTGCGCCCTCGACCAGGACCTGCGAACGGTCGTCGGGGAGGCGTCGGCGGATCAGTTCGAGGGTGCCCATGATCGGCGTCAGCAGGTTGTTGAAGTCGTGGGCGATGCCACCGCTGAGCTGGCCGATGGTTTCCATCTTGCGCGCTTCATGATGCTCACTGACTTCAGCCTTGTAGCGCGCCACCATCAGCTCGACACGCTCCTCCAGACCGGCCTTCAACTCGCGCAGGCGGACCTCGGCACGCGAGCGTTCTATATGTGCCCAGCAGCGCTGCGCCACCTCCGCCAGCAGCGCCTGCTCATAGCGCGACCAGCGCCGCGGAGCACTGTCGTGCACGGCCATCAGCGCAGTCAGGCGCCCGTCCTTGACCAGTGGCATGCACAGGGTCGCGGCGATATGCAGCTCGCGCAACACCGCAGCGTCGGCGGGCTCCAGCTCGTCCAGGGTGTTGATCCGCACAGGCTTGCCGGCGCCGAGCCGGGTCGTGGCCACCTGGCCAAAGACGCTCAGGCGGTTGCGCCGGGGCAAACCACGGCTTTGCGCCGCAGCCCACTCGCCACGCACGGTCAGGCCATCCTGATCGGCATCCATATCGGCATAGGAACAACTCGACAGATTCAGGTGTTCGCCCAGCAGGCGCGTGGTGACGGCCATCACCGCATCGGGATCGGTGACATGGGCGGTTGCCCGGGACAAATCATCGAGAAAGCCCAGCTTGCGATTGGCCAGGACCGTCTCGGTGGTTTCGGTGACCGTATCCAGCATGCCCACCACCCTCCCCCTGCCGTCGCGGATCGGGCTGTAGCAGAAGGTGAACCAGGCCTGCTCCGGACTGCCGCTACGCTCGACGCTCAGAGGAAAGTGCTCGATGTAGGTGGCTTTGCCAGCGAGGGCCTGCTGCGCAATAGGCCGGATATCGTCCCAGACCTCGTGCCACACCTCGCCGAACGGAACGCCCAGCGCCGACGGCTTGTTACCGAGAATCGGAATGAAGGCATCGTTGTGCAGGGTGATAAGGTCGTCACCCCACATCACCGCCTGGGGAAAGCTGGAGTCGAGGCACAGGGACACCGTGGTCTTGAGCACCTCGGGCCAATCTGCCATCGGCCCGAGGGAGGTCGCGGCCCAGTCGTAGCGGCGAATCCGTTCGGCCATTTCGCCCACAGCCTGGAGCCATTGGTTCATGTGTCGTTTCCTGCGGGTGGGGGCTCGCGCAATGCGGGTACACCGGGTATCGATGGCGACGGTAGATTGCACACCACCCAGGAAAGTTCACTGGCGATTAGCCATAACCCTATCACAGGCTACGAAAAACGCAGGCTCCAGGCAGTCGCTCACTCCAGCGACAGGCCGGCCAGCAAGGCGAGGTTGCAATAGTCCATCCCGCCGGCGACCGAGGCCAGGTACTGATCGATCGCGGTTTCGTCATCGACCATGGCCAACATCTGCCGATGACGCTGGCGGGCCAACCGCGAGGTGGCAGCCGTGCCCGGCGCCAGGGCCAGCTGGATCAGCGCCTCCTTGGCATGCTCGGGGATTTCCCGGTAGTAACGATAATCGGCCATGCCCTGCAGCAGGACCCGGTCGAGCAGGATGAAACTGCCGGTGGGCAGGGTCTGCGGATCCTCGGTGCGGCTCAGGGCCATATCGACCTTGCGCCCGCCGAGCTCGACCCAGGCATGGGAGGCAACACCCTGCCAGGAGTCCTCGCCAACCCAGCCGACGATCACATCGACCTCGATATTGCGTTGCTTCTTCAAATAGCGTTTAAGGAAGAACGACAGGTGATAACAACCACCCCACATGCCGCCTTCCATCACCAGCTTCTGATGGATCCTGCTGGCTACCTCGACAACCTGCCGCTCGTCGCTCGAAAGCGACAGCAGCCATGTCCGATCCAGTGCTTCAAACTTTTCTGCCTGCAACTTGCGTTGGCGCGCCTGCCCCATGTCTTTGCTTCCTGCAAAGTGACTCGTGCAGGAAAAACTAGCCAGCGCCCCAATGCCTGACAAATGAAAGATTGGCGAACAAAGCAATCTTCATCTAAAGCGTGACGGAATTAACTTTCCGTTCATGAACGGGCCGAAAAGTTTAATTTTTCGGCGTTCCAGACGGGTTCGTCGCCCGGGCGGTTCTGGCGCGCAACACGGCGAAAAAGACATTCGGCAGCATCATGATCGCCAGCATCCCCCAGAAGCCGACCTTGCCGGCCTCGTGCAACGCTGCGCCCAGGGCGATGAACACCAGCAGCAGGACAAAACGCAGCGATACGAATTTTTCCAGGCCTCTCACTTCCACTCCCCGGAATCATTTGGACAGGGCCGCACATGGTACATGGTTGCCTGCACGCAGCGCTGCCCGCTGTCGTCCGTGGTTGCGGGAGCGCCGTGGGTACGGGTGGGAGTTTCCTGCAGGATCATTAGCGGTGGTATTCCTGGCCACCGTGATAGCCATCGTAGTAGTGGCGGTGATGGTGGCCGTCATGCCAATACGGCCAGCAGCCATTGAGGAGGAGGACGGCGGATGCGATTGCCAGCCAAGCGGTTGTGCGTTTCATCGAGTGATCTCCAGCCAGGAGAAACCTGGCACTGCACAGGTTTTGACTGTGGATGTAACTCAATATTTCAATGAGGTTTGGGCCGTCTGTCTTCTTTAATGGAGAGAGCCCGGCTGCGGGATTGTCAGTCCCCACCAAATCATTGGTTGATGCGGAAACGGTGATCCACCCTGCGGAAATGATCAGACTTTTCTGCGCAAACTAAAAAGCCCCGCAGACGTTAATCTGCGGGGCTTTGAATAGTGGAGGCCGAGGTCGGAATCGAACCGGCGTAGACGGATTTGCAATCCGGAGCATAACCACTTTGCTACTCGGCCTCATGAGCTTTGAAATCTTTCGATTTCTCTAACTCGTTGAAAACGTTGAGTTTTTTATTTCTCGTCGCTTTCGATGGACGCCATTATGTCCATATTCCCCCATGCTGGCAACCCCCTGATTTAAAAAAAGTTTCTGCTCGGGAAGCGGGACGGTTTTCGCCTGGAAACCGCCCTGCTGCCTGGCTTTGCCGTCAGGCGGCCTCGCGCTGGCCGTTGGTGCGGGTGACTTCGAACAGGCCGACCAGTTTCTGCAGCTTGTTGGCATTGAGCCTGACCGTTTCCGCGCTGGCGTGGAGGACGTTGACGGTCTGGTGCATCTCCAGCGAGGACTGGTCGACTTCCTTGATGGTCCGGCCGTAATCCAGGCTGCGCTGGTTGAGCTGCTGGATGATGTGGAACATGTTTTCCACCGCCTGGTGCAATTGCACGTTTTCCGACGAGGCCTGCTCGGCGAGCCCCAGGCTTTGGTCGACGTTGTTCACGCCATCCTCCATGAAGCCCACCGCCTTGCGGGTTTCACCTTGCAGGCTTTCCACCGTGACCCGGATCTCCTCGGCAGCGCTGGAGGTGCGCGCGGCCAGGCTGCGCACTTCGTCGGCGACCACGGCGAAACCACGACCATGCTCCCCTGCCCTGGCCGCCTCGATGGCAGCATTGAGCGCAAGCAGGTTGGTCTGGTTGGTGATGTCGCTGATCAGGCCGCTGATCTTGCCGATCTCCGCCATGCGACTGTCGAGCAACTGCACGCTGGAGGCCGAGCGCTCGACCACGTCGCGGATCGATTGGGTGCCCTGCTGCACGGTGAGGAACTGCTCGCGGGCACGCTCGACCACTTCGTCCATGGCCTGCTTCATTTGCTCCGCCCCGGCGGAAGCCTGCTGGATTTCGCCAAGCTGCTCTTCGACGATGACCATCATCCGGTGCACCGCGTCGGCCACTTCCATGGAAGTGCTGCTGGCCTTGCGGCTGCGGCCGATCATCATCTGGTTGGTGGTGCCGACGCTATGGCTGGCCTTGACCACCTGCCCCACCACCGAGTCGAGGTGGTCGATGAAGCTGTTGATCCAGCGCCCCATATCGCCGGTTTCGTCATTGGCCATGCGCGTTGGATCGAGGCGCTGGCGCAGGTTGCCCTCGCCTTCGGCAATGGTGCGGATCACCCCGGTCATTTCCGTGAGCCGAGCCGCCAGGCGTTTCGGCCCGACGGTGCTGAAGACCACGGCGGCGATCAGCAGACTGCCAGCTTCGCAGAGGTCGATCAGGTGCTGCGGCAGGCCGCTGTAGTGCTGCACCCCATAGTTGCAGGCAAACAGCCCGAGCATCGTGGCCAGGTAGGGCTTCATCAACCCGTAGCTGAGGGAGCGACGGCGATAGACCTCTTCCAGGTCGGCCTCGCACATCATGCCCCAGCGGTCCGGCGAGCCCGGCAGTTGAAAGGTCACGCCCTTGCCCACCACCGGGATATGCCGGTAGTCGGAGTAGCCCGGGTAGGTGACGAACAGGTTCGAGCCGTTGCGGATGGTTTCCCGCACACCGGGGTGCAGTTGCTGGGTGGCCGGGTCGGTGAAGCGCAGTTCCAGCTCGGTGTGGCGCTGCACCTGCACGGTTTTCCAGCGGGTGTGCACGCCACTCTTGAGGTTCTCGCCGTGGCTGAAGGTGCCGTCCTCGAAGCGCGAGCGCGACAGCGCCACTCCCGGCTGCAAATTGCGGTCGAAGCGCGACTGGACCATGAACAGGTAGTTGTCCCCCGACTCGGCAAAGATATGCCCGGCCTCGCGCTGGATCAGGTCGCCCAGCACATCGTTGGGCACCCGCCCGCACAGGCAGCCGAGGGTTTTTCCAGCGACTTTCAGCGGCTGGTAGAACATCAGCGTGACTTCGTCGTGGAAGCGCGACGACGACGGACCGATGGCCAGGGTCAGCGGATCGCTGTAGGGGCCGTGGAGAAAAGGCGCCTTCAGGCCCTCGGCCAGGGCTGCGGGATTGAGCGCGCGCGGCTGGGTGCCGTTCCAGGTCGACGCCAGCAGCATGCCCGCCGTGTCGACGACAAAGAGCTCGGAGAAGTCCTCGGCCTGCTGCAGTTTGTCTTGCAGGGCCTGGCTATCGACACCGGTGAGGTCGCCCAGGCCCTGAGCCAGCTCGGCGAGATGCTCCCACTGCTCCAGAGCCCAGCCATTGAGCAGCTTGACCCGGGTTTCGGCGATGGCTTCGAAGGTCTGTTCGATGACCGGATAGGCCGTACGGTTGACCCGACAGGCCCAGCCCATGGCCAGCTTGCCGGTCTTGCCGAACCACGGCAGCCAGCGGCGTTCTTCACCGGATAAATGCATGGAGTTGCTTGATAGCGACATAGACCTCTCCAATGGCGACATTGTTTTGAGTTTGGAGAGGCAACTAACAGGCCAAGAGCAAAGCTAGCTAACGAATTGACCTATAAAACTGGCTTTCTGCCATCGCCCGGCAGATAAATGCGATTCGTTCCTGATTAGCCCGGGGCAATTTGCCCCAAAGGGGGGCAGGCTCGCCATCAGGATTGTCATAACAGTGCAATTTCAATGAGTTAGCTCAGGCACCGGAGGCCAGGGCCCAATCGCTCGCCCGGCGGCTATAGGGGGTTGGTTCGTCGCTCACCCGTCGTTCTTCGTGGTTGATGAACAAGCCCAATTGCGCTGCCCGGGCGATGGCCGCCACCTTGTTCTGCACGCCGAGCTTGACGATGGTATTGCGCGAGTGGAAGTTCACCGTCGATTCCGACAGGTGAAGGATGTCGGCCACTTCCTCGGCGGTCTTGCCGATGGCCGACCAGTGCAGCACCTCGATCTCGCGGGTGGTCAGGTGCAGGTCCTCGATGCGGCGCTTGAGGTCGTCGACCTGCTGCATATGGATCAGGTTGCACAACAGCAGGACCTGCCCGGCCTTCTCGTACCATTCCTCGTCGGAAATCGGGCCCTGCTCGCGCGCCACGTCGAGGATGCTGAACACCCCTTCCGAATGCGCCCCCTGGGACCAGCCATGGCACAGCCCGAACGCCTGGGCGTCATCCCACAGGCCGGGGGCGGCACGAAAGAACCCTTCATTCCAGGAGATCGGCAGGATCGATCGGCGGCAGTGCTCGATGCGCGGATCGATGTCCATGTACTTGCTCGATCTGTAACGCTGGATCCAGCCCGCCGGCCAGGTGCTCCACAGCAACGGTCGCGGGTCGAAGCTGGTCCAGCAGGTGAATCCGAAGAAATCGAATCCCAACTGCACGATCAAGCCGTGCAGCATGCCAAAACGCAGATTGGGAGAGACTTCTCGTGCCAAAACATTCAATACGTCGGCACTGAACGGCATGGTGCACCTCTTGTAGTCAGCGCGAGGGTCCCTCCCGGATGCGCTTGGGTGGCAGATGGATAGAGCGGTAGCAGGTTGAGGCTAGTGGCGAGGCGAAGCGGCCACAACAGGCTTTTGGATATATATCGAAAGCATGCTGAAAAGGACGAAAAGGCTCTGGATCAACTGTTTCAGCGAGAGCACGGCGCAGCGACCGAACGTCGGGCGAGTTGAACTTTCAGCGCTTGGGGGGGACAACACCGGGGCCGCCTTGCGGCCCCGGCAGCAGTCAGACCTTGAACTTGGAAATCATCATGTTCAGCTCGACCGCCAGCCGCGACAGTTCCTGGCTCGCGGCATTGGTCTGGTTCGCCCCCGCCGAGGTCTGCATCGACAGGTCGCGGATATTCACCAGGTTGCGGTCGACTTCCCGCGCCACCGACGCCTGCTCTTCCGAGGCACTGGCGATCACCAGGTTGCGCTCGTTGATCGAGGCGATGGCCTCGGCGATGACCTTCAGCGCCTCGTCCGCCGCCTGGGCTACCACCAGGGTCTGGCTGGCCTGGCTCTGGCTGCTGTGCATGGTGCTGACCGCACGATGGGTGCCGGCCTGCACGCCGCCGATCATCTGCTCGATTTCCTCGGTGGACTGCTGGGTGCGGTGCGCCAGGGCGCGCACTTCATCGGCGACCACGGCGAAACCACGCCCCGCCTCCCCGGCCCGTGCCGCTTCGATGGCCGCGTTGAGGGCCAGCAGGTTGGTCTGGTCGGCGATGGAGCCGATCACATCGAGTACCCGGCTGATGTCGTTGACGTGATTGGCCAGGTCCTCGACTTCCTGGGCGGTCTCGCCGACATCGCTGACCAGGTTCTGGATCGACGCCAGGGCCTGGTCGACCTGGGCCCGGCCATGCTGGGTGGTGTCGTCGGCGCGACGCGAGGCATCGGAAGTGGTCACCGCGTTGCCGGCGACTTCCTCGACGGCAGCGGTCATCTCGTTGACCGCAGTGGCCGCCTGCTCGATCTCGGCACTTTGTTGCAACAGGCCGCGGCTGGTGTCGTCGGTGACCGCGTGCAGCTCCTCCGAAGCGGAGGCCAGGCGGTCGGAGGACTCGGCGATCTGGCGGATGGTGGTGCGCAGGCGTTCCTGCATGGTGCGCATCGACTCCAGCAGCAGCGCCGGCTCGTCCTTGCCGTAGACATTGATTTCCTGGGTCAGGTCGCCATGGGACACCCGGTCGGCGACCACCACCGCCTCATGCAGCGGCAGGACGATGCTGCGGGTCAGCACGGCGGCGATGGCGATCATGCTCAGCAGGATCACCGCCAGGGTCACGGCCATGATCACCACGGCGCGGTCGTAGGCCTCGCCGCTGACCCGGCCCGACTCCACCAGGCCATCGTAGTTGTAGCGGATCAGGTTGCTGAGGTCGTTCATCATCTCGTCGGCGTAGCCCACGATCGGCCCGTTGAGCAGGTCGGTGGCCTGGTCGGGGTGCTCGGCGCGCACTGCGTCGAGCAGCAACGCCTGCTGTTCGGAGTACTTGCCATAGGCCGCCGTGAACGCCTCGAACAGCTCGCGGTTGCGCGCGGTGTCGATGGCGTCCTGGTAGGACTTGAGGTTCTTGCTGATCTGCTGCTGGCGCTCGCTGATCATGTCCAGGGTGTGCTGGCGCTCTTCGGCATCGCGCAGCAGGATCGAGCGCAGCGTCAGCGCGCGTACCCGACCGAGGGCCAGGCCGACCTCGGCCAGGGCATGGCTGCCCGGTTGCCAGTAGCCGGTGATCTTCTTGGTCGAGGAATCCATTTTCTCCGCTTCGAAAATGGCGACCGCGCCCAGCAGCACTACAAGCACCGCCAGGATTGCGAAAGCGAACCCGGCTCTGGCGCCGATGGAGAGATTTCTGACCCGCATTGACCGTTCCTCGAATGTCCGCGCCGGCCTGGGGGTGTCCAGTGGCCAGGCGGATAAAGCCTTGGAGCCCACGGGCACGGCGCGACGGCGCCGGCGACTGAGGGCGTGGTGCACACAAAGGCTTTTGCCGCGCAGGGCGGTCATTTCTAGTCAGGTCGGAAGCCCGATTTATGGGGAAGGCATTCTACGGAAGTGGCTATATGATGGCAAACAGCCTTGTAGTGTTCTCCTGGGCCTCATCGCTGGCAACGCCAGCTCCCACAGTTATTGTGTGCACCGCGAATCCTGTGGGAGCTGGCATTGCCAGCGATGAGGCCTTCAAGCACTACACAAAGGCATCGGCGTAAAAATCGGCCTCCAGCAACCCCCGCTCCACCACATACTCGCGCCTTGCCGAATCGACCACGATCGGCGCCCCGCAGGCATACACCTCGAAGCCCTTGAGGCTGTGGAAATCCTGCATCACCTGGCGATGCACAAAACCGGTCGCCCCCTGCCAATCGCAGGCCTCGGTCGGCTCGGATAACACCGGCGTATAGCGCAACCAAGGCAACTCCGCTTCCCAGGCCAGCAACTGCGCATGCCGGTACAGGTCCTCACGCCGCCGCCCGCCCCAATAGAGGTAGACGGGCCGCCGGTTGCCCTGCTCGCGCAACTGTTCGAGCAACGCCTGGATCGGCGCAAAGCCGGTGCCGCTGGCAAGAAACACCATGGGCGCCTCGCCCTCACGGAGGAAGAACGAACCAAACGGCCCCTCCATGCGCAGGATCGCCTTGGGTTGCAGGGCATTGAACACATGCCCGCTGAACACCCCGCCAGGCATATGGCGGATATGCAGTTCCAGTTGCTGCTCGCGGGCGGCGGCGGTGGCCATGGAATAGCTGCGCCGGCTGCCGTCCTTGAGCAGCACCTGCACGTACTGGCCGGGGAAGTAGTTGAAGGCACTCCCTGGTGCCAGCATCAGGCGCAATACAGCGACGTCATGGCTGACCTTGTCGATGCTGGCGACGCGCACGCCCATCTGCTGGATGCTGATGCCGCGCAGCTCGGTGACTTCGGGGGCGTCGATCACCAGGTCGGACCTGGCCCGCGCGCAGCAGAACAGGGCCAGGCCCCGCTCGCGCTCGGCCGGGCTGAGCACGTCCAGCGGGCTATCGCCGTGATCGACCTCGCCGCTCTGCACGCGGCCCTTGCAACTGCCACAGGTGCCGGTGCGGCAGCTGTGCTTGAGCATCAGGCCATCGGCCAGGGCGGCGTCGAGGATGGTCTGGTCAGGGGTGACCGGGCAGCTCAGGCCGACCGGCTGGATATTCAGGGTGTACGTCATGGTCTGGGCCTCTTGCAGTGTTTTTGAGCCAGCCCCACAGGCCCGGTGCATGCAGGACCTGTGGGAGCCGGCTTGCCGGCGATGACGATCTAACGGCGAGCCAGAAGATCCAGCGCCACATCAACGATCATGTCTTCCTGACCACCGACCATGCGCCGCTTGCCCAGCTCGACCAGGATGTCGACGGTCTTCAGGCCATAGCGCGCCGCGGCGATTTCGGCGTGACGCAGGAAGCTCGAATAGACCCCGGCATAACCCAGCGCCAGCGATTCGCGATCCACTCGCACCGGGCGATCCTGCAACGGCCGGACGATGTCATCGGCCGCATCCATCAAGGTGTACAGGTCGGTGCCATGGTTCCAGCCCAGGCGCTCGGCAGCGGCAATGAACACTTCCAGCGGCGCATTGCCCGCCCCCGCCCCCATGCCGGCGAGGCTGGCGTCGATACGGTCGCAGCCCTCCTCCACCGCGACGATGGAGTTGGCCACGCCGAGGCTGAGGTTGTGGTGGGCGTGCATGCCGGTCTGGGTCGCCGGATCGAGCACGGCCTTGAAAGCGCGCATGCGGTCGCGGATGTCCTGCATGTTCATGGCGCCACCGGAGTCGGCCATGTAGATGCACTGCGCGCCGTAGCTCTCCATCAGCTTGCCCTGGGCGGCCAGCTGCTCGGCCGGGATCATGTGGCTCATCATCAGGAAGCCGACGGTGTCCATGCCCAGCTCGCGGGCGTATTCGATGTGCTGCCTGGAGACATCCGCCTCGGTGCAGTGAGTGGCAACGCGGACCACACGGGCGCCGGCGTCGTAGGCGGCCTTCAGGTCGTGGACCGTGCCGATGCCCGGCAGCAGCAGCGTGGCGATCTTCGCGTGCTGCACCACGTCGGCCACGGCCTCGATGTATTCGAGGTCGGTGTGGCGACCGAAGCCGTAGTTGAAACTCGACCCTTGCAGGCCATCACCATGAGCGACCTCGATGGAGTCGACCCGGGCCTGGTCCAGCGCGCGGGCGATGTCCCGGGCATTGTCGAGGGTGTACTGGTGA
>Ga0222427_100798_pt1 | contig 27903 bp, 25 predicted proteins | sample 2B20Ametagenome_FD_182890 | JGI IMG/M metagenome (GOLD analysis project Ga0222427, IMG submission 182890) | Enriched microbial communities from leaf-cutter ant dump, University of Wisconsin, Madison, United States - 2B20A (version 2) | ecosystem: Environmental > Terrestrial > Nest > Insects nest...
CATAGATCATGACACCTAGCGTAAGCAACGAGATGGTCGGCCGGTCTTTGCGGTTGTTGGATTCGTAGGCCGGCCTCAGTTTCCTGCTCTCAGCCAACTTGCCGACCAGCCACAACAGGAACGTGGCTAACGCGTGGATCAACAACAGGATCTGCAGGCGCGCAGCGCCTGCGCTTTGACTGTCTTCGAAGGAGAACCCGAACTGATGGAATTTCAAACTTCGGAAGGTGCATTCAATGCTCATGCGCTTGCGGTAGACCTCGACGATATCGCGCGCATTCGTGTCGACCAACCCCGGCGAGGCACACAGCAACCAAGGTTCGCTTTCTCGCCTCGCGCAGACCTCGCTGTGGCTGCTGCGTTTGCGTTGCTTGAACTGAGTCAGAGCCTGGCGCTGTTGAGCTGGCTTTCGATACAGCACGAGCCGCGTTTGCACCGGGCCGGAACGTACCATTTGCTGTTCGCCCAGATCCTTGGGACGCGAGTTCGCGTACGCATAATCCGTCGTGCAGCGCCGCCACGGCTCATCGCCTGACCGAAGAAATGTGCGGCCACGGATGCGTCCTACCCAGTACCAGCCTAGTTGATTCAGATAGGTAAACCACGGACCGCGGAACCCCGCATCAGTCACGACAATTGGCCGCAGACCCTCGGGCAGCAAGGACTTGAGTTTGCTCAGAAACGTCTGCTCGACGCCCGGTGAGTTCTGATCGCGCAGGGGATGAACGCTCTCGTAAATGGGCACGGCAGCGCCGCGTATCCAGAGGGCCGCGCGCAATACCAACCAACTCCGATCCGCCTTCAAATCGGACCAATCCACCAAGATAACGGGGCGCTTGGCTCCCGCCATAAACTGCCGGCACAGGAGTGGATAGAACATGGGCCGTTCGTTATGCAGATGACGGTTGCCCAGCAGCCGGTCCACGCGTTTGATGCGATGCCTGATTGCCTGACCGGCGGGCAAGCCGCGCGCCAGTCCACTGAGTGTCAGCCGCCGTGTCGTCATCGCGCTTCGCACCGTGCATATCAAGGCTTTGAGCCGGTTCAAATGTAGGCTGGGGATCGAATCCTGGAGCAGTTTCTGCAATACTCCGACTGCGTGCATGGCCTGTCTTCCTTCAAACGGTTTGGTCGCCTTATGAAGGGTATAAGACTGGTGCCATGCATGCCCTGATCACCACAAGCTAAAAGCTTGCCCCCGCTCTGCGCAACAAGCCATTGATTCAGAATGCGTTTCCCTGGAAATCCGTGGGGAAACCTCAGAGTCTGGCACTGTTTTTCCGAGTATCCGGTTCTCAGCCAAGCTTTCCCTGTAAATTCGTTAAAAAAACAAAGTCTGGTACTCTTCTCTCAATTTTCACGTTCACACGATACTTTTTCCTGAAGGTGAGTAATGCGAGCATGAAACTCACTGGCAATACGACGATAGTCCTCCAGTTTTCTGTACTCCGAGCTATTGACAAGGGTTGCATTTTCAACCCAGCGCTCCATTTGGTCCTTCCTTTCCTGAAGCCCTCTTATATTATCGAAAATGCTGCAGTTAGCCGCATAGATTTTGAGCTTTGCCTGAAGCTCTTTGTGCCCGCTCTGCCACCCGGCTAGCGACTCTTGCCATTGCTTCAGAGCCCCCCTCGTCTGCATGAGGTCCGACTCCAATTTCTGATTGTCGCCAAGGAGGCGTTCAATTTCTTTACGATGGGGCTCAAGGGTCGCTTCTTGATCCCTCGTTTGCTGAGAGAGCTCGGTGACTCGTTTCTCTAATTGAACGATCATTTCAGACTTACTTGTGACAAATATGGCGTGGCATGCGCCCCACCCCGCGATACCAGCAGCCAATGAGGCGCTGGCCACCACGTAGACAATATTATTTTCAAGAGTTTGTTTCAGAGTCATGATGACGTATAGGAATGGGCACACGAATACAAGGTGTCAGACTCCAATTTCTCCAGCCAAATTGGAATCTGACACTTTTTTTATCGCCCCCCCCGATTCAAATCTTTCCATGTAGGTCAAGCCGTCTTTTCCCATGTTCTACGAACAAGGCTTGCTAGTTTTGAATATACGTCTGCATTCGCCCCCACCGCCGCCATATCCGTTGTAATAAAAAGCGATTTCGGCTTCCGCGTAAAGGATATGGTGGCGTCGTCCAGCAGTTGCTGGGCCTCATCTGCCAGGTGCGGTGCGATTCTGAAACCCAATAACGATTTATTTCCGCTTCTCTTGTGAAGCCAAAAATAATTATTTCTTCCTACGCTGATCGACACGTAATTTTTCACGTAACTTACTTTCGGATCTTGAAGCGCAGGGCCAACAACGGTCATCAATGCATCAGCTGTATCAGCCGTCCATCTGGCTTTCTTGTTCCAGAACTCCCGATTAACTTCTACCTCCTGCTCTCCGGCACCATCGTCCACTTCTTCGAACGTATCAAGAATTTTTGTAAAGTGAAGTGCCTTTCTGCCACCTATATCTACTAGAGCCACTTGAATAGCAATAATCGGTATCGAATGGCTTAAAATATGAATCACATTAAAAAACCGTCTCGTAATACTCTCGGCGACGAGCACCGCATAGTGTTGGCGCTGCGGCCACCGACGCTTCTCGTTGTCCCAATATTCAATTGTGCGAATTATGTGAGTTTCGTCCGTATCGCCAAGCATCACTTCAACTTCGTACATGGAATCATCTTGAGGATCCTTCAACAAGATATCCAGCCTTCCCCCTGCATTCTGACGTCGCTCTTTACTAAGCGCATCCAAGTCGCCTAAACCCAACACCCCCGGATTGCTCCATATTTGATCTTGGAGCCAATATTCATCATATCCTGCATCGCGGATAGACATAGACTGCGCAAATGAGATTTCCTCAAACACGTTAACTCTTCCAAAAAAACAAAATCGATCGCCGCAAATCAGCTTATGCGTCGAAAAAGATATTCGCCGAGGAACTATGAACGGGCCAGCAAGTCAGTAGTCGCATTAAACTGTCGCATCCACTGCATAAAAACTCACTGTTTTCCTAAGCGCATCAGAGAAATTGTAAATTTCATCAATTGATGAGATAGGATGCCGAGTTTCGCTCTTACTCTCGTCAAATATCCCCACGTACTTCTGCGCACGATTAAAGTGAAGACGACAAATAGGCTTCCTGTTGTTGTCATCCAGAAGTATGCCCATATAGCTTTGCGTATCTCGTTGAACGACCCGTTTCACATCAACCACAGCTCGGACAATTGCTTTGACCACGTGGTAGCCTTCGATTTCCTCCAGCGTCGTGGTGATCAAGTCGTCTGACTTATCCCCGATCTCTTCAGCTTCAGGCGTATCGGCCACAACCGAGGCGACCGCATTACTATTCATGGCCGACTTAAGCCGCTCATTGATCTGGTCATTCAAAAATTGACCAAGCGCACGTTTCGTCAACGACGAGAATTGGTCTCGAACTCGTTGTGTGATCACGCCTTCATAGACTCGCGAAGCGAACAGCTTGACGAAATCTTCTTCAGGGGCAACGAATTGATTAGCGACGATCTTCTTGATCTGACTCAGATACTTAAGCTCTCCAGCAGCACTGATGACCGATTCCAAGTCAAATGCGCCCTTGGTGAGCTTCTTCAGTTCGGGAACGATGTAGTCGTCGATATCGAGTAGATCAAGCTCCAGAAATGGCTTCTGGTCCATCTTGTTGGGTGCATCGAGGTCGGTATAAAACTGGTATACCTGCCCATTGGTCAGAATGGATACTCTCGCGGTCGTGACGTGAAAGTAGCGGAACAGCTGAGAGGCGTGATTGATGTTCAGAGGGTCGCCAAATTTCTTGCACTCAATCAAGATCTGGATTTCTGAATTCTGAAGAATCGCGTAGTCGACCTTCTCGCCCTTCTTGGTGCCTACGTCAGCAATGAACTCGGGCGTCACCTCGTTGGGATCAAAGACGTCGTATCCCAATATGTTGTGAATGAACGGCATCACAAACGCATTCTTCGTCGCCTCTTCGGTCTTGATGCCGGGGCCTTGTTGACGAATTTTTTCGGAAAGGCCTCTGAGTTTTTCCATCAACTCCATGCTCTGCTCCAATTTGCGTACGAGCTATCGCTCGCGTTGGTTCACAATCTCGAGAAAGTATCTAAGCGCCTAGGTAAAAGTGATCTCGAACAGGCCAATTCGTGACAAATATCTACAGATATTACCCGAACTTTACTTTTGGGGCAGAGCGAGGACGGGACGCTGGAGCAACGCAAAAAAATACGCCAACCAGAACAGGCAGCGTCTTGTGCCACCAACACTGCTCAAGCTGTAGTGTGGCTAGTAAGTCTCCGAGACCTAAGGATCCGTCGCCAGGTGAGAAATCATGCTCGGGCTGGTGCCTAAAGGCCCATCCCATGCTTTACCATTTTCCGCATATTGATATTGCAGGCAGGCCCGAATCTCATCCACGTTAAGGAGACGATCCATGCCAAAGTTTGTGACGATCGGATATGGCGACCAAGAGGGTTACGACCGTACGCCCGCGACCATCCGAAACGCAGCGCATGCGCACGACGCAGAATTGCAAAAAGACGGCGTGTTGATGGGCATTGCAGGCAAGCCAGTGCAAGTGCGCAATCCTGAAGCCACTCGGGTCGAAACGACAAACGGCCCATTCATGAAATCGCCCTTACCAGTGGCCGGCTTCGCCATCATCGAAGCGGCCGACATGGCCGAGGCTATAGCGATGGTGTCGAAAACACCCTGCGCCGTCGCGCACGGCGTCGTCGAGGTGTGGCCGCTGGAACAACCATAGCGACACCTCTCATCCACACCGCAGGTTTATGTCTTGCGAGAACAAGGGAACAACAGCTCGGCGCCTATCCCCTACCCCGCATTCACAAATGCCGATGGCTGCAAACCATAGCCTGTCCGGTCAGCCCCTCGATCAGCCTGGCCAGCCCCCTCGCGCTGCCGTCATCCAGCCATTCCGTCCGAACCATCCGAAACCCCATCGCCAAGCTGTACTGCCAATCCAGCTCCAGTATCCGGTAATCGCGCCCATTCTCCGCGCAATGCCACTGCGCCGCCGGATCCTCGTAAGCCACGCCAATGAAATCGACGTGCGAATCGAACGGCGGCATAGCTTCCAACAATTCATCTGACCCCGGCAAGCTAGGCTCGGAGAGATTCTCCCCCACCGCCACATGCGGCTCAGGGCCGTCATAGGCCAACAGCATCAACGGAAAATTCTTGGGATCTGCATCATAAGAAGCCCGCGTGTCGTCAGTCAGATAGGCGCGAGCCGCCGGACCCAGGCAGTACTGCGGACTATTCCAGTCGCTGCTCTCGTTATCGGCATACCGATCCCCCGGCGTAATACCGTGTTCGGCCAGCAGCGCCAGGGCTTCTTCCATGGTGTCGTTGTGGCGTATCGGTATATCCGCCGGTAGATACCCCGCCCGCACATACATGGCGATCACGTCTCCCGTCGTGCGCAGGTCTTCCTGATACTGGTACGAACCTTCGTTCAGGCTGGCCAGGTCGAAGCTCAGGTTCAACAGCGCGCGATACGGAACACCGTCGCCGCGCGGTTCCATCACGTATCCACCTTCCAGCAGTTTGATTTCCAGCGCCCGCCAATCAGGCGGCGGCAAATGCATGTCGCGGGGGCACAGAAACTGGTGGTGTTCAGACATGGGCGGGACTCACTCTGCTGAGGTAGTTGGGGCCGGCAAATTGTAAGCTGGCGCCCCGCGCTTTTAGGCAGGCAGAGGAATCAGGCGGTGCGGACCCTTAATCCACTTTCGCCCCCGACCGCTGCACCAGCGGCACCCATTTGGCGATATCGGCCTGGATAAATGCCGCCAAGCCGCTGGGCGGCCCGTCGTGGAAGATCTCATACCCCAAGGCCTGCAACCGCTGGCGCTGTTCGGCGCTGTCCATGACTTTGCGCGCCGCGGCGTTGAGTTTGGCCACGACGTCCGGCGGGGTGCCGGCGGGGGCCATCAGGCCGAGGTCGACGGTGATCACGTAGCCCGGCACGCCCTCTTCCATCATGGTCGGCACGTCTGGCAGCAAGGGGGATCGGGCCTCGCCCGTGACCGCCAGGGCGCGCAGCTTGCCTTCCTTGACCAGGCCGGACACGCTGGGCGTGTTGTAGAAGGCGAAGGCAACCTCATGCGCCATGACGGCGGCCACGCCTTGCGGCGCGCCACGATAGGGAATGTGCGCGGCCTGGGTGCCGGTGATCGACAGCAGCAGTTCGGCCGAGAGGTGATGCGTGGTGCCGTTGCCGCCGGACGAGTACATCAGTTTGCCGGGTTGGGCTTTCAGGGCCGAGACCAGTTCGCGCACGGAGCGGTACGGGCTGTCGGACGGCACGACCAGCACATTGGAGCCGCCCGCCAGATAGGCGACCGGCACGAAGTCCTTGGTCGGGTCGTACGACAGCTTCGAGAACAGTCCCAGGTTGATGGCCCAGGTATTGTTGGAGCCCAGCACCAGCGTATAGCCGTCGGGCGAGGCTTTGGCCACGTAGCTCATGGCGATCTGGCCTCCCCCGCCGGGCTTGTTTTCGACGACGACCGTCTGCCCCAATTGCTGGCTAAGGCCGGGCTGGATGGACCGCGCCAGGATATCCGCCGTGCTGCCGGCCGCCAGCGGCACGACCAGCGTGATGGGACGATCCGGAAACGGCGCCGCCTCGGCGGGCGTCGCGACAAGCGACGCACAGGCCAGTACGGCCCCCAGTAGAACCCCTTGTAGTGTTTTCATGATGCCTCCGCGCTGGCGCGAGCGATGGAAACCATGCGGGTTTGCATGATGCCAAGCAGCGTATCGGAGGAGGCATCCCCGAAAAATAGGCGGGGTGCTATAGCGTCATGCCATCATGGCATGGCGGCGTCGCGGCGCAGGCGCTGGGAGACCGAGCGGACCACGGCGACGAAAGCCTGGGCCGCGGGAGACAAAGGGTAGTTGGCCAGGCGCGCGATGGAGATCGGCCATTCCAGCGCCGGATTGCGCAAGGCGATGCCCTTGATGCCGGCGGGCATCTGCCCGCGCGCGATCTGCGGCAGCATGGCCACGCCCATGCCGGCCTGTATCAGGCCGATGGCCGTGGACAGCAGGACGACGCGCTGTTCGACGCGCGGATAGATATTCGCGGCGATCAGGCGGCGGCTGATGTTGAGCCAGGCGGGCGCTTCGGGATTGAGCTGGATGCAGGGCAATTCGGCCAGCACCTTGGCGTCGACCTCGTCCAGCCGGGCCAGGGGGTGATCCATGCGCGCGAAGAGCGCGACGCCGCTGTCCGAAAGCTGTTCCACCATGATGCGGGAGTCGTCGTCCTGCATGACCGCGCCCAGGCCGACATCGGCCTCGTGCGAGAGCAGGCGCGTGCGGATCTGCTGCACCATGCAATCGACCACGATCAGGTCCAGTTGGGGGTGGCGCTGGCGGAACTCCATCAGGATGTGCGGCAACAAGGTGGCCGCGCTGACGTGGCCGACGGCGACCATGACCTTGCCCCGCTTCAGGTCGGCGTGTTCGCGGCATTCCTGGATGGAACTGTCGATGGCCAGGATGGCGCGCCGCGCCGCGTCGACCATGGCTTGGCCGTCGCGCGTCAAGGAGACCTCGCGGCCGCGCACCACCAGCGGCTGGCCGACTTCGGCCTCCAAGCGGCGGATCAGGTGGCTGACCGAAGGTTGCGACAGGCCCAGGCGTTCGCCGGCGGCCGTGAAGCTGGCCGTTTCACCGATAGCGACCAGCGCGCGCAGTTGGCGCAGGGAGACGGATTCGATCGGCTCGGTCATGTAGCGACGTCATGATGGAATAGTTTGCATACTATAGCTATATGGATGTGCGGTCCCTAAGATGGGATTTCCCTAACCCGCCTGGAACCGCAATGCCCCACTCTTCCTACGCCGCCGACCGCATGGGATCGGCCATCGTCGAACCTTCGGGCCGCTTCGAAGCGGGCAGCTTCGCGTCGTTCACGCTGACGTACACCGCGGGCTATTTCGGGATCGACGACACCGGATCGATCAAGATCGTGCACCGCTTCGCCAGCGACATGGGCAAGCCGCAGTTCGATCAGCCGGACGGCTGGAACTACACCACGGTCGAGGCTTCCAACGGCGCGGTGTTGCAGGTCGAGTACGATGGCAAGCGCAATATCCGGCCCTGGGACAAGACGCTGTTCATCCGCGTGGTGCGCGGCTACCTGGAGGAAGGCGATCGCATCGTGGTGCGCTTCGGCGATACGCGGCAGGGCTCGCCCGGCATGCGGGTGCAGACGTTCAGCGAGCCCACGTTCGAATTCAAGGTGCTGGTGGACGCCTTCGCCACCTACAACTACACCGAGCTGCAACACTCGCCGACTATCGCCGTGGTGGCCGGGCCGGCGGTCGCCTACAAGGCCATCCTGCCCAGCCAGGCGGTCGCGGGCGAGCCCTTCAGCCTGGGTTTCAAGGGCGAAGACAAGTGGGGCAACCCCAGCGACCAGGTAGCCGGCGAGTTCACCCTGCGCAGCAGTTTGCCGCTGCGCGGCCTGCCCGCCGCGTTCACTATGCGCGAGGGCGAGTTTGCTGCGCGGCTCGAAGGATTGGTGGCCGAAGCGCCCGGCGAGCTGCGCATCGAGGTGCTGCGCGACGGCCTGCCCGTGGCGCAAAGCACGCCCTGCCGCGTCGTCGCGGCTGGCGACGGAACACGCGGGCATTACTGGGCCGACCTGCACGGGCAGTCCGAGGAAACCATAGGCACCAATTCCGCCGAGGACCTGATCCTGTTCGCGCGCGACCGCGCCTTTCTGGACGTCATGAGCCACCAGGGCAATGACTTCCAGATCACCACGCCGTTCTGGGAACAGCTCAACAAGCTCACCGCGCAATACAACCAGGATGGATCGTTCATCATCTTCCCCGGCTATGAATGGTCGGGCAACACCGGCCTGGGCGGCGACCGCAACGTGCTGTATCTCAAGGAAGGCCGCCCCATCCACCGTTCCTCGCACGCGCTGATCGACGACCTGTCGGACCTGGCGTTGGACGCCAACGATGCCGATGCGCTGTTTGACGCGCTGAAAGAAGAGGATGTGGTGGTGTTCGCGCACATTGGCGGCCGCTACGCCGACATCACGCGGTCCCATGACGCGCGCCTGGAGCGGTCCATCGAGATCCACTCCGACTGGGGCACCTTCGAATGGCTGCTGGAGGATGCCTTCCGGCTGGGCTACCGCGTGGGCATCCTGGCCAATAGCGACGGGCACAAGGGCCGGCATGGCGCCAGCCATCCCGGCGCGTCCCTGTTCGGCGCGTACGGCGGCCTGAGCTGCCTGATCTCCGAACGACTGACCCGCGAATCGATCGCCGAATGCCTGCGCCAGCGCCGCCATTACGCCACCACCGGCTGCCGTGCCTATCTGGACGTGCGGGCGCATTTCGAGCGACCGGCGCTGCGCTATTCCGACGATCCCAAGCTGGGTGCGCCGGTGACGCGCGAGCCCGTCATCCAGGCCGACATGGGCGCCATCCTGTCGTATGACGGCGACTCGCTGGAATTGTCCTTCGACCTGCTGACCCATGGCGCGATCGAGCGCGTGGAAGTCCGCAACCGCATGGACGTCGTGGAAACGCTGTACCCCTACGACGAGGCCGCGCTGGGCAGCCGCATCCGCATCGTCTGGGAAGGGTCGGAGTACCGTGGCCGCGGCCGCCAGACCGTGTGGGACGGCAAGGCGACACTCGACGGCAACGCCTTCGAGAATCCGCAACCGATCAATTTCTGGAACCTGGACAAGACCCTGGAGCAACCGCGACCCGACACGCTGAGCTGGCGGTCGCTGACCACCGGCGGCTTCAGCGGCATCGACGTGCGGCTGCGCGATCCGCGCGCCGGCATGCTGAAGATAGACACGCCCCTCGTGCGCACCGAGATCGCGGTCGAGCAGATCGGCCTGGAGCCGGTCGTGGTGGAAAACGGCGGCATCCGGCGCCGGCTGCAGGTCTACCGACTACCGGATGAGAATCCAGTGCGGCAGATGCGGGCCCGTGTGCGCGTGCCGCTGCACACGGGTTCCGACAATGCCGTATACCTGCGCATTACGACGGAAGACGGGTTCTTCATTTATTCCAGCCCGATCTACGTGGAAAGGAGCGCGTCCGGGCCGGAATGAGAACGGAAAAACGCTCAGCGAAACCGCAGATGCCGCCGCTGTAAGTCGGCCACAGACCGGCATCCCATCAGTTTCATCGCGCGTTCGATTTCAATCTGCATCAGTTCCAGCGCCCGTTCCACCCCGGGCCTCCCCGCAGCCGCCAGCGGAAACAGATAATAGCGGCCCAGTCCCACTGCCTTGGCGCCCAGCGCCAAGGCTTTCAAGACATGCGTACCGCGCTGCACGCCGCCGTCCATCATGACGTCGATGCGGTCGCCCACGGCGTCGACGATTTCGGCCAATTGATCGAAGGCGCTGCGCGAGCCGTCCAGTTGGCGGCCGCCATGGTTGGACAGCACGATGCCGGTGCAGCCGATATCGACGGCGCGCTTGGCGTCTTCCACCGACATAATGCCTTTCAGGCAAAACTGGCCGCCCCATTCTTTGACCATCGCGGCGACGTCGTCCCAGGACATGGCGGGGTCCAGCATGTCGGTGAAATACCGGCTGATGGACATGGCCCCGCCTCCCATGTCCACGTGTCCGTCCAATTGCGGCAGCCTGAAGCGTTCGTGCGTGACGTAGTTGATGGCCCAGGCGGGCTTGATGGCGAATTGGGCGATGCCGGACAGGTTCAGCCGGAACGGGATGGCGAAGCCGGTGCGTTTGTCGCGTTCGCGGTTGCCGCCGGTAATGCTGTCCACGGTCAGCATCATGACCTGGACGCCGGCCTCTTTGGCGCGCGCCATCATGTCGCGGTTCAGGCCGCGGTCCTTGTGGAAATAAAACTGGTAGACCTGGGGCCCGCCGCTGATTTTGCGCGCCTCTTCCAGGCTGACGGTGCCCAGCGACGACACGCCGAACATAGTGCCGAACTTGCCGGCGGCCGCGGCGACGGCGCGTTCGCCGTCATGGTGGAAAAGCCGTTGCAACGCAGTTGGCGAGCAATATACCGGCAGCGCCAGTTTCTGGCCCATGACGGTCACCGACATGTCCACCTGCGCCACTCCGCGCAGCACGTCGGGCACCAGGTCGCAGGCCTCGAAGGCCTGGGTATTGCGCCGGTAGGTAGTTTCGTCGTCGGCGGCGCCGTCGATGTAGTTGAAGATGGGGCCCGGCAAGCGCTGGCGCGCCATGCGGCGAAAGTCGTGGAAATTCTGGCACTGGTTCAGGCGCATCAGAAGACCTTTATCAACGCTGCGTGTAGGGGACGGCAGCCCCAGAGAGTAACAACTAAACGGGCGCCGCAACAAATACTCACGCTTGCGCGTCGCGGGCATATTGTCAGTAGGAGAACGCTGCCGATATTATCGCCGGCCGGGAGTTCCCCACCCCGCCCATTCTGGATGCATAACGGATGAAAACAAAAATGAAGGCAAGCCCGCGCATGAAATTCGGCCTGGGCAAGGTAATGGCCGGTTTGATGCTTGCCACGGGCATGCTGGGCGGCATGGCGACGGCGCATGCCCAGGACGCGGCGCTGCCGCCCGGCGCGGTATTCACCGCGATCCACAATATCAAGGTCCAGGACGACAAGGCGGATTGGGTGGAGCTGGATAATGGCGTCGTGTCGACGTTCTGGTACGGCCATGAGTTCGACGTGGGCGGCCGGCACTTTTATACGGGCTTTGTCTGGAATACTCCGGAGCGCGACCCACAAGAGGACGAGGGCTTCCCCGCCCCCGATGCGCAGGTGAAACTGGCGCAGGCGACCTTTCTGCTGACCAATCCGGGCCAGACGCCGGCCTATACGTTCTACAGCGTCGAGCGCAAAACCGGCGCGTTCGGCGCATTCGAACGGCCGGAGAACGCGGATGCCTCGCGCAAGGCGCTCGAGCATCACCTGCCGGATAATCGCATGCTGCTGGCCGTGCCGACCGCAACCTTCGAGAATGGCGCCACCGTCAAGGGCTACGCCATGTTCCTGTTCACGCTGAAGAAGGAATATGGACCCAAGGAATGGCTCTGGTCATACGTGGGCCAGGTACAGACCGGTTTCGAGAATTCGGCGGCCTGTGATGAAGGCGCCGTGATGCCGTGTATCGACAGCGACGGCGAACTGAGCTTCGTGGACGTGAAGGACTCGCTGCCGCAGGTGAATGTGAAGGCCAGCGGCACGACGATCGAGGGGCCGGGCAAAACGCGCCGGCTTGGGGCCGCCGATGACACTAAATACGTCTACGACGCCGGCGCGATGCAGTACGTTGCCAAATAAGCGTGGCGCGCCGGGGGATTATTTCCCGGTTCACTTCCTCGGATAAGACCCCAACACCCGGAACGCCGGGTTGCCCGCCAGGAATTGCGCCAGCTTGCCTTCCCTGGCGTGCCCGGACACCTCGATGAGATAGCGGTGCGTGTCCAGGGTTTTCTTGCTGGGCCGTTCGTACACCGTCAGGATCTGCACGCCGGCGGCGCCGAGCGCTCCCAGCAAGGCGCCGAACTGCTCGTCCGAGGTATCGAGCAGCAGCGAGGTCTTGTCGTGGCCGGTCGGCGCGGGCATGTCGCGGCCCAGCACCCACCAGCGCGTGACGTTGTGCGGCCCTTCCTCGATACCGTCCGCCAGGGACGCCAGGGAATAGACGGCGGCGCCGACCTTGGGGCCGAACGAGGCCTTGTCCAGGGTCGGGCTGTTGGCGACCGCCTGCGCGGCGGCGCCGCCGCTGGCCGCCTCGGTGCGGCGGACGTTGGGCATTTCGCGGTCGACCCAGGGCTTCACTTCTTCGAAGGCGACGGGGTGGGCCAGCACTTCCTCGATGTCTTCGCGCCTTGCGCCGGGCCGCGCCAGCAGGCTGTAGCCCAGCATCTTGGGATATTCGGCGACGATGGTGACCTCGGGCAGGTCCAGCACGGCGTCCAGGTAAGGCGTGACGCCGACCACGGACGTCGTGACGGGCACGCAGGCGCGCTCGACCTTGCCGTCGCGGTAGCTGCTGAACAGTTCGTCGCGCGACAAGGGCACCAGGTCCTTTTCGCCGTACAGGTCCAGGCAGGCCTGGTGCGTCCAGGAGCCCGCGGGGCCCAGATAAGCGATGGAGCCGGCGGCGGCCGGATGGGCGGAGAGGTTCAAGGTAAGCACGCCTATGACGGTCAACGATGCAAGGACTTTCATGTTCCGCTCCTGGAGTCAGCCCGCCGCCACGCGCAGCGCAGGCCCGGCCGCGACCAGCCGGTTGCCGCCCTGCGCCTTGGCTCGGTACAGGGCCCGGTCCGCGGCCGCCAGGGCTTCCGCCAGCGGCGGCGCGTCGAGTTCGTATTGCGCCAGCCCGATGCTGACGGTGGCCGGTATTCCGATATTGTCGACCTGATCGGATATGGTTTCGGCAAAGCGCCGCGCGATGGCGTCGCCCAGCGCCGCGGCGCGGCCTGCGGCGTCGCCCGACAGCAGCGCGGCGAATTCCTCCCCGCCGATGCGGGCCAGGATCGCATCGGCCCCCAGCATGCCGCGGGCCGTTTCGGCGAAGGATTGCAGCACCTGGTCGCCCTTCTGGTGGCCGTAGCGGTCGTTAATGGCCTTGAACTGGTCCAGGTCGAAGGCCAGCACGGCGACCGGCACGCGTCCTTTTCCGTCTTCGATGAGGCGCGCACCCTGCTCGAAGAACCAGCGGCGGTTGCCCAGCCGGGTCAGGTAGTCCGTCTGCGATTCCTTGACGAGCGCGCCGTGGGTTTCTTCACGGACGAGCTTGATCAGGGTCATGGGCAACAGGATGGAATACAGCACCCCCTCGTACATGGTGAAGGTGCTGGCGGCCAGTTGCACGCCGGGGCCGTGCACGGCCACCCACCATGGAAGGAGGAACGCCCTTGCGGCGTAGATCAGCGCGTGGATGCCGGTCACGGCGGCGGCGATGCGCAGCGGCCGCAGCGCTTTCAGTTCGCCGCAGCGCAACAGTTGCCAGGCCGTCGCCCCGCTCACGAGCGCAATCGGAAACGCGCTGACGTACTTCCAGACATCGTCCTGCCCTTGCCCGCCCGCCACGGCCCATGCCAGCGCCATGGCGACCAGCAGCGCGAAAGAGGCGGCCGGATACCGTTTGCCGCGCAATGAGGCGGCGCCGTTCATGACCAGCAGGTAGCCGCCGAGAATGATGAGATTGGCCGCCGGGGAGCCCAGCATGCCGGGAAACCGGCCGCGGAACAGCGCCACGGTGCAACCCAGCGCCAGCGTGGCGAATCCCCCCGCCAGGATGCGCAGCGATCCGCTGCGCTTGGGATGGGCCCGATGCTCCCAGAACGTCAGGCCTGCCGTGGCAAGCAGCGTTCCGATGATGATGAAGTAAAGGGTAAGGAGATCGACGTACATCGGGGATGCAGGGTATGGCGCCAGCGTATCGCGGCAGCCAGCCGGAATTTTACGTTGGAAACATGGCGGGAAGACGTAACGGAACCCCGGGAAAGCCCGTGCCGAACGACGTTCGGCCAGGCTGGGCAAGCCGCCCCCGGCAGTCGATATCGTGCGCATGCGTGGCAAATTTGCCACTCATCTACAATTCCTGGCCGTGCCGGTCGCCGATGCGACCGGGCCGTAGCTCACAGGTAGTAATGACGCGCGCGAAGAAATCCCCCGCCAAGAAAAGAAGTTCCGCAAGCAGATCCCCGGCCCGGGCCAGCGCCCGTTCCGGCGGCCGTATCCCTCGTTTCCTGAAAGCGCTGCTGTTCTCGTCGCTGGCGAGTTTCGGCGCCGCCACCTATGTGCTGAATCCGCAATGGCGGATCCCGGCGCCGGTGCAGGAGGCGCTGGGCCACCTGGGATGGCCGCAGCCCCGGACGCAGCAACGGGAACCGGCGCGGCCTCGGGAACAGGCCGCGCCCGCGGCGGTGCCGACGGCGGCGCCCACCGGCGCCCCCGCCCAGACGATGTTCTCGGAGTGCCGGCAGTTTTTTCCTCACTCGCGCCCGCCGGAAGTCCCGGGCAGCCAGAAGCTGCGCGAAGTGTGTTTTTCCGCCTTCGCCATCCTGCACAACGGCCAGACCAAGACGCCGGTGTTCGTGGCGGAACGGCTGAACCGCCAGATGCTGACCCAGGCGCAGGGGCAGCGCCGGACGGACAAGTTCTACGCCGAAGCCCGGCTGCCGCGCGCGGAGCGGGCCGAACTGGACGATTACCGCGGGTCGGGCTATTCGCGCGGGCATATGGCGCCGGCCGGCGACATGTCCACGCCCGAGGCCATGGCGCAGAGCTTTTCCCTGGCCAATATGGTGCCGCAGGACCAGACCCACAACGGCGGCGCCTGGAGCAGCATCGAGCAGGACACGCGCAAGTACGTCATGCGCGCCGCGGGCGACGTGTATGTCTTTACCGGGCCCGTATATGCGGACAGGCCGAAGACCATAGGCGCCGGCGTGGCCGTGCCCGCCTATCTCTACAAGGTCGTGTACGACGCCGCCTCGGGCCGCTCCTGGGTCCACTGGCAGGCGAACGCCGCCAGCACCAAGGCCGGGCCGCCGATCAGCTATGAGGAATTCGTGCGGCGCACGGGATTGAAGCTGCTGCCGGCCGGAGGCTGAGGCCGGGCGCGCAGGGCCGCCGCGTCACCCGCGCCGCGCGGCCTCGATCTTGGCGACGTCGATTTTCCCCATGGTCATCATGGCCTCGAACGCGCGCTTGGCCGCGGCGGGGTCGGGATCGGCGATCGCCTCGAGCAGCACGCGCGGCGTGATCTGCCACGACAGGCCCCATTTGTCCTTGCACCAGCCGCATTCGCTTCCCTGGCCGCCGTTGCCGACGATGGCGTTCCACAGCCGGTCGGTCTCGGCCTGGTCCTCGGTGGAGACCTGGAAGGAAAAGGCTTCGCTGTGCTTGAACGCCGTGCCGCCGTTCAGTCCCACGCAGGGAATGCCGAGCACGGTGAACTCCACCGTCAGCACATCGCCCTGCTTGCCCGAAGGGTAGTCGCCGGGCGCGCGCAGGATCTTGCCCACGGCGCTGTCGGGAAAGGTCTCGGCATAGAACTGCGCGGCGTCCAGGGCGTCGCGGTCGTACCAAAGGCAAATCGTGTTCTTGCTGGCCATCCTGGTTCTCCTCTGTTGGCGCGCCCGCGTCGTGACGGCGCCCGGTCGGCAGACGCGCCCGGCGTTAAGGAATGCCCGGGTAGATCCAGAATAGCCGCAGGCCCCGCCGGCGCGCGTTACGAAGCTTTGGAAAATGTTGTGCCCTGGGCGTTCAGTCGACCGCCAGATAGGCCTTTCCGCCCGGCTTCAGGTAAGGCGCCAGGTCCTCGAACGGCACCACGGCATGGGTGCCCAGGCACACGCCCTGCGCATGGCCGACGCCGGACACGGACAGGCTCAGCACGCCGGGCGCCTCGGCGCCCAGGGCCAGATAGCTGGGCCACAGGTCGGCGCAGCCCTCCAGGGCTTCGTCGTCCGCGGCGACGATGGCCCCGTCGGCGGGCGCCAGCGCCTTGCGCGCCGCGTCCACCACTTCCAGCAGGGTCGGGCTTTCCTTGCGGTAGCCGTGCTCGTCGGACACGTACGCATCGAACACATGGTTCCAGTCCAGGTATTCGCCGCGCAGCAGGTCGAAGGTATAGGGCTCGAAATGGTTGTTGGGATGCGCGCCGCCGCAATACAGGCTGCCCGACTCGGTCACCGTCATCAGCGCGGTGGACAGCCAATTGACCGTAATGGATTCCTCGTCATAGCTGCCCAGCGTGCCCGCGGCGGGATTGCCGTCGGTATAGGCCGACGCCTTGCACGCCAGCGCCGCCAGGCTCATCTGCCAGTGGCGCTGCTCCAGCAGGCCGTTGATTCGCTCCCGGACTTTCGCGTCGGGATGGCGGCTCAGACGCGGGTAGGCGAATTGGGTGCGCGGGTCGCGCCACATGCGGTAGGCCACGGCCCCGGCGCCCACGTCCGGGCCGGCGGGAACGGCATGCCCCGCCAGTTTCAGGGTTTCGTAGGGCGCGTGCTCGGCGTCTATCGTCGCGTCGACGGAGATGCCGCTGCCCATGCCGCCGCTGATCGCGTCGGTGACCGCCTGCACGCTGTCGGGCGCCAACGCGTCGGGATCGTATTGCGCGACCCGGCGCAACTGGAAGCCGCGCCGCTTGCCGCTGCGGAGATCGGTCCATTGCCCGCGGTAGCCGTCGGCGTCGCGCGCGCCCTGCCAGGCCGCGGCGCGGCCGGCCGGCGCGTCCTCTTCCGGATCCAGGCCGGCTTCCTGGCGTTCCTGGTACGGCTTGGGTTCGAAGAGCGCCGCCTCGGTGCCCGCCAAGGGGATGTCCACGCCGTGCCTGGCGTAGAAGTAGCGCCCCGTCAGCTTGCCGCCGCCGGCCGCCTCCAGTTCCATCACCACCTCGCCCGCGCCTTGCAGCGTGCCCGCGTAGACGGTGCGCGGGGCGGCGCCGGCAGGGCTGCCGATGAGCGGCAGGACGGCCAGCGCGCACGCGCCCAGCCGGGAACGGGAAATGCGGGCGGGAGACAGGGTCATCGGGCAGGAACGCTCCAAGGGCCGGCGTCGGCGGGATCGTTCGAATATACCGGATAGGTCCGGCCTGGATAGGCCCGGCCTGGATGGGCCCGGGCGCCCGCGGCGTCCCCGTCCCGCGAATGCCGCCACATTTGTTACTCCCGGCGCCGCGCCCGAGGCGTCACACTGTGCCCATGAACGTCCGATCCCTGGAGGTACCCAGCCATGACTGCCCCTACCGACAAAACAAGCCGCGGCGCGGCGCCCGCCATGCGCACTCCCCCGGTCGTGTCGCCCCACGAATGGGAGGCCGCGCGCGAGCGGTTGCTGGTGAAGGAGAAAGCCCACACCCGCGCCCGCGACGCGCTGGCCGCCGAGCGGCGGCGCATGCCCTGGATGGCCGTGGACCGGGCCTATGCCTTCGACGGCCCGGACGGCCGGCGCAGCCTGCCGGACCTGTTCGACGGCCGCCGCCAGTTGGTCGTCTATCGCGCTTTCTTCGAGCCCGGCGTCTACGGCTGGCCGGAACACGCCTGCCGCGGATGCTCCATGGTGGCGGACCAGGTGGCGCACCTGGCGCACCTGAACGCCCGCGACACCACCCTGGTCTTCGTCTCGCGCGCGCCGCAGGCGGACATCGCGCGGCTGAAGGCGCGGATGGACTGGAAAATGCCGTGGTTCACGCTGACGGACGGCTTCGACGCCGATTTCGGGGTGGACGAATGGCACGGCACGAACGTGTTCTTCCGCGATGGGAACCGCATTTTCCGCACGTATTTCCTGAACAACCGCGGCGACGAGCAAATGGGCGGCACCTGGAATTACCTGGACATCACGCCGCTGGGCCGCCAGGAAACCTGGGAGGACTCGCCCGAAGGGTATCCGCAGACGCCGCCCTATAAATGGTGGAACTGGCACGACAGCTATGTCGACGGCGCTGCGCCGGACCGCAAATGGGTGGAGATATCCGATGCGGGAGAAGCGGCATTCCGGAACAAGCGCAAATAATCCGCCGCGCAGAAACCTCCGGACAGCGGTTTAACGGCTGGATACACAAGCCCGGGACACGGTAATTATTGGACGCGGTGCGCATGCTAAGTTAGGCGCCCCTAGCGCTCCCCGAATGGCGGCGGCGCGTTTTCCGACCTGGCGAGACCATGCACACCAAGCTCGACCCCGAGGCTTTCCGCAGCCCGCGCAAACGCCGGATGCCGCGGTGTATTCCCCTGGCATTCGCGCTGGCGCTTGCCGCCGCCCTGCCCGCCGCGGCCGAACCGGCCGTGCCCGACGGCGCCGCCGTTCTGGCGCCCGTGCAGAAGACCGAAATCAAGAGCCAGGCCGCGTACGAACGCCTGCTGCACAACAGCGGCGTTTCGCTGCAATGGCTGTGGTCCGCCCCGCGCGGCCGCCTGAAGGCGGCCGACCAGAACGATATCGTGCGCATCGAGGGCAGGCAGGCCAATTTCGAGGGCACGCTGGAAATCAAGGGGGACGTCGTCTCCATCGCCGGCGACCGCTTCGTCTTCCGAGGCACCATCCTGATCCTGGACGCGCCGGACAAGGGACGGCGCTGCGAACGCACCGGCGACTATGAATTCCGGGCCACGGGCAAGCGCAAGTACTGGCGCCTGCAGCAGATGGAGGCCTGCGACGGGCTGACCGACTACGTGGATATTTATTTCTGACCGGCGCCCCGCAGGCCGACGTTACAATCCCCCTACTGCTTTCCGATCCGCCGTGCCCGCGGCGCACCTGCTCCATGTCCAACCTCATCGTCCACGGCGGCACGCCCCTGCGCGGCCGCGTCATCCCTTCGGCCAACAAGAACGCGGTGCTGCCCGTGCTGTGCGCCACCTTGCTGACCGACCAGCCGCTGCGCCTGCATGGCGTGCCGGACATCACGGACGTCCGCAAGATCCTGGACATCTTCCGCACCCTGGGCAGCGACGTCCGGCTGGACGAGGCCACGCGCACGCTGGACCTGCACCACCGCGACACGGTCTTCGACGCCGCGGAACACCGGCTGCCCGAGGAAATGCGCTCGTCCATCATGCTGGTGCCGCCGCTGCTGGCCCGCTTCGGCGTGGCGCGGCTGGAAGACAACGTCAAGGGCTGCACGCTGGGCGTGCGCGAGATCGATCCGCACGTGGATATCTTCCGTTCCTTCGGCGGCGAGGTGGAACGCGCCAGCGGCTCGCTGCTGGTCCGCAGCAGCGAGCCGCTGAAGCCCACCCACCACTGGCTGGACTACGCCTCGGTGACCACCACCGAGAACTTCGTGCTGTGCGCCGCCGCGGCGCAGGGCGAATCCACGCTGACCAATGCCGCCTCCGAACCGCACGTGCAGGAATTCTGCCGTTTCATGGCGATGATGGGCGCCGACATCGACGGCATCGGCACCTCGCGCCTGACGGTGCGCGGCGGCGGCCGCCTGCAGGGCGGCGAATTCACCTTCGAGGAAGACTTCCACGAGATCACCACCTTCCTCGCGCTGGGCGCGATCACGGGCGGCGACGTGGTGGTGCGCAACCGCACGCCGGGCAATTTCCCGCTGATCGACCGCACGTTCGCCAAGTTCGGCGTGCGCATCGTGCACGAGAACGGCTGGTCCCGCGCGCTGCGCGACGGGCCGCTGAAGGTGCAGACGCCCTTCACCAGCAACGTGCTGACCAAGGTGGAAGCGGCGCCGTGGCCGTATTTCCCGGTGGACCTGCTGCCCATCTTCATCGCGCTGGGCGTATGCGCCGAGGGCAACGCCATGTTCTGGAACAAGGTCTACGACGGCGCGCTGGGCTGGACGGGCGAACTCTCCAAGTTCGGCGCCCACGTGTTCTCGTCGGATCCCCACCGCGTGATCACCTTCGGCGGCACGCCGCTGACGCCCGCCGTCGTGGAAAGCCCCTACATCATCCGCGTGGCGATTGCGCTATTCATGATCGCCAGCAGCATCGACGGCCGTTCGGAAATCCGCAACGCCACGCCGATCCGCCGCGCGCACCCGCGCTTCGTCGAAAACCTGCGCAGCCTCGGCGTGCAGGTCGAATGGGCCAGCGAGGAATAGATCCTGCCGGGACCAGGCCCGGCCGCTCCCAAGGAGACCCCCATGTGGCAACCCAGCGAAAGCTATCCGGATCCCGCCATCGAGGTGCTGGATCCCCGCTTCCTGAAGTACCGCATCGGCAATACGGCCGTGGAGCGCCTGGCCACGGGCATCCGCTATGGCGAGGGGCCGGTCTGGTTCGGTGACGGCAGGTATCTGCTGTGGAGCGACATCCCGAACAGCCGCATCATGCGATGGGACGAGGAAACCGGCGCCGTGTCGGTATTCCGCAGCCATGCCGGGTTTCCCAACGGCAACACGCGCGACCGCCAGGGCCGGCTGCTGAGCTGCGAGCACGGCGGACGCCGGGTGGTGCGAACGGAGTACGACGGCACTTTGACGGTGCTGGCCGACCGCTACGAGGGGCGGCGCCTGAATTCGCCCAACGACATCGTCGTGAAGAGCGACCATTCGATCTGGTTCACGGACCCCGTCTTCGGCATTCTCAACAATTACGAGGGATACAAGTCGCAGCCGGAACTGCCGACCCATGTGTACCGGCTGGATCCGGACACCGGCCGCCTGGACGTGGTGGCGGCCGACATCCTGAACCCCAACGGCCTGTGCTTCTCGCCCGACGAAAGCCTGCTGTACATCGCCGAGAACGGTTCCCGGCCCAACCGCATCCGGGTCTATCAGGTCGCCAAGGACGGACGGACCCTGGCGCAGGCGCGCACTTTCGTGGACGCGGGCGACCAGGGCATCCCCGACGGCATGCGCTGCGACACGGACGGCAATGTCTGGGCCGGCTGGGGGCCGGGCCCCGCCCTGAACGGGGTGATGGTGTTCGCGCCGGACGGCGCGCCCATCGGCCGCATCGCCCTGCCCAACCGCTGCGCCAACCTGTGTTTCGGCGGCGCGCGGCGCAACCGGCTGTTCATGGTGGCCGGCCAGTGCCTCTATGCGCTGTACGTGGATGCCGCGGGCGCCGCCCGCCCTTGACGGAAGGCTGGAACCGCGGGGAACATTCGTTAACGTGTTTGGCGGAATATCCCGTTGACGGGATAGTCTCCCGACCCTTATTTTCGACCCGTCCGGCGCCGTCGGATTGCGGCCGACAATCCCTGCAAACGCGATAGGAGCGCAGATCACAATGGGCCACCTGGTTTTGCTGCTGCTTGGTGTCGAATACCTGCGCAAACGCGCCCGCGGCCTGATGGTTACCGGCTGGCTGTTCCTGGTGGCGGGCATCGTGGTTTTCGTCGACGCGCTGGACAACGCGGTTTATTTCCCGCTGAATTTCTTCGCCGCGCTGCTCGTCATCGAGGGCCTGGCGACGCTGGTCATCGCCAAGTCCGGGGTCGGCGGCCAGCGGGTGCTGCGCTACACCAAGGGCATTATCGTGCTGGCGGCCGGCCTGCTGGTGCTGGCGGGCCATCATCACGGGCACTTCCTGCTGTCCATGATCTTCGGCCTGCTGTTCCTGGTGGACGGGCTGATACAGTGCATGGCCGCCTACGTGGTGCGCTATGAGCGCTGGCGCTACGTTTTCGCCTCCGGCGTGGCCGAGATACTGCTGGCCATTTTCTTTTTCCAGCCCTACCCCACCCATTACGTGGGCACGGTGCCGTACTGCCTGGGGCTGTTCCTGGCGTTTTCAGGGCTCAAGCTGCTGGCGCTGGCATACCGGGTGCGCCGCCTGGATTCCAATCCGGCCCTGGACGCCAACCCGCACCCGGACTTCATGCCCACGCGCGCCGACGGCCCGCCGCAGACGGTATTCGACGGCCCTCCGCTGGAATCGGAACGCGCGCTGACGGTCCACGTCTGGACGCCGTCCGGCTCGGCCAAGACGGAAACCCGCAACTACCCCGTCGTGAACCGCTATATCGCGGCCGTCGATATCAACGGGGTGGTGTCCACCGGCCATGCCGCGATGGAATCGCCCGAAGGCGTGTACGTCAGCCTGTATCCGGCCCAGGAAATCGACCATTCTCCGGAACAATTCGGCACGCTGCTGCGCGCCACGGCCGACAACGACGTGCCCGGGGTTTTCCAGCCCGACTACCCGACCGAGTCCAAGGCCTGGTGCCCGTCCACGACGCAGGTGCGCATCCGCAATTACGACGCCGCCAAGCTGCAGGCGTTCTGGGACGAATACCGCCAGACCACCACCTACAACCTGACGCACCGGAATTGTTCCAGCTCGGTGTCCAATGCCCTGGAGGCGGCGCTGGACGGCGTGGTGGGCCGTCTGCACGGCCGCGAGGCGGGATGGCGGGTGCTGCTGCGCCTGCTGCTCACGCCGGAACTCTGGGTGGCGGCGCAGATCCGCAAGCGCGCCCTGACCATGGCCTGGACCCCGGGCCTGACGCTGGACTACGCGCGCGCGCTCAGCATGCTGGCCGACCCGCGCCCCTTCGGCTGGTGGAAGATGTCGCAGCAGGCGCTGCGCCAGATCGCCCAGTTGCGCGCCGGCTGGCGCAGCCAGGACCGCGAGGCCGTCGCCCGCAACGCGCGCGACGAATCCTCGCAGGGGGCCCAATAATGGCTGCGGCAAGCGTCCGCCGGCCGACCAGCGCCCCGCCCGCGCCATGATCCTGCACGCCGCGGCCGGACTGGCCGTGCTGGCCGCTGCGGGCTGGGGCGCGCTTGCGCTGTGGTTCCAGCCGCCGTTCGGACGCCGCCTGCGCGCCGTTGCGCCCATCGCCTGGCTGGCGCTGGCCGCCGCCGCGCTGGCCGGGCTGGCGCGCGGCAGCTTTCTGCCGGCCGCGCTGTTCGGCGCGCTGCTGCTGGCCTTGCTGGCCTGGTGGAAGCTGGGCGTGCGCCCGTCCAACCAACGCCGATGGATGCCCGAGGTGGCCCGCCAGACCCATGGCTCGGTCGACGGAGACATCGTCACCCTGCACAACGTGCGCGACTTCGACTGGCGCACCCGCGACGACTACGACGAGCGCTGGGCCACCCGCGTCTACGATCTGTCGCGCCTGGCCTCGGTGGACTTGGCGCTATCGTATTGGGGCCGGCCCGCGATCGCCCACGCCATGGTGTCCTTCGGCTTCGACGACGGGCAGTACGTGGTGTTCTCGGTGGAAATCCGCCGCAAGCTGGACGACACGTTCTCGGAGATAGGCGGGTTCTTCCGCCAATACGAACTGGCCGTGCTGGCCTCCACCGAGGAAGACAGCCTGCGGGTGCGCACCAATGTGCGCGGCGAGGACGGCTACCTGTACCGCGTGCGCATGCCGGAAGGCGCGGCCCGCAAGCTGCTGCTGTCGTACGTGGCCACGGCCAACCGGCTGGTGCGCAAGCCGCGCTTCTACAACACGCTGACCGCCAACTGCACCACCATCGTGTACCGCCTGGCCGACCAGATCGTGCCCGGGCTGCCCATGAACTACCGGCTGCTGCTGTCAGGCTACCTGCCCGAATACCTGTACCGCCTGGGCGCGCTCGACGGCGCGGACAGCCCCGAGGCCTACCGCCGGGGCGGCCGCTACACGGAGCGGGCCCGCGCCACCCGGGACGCCGCGGACTATTCGCGCAACATCCGTATCGGCGTGCCCGGCATCGGGCCCTCCGTCCCCGGGCCGGCGGGCGCGGTCCAGGCGCCCCCCGCATCCTAGTCCCCCGACGACTCCCGCCGCAGGAAATCCAGCACCGCCAGGTACGACCCCTCGTTGCCCGCCGCGTTGGCGGCCGGCGTGCCGCCCGCGTCCAGCAGCAGGCCCGACATGGCGTGCGGCTTGCTGATCAGGGTGGCGGGCAGGTAGGGATAGTGCACGTGGTGGCCCGCTCCCATGCAGACGTGATGGAACGTCGGCAGGCCGTGCGCCTGGCGCTGCCGCATGACGATTTCCGAGTAGGCCGTGCTGGGCCAGAAGCCGTCGTCGGACGCGCTGACCAGCATGACCGGGCCGGGATAGCGTTCGATGGGGATGCGGGCGCGCTCGAAGGCGCCGCTGTCGCGGGTGGCGCTGAGGAAGGCGTGGGTCTGGCGGTACGGCGGCTTGGAGGCATAGGCGGCGTCCCAATCGGCGCTGGCGTTGTCCTGCCACAAGTGCGGCAGCGGCTCGCCGGCCTTGGTCCAGACCTGGGCGTCGCGGCCGGAGCCCGGGGAGCCGGCGCTGACGACGCCGTGCATGACGGGCGACGGCACGTAGGCGACCACGGCGCTGACCAGTTCGGGATAATGGGCCGCCACCAGCAGCGAGGTCTCGCCTCCCCGGCTGATGCCGGAAAGCGCCACGAAGCCGTCGCGCGGCGCCAGTTCGGCGCGGGCCCAGCGCAGGGCCTGCTCGAAGTACTCCAGCGGCATGTCGTTCAGGTACTTGGGCCGGCCGTCGTAGTTGAAGAGGGCCAGCGCCAGGCACTGGTAGCCCCGGGCCGCGAAGAGCGCCGCACGCGGCGCGTTGACGCCGCCCGACGAGCCGTTCATGTAGATCACGAGCGGATGCGGGCCGGGACCGGCGGGCGTGTAGAGTTCGCCGGACAGCGTCATGCCGCCGGCCTGTTCGCGCACGGCGCGGTGGGTCACGCCCTCGGCCAGGAACTCCTGCACCAGGCGGGCGGTGGCGGCGTAGCGGCCGTCGCTGGCTTCCAGTTCGATCTCCAGCGCCTCCGCGCGGTCGGGCGGGAACACCACGCGGTCCATCTCGCAGCAGGCCATGGACCAGACGATGCCCATGGCCGACGGCTCGGCGTAGCTGCCGGACACCGGGCAATCGCGCGCCAGGTCCAGGCTGCCGTCGTGGCCGGCGACGAACACGGCCTGCGAGCGCCACAGGGCGCCGCACATCTGCATGCTGGCCGTCACGGTGATGAAAGCGTAGGCGGGAAATCCGTCGATGCGGATCTCGCGCGCCACGTCGATCAGGGCGCGCTCGGGGCTGACGGTGATGCGGGGCTGTTCGGCAGTCACGGCGGTCCTCAGCTCTTCAGGTCGGTCTTGGGCACGCCGTTGGCCTTGATGACCTGGGCCCACATGGCGGATTCCTCGGCGATGACGCGGTCCAGGTCGGCCGACGAGGTGAACTCGACGGTCACGCCCTGGTCCGCGAACTGCTGCACCAGGCCGGGGTCGCGCGTGCCCTCGCGCACCGCGTTCTCCAGCGTCTGCGCCACGGGCGCGGGCATGGCGGCCGGACCGGAAATCATCATGCGCGTATAGAGTTCGAAGCCGTCCACGCCGGCTTCCTTCATGGTGGGCACGTCGGGCAGGCTGGACAGGCGCTTGTCGGACGTGACCGCCAGCACCTGCAGCTTGCCCGACTTGATGTTGGGCAGCGCCGAGGTCGGGAAGTCGAAGGTGCTTTGCACCGTGCCGGCCATGAGGTCCAGCAGCGCCGGGCCGCTGCCCTTATAGGGCACGTCCTGGAACTGGGTCCCGGTCTTGGACTGGAAATGCAGCAGCGCCAGGTGGTTGATGACGCCGCGTCCGGCATGCGCGCAGGTGATGTCGCCGGGCTTCTTCTTGGCCAGCTCGATGAATTCGCGCACGTTCTTCACGCCCAGCTCGGGATGCACGATCAGCAGCATGGGCGACTTGCCCATCGACCCCAGTTGCTTGAAGTCCGACTGCTGGTAAGGCAGGTTGTTGTAGAGCAAGGGGTTCAGGATCATGCCGTTGGTGCCGGCAAAGCCCAGGGTATAGCCGTCCGGCTCGGCGCGCGCCACCGCCACGGTCGCGATGATGGCCTGCCCGCCCGGGCGGTTCTCCACCACCACGCTCTGCTTCAGCGTCTTGCCCATGCGCTCGGCCAGGGCGCGGGCGGCGATGTCGGTCAGGCCGCCGGGGGCGAAGCCCACCAGCAGGCGCACGGGCCGGGTGGGAAAGGCGTTCTGGGCCCAGGCCGGGCGCGAGATCAGGGGCAGCGCGGCAAGCGCGCCCAGGGCATGGCGGCGGGTAAATCGCATACGGCTCTCCAGGCAGGCAAGGAGAACGTATGTTGTATGCAATACCAGGGATGGGCTATCTAGGGATATCCCGATATTCCTTGGGGAACACCGCCCTGCATATTCCGCAGGGCGGTATTTGGTATGCAATCCAGTCCGGCCAGGGCTAGGCCATGAGCTTCTTCCAGCCCTCCGCGCCCAGCCGCTTCATCGTTTCGATGTTCTTTTCGTAGATTTCGGCGGCATCCGGGAAGGACTCCACGGCGCGGTCGATGCTGTCTTCGCGCAATAGGTGCAGGATGGGATACGGCGAGCGGTTCGTGTAGTTGGTGATGTCGTCCGGCTCGGTGTCCGCGAACTGGAACTGCGGGTGGAAGGTCGCCACCTGCAGTTCGCCCACCAGGCGCATGCGCTTCAACAGCCGGTCCGACAAGTCCTCGAAGTCGTTGAACTCCAGGAAATCGTCCAGCGCGTCGGGCAGGATCAGCAAGGTGGTGTCGATCTGCTCCGGGTCGGCTTCGGCCAGCAGCGCCAGTTCGTCCTGCAGGTCGGTCAGGACGCCCTCGGCGTCGGTGGCGTCGCTGACCGCAAAGCGGATCTGGTCCTTGACCTGCACCGCCTTGGCGAAAGGACAGAGGTTCAGGCCGATCACGGCCTGGTTCAGCCAATGTTTGGTCTCCGCGACCACATTGGCGTAGGCGTCGGAAGTGGAAATCATGCCGGCATCGCCGCCATGGTCTGGGCCACCGCCGCGGTCAGTTTCTTGCCGTAAGGCACGTGCAGGAATTCATTGGGACCATGGGCGTTGGACTTCGGGCCCAGCACGCCGCAGACCATGAACTGAGCCTTGGGGAAGCCCTTCTGCAGGATGCTCATCAGCGGAATCGTGCCGCCCTGGCCGATGTAGCCGCAGGGCGCGCCGTAGTACTGCTGCGACGCGGCGTCCAGCGCCTGGGTCAGCCACTGTTCGGACGCCGGGGCGTTCCAGCCGGTGGCCGCGCCTTCGTTGGCCTTGAAGATCACCTTGGCGTTGTAGGGCGCGTCGGCTTCCAGCAGCGCCTTGATTTCCTGCGAGGCGGCCACGGCGTCCACCAGCGGCGGCAGTCGCAGCGACAGCTTGAAAGCGGTGCGCGGGCGCAGCACGTTGCCCGCGCTGGACAGCGGCGGCAGGCCTTCGGCGCCGGTCACGGACAGGGTCGGGCGCCAGGTGCGGTTCAGCAGGGCCTCTTCGGGCTCGGTCGTCATGGGCAGCACGAAGCCGCCTTCGGCGCCGCAGCTCCAGGGGAAACGGCGCCAGACCTCGTCGCCCAGGATGCGCGCGGTGGCGTGCACCTGCTCGATGCGGTCGGCGGGGATGTCGCAATGCAGGCTTTGCGGCAGCAGGCGGCCGGTGCCGCTGTCTTCCAGGCGGTCCAGCAGGTGGCGCAGGATGCGG
>Ga0222427_100800_pt1 | contig 27736 bp, 24 predicted proteins | sample 2B20Ametagenome_FD_182890 | JGI IMG/M metagenome (GOLD analysis project Ga0222427, IMG submission 182890) | Enriched microbial communities from leaf-cutter ant dump, University of Wisconsin, Madison, United States - 2B20A (version 2) | ecosystem: Environmental > Terrestrial > Nest > Insects nest...
CTGGTGGAAGAGGCGGCGGCCGCGGCGGGCTCGCTGCAGGAGCAGGCGCAGCGCCTGGCCGAAGCGGTGGCCGTGTTCAAGATCAACGCGGGCGAGGTCATCGAAGTGCCGGCGCATCGCCTGTCTTCCGCGCGCGCGTCCGATGACGGCTCGCGCTTGCAGGCGCCGGACGCGCTGGCGCTTGGGCACTGAGGGCCGCCGTGGCAACCCTGGCACACCAGGCGCCGTCCATGTCGGTGGACCGCCAATTCGATTTCCGCGATGCGGATTTCACTCGCGTGCGCAAGATGATCCATGCGCACGCCGGCATTTCGCTGGGCACGCACAAGCGCGAAATGGTCTACAGCCGCCTGGCGCGGCGCCTGCGCGCCCTGGGCATGCAGGATTTCGGCAGTTATCTGGACCAGCTCGAGGACGACCCCGGGTCCGCCGAATGGGAGGATTTCGTCAACGCGCTGACGACCAACCTGACGGCGTTCTTCCGGGAATCGCATCACTTTCCGATCCTGGCCGATTTCGCCAGGCGGCGCGGCGGCCCGGTGTCCGTCTGGTGCTGCGCGGCGTCCACCGGCGAAGAGCCGTATTCCATCGCGATGACGCTGGTGGAGGCGCTGGGGCCGCGGGCGGCGTCGAGCACGGTGCTGGCGACCGATATCGACACCAACGTGCTGGCCCGGGCGCGGGCCGCGGTCTACCCGGAAGAGCGCGTGGCCAAGATGGACGGCGAGCGCCTGCGGCGCTTCTTCCTGAAAGGGCGGGGCGCCAACGCGGGGCAGGTGAGGGTGCGTCCCGAGATCGCCGACATGGTTCGCTACGAGACCCTGAACCTGTTGTCGCCGGCCTGGGCGATCGACGAGAAGTTCGATGTGATCTTCTGCCGCAACGTCATGATTTATTTCGACAAACCCACCCAGGCGAAGATTTTGGAGCGGTTCGTGCCGTTGCTCAAACCCGGCGGACTGCTGTTCGCTGGCCATTCCGAGAACTTCACCTACATCAGCCGGGACTTCCGCCTGCGTGGGCAGACGGTCTACGAATGCGTGGGCAAGGCCTGAACGGGGCAGCAACAATGAAGAAAATTAGCGTTTTGTGTGTGGACGACTCCGCATTGGTGCGCGGCTTGATGACCGAGATCATCAACAGCCAGCCCGACATGGAAGTGGTCGCGACGGCGCCCGACCCCTTGGTCGCGCGCGAGCTGATCAAGCGCCACAATCCAGACGTCCTGACGCTGGACGTGGAAATGCCCCGCATGGACGGGCTGGATTTCCTGGAAAAGCTGATGCGCCTGCGGCCGATGCCGGTGGTGATGGTGTCGTCGCTGACGGAGCGCGGCGGCGAAATCACGCTGCGCGCGCTGGAGCTGGGCGCGATCGATTTCGTGACCAAGCCCAAGCTGGGCATACGCGACGGCCTGCTGGAATACACGGAAATCATCGCGGACAAGATCCGCGCCGCCTCGCGCGCGCGGCTGCGCGCGCCCACGCCGCATGCCGCCCAGGCCGCGCCGCCGGCCATGCTGCGCCGGCCGCTGGCCAGCTCGGAGAAGCTGGTGATCGTCGGGGCGTCCACGGGCGGCACCGAGGCCATCCGCGAAGTCCTGCAGCCGCTGCCGCCGGACAGCCCGGCCATCCTGATTACGCAGCACATGCCGGCGGGCTTCACGCGTTCTTTCGCGCAGCGGCTGGACGCGCTGTGCGCGGTCACCGTCCGCGAAGCCGTGCACGGCGACCGGGTGCTGCCGGGCCACGTGTATCTGGCTCCCGGCGGAGACACCCACATGCGGCTGGGCCGCAGCGGCGCGAACTATGTGATCGAACTGGACGCCAGCGAGCCCGTCAACCGCCACCGCCCGTCGGTGGACGTGCTGTTCAATTCCGCGGCCGTGGCCGCCGGCAAGAACGCCATCGGCGTCATCCTGACCGGCATGGGCAAGGACGGCGCCGCCGGCATGCTGGCCATGCGCCGGGCGGGCGCGCACACGATCGCCCAGGACGAGGCCAGTTGCGTGGTCTTCGGCATGCCCCGCGAGGCGATCGCCATCGGCGCCGCGGATGAAGTGGTTTCGTTGTCCGCGATGAGCGAACGCATTCTGACTCGCCTGGGAGACCGTGGCCACCGCGTTTGACGCGCGCGCACGATCTTCCGGGCACATTTTTTCTGGAGTAGAAGATGGTAGACAAGGGCATAAAGATTCTGGTGGTGGATGACTTCCCCACCATGCGGCGGATCATCCGCAACCTGCTCAAGGAGCTGGGTTTCGAGAACGTGGACGAGGCCGAAGACGGCGCGATCGGGCTGGAAAAGCTGCGCAACGGCGGCTTCCAGTTCGTGGTGTCGGACTGGAACATGCCGAATCTGGACGGGCTGGAGATGCTCAAGCAGATCCGCGCCGACGCCTCGCTGGCATCGCTGCCGGTGCTGATGGTGACGGCCGAGGCCAAGAAGGAAAACATCGTGGCGGCGGCCCAGGCCGGTGCCAACGGTTACGTGGTCAAGCCTTTCACCGCGGCGACGCTGGAAGAGAAGCTCACCAAGATCTTCGAGAAAATTGCCGGCTGAGGTGCGCAATGAGCACGACGGAAAATCTTAGCCCGGCGGATTCGCCCGACCTGATCCACCGCATCGCATCGCTGACCCGCATGTTGCGCGACAGCATGCGCGAGCTTGGCCTGGACCAGGCGATCAAGGACGCCGCCAACGCCATCCCCGACGCCCGCGACCGCCTGCGCTACGTGGCGCAGATGACCGAGCAGGCCGCCAATCGCGTGCTGAACGCGACCGAGCAGGCCGGCCCCATCCAGGACAAGCTGACGCGTTCGGCGCAGGCGCTGGATACGCGCTGGCAGCAATGGTACGACCAGCCGCTGGAACTGCCGGAGGCGCGCGAATTGGTGAAGGACACGCGCGCGTACCTGCAGGAGGTGCCGAAGCAGGCGCAGCAGACGCAGTCGCACCTGATGGAAATCATCATGGCCCAGGACTTCCAGGACCTGACCGGCCAGGTCATCATGCGCATGATGGACGTGGTGGGCGCGATCGAGCGCGAACTGCTGCAGGTGCTGCTGGACAACGTGCCGCAAGAGCGCCGCGATGAGGCCAACAGCCTGCTCAACGGGCCCCAGATCAGCCCGCAGGGCAAGGCCGACGTGGTCACCAGCCAGGACCAGGTCGACGACCTGCTGGCCAGCCTGGGCTTCTAGGCAGGCGGGCGCGCCGGCGGACCTGCCCTCCGGCGGCGCGCCCGTCAAGCTTCATGGACGTATTCCCTAAGGGCGCGATCCGCGCCCGGCCGATAGACTTCCCGCCATAAGAATCAGATTCGGGGCCTCGCAGCATGAGACCAGGCGCCACGGGCGCCAGGCAACGGATGCCCATAGAAGGCGATCCGGGCCAGCACAAGGAGGTTCATCTTGGCCAGATCCGTATTCCGCTTGGGCGGCATGTGGGGATTGTTGCGCCGGCTCAACCGCGGCGACGCCATGCTGTCGGAACGCACCCTGTCCCTCAGTCCGGCCGCTTGGCCGCTGTACCGCTTCCTGGGGCAGGTCCGCCGCCGCATCATGACCGTGCGGCAATCCAGCATCGAGATCGCGCTGAACGCGGCGCGCACGCAGTACCAGGCCGGACGCTGCACGCACCTGGCGCAGGAGCAGGCGCGCGCGGCGCAGGCCCTGGCCGCGAGCGGCACCCAGATCGCCGCCTTGTCGGCGTCCACGTCCGACCACGCGCGCGAAATCGCCGAGGTGTCGGGGCAGAACCTGCACACGGCCGAACAGGCGCTGGCCGAGCTGTCCGAGGTCAAGCAGCGCGTCGACCGCATGACCCGGGAGATGGCCGCGTTCAGCGGCGTGGTGGAGCAATTGACCACGCGCGCGCGCTCGGTGGGCGACGCCAGCAAGCTGATCAAGGAAATCGCCCTGCAGACGCAACTGCTGGCGCTGAACGCGGGGGTGGAGGCGGCCAGGGCGGGGGACGCGGGACGGGGCTTCGCGGTGGTGGCCAGCGAGGTCGGGCGCCTGGCCGAGCGCGTGAATTCCGCCACCGGCGACATCGCCCGGCACAGCGGGGAGATGCTGGAGCTGGTTGACAGCACCCAGCGCCAGACCGGCAGCCTGCGCGAGGACGTCGACGCCTCGGGCCAGGTGCTGGACAGGACCTGCGCCGATTTCCAGCGCTTCGTGGACGATTTCGGCTGCATGAACCGCCAGGTGGCCGAAGTGGTGCAGGCGATCGGCGAGGTCGACGCCACCAACCACGGCATGAGCCAGGAGGTGGGGCGGATCGCCGCGCTCAGCGCCGACGTGCTGCAGCGCATGGGCAGCATGTCGGGCGAGATCGACCGCATCCGCCGCCAGACCGAAAGCGTGCAGGAAGTGCTGGCGGACATGCGCACCGGCAATACCGCCTTCGACGGCCTGTCGGATGCGGTCGAGGCCTTCCGGGACGCGGCCGCCGGCCTGCTGGAGGCGGCCAGGAAGGGCGGGGCGGACGTGTTCGACCGCCATTACCGGCGCATTCCGGGCAGCGAGCCGCCGCGCTACCACACGGCCTACGACCGGCAGATCGAGGAACCCCTGACCCGTTTGCTGGACCGGGTGCTGGAATCGGTTCCCGGCGCCATTTACACCATCCTGGTGGACAACCGGGGCTATGCGCCGGCGCACAACAGCCGGTTCTCGCATGCGCCCAGCGGCGATCCGGCGCAGGACATCGTCCGGGTGCGGCACAAGCGCATCTTCGACGATCCGGTCGGCTCGCGGCTGGCCGCCAACACCGGCGCGATGCTGTTCCAGACCTATTCGCGCGACACGGGCGAGATCGTCAACGATATTTCCGTCCCGGTTTATCTGGGGCCGGAACACTGGGGCGCGGTGCGGATCGGCCTGGACTACGGGCGTTTCCAGGCGGCCCTGGAGGCGCAAGAGGCGGGCGGCCGGGCGGTTCCCGCGGCCGGCTGACGCGGCGGCCGGAGCGGGGACGCCGGACGCTCCCGGCCGGGCCGCAGGGGCCGGTCCGGGACGCATTCCGGAATAGCGCCGCTTTCCCCCCGTTTCTTGGCTTATCGGCCAAGGCCGGGGCCTCCTAGAATCTCGGCGGGCGGCTCGCAATCCCAAAATCCGCGAACCGCAACGACACCGCAGAGCATGGCCGAAGAAAGCGACCTCGAAAAAACCGAAGCCGCCTCTCCCAGGCGCCTGGAAAAGGCGCGCGAGGAGGGGCAGATTGCGCGTTCCCGGGAACTGGGCACGTTCATGATGCTGGCTGCCGGCGTCGGCGCGATCTGGGCGGGCGGCGGCTCGCTCTACCGGTCCCTGAGCGGCGTGCTGCGCAACGGCCTGGGGTTCGACCAGCGCATCGTGGCCGACCCGGGCGTGATGGTCGAGCGGGCGGTCGACGGCTTCGGCCAGATCCTGCTGGTGCTGCTGCCGATTTTCGGGCTGCTGGCGGTGGTCGCCTTGCTGTCCAGCGTGCTGCTGGGCGGCATCGTCATCTCGGGCAAGCCCCTGCAGTTCAATTTTTCCAAGCTCAGCCCGCTGTCGGGGCTGAAGCGGATGTTTTCGTCGCAGACCGTGGTGGAGCTGATCAAGGCGCTGGCCAAGGCCGGGCTGGTGGGCGGCGTGGCCGTCTGGGTGATCTGGCGCTATCACGACGACATGCTGGGGCTGATGCACGTGGCGCCGTCGGCCGCGCTCACCAAGGCGTTGACCCTGGTGGCGATGTGCTGCGCCTTCATCGTGGCGTCGCTGCTGGTGATCGTGCTGCTGGACGTGCCGTGGCAGATCTGGAGCCACTTGAAGAAGCTGCGCATGTCCAAGGAAGACGTGCGCCAGGAGCACAAGGAAAGCGAAGGGGACCCGCACGTCAAGGCGCGCATCCGGCAGCAGCAGCGCCAGGCGGCGCGGCGGCGCATGATGTCGGAAGTGCCCAAGGCGGACGTCGTGGTGACCAATCCGACCCATTACGCCGTGGCGCTGAAGTACGACGAGGACAAGAGTGGCGCGCCGCGGGTGCTGGCCAAGGGAACGGGCCTGATCGCGGCCAAGATCCGCGAGCTGGCGGCCGAGCACCGCATTCCCACATTGGAGGCGCCGCCGCTGGCGCGCGCCCTGCATCAACACGTCGAGCTGGGGCAGGAAATCCCCGCCGAGCTATACACCGCGGTGGCAGAAGTGCTGGCGTGGGTCTTCCAGTTGCGTTCCTGGCGATCCGGGTGGGGGGCCGAACCGGCGGCCCCGACCCGGCTGGCCGTGCCCGCCGAACTGGACCCGCAGGCCAACACCGCAGCACAGGGAGTTTGAGGAATGAGCGCTTTGCTCACCATGTTGAAGAGTGGCGGGGCCACGCACGCGCGGCTGCTGGCGGGCCCCATCCTGATCGTGATGGTCCTGGGCATGATGGTGCTGCCCCTGCCCACGTTCCTGCTGGACCTGCTGTTCACCTTCAACATCGCCTTGTCCGTGATGATCCTGCTGGTGGCCATGTTCACGCGCAAGCCGCTGGACTTCGCCGCGTTCCCGGCCGTCCTGCTGTTCGCCACGCTGCTGCGCCTGTCGCTGAACGTGGCGTCCACCCGCGTGGTGCTGCTGCACGGCCATACCGGCCCGGACGCGGCGGGCAAGGTCATCGAGGCCTTCGGCCACTTCCTGGTGGGCGGCAACTTCGCCGTGGGGATCATCGTTTTCGTGATCCTGACCATCATCAACTTCATCGTCATCACCAAGGGCGCGGGGCGTATCGCGGAAGTGGGCGCGCGTTTCACGCTGGACGCCATGCCCGGCAAGCAGATGGCGATCGACGCGGACCTGAACGCCGGCCTGATCGGCGAAGACGAAGCGCGCAAGCGCCGCGCCGAAGTGGCGCAGGAGTCGGACTTCTTCGGCTCCATGGACGGCGCCAGCAAGTTCGTGCGCGGCGACGCCATCGCCGGCCTGCTCATCATGGCGATCAACATCATCGGCGGCCTGATCGTGGGCGTGGCGCAGCACGACATGTCGATGAGCGACTCGGCGCGCGTCTACACGCTGCTGACCATCGGCGACGGCCTGGTGGCCCAGATTCCCGCCCTGGTGATCTCCACCGCCGCCGGCGTGGTCGTGTCGCGCGTGTCGACCGACCAGGACATCGGCCAGCAGATCATCAGCCAGTTGTTCTCCAATCCCAGCGTGCTGTTCCTGACCGCCGCCATCATCGGCATCATGGGGCTGATCCCCAACATGCCGCATATCGCGTTCCTGACGCTGGCCGCCGCGCTGGCCTGGGGCGGCTGGCTGCTGCACAAGCGCAGGACCGCCGCGGCGGCGGCCGCCGCCGAGGTGCCGCCGCAGGCGATCACCCAGGCGCAGGCCGCGGCCGCCGAGGCGAGCTGGGACGACGTTTCCATGGTGGACCAACTGGGGCTGGAAGTGGGCTATCGCCTGATCCCGCTGGTCGACCATGCCCAGAACGGCGAACTGCTGCACCGCATCCGCAGCCTGCGCAAGAAGTTCGCGCAGGACGTGGGCTTCCTGCCGCCGGTCGTGCATATCCGCGACAACCTGGAGCTCAAGCCCAACGACTACCGCATCCTGCTGTCCGGCGTGGAAGTGGGCCATGGCGTGGCGATGCCCGGCCAGTGGCTGGCGATCGACCCGGGCGGCGTGACCATGCAGATCAAGGGCACGCCCACCACCGATCCGGCCTTCGGCCTGCCGGCGCTGTGGATCGACGGCAGCCTGCGCGACCAGGCGCAGGTGGCGGGCTACACGGTGGTGGATGCCGGCACGGTCGTGGCGACGCACCTGAACCACCTGATGCACCGCCACGGCTCGAACCTGCTGGGCCGCCAGGAAGTGCAGCAACTGCTGGACCGGATCGGCCGCGACGCGCCCAAGCTGGTCGAGGACCTGGTGCCCAAGACCCTGTCGCTCACGGTGCTGCAGAAGGTGCTGCAGGGCCTGTTGTCGGAAGAGGTGCCGATCCGCGACATGCGGACCATTATCGACACGCTGTCCGAGCACGGGCCGCGCCTGGCGGCGCAGGCGGCCGGAACCGGCAGCCAGCCCGACATCAACGAGCTGATCGCGCTGACGCGCCGCTCGCTGGGCCGCGCCATCACGCAGCAATGGTTCCCGGGCGAAGGCGAATTGCGCGTCATCGGCCTGGACGTGAAGCTGGAGCGCGTGCTGTCGCAGGCCATGACGACCAGCGGCGGCCTGGAGCCGGGGCTGGCCGATACGCTGCTGCGCGAGACGCAGGCGGCGGTCGAGCGGCAGGAGTCGCAGGGCAACGCGCCGGTGCTGCTGGTGTCGCCGGTGCTGCGCGCGCCGTTGTCGCGCTTCCTGCGGCATCACTTGCCGCAACTGGGCGTGTTGTCGAATACGGAAATACCCGATGAGCGCATGGTCCGCGTGACCGCGCTGATCGGCGGAGGCAATGGGGCATGAAGATAAGCCGTTTTTTTGGGATCAACAGCCGCGAAGTGATGCGCCAGGTGCGCCAGGTCCTGGGGCCGGACGCGCTGATCGTGTCGAACCGCAGCGTCGACGGCGGCGTGGAGGTGCTGGCCACCGTCGAAGGCGCTTTCGACGACGCGCCGGTACAGGCGCCGCCGCGCGAGGCCGCCGCGCAGTCCCGTCCCGGCGACGTTCGGCCGTCCGCCGCGGCGGCCATGCCGGCCGCGGCCGCCGTGCCTGCCGGGGTCCCGCAGCCGGCGGGCCATATGACGCCCGCGCGGTCGATCGCGGCCTACCAGAACGCTTATGCGGCGCCGGCGCAGGCCGTTTCTCCGCCGCCCGCGCCGGCCGCTGCCCAGCCTGTGGCGGCCCAGTCCGCAGGCGCGCCGGCTCCCGGCCCGATGACAGCCGCAGCGGCCTCCGCGGCAGCGCAGCCCGCCATCGCCGCGCCGGCCGCCGCGCCCGCATGCGCCGCGCCCGCGTCCGCCTACGTCGCGGCCGCAGTCCAGCCCGCGGCCGCGCCGTCCATGGCCCGCACGCCGGATGCGCCGTTGCGGCAAGCCCCGGCCGCCCGGCAGACCGCCTTGCCGGGCGACGCCGCGGCCGGCCTGCAGGATGCGATCAGCGCCTTGCGCGGCGCCCTGGAAAGCCGCATGGACGGCCTGCTCTGGGGCGGGCGCCAGGGGCCGGGCCGCGAGCCCGCCGCCGCGGCGCTGTTCCGCAGCCTGCTGGACGCGGGATTCAGCACGAAGCTGGTGCGCACCCTGGTGGAACGCCTGCCGGAAGGAATGTCGCCGGAAGCCGCCCTGAGCTGGGCGCGCAACGAGCTGGTGACGCACCTGCCCGTGCTGCGTTCCGAAGACGAATTCCTGGGCGGCGGCGGCGTGTATGCGCTGGTCGGCCCCACCGGGGTCGGCAAGACGACGACGCTGGCCAAGCTCGCCGCCCGCTGCGTGGCGCGCGAGGGCCGCGATCAGGTGGCGATGCTGACCACGGACAATTTCCGGATCGGCGCGCTGGAGCAATTGCAGATCTACGGGCGCCTGATGGGCGTGCCGGCGCATTCGGTGCGCGACGCGGGCGAGCTGCGCCGCATCCTGGCGGAGCTGGGCAACCGCAAGATTGTGCTGATCGATACCACCGGCATCAGCCAGCGCGACCGGCTGGTGGCCGAGCAGGCGGCGATGCTGTGCAACGCGGGCAAGCCCGTGCGCCGGCTGCTGGTGCTCAACGCCGCCAGCCAGGGCGATACGCTGGACGAGGTGGCCCATGCCTACCGCAATGGCGTGGGCGAGGACGTGGCCGGCTGCATCATCACCAAGCTGGACGAGGCGACCCGCCTGGGCGCGGCGCTGGACACGGCCATCCGCCACCGTCTGCCGATCCACTACGTGTCGGTCGGGCAGAAGGTGCCCGAGCATATGGAGCTGGCCCGCGCCGACATATTGGTCGACCGCACTTTTTCCATGGTCGAGCGGGCGCGCGCGCTCTACACGCCCAGCGAGGCCGACCTGGCTGCGCTGGTTTCGTCCTCGCGCGAAGCCGAGAGCGGCGATCCGGCCCGCCGCCGGCAGTTGCTGGCCTCGGCCATCCTGCGTCCGCAGGGCGGGACGGCCTCGCTCGAGGCCGCGCAGCATCTGGATGCCACCATCGCGTGGCTGGAAAGCGATCCGGCCTGCGTCCAGGCGCGCGCCTCCTGGCGCGAATACGTGGGCGGCGGGGCGAGCCTGGCCGTGCTGGGCGACGACCCGCTGGCGATGGTCGGCCGCGAGTTTTCGGCCACCTGCAACCGGCATCTGCTGGCCGTGCACGGCAAGGCCGGCATGAAGGGAGAAGGGCTGCCGGGCGGGACGCTGCTCAGCACGCTCTTGATGAGCGACCGGGGCGCGGCCCTGGCGGCGCCCGCGCAGCAATTGGCGCTGCCGCACGGCACGCTGTCGTCGTTCGCGCCGGCGGAGCCGGCCCAGCCGGACGCGGCCCTGGCTTTGCAGGCGCGGGTGGGCTGGCTGGGCGGCAAGCTGCCGCGCCTGCCGGTCGTGCACCTGCTCGAGGCGGGCACGTCCGCCCTGTGGCCGTCCCTGAACGATCAAGGCGTGTCCTGGGTGGCGCGCAGCGCCGGCGGCCAGCGAGTGATCCAGGACGATTGCCCCACCAATCTGAACGCGGTGGGCAAGAGCGTGGGTTATCTGCCGGTGGGCCAGCCCGGGGACATGCCGGGACTGCACGGCATCAAGAGCGGCAAGCGCGTTCCGCTGGCGTTGTGGGCTTCCGGCACGGAAGTCGCCTTGCCCGGCCGAGGCGGGAGCGCGCCGGTCCGCCTGGTCTGCGCGCGCCTGATCGACACGGTCAGCGGCGAGGTGGCCGGGCAGTTGTTCGGCATGACCAACCTGCCGGCGTCGCAGGCGGATGCGGGCACCGTGGCGCGCTGGCTGGTGCTGCAGGAAGAGGCCAAGACCGGATTCCGCTACATGGCGAACGCATGGCAGGCGCTGCCCGCCGTCGACGGCCCCCACGCGCTGGCGCGCCAGGCGCTGGTCGCCGGACAGATGGGCGCCGCGTGCTGGCAGCTAGCGCATTCCTCGGCCGCGGCCGTGGTGCAAGGGCCTTTGTCGGGGATCATGGGCACGGAACGCAAGCTGTCCGGCCGCATGCTGCCGGTGGCCTTGCTGAAAATGTACGCAATGCTGGAGATGACGGACGCGTAGGCTGGAGCGCCGCGCGCAAGCGCTGTTTCCGGGCCGCTGCGGCCCGGAACGAGGCCGCTCAGCCGGCGACGATGGGCTTGCGCCCCGGCGCGCTGCGTGCGCCGCGGCCGCGCGCGTCGTAAGTGGCGGGCGCGCCGGCGGCGCCCAGGTTGCGCAGGGCGTCCAGCGATTGCTGGGTGTAGCGCAGGTGCACGTCGATCAGGGCGCCGTTGCGCAGATTGATTTCATTGGCGGACGCCGATTTCGCCAGCAGGGCCTGCCAGACTTCCGCCAACTGCGGGTGCCGCACGGCGGCCTGCTCGGTGCCGGCATGGCCGGCCGGGAGGCCGATTTCGGCCAGCAGGGTGTCGCGCGTCTGGCTCAGGTCGACCAGCTTGCGGGCCACGCCGCTCTTGCGTTCGGTGATTTCCTGCAGCGCGCCCACGTTCCCCGGACCCACCAGCACTTCGGTCTCTTCTTCCAGGATGGAGGAGAACTCGGTGATCAGGGCGTCTTCCTGCCTCATGCAGGATTGCAGGGAGTCGACGGTGTTCGTGGTCATGCTGCGGCTCGGATCGGAAATAGGTTGGGGGGCTTACTTCAGCAGGTCGCGGGCGCTGGCGATCAGGCTGTCGGCGATGCGGCCGGTATCGATCTTGAGCTGGCCCGACGCGATCGCCGCGCGGATGGCGGCAACGCGCTCGACGTTGATGTCGTTCGAGCCGTCTTGCAGCGCCAGCATCTTGCGCGACGCCGAACTCAGCGCCACCTGCGAGCTGCTCGAGCCGCTGGCGCTGGACGCGCCGTAGGCCTGGGCAACCGCGGACTCCGGGCGGGCTCCGACGGCATCCGCCGATAGGGGGCGGTTGGTGGTGGAATTGATCTTCAAGATTATCTCCGCAGGGCGTCCTGGGTCGGTTGTGCGACGGATCCGCCTACTTGTGTCTCTGTAACGACAGGGCCGGAAGGAACTTTAGGGTAGGCGGGCCGTCCGCGCAACGCGATATGTAACAACACCTACAGTTGCATTTCAACCAGGCCGGCGTTGCGCACGATGCCGCTGATCACCTGGCCGCTGGCGGTGCGCACCTGGACCGTGGCGCCCGGCGCCGCGTTTTCCAGGGCCTGGCCTTCGCTGCTGACCACGAACCCCTTGCCGCGCGCATTGATACGGACGTTGGAGCCGCGCAGCACCGACTGGGCGTTGCGCAGCGACGATCCCCGTACCGGCTGCCCGGCGTTGATCCGGTAGGCGGCGGTCATGCCGACCACCGCTTGCGGGTCGGTAATGGCGCCAGGGGGCAGGGCGACGAGGTCGCCGTCCCGCGGGGCGAGGTCGGCCGGCGTCAAGGCCTGGCCGGCCGCGATCAGGCGCGAGGCGACATAGTACTGGCCCGGCACGCTGACCGTCGCTTGCACGTAGGTCGTCCAGGGCCTGGGCGCGTTGCAGCGCACGCCCACGGTCATGCGCGGCCGCAGCCGCATGCCCGCCGGCATAAATGGGGACATGGCGTCGCAAGGCGTCAGGCGCTCGGCCCGCGGCGGGTCGATGGCGATGGACGGCTGGCCGGGCAGGCTGGCCAATTGCCCTTGGAGATAGGCCTGCGCGGCGAGGGCAATCGCCTCGGAGGGCTGGGCCGCGGCCTCCTGGGCCTGCGCGCCCGCCAGGGGCAGCAGCAGGGCGGCCAGGCAGCCGGCGCGCGCGCGGAGTCGTCTTGCGGAGGTTTTCATGATGAATGAATTGTAGAAGTCCGCGGCGCTTGGCAATACGTGAATTGGATGAGAAATGACGGGTTATTTGGCTGATTGTGGCGAGCCCCCGGCCCCTATGATGCCGTCATCCAATGGGATAACGGTGCGTCCGGGATCCCATGCCCATCCGAATTGCAATGCACGAAGGCGCCACGATGCTAGACAGGCTTAACGAAGATTTCCGCTTCTTCCAGCAGTCCCTGGGACTGCGCGCGCAACGCCAGGAAGTGCTGTCGTCGAACATCGCCAACGCCGATACGCCGAACTACAAGGCTCGCGATTTCGATTTCAAGACGGCGATGGCGAACGCCATGGAAGGCACCATGCGGCTGCCGGACACCTCGCTCACGCTGACCTCCGCCCGCCACATTCCGGCCAAGGCCGTGTCGCAGGGCCCCACCGAACTGCTGTACCGGCTGCCCTACCAGCCGAGCATGGACGGCAACACGGTGGACATGGACATCGAGCGCGTGCAGTTCGCCGATAACACCTTGCACTATCAAAGCACCATGCAGATGCTGTCAGGCCGTATCCGGACCATGATGGCCGCAATCCAGGAATGATCACTGAACGGAGCGCCAGGCTATGTCCCTGCTGAGCATTTTCGATATCGCCGGTTCGGCGTTGAGCGCGCAATCGCAGCGCATGAACGTCGCGGCCAGCAATATGGCCAACGCCGACAGCGTGGTCGGCCCGGACGGCCAGCCCTACCGCGCCCGCCAGGTCGTGTTCCAGGTCAACCCGCCCGCCGGCCAGGCGCTGGGGCAGGAGATCGGCGGAGTGCGCGTGGCCGGCGTGATCCAGGACCCGTCGCCGCTGAAGCAGGTCTACGACCCGCAGCACCCGATGGCGGACGCCCAGGGCTACGTCAGCATGCCGAACGTCGATCCGGTGGCCGAAACCGTGAACATGATCGCGGCTTCGCGTTCCTACCAGGCGAACGTCGAAGTGCTGAACACCGCCAAGACCCTGATGCAGAAGACGCTGACCATCGGCCAGTCCTAACTCTTGACCAAGTGAATCCATGACCACTGTCGACCAAACCACGAGCCAGACCGGACTGGGACTTGCGCAGACCGGCGCCTATTCCAGCAGCACGGCGCAAGGCCTGCAGGACCAGTTCCTGAAGCTGCTGGTGACCCAGCTCCAGAACCAGGATCCCCTGAACCCGATGCAGAACGCCGAGCTGACTTCGCAGCTTGCGCAGATTTCCACCGTGGAAGGCATCAACAACCTGAAGAACACGATGCTGGCCATCAGCGGCCAGATCGACGTGTCGCAGTCGATGAACGCGGTGGCGATGATAGGCAAGGGCGTGCTGATCCCGGGCTCCAAGGTCAAGGTCGGCGTGGACGGCGACAACGCCGCCGAACGCGTGGTCACGCCCTATGGCCTGGACCTGCAGGCCGACGCGGCCAAGGTCCAGGTGCGCATTTCGGACGCCAACGGCGCGGTGGTGCGCACCATCGAGATGGGCGAGCAGTCGACCGGCGTGTACACGCTGGACTGGGACGGCAAGAACGACAACGGCGTGGCGCTGGAACCGGGCGCGTACACCGTGTCCGTCCTGGCCACGGACGTGGATGGCAAGAAGGTGAACGCGGAAGTGCTGAGCTACGGCCAGGTCAAGAGCGTGGCGTACTCCACCAACGGCCTGCGGCTGGATCTGGGCCTGGACGGCCAGACCAGCATGCTGGACGTGCGCAAGGTGATCGGCGCCTGAATCGGGCGCAAGGTATCGGTGCCGGCGCACGGGCGGCGGCTTCACTCAGTTTAAGGATTAGCGAGAGAAAACATGGGCTTCGGACAAGGATTGAGCGGCTTGAACGCCGCGTCGCAGAACCTGGACGTGATCGGCAACAACATCGCCAACTCGGGCACGGTCGGCTTCAAGTCGTCGACCGCCTCGTTCGCGGACGTCTACGCCAGTTCGCGCGTCGGCCTGGGCGTGAAGGTCGCGGGCATCAGCCAGCGCTTCACGGTCGGCACCGTACAGGCGGGCGGCGGCGAATACGACATCGCGATCGACGGCGCCAAGGGCATGTTCCGCGTCACCGACCAGAGCGGCGCGGTGATGTACACCCGCAACGGCGAATTCCTGGTCGACAAGAACAACTTCATCGTGAACGCCCAGGGCTACCGCCTGACGGGCTACCCGGCCGGTTCCATCGGCGCGAACCCGGTGGAACTGCAACTGCCCATGGCCAACGTGGCGCCCCAGGCGACCAGCTCCGGCACCACCGTGGCCAACCTGGACGCGAATGCCAAGGTGATCTACGAGACGGACACCATCACCAAGGAGGCAAAGAACGGCACCGTGACGCTGGACGGCACGGAGTATGAATTCACGCGCGATGCGATCGGCACGCTCGAATGGGTGACCCAGCCGGACCCCGGCACGTACGGCACCGCGCCCAATACGATTACCATTGACGCCGACGGAGAGGTGACCGGCGATATCACGCAGATTCCCGGCTATGTGAACTACACCGCCGCGGTCACCGAGATCGGCCGGCCCTTCGACCCCACGATCTCCAGCAGCTACACGAACGCCTCGCCCATGACGGTGTTCGATTCCCTGGGCAACTCGCACCAGGTGATGCAGTACTTCGTCAAGCGTCCGGCCGATGCCAGCGGCAGCGTCTACGACGTGTACTACACGATGGACGGCCAGCCCATGGCGCCGACCACCCAGGCCGGCGGCGTCTGGGGCAACCCCACCAAGTTCACGTTCAACAACGCCGGCGCGCTGACCAGCGCTCCCGTGGTGACCCTGAGCTTTGCCGAGCCCGGCGGCGCGACCACGCCCGCCGACCCGTTGAGCATCGCCATGAACTACACCGGCACCACGCAGTACGGCAGCAACTACAAGCTGGTGGCCAAGCCCGACGGCTATACCTCGGGCGAATTCAGCGGCATCAACATCGGCGACGACGGCAGCCTGGTGGCCAGCTACACCAACGGCGAAACGCAGATCGTCGGCACCATCGTGCTGGCCGACTTCTCCAACCTGCAAGGCCTGCAGCCCGTGGGCAACAACGCCTGGACGGAAACCGCCGCGTCCGGCCAGCCCATCCTGGGCCAGCCCGGCACCAACGGCATGTCGCGGGTCGTGGGCCAGGCGACGGAAGCCTCCAACGTCGACATGAGCAAGGAACTGGTCAACATGATCATCGCCCAGCGCACCTACCAGGCCAACTCGCAGACGATCAAGACGCAGGACGAGATCATGCAGGTCTTGATGAATCTGAAATAGAGCCCACCCCCGAAGCGCCGCAGGCGCTCCCCCCTCGGCGGGCCCCCCTAGGCGGGCCCCCCTCGGCGGGCCCCCTTCCAGGGGGCGCGCTGGCGGACCGGCGGAGCCGGATCCGTGGCGCCTGGCTCTTGAAAGGCCGGTTTTCGGGGGAGCGGCGGGGAACGTGGCTGACGATGGCAGCGATGGAATAGGAAATGGATCGAATTATTTACACCGCGATGAACGGCGCGGCACGCATCACGGAACATCAGGCCGCGTTGAGCAACAACATGGCCAACGTGAACACGCCGGGCTTTCGCGAGCAGATCGCGCTGTACCGGTCGGTTCCGGTGACGGACGGCGTGAGCCTGCCCACGCGCGTGTCGACGGTCGCGTCCACGCCCGGCAACAGCTTCCAGATGGGCACCATGCAGACCACCGGCCGCGACCTGGACGTGGCGCTGTCCAGCGAGCGCGGCTGGCTGGCGGTGCAGACCCCGCAGGGCGAGGCCTACACCCGCGCCGGCAGCCTGCAGGTCGGGGTCAACGGCCTGCTGCAGACCTCGCTGGGCCAGCCGGTGCTGTCGGACCAGGGCGGTCCCATCGACGTGCCCGACCAGGCCGCGCTGACGATCACCTCGGACGGCACCATCACCGCCATCGGCGCGGGCGACGCGCCGAACAATATCCTGAACCTGGGCCGGCTCAAGCTGGTCGACCCGCCGAAGGAACAGCTCGTGCACGGCGACGACGGCGTGTTCCGCCGGGCGCCGGTCGACGGCCAGCCGGCGCCGCCGGTGCCGGCCGATCCCAGCCTGCGGCTGCTGGCGGGCGTGCTGGAGGGCAGCAACACCAATCCGATGGCGGCGATGGTCGGCATGATCGCCAACGCCCGCCGTTTCGAGCAGCAGATGCAGGTGATCCAGCAGTCGGACCGCAACGCCGAGCGCGCCAACGGCATTCTGTCGATAAGCGCCTGATTCGGCCCTTGATCTAAAACCTTTTTTTCGCGCGCGGCCGGGCCGCGGCACCAGGAGTACTACATCATGATGCGTTCGCTGTGGATCGCCAAGACGGGCCTGGAAGGTCAGCAGACCTCCATGGACGTCATTTCCAACAACCTGGCCAACGTCTCCACCAACGGGTTCAAGCGCGGCCGCGCCGTGTTCCAGGACCTGATGTACCAGACGCTGCGCCAGCCCGGCGCCCAGGTCGGCGACGCCACCCAGTTGCCTTCCGGCCTGCAGCTCGGCACCGGCGCGCGCGTGGCCGCGACCGAGCGCATCCACACTTCGGGCAACCTGAACAACACCGGCAGCGAGATGGACATCGCCATCAACGGCCGCGGCTTCCTGCAGATCGAATTGCCGGACGGCACCCAGGCCTATACCCGCGACGGCTCGCTGCAGCGCGACCAGAACGGCCAGTTGACCACGGTCAGCGGCTACGTGATCCAGCCGCCGATCAACGTGCCGGACAACGCCTTGTCCATCACCATCGGCAACGACGGCATGGTCTCGGTGACCCAGCCGGGCGCCGCGGGCGTCAACGTGCAGATCGGCCAGTTGCAGATCGCCACCTTCATCAATCCCACCGGCCTGCAGAGCATCGGCGAGAACCTGTACCTGGAAACCGATGCCTCCGGTCCGGCCAACCTGTTGCAGCCGGGCGTGGACGGCGCCGGCTCCATCATGCAGAACTACGTCGAGACCTCCAACGTGAACGTCGCCGAAGAGCTGGTCAATATGATCACCACGCAGCGCGCCTACGAAATGAACAGCAAGGCCGTCAAGACCTCGGACGAAATGCTGGCCCGCCTGACGCAACTGTGATGTCCATGTCTGTCCTGCGCCTGGCGACGAGCGCGGCCCTGGCCTTGCTGGTGGCCGGCTGCGCCATGATTCCGCCCGAACCCATCGTGACCGGGCCGACCACGGCCGCGCCGCCGGCGCCGCCCATGCCCTCGGCGCAGCCCACGGGCTCGATCTACCAGCCCACGACTTACGGCAACTATCCGCTGTTCGAGGACCGCCGGCCGCGCAACGTGGGCGACATCGTCACCATCGTGCTCAACGAGAAGACCAACGCGTCCAAGAACGTCGCCACGAACACCAACCGCAGCGGCAGCGCATCGCTGGGCATCGCGGCCGCGCCGTCCTTCATGGATAGCTGGGCCAACGCCAACCTGAATCTCGACGCCAAAGGCGGAAACGTATCGCAGGGCAAAGGCGACAGCACGGCCAACAACGCCTTCACGGGCACCATCACCACCACGGTGGTGGGCGTGATGTCCAACGGCAACCTGCAGGTGGCGGGCGAAAAGCAGATCGCGATCAACCGCGGCAGCGAATACGTGCGCTTCTCCGGCGTCGTGGATCCGCGCTCGATCACCGGCACGAACACGGTGTCTTCCACGCAGGTGGCCGACGCCCGCATCGAATACCGCAGCAAGGGCGTCATGGACGAAGTCCAGACCATGGGCTGGCTGCAACGCTTTTTCCTGATGGCATCGCCGTTCTGAATATGAGAGATAAGCCCACCCCCGAGGCGCTGCGCGCCTCCCCCTCAAGGGGGCATGCCTACGGACCGGCAGAGCCGGCTCCGTGGCATTTCGATGGTGCAGCGCACTGTCATGCACGGGGCGTTTTGGACAATTGATATGAAACATGCTGTCTTTCTCTTTCGGGCGCTGGCGCGCGTTTGCGTTGCCGCCGGCCTGCTGGCCGGCGCCGGCGCGGCGCACGCCGAGCGGCTCAAGGATCTGGCGACGATCCAGGGCGTGCGGGGCAACCAGTTGATCGGCTACGGCCTGGTGGTGGGCCTGGACGGCAGCGGCGACCAGGTGCGCCAGACGCCGTTCACCCAGCAGAGCCTGACCAATATGCTGTCGCAACTGGGCATCACCGTGCCCGCGGGCAGCAATATGCAATTGAAGAACGTGGCGGCCGTCATGGTCACCACGACCTTGCCCGCGTTCGCGCGGCCCGGCCAGACGCTGGACGTGGTGGTGTCCTCCATGGGCAACGCCAAGAGCCTGCGCGGCGGCACCTTGCTGATGACGCCGCTCAAGGGCGCCGACAGCCAGGTCTACGCCATTGCCCAGGGCAACATCCTGGTGGGCGGCGCGGGCGCTTCCGCGGGCGGCTCCAGCGTGCAGATCAACCAGTTGAACGGCGGCCGCATCAGCGCGGGCGCCATCGTCGAGCGTGCGGTGCCCACCACGTTCTCGCGCGACGGCTACATCCACGTGGAACTGAACAACACCGATTTCGGCACCGCGCAGAACGTGGCGGCGGCGCTCAACCGAAAGTTCGGCCAGGGCACGGCCGAGGTCCTGGACGGCCGGGTGGTGCAGGTGCGCACCCCCATGGAGCAGGCCTCGCAGGCCCGTTTCCTGTCGCTGGTGGAAGACCTGCAAGTGGCGCGCGCGCCCACGGTCGCCAAGGTGATCATCAACGCCCGGACGGGTTCCGTGGTCATGAACCGCACGGTCATGATCGAAGAGGCCGCCGTGGCGCACGGCAACCTGTCGGTGATCATCAACCGCCAGAACCAGGTGTCGCAGCCGGACACGCCGTTCACGGAAGGGCAGACGGTAGTGGTGCCCAATACCCAGATCGAGGTGCGCCAGGACAACGGATCGCTGCAGCGCGTGAGCACCAGCGCCAACCTGGCCGACGTGGTCAAGGGCCTGAACGCCCTGGGCGCCACGCCGCAGGACCTGCTGGCCATCCTGCAGGCCATGAAGTCCGCGGGCGCCTTGCGCGCCGAACTGGAAATCATCTGACGGCGATGGCATACACCAATGACGCGGCGCGCGGCGCCCAGCGGCAGGATTCGGTTTTCGACATGGGCCGCCTGTCGGACCTGAAGCGCGACGTCAAGAAAGACCCCGCCGGGACCGATCAGCAGAAGCAGGTCGCCAGGCAGTTCGAGGCCCTGTTCCTGCAGATGATGCTCAAGCGCATGCGCGAGGCCACGCCCAAGGAGGGCCTGTTCGACTCGCAGCAGACGCAGATGCTGCAGTCCATGGCTGACGAACAATTGGCGCTGCACCTGGCCACGCCGGGCATCGGCCTGTCCCAGGCCATCCTGGCGCAGATGCAGGAAGGCAGGCAGGGCGACCTGCCTGCGGACGCCGTCAAGCGCATCGGGCAGGGCGCCGACCTGGATTTCCGCACGGGCGGTTCGCGCGAAGTGTCGGCGCTGCTGAACGTGATGCGCAACAACCGGCCCAGCGACCGCGCCCTGGCGGCCGCGGAAGGGGCGCCCGGGCACGTGGTCGACTTCGTGTCGAAGATGGCCCGCGCGGCCAACCTGGCTGCGCAGCAGAGCGGCGTGCCGGCCCGCCTCATCATGGGCCAGGCGGCGCTGGAGTCCGGCTGGGGCAAGCGCGAGATCAAGTACGACGACGGCAGCACCAGCTACAACCTGTTCGGCATCAAGGCGGGCGCGAGCTGGAAGGGCAAGGTCGTCAATGTGCTCACCACCGAATACGAAGACGGCGTGGCGAAAAAGGTGACGCAACCTTTCCGCGCCTACGCGTCCTACGAGGAATCCTTCGCCGACTACGCCCGCCTGATCGGGAACAGCCCGCGCTACGAGGGCGTGACCCAGGCGCGCAACGAGATCGAAGCGGCCCGCCGGATCCAGGACGCGGGCTACGCGACCGACCCGCGCTATGCGCAGAAACTGATAGGCGTCATGAGCCAGTTGCGGGGCGCCGCCAGCGAGGTGGAAATTTCTCGCCAGATGTTGGAAGGACTCTAAATTCAGGCCATCTCCTGCCGTTAATGGAGTATCCAGATATATCGGTCGCGGTTAAATACGGGGCATCGTCAGCATGAATTTGTACAAAACGGCATTGGGCGGGCTGAACGCGGCCCAGGCAGGCCTGGCAACCACCAGCCACAACATCAACAATGCCACCACGGTCGGCTACAACCGCCAGCGCGTGATGACCTCGACCGCCGGCGCCCAGGCCACGACCAACGGGTACATCGGCCGCGGGGTCCAGGTGGACACCGTCGTGCGCAGCTACGACAGCTTCCTGTACAAGCAGCTCGTCGGCGCGCAGGGCAGCGGCGCCCAGTTGCAGGCCCAGTTGGACCAGGTTTCCCAGGTCAACAACCTGTTCGCCGACCGCACCGTCGGCATCGCGCCGGGCCTGAACAATTTCTTCACCAGCATGAACACCGTGGCGAGCAAGCCCGCGGACCCGGCCGCGCGCGCCGACCTGCTGGGCAAGGCGAACAGCCTGACCACGCAGATCCGTTCGGCCTACACCGAAATGCAGAATCTGCGCGAAGGCCTGAACACGCAGATCACGACCACGGTGGAGCAGGTCAACAGCTACCTGGCCCGCATCGACGACCTGAACACGCAGATTTCGCTGGCTTCCGGCAAGGCCGGCGGCAGTCCTCCGAACGACCTGCTCGACCAGCGCGACCAGGCCGTGATGGAACTGAACCAGTTGGTCGGCATCACGACCTACGAGCAGGGCGACAAGATCAATATCTCCCTGACCAACGGCGGCCAGTCGCTGCTGTCGGGCACCACCATCTACCCGCTGCAGGCCGTGCCGTCGTCCAAGGACGCCAGCCGCACGGTCCTGGCCTATACCTTGCCGGCGGGTTCGGGCAAGACGGTGGCCGTGGAATTGAGCGACAGCGAAGTCACCGGCGGCAAATTGGGCGGCCTGCTGCAATTCCGCAGCGCTTCGTTGGACGTGATGCAGAACCAGCTCGGCCAGATGGCGGTGGGCCTGGCGCTGTCGTTCAACGAGCAGCACCGCGAGGGCCTGGACCAGAACGGCAATCCTGGCACCGACTTCTTCAGCATCGGCTCCCCAGAGGCCGTGCCCAATACCCAGAACAAGAGCAACGCCCAGATCACGGGCGAGTTCTCGGACCTGGCCAATATCAATGCCAAGGACTACGAGATCTCGTTCGACGGCACCAACTACCAGGTGCTGCGTTTGCCGGAAGGCGTCCAGGTCTATAACGGCCCGGCCACCGGCACCCCGCCCGACGCGACGCTGAACCTAAACAGCGAAATGGGCGTGACGCTGACGATCAGCGCGCCGCCCCAGGCCGGCGACAAATGGTCGCTGTCGCCCACGCGCGACGCCGCCCGCGACATCGATGTCCTGATCCGCGATCCGGAAAAGATCGCCGCGGCCGATGCGGAAGGCGGCGACGCCAACGGCAAGAACGCGCTCAAGCTGGCGCAATTGGAAAACGCCAAGGTCCTGGGCCACGGCACCATGAGCACCACCGACATGTTCGCCCAGGTCGTGAACACGGTGGGCGTGCAGACCGCGCAGATCAAGGCCGCCGCGACCGCGCAGGTCAACCTGATCAAGCAGACGACGGCCGCCCAGCAGTCGGTGTCCGGCGTCAACCTGAACGAAGAATACGTAAGCCTGTCGCTGTACCAGGAGCAATACCAGGCCAGCGCCCGCATCATCGATGTCGCCAGCACCATTTTCGATACCTTGCTGGGCCTGCGCGGCTGATCGGAACTTGAATCGTGATGACTAAAGAGATTTTCGGAGTTGCACCATGCGCCTGAGTACCACCATGATGTACACGAACGGCCTCAGCGGCGTTCTCGCTCAGGAATCCGACATGAACCGCCTGGTCGAGCAGATCGGCAGCGGGCGCAAGAACCTCAGCCCCGCCGACGATCCGCTGGCGGCGGCCATGGCCATCGGTGTCGCGCAGACGCAGAGCATGAATGCGACCTACGCGATGAATCGCCAGACCGCGAATACGAACCTGGGCCAGGAAAGCAATACCCTGGACGCGGTGACGAACGCCTTGCAGGAAGCGCGGACCCGCATCATCCAGGCGGGCGGCGTGCTGTCCGACAGCGATCGCCAGACCCTGTCCACCGCGCTCAAGAGCACGCGCGAAGCGCTGCTGGGCCTGGCGAACACGACGGACGGCAACGGCCAGTATCTGTTCTCGGGCAATGACGGCAACGTGATGCCATATTCCAAGGACGCATCCGGAAAGATCGTCTATAGCGGATCGGTCGGCGAACGCACCATCCAGGTCGACCAGAGCCGGCAGTTGTCCACGAGCGATCTGGGCACGGACATTTTCGGCCGCGCCAATCCCGGGTCGCAGACCTACGTTTCTTCCGCTCCCTCGAGCAATACCGGCACGGCCGAGTTCGGTGCCGTTTCCGTGACGCCGGGCAGCGCGAACCTGGGCAAGAATTTCTCGGTGAGCTTCGAAGCCGATCCCGCCACGGGCGAAATCGGCTACCGCGTCACCACGACGGACGCCGACGGCAGCAATCCGACCATCGTGCCGGACAGTTCGCAACCCCCGACGCCCTACGTCGACGGCGCGACGATCGATTTCGATGGCGTGTCGGTGGCGATCAAGGGAGCGCCCGCGGCGGGCGACGTGATCAACGTCGAGAGCATCCAATCGGCCGATATGGACGTGTTCGCCACCCTGGACAGCCTGATCTCCGCCCTGGACGCGCCCAGCAGCGGAGACCCGGTGGCGACCGCCAGGCTGAACAACGAATTGGCCACCGCCAACAAGAAGTTGGCGTCCAGCTACGACAACGTGTTGACGGTGAGCGCGTCCGTCGGCGCCCGCATGAATGAGCTGGAAGCGCTGGATGCGACCGGCACGCAAAAGGGCCTGTCGTACGCCAAGTCGCTGTCGGACCTGGAAGACCTGGATTATTACCAGGGCGCCAGCCAGCTCGCCCTGCGCCAGGTCGCGCTGCAGGCGGCCTCGGCGGCGTTCATGACCATTCAGGGTTCCAGTTTGTTCAGCCGCAAATAAGGCGGTGTCGTTCGGTGCCGCGCCTTCGGGTCGCGGCGATAGGCGCGCTTGCGGACGCTGCCGGCCCGAGGCCGGGGCGTCCGTGGTTGCGTGCACGGTAGGAAATCGTAGGTTCACGTCGTTCAACGCTCGGATATTTCATGCTTGTCAATTTGAAAGTTCGCACCTGCCTCATCCTGGTGCTGCTGCTCTTCACGGGCGCCATGTTCATATCCAATGGCGTGGCGTGGATGGGGCTGAACTCCAGCAACCAGAAGCTGGACCAGGTCAATGAGGCCTATTCCACGCAGGTGGCCCAGGTGTACCGCGCCTACAACCTGTTCCTGCGCGCCCGCTTGCTGCTGGCGAGTTCCTTGATGGACATGCAGCAGGGCAAGACCGAGCAGGCCGCGTCCCAGGCACAGCGCGCGGCAGGCCTGATGCAGGATGGGGCCAAGGTGCTCGACGCCTACCGCAAGGGGCCGCGCCTGCCGGGTTCCGAGGCGGTCAATGGCAAGCTGGAAAGCGCCTACCAGCAGTTCGACGGCCTGTTCAAGCAACAGGCGGCGGCGCTGTCCACCATGGCGGTGCAGGAATACCTGGACCTGAACGACGCGAGCACCGCGGCCAACACGGCGCTGCGCGAGGCGGTGGACGGCGTCATGGCCTTCGTCGACGCCAGCACCGACGAACTGATCGCCCAGGCGGGGACCGCGCACAATGTGTCGCGCACGGTCACCATCGTGATGCTGTCGATCGCCGTGGCGCTGGCCCTGGGCTGCTGGGTCTTCATCAGCCGCACCGTGCTGCGGCCGCTGCGCGAGGCCGGCGATCATTTCGAGAAGATCGCCGCCGGCGACTTCACCGGCCGTATCGACGTGCGCAGCAACAACGAAATCGGCCACCTGTTCTCGGCGGTCAAGCGCATGCAGGAAAGCCTGACCCGCACGGTGGCTTCGGTGCGCCGCGGCGTGGACGAAATCAACGTGGGCTCGCGCGAGATCTCGGCCGGCAATGCCGACCTGTCCAGCCGCACCGAGCAGCAGGCGGCCTCGCTGGAAGAGACGGCGGCGTCGATGGAAGAACTGGCCTCGACGGTCAAGCAGAACGCGGACAATGCGCGCCAGGCGAATCAACTGGCGGCCAGCGCGTCGGACGTGGCCGAACGCGGCGGCTCGGCGGTGTCGGAAGTGGTCAGCACGATGGAAGGCATTTCTGCCAGCTCGCGCAAGATCTCCGAGATCGTGTCGGTGATCGACGGCATCGCGTTCCAGACCAACATCCTGGCGCTGAACGCGGCGGTGGAAGCGGCGCGGGCGGGCGAGCAGGGCAAGGGCTTCGCGGTGGTGGCGGGCGAAGTGCGCTCGCTGGCGCAGCGCAGCGCGCAGGCGGCCAAGGAGATCAAGGGCCTGATCGAGGACTCGGTCGCGAAGGTGGGCGCGGGTTCGCAGCAGGTGGAGCGCGCCGGCGCGACGATGCAGGAGATCGTGGCGTCGGTGAAGCGGGTGACGGACATCATGGGCGAGATTTCGGCGGCGTCGGAAGAGCAGTCCAGCGGGATCGACCAGGTGAACCGGGCGGTGTCGCAGATGGACGAGGTGACGCAGCAGAACGCGGCGCTGGTGGAAGAGGCCGCGGCCGCGGCGGGCTCGCTGCAGGAGCAGGCGCAGCGCCTGGCCGAGGCGGTGGCCGTGTTCAAGATCAACGCGGGCGAGGTCATCGAGGTTCCGGCGCGCCAGTTGGCGCAGCAGCGTCCCGCGCCCCGGGTCTCGGCTGCTCCCGCGGCGGCCCCCGCGGCGGAACCGGCGGCCCCATCCAAGCCCGCGCCGGCCGCGCGCCTGACGCATACCGCCCGCGCCAAGCCGGCCGCGGCCGCCGAAGGCGCGACGGCGGCGCGTCCGTCACGCCGGCCCACGCCGCGTCCGGCCGCAACGTCCGATGCCAAGCCCGCGGCGGCAAGCCGCCGGCCGCCGCCTGCGGACGACGATTGGGAATCTTTCTGACACCGGCCAGTCCGGTAAATGGGTAGGTATGCGAGGCTATATACATCTTCTGGCGGCGGCCCTGGCGATTCTTCTCGCCGGCTGCGCGGCGACGGGTCACAACTTCGACTCGGGCAAGCTGTCGACCCTGACGCCGGGGCAGACGACGCTGGAAGAGGCCTCGCGGGCGCTGACCGCCCCGCCCGACCAGATCTACCGGCAGACCGACGGTTCGCTGCTGGCGCTCTGGGCCTTCAAGATCACGCTGGTCACGGACGGCTTGTACAGCCGCAAGGAGGCGCTGCTCCAGTTCGGGCCCGACGGCCGGCTGGCGCGCCTCGTCGACAGCACCAATATTCTGCTGGAACCCTGGGAACGCCAGAAATTGCTGGGGCCTGCGCCCGCGTCCGACTTCGGTCAGGACTGGGCCTTGCCCGCGGCGGAACCCGAGGGGCAAATCATCTACATACCCGGCCCGGGGGAACCGGCCGGATCGAGGCCGCAGGGCGGGCAAGCCCTGTAGTCCGGCAGGAGAGCATTGCGGCGCAGATCGCAATGTACGTCGCCCTGAGTGGATTCGTCGTGTAACAGAGCGTGTCCGCAGGGTGGTTTTTCATTTGGTCAGGCAGTTCCTGAGGGATGGGGAAAGATATGGAAGCGAGTCTCGAATCCGGTGCGAAGTCCGGCAAGGTCAGCAAGAGGAAGGCGCGCGCGCCCAAGGTGAAGAGGAAGCTGCGCCTGCGCGACGCGCGCGTCGGCACGATGCTGCTGTGGGTCATGGCGTTCTTCGCGATACTGATCGCCGCGGTCGGCGGGCTGGCCGCCTATTTCCTGCAGAACAACTATGAATCCATCCGCGAGGTCAACGCGTTGACCGAGCGTGCCAAGCAGGTCGAAGTGATCAACAGCGACATGCTGCGCGCCCGCGTCGCGCTGATGGTCGCCGCGCGTCACCTGCAGGAATCAGGCTGGGGCAGCGGCGAGAATTCGGCCCGCGATGCGGCGGCGGCCCTGAAGAGCGCCACGGACCTGCTGACCGGCGTGCGCAGCCGTTTCGCTGACTTCCAGAAGAATATGCTGCAGGACGATACCGGCCGCCAGTTGTCCATGAACCTGGTCCGCCGCTACCGTTCGTACATCGACGACGGCGTGGACACCATGGTCGAAGCCCTGCGCAGCGAAGACTATTCGACCTTCTACATGGTGAACAATGAATACGGCACGCCGCGCAGCGCCGCGTTCATCGAGGCGATCAGCCAGTTCGGCAAGTACATCGGCGATCAGCAGCAAGCCACGATCGACCAGGCGGAGACCAACTTCAACCGCGCCATGGTGGCGGTGGGCATCGCGGTCGGTTTGGCGCTGCTGCTGATGATCCTGGCCCGCATGCTGTTCGGCCGCCTGGTGGTGCGCCCCTTGGTGGAGGCCGGCCAGCACTTCGACAAGATCGCCGCCGGCGACCTGACCAGCCGGGTGGAAGTGCGTTCGCACAACGAGATCGGCCAATTGTTCGCCGCGCTCAAGCGCATGCAGGAAAGCCTGACCCGCACGGTGTCGGTGGTGCGCCGCGGCGTGGACGAGATCACCGTGGGTTCGAGCGAGATCTCGGCCGGCAACACGGACCTGTCCAGCCGCACGGAAGAGCAGGCGGCTTCGCTGGAAGAGACGGCGGCGTCGATGGAAGAGCTGGCCTCGACGGTCAAGCAGAACGCGGACAATGCGCGCCAGGCCAATCAACTGGCGGCCAGCGCGTCGGACGTGGCCGAACGCGGCGGCTCGGCGGTGTCGGAAGTGGTCAGCACGATGGAAGGCATTTCTGCCAGCTCGCGCAAGATCTCCGAGATCGTGTCGGTGATCG
>Ga0222427_100804_pt1 | contig 27600 bp, 22 predicted proteins | sample 2B20Ametagenome_FD_182890 | JGI IMG/M metagenome (GOLD analysis project Ga0222427, IMG submission 182890) | Enriched microbial communities from leaf-cutter ant dump, University of Wisconsin, Madison, United States - 2B20A (version 2) | ecosystem: Environmental > Terrestrial > Nest > Insects nest...
TGCGACTCGGATCCTGTGGGAGCGGGTTCACCGGAACGCCGGACCGCCGCGATTGCGTCGGTGAATCCACTACTGCAATCGCGGCGGCCCGGCGTTCCGGTGAACCCGCTCCCACAGGGTCCGCGTCGCTTCAGGAGCGACGCAAGAGCTTAAGCAAGGAATGCCACGCAGTCTCAATGAGGCCCGCGCGGAATGGTCTTCATCAGGTCTTCGGCGCTGATATGGCCGACGATGGCACTGCCGGGTTGCGGCAGGTCGAGGATATGGCTCTTCATCTTGCCGATGACGTGCATCTCGCACGGCTTGCAGTCGAACTTCAAGGTCAGCACTTCGTCACCGTGCACCAGTTGCATCGGCGCCACCTTGGTGCGCACGCCGGTCACGCCCTTGGCCTGTTTCGGGCACAGGTTGAAGGAGAAGCGCAGGCAGTGCTTGGTGATCATCACCGGTACTTCGCCCGCTTCCTCATGGGCCTCGTAGGCCGCGTCGATCAGTTCCACCCCGTGACGGTGATAGAACGCCCGGGCCTTCTCGTTGTAGACGTTGGCCAGGAACGACAGGTGCGACTCGGGGTAGACCGGCGGCGGCGTGGTTTCCGCCTTGCGCCCGCCGCGTGGGTGAGCGGCGATGCGCGCCTCGGTCAGGGCCTCGATCACCTCGCGGCGCAGGGCCTTGAGTTGCGAGTTGGGGATGAAGAAGGCTTGCGGCGCATCCAGTTCCACCGCCGTGGCGTGGTATTGGGTGGTGCCGAGCTGGCCAAGCAGGTCGTGCAGTTGCTCCAGGGCCTGCTGCGGCTTGTTGGCGACGCCGAACGGACCGTCCAGGCGGGCATTGGCGCTGACGCCTTCCTCGCTGGTGGCGGTCAGGTCGAGGCCGTCCTCGCGCAGGCGGGCGACCCAGGACAGGCCGACGCGGCGCTCGGCCGAGGTCTTGAGCAGTGCTTGCTGCCAGTTGTGGTCGAGGTTGCGGCTCAGCGGATGATTCGGGCGCAGCTTGTACAGGCCCTCCGGCATCTCGTTGGGCTCGACCCGGTAGCGGTAGCGTTTCTCGCCTTCTTCATCGAACTCGCCCTTGAGCTCGGCGATATTGGCGCGGAAGCCCACCACCTCGCGCTTGACCAGCACGTTCAGGCCATCGCCGTTGGACAGCGGCTCATGGGTGACCACCTGCATGTCGCGCTTGCCGACTTTCTCGACGTTGCCCACCAGCAGGCCGGTGAAGGTCGGTGAGTCGAAGGCGCCGATGTCGATCTTGCGCTCGCTGACGAAGTAATCGGTGCTGCCGCGGTGGAAGGTCTTGTCCGGATCCGGCACGAAGAAGTGCGCGGTACGGCCGCTGGAGGCGCGGGCCAGGTCCGGGCGGTCTTCGAGGATTTCGTCGAGGCGCTGGCGGTAGTAGGCGGTGATGTTCTTCACATAGCCCATGTCCTTGTAGCGGCCTTCGATCTTGAACGAGCGCACGCCGGCGTCCACCAGGGCGCGCAGGTTGGCGCTCTGGTTGTTGTCCTTCATCGACAACAGGTGCTTTTCATAGGCGATCACGCCGCCTTTCTCGTCCTTGAGGGTGTAGGGCAGGCGGCAGGCCTGGGAGCAGTCGCCGCGGTTGGCGCTGCGCCCGGTCTGGGCGTGGGAGATGTTGCACTGGCCGGAAAAGGCCACGCACAGGGCACCATGGATGAAGAACTCGATCGCCGCGTCGGTTTCGTCGGCGATGGCACGGATTTCCTTGAGGTTCAGCTCGCGGGCCAGCACCAGCTGGGAGAAGCCGGCCTGGTCGAGGAAGCGGGCCCTGGCCAGGGTGCGGATATCGGTCTGGGTGCTGGCGTGCAGTTCGATCGGCGGGATATCCAGCTCCATCACCCCCAGGTCCTGGACGATCAGCGCATCGACGCCGGCATCGTACAACTGGTGGATCAGCTTGCGTGCCGGCTCCAGCTCGTTGTCGTGGAGGATGGTGTTGATGGTGGTGAAGATCCGCGCATGGTAGCGGCGGGCGAACTTCACCAGCTCGGCGATCTCGCTGACCTCGTTGCACGCGTTATGCCGCGCGCCGAAGCTCGGGCCGCCGATGTACACGGCGTCGGCGCCGTGCAGGATGGCCTCGCGGGCGATGGCGACATCGCGGGCAGGGCTGAGCAATTCCAGGTGATGCTTGGGCAAGGACATAATGTTTTTTTTCGGGCTGTTTCACGGTCAAGGCGCGCATTGTAGCGGCGAAATGGCCGGGGGGCATCCGAATGCTGCCGTGTGGTGCAGGGAATGCGACGCGGACCCTGTGGGAGCTGGCTTGCCAGCGATAGCGGCAGTGAATTCACCGACGTCATCGCTGGCAAGCCAGCTCCCACAAGGACTTGTGTGTAATCAGCCCTTGGCCGCCATTGCGGTCACTTCCACCTTCATCCCTTCCACCGCCAGCTCGGCCACGCCTACCGCCGCGCGCACCGGCCAGGGCTTGCTGAAGAAGCGCTGGTACACCTCGTTGAAGGCGGCGCGGTCGGCCATATCGGTGAGGTAGATGGTCAGGTGCAGCACCCGCTCCATCGAGCTGCCGGCTTTTTCCAGGGCTACTTTCAGCGCCTGCAGGGTGCATTCGCTTTGCGCGGTGATGTCGCCCAGTTCCAGGCTGCCATCGGCGCGGGTGGGGATCTGGGTCGACATCAGGATGCCGTTGAAGCCGGTCACATCGGAGGAAATCGATTCCGGGTCCGGGTCGGGGATGTAGGTGATGTCTTGCTGGGTCATGAAAGGCCTCTATGGCGGGATTGCACGGCCGGATAGTGTAAGGGGGAGCGGCGAGTGGCTGTCAGGAATTTGCAGCAGGGCTGCCATGTGCTTGCCTTGATCCTTGCAGCGTTCTTGAGATCGAGCGCCGTCCGCACGGCGCTTCGCGACGGTTCGGCGCCCCGACAAGCTCGCTCCCACGTCTGTTGCAACGCGCCATGGCCTGTGCGATCTCCTTTGTCAGCCTTTGGTGTTCGGCGATTCATCGCGGGGAAGCTGTTGAGCTCGACTCGATACCACGTCGTACCAACAAGGCGGGCAACCATGGCCTAACAGACATAGGTACGTTGCAACAAATGTAGGAGCGGATTCACCGGGACGCCGGACCGCCGCGATGCGCCGCGCGGGCGGCGCTCGATCTCAAGAACGCTAGAAAAACAACGGCATGCACCTCTCAGCCGTTACGCAATCCCCACTCACCTCAACCTCGCAACCAGCAACAACGAAGCCGGCCGCCCGGTAACCGGATGCAGCGGCTCCTGAATTTCATCAACGCCAAAACCACACTCACCCAGCAACCTCACCCAACTCTCCAGTGTCCGGAAATACCACGGCGCCGGCTCACGAAAGGCCGCATCGAATCCAGCCCACGACCCCTCGCGCCAGCCATCGACATAAGGCGCATCGCCACAGGCGACGTGCGGATGCAGGGTCTGGATCAGCAGATGACCGGGTCGCTCCAGCAACCCCGGCAAGGCCGCAAGCAGGCGCCCCAGTTCCTCGGCCCCGAACAGCGAGAAGTTGCAAGCCACCAGATCCACCTTGCGCTGCGGCGGTGCATCGATCAGGCCGGCATAGCCCAGGCACTGGTAATCGCCAGAGGGATCGGCAAGCCGCGCCGACTCCACCAGCCCGGCCGTGGCATCCACGCCCCAGGTGGCGATCCCGCGATCGCGCAGCGCCCGGCACAGCCAGCCTTCGCCGCAGCCCAGGTCCAGCATCGTGCGCGGTCGTCGGGCTTCGATCGCCGCCAGCATCGCCCGGTCGGTGACCAGTCGGCGGCTTTCGATGCGGGCTTCGCGCACGGCGCTGATCCAGGGCTCGGCATTGGTTTGCCAGCTGGACAGGATCAGCGCTTCGGGGTCGTGGCGGGTCATCAGGCTTTCACGTAGACCCAGGCCTGGGCTCCGGACAACAGCGTGACGCTGACCCGCTGGTAGTCCGCTACCTCATAGGCATCGGCCGCCGCCAGTTCCTGTGCAGTGATGGTGAACACGGTTCCGGGCACCCGGTCGCTGTCCACGCCACTGTGCCGGACGATGGGGTGGTGGGTCTTGCCACTGGTGGCGAGCACCTGCGGGTCGGTGATTTCCAGCCAGTCCTGGCGAAAGCCCACCAGGGCATCGGCCTGCCCGTGCAGTTCACGGCCGAAGCTGGACAGTTGCACGGCCTTGTCCTGCAAGGTGCCGTAGGAAAACAGCAGAACATCAGTGGTCATCGTGGCTGCTCCGGGTCAGGCCAACAGATCTTCATAGAACGCCCCATAGGCCTTGCTCGGATGAGCAATCTGGATCTCCAGGATCCACAGGCCCTTGTTCGGCTGCCCGTCATAGTCGCCGAGGTCGCCGGCGCGGTAGATGGCATGGGGGAAATCGCTGACCCGGTGCCCCTTGATATCCAGGTTGAGCTTCCAGCCCATGGCTTCGGCCTGCTGCTGGGCGAAGTCGTAGAGTTCGACGCCGGTGCAGGCGGATTCGCGCCAGTGCGCCTCGACCCGCTGGTACAGGGTCTTGGCCGCCGCCGCGCAGGCGATCATCTCCGGGTCGTCGCCGACGGTGAAGGTGGCGCCGGCGTCGCCCTCGTGGCCTTTCCAGACGATGCCCATGTCGATGAAGAAGATGTCGTTCTCGCCCAGCACCGGATCACCCTCGGAGCGCTCGTTGAAGGCTTTCAGGGTGTTGGCGCCGAAGCGCACCAGCAGCGGGTGCCAGATGCGCTCCATGTTCAGGTCGACGAGGATCTGCTTGCCGAGTTGGGTGGCTTCCTTTTCGGTCATGCCCGGGCGGATCACGGCGGCGATCGCGTCGACGGCTTCCCAGGTCCGGGCCTGGGCGTAGTTCATCAAATCCAGTGCGTAGGCGGCACCAGTGGCTTCCTTGGGATACACGGCGGTGGTCATCTGCGGCTCTCTATATCAGGGCTCTTGGGTGTTTTCGCTGTACAGCATTCTATATAGCGCCGGCAGATGGCAACCTTTAGTTACAGGTGTCTAGTGCCCGTACCGCCCGATGATGCTTTGTCCACCCAAGGCATGGCCTTGCAGGGCCTTGAGCAAACCATCGCGGTCGAGCCCTTCGGGCAGGGCATCCGGCGCCAGGTCGCTGGCGATCAGGGTCAGGGCGTAGTGGTGGGGGTTGTCGCCCGCTGGCGGACAGGGGCCGCGATAGGCCGTGGCGCCCTTGACGTTGCGGCCGATGGTAATGCCTTCGCTTACCCCTTCGGCGATCTCGCCGCGACCTGCATCGATGTTGTAGGCGACCCAATGGATCACGCCGAGGCCCTTGGCACCGTCCGGGTCGAACATCACCAGGGCCACCGAGCGAGTGCCCTGCGGCAGGTTCTTCCAGCTGATTTGCGGCGAGCGCTCCTGGCCCTTGCCGCAATTGGTGTCGGCGCCGATCTGCGCCAGGGGGATGGTGCCGCCGTCGTCGAACGAGGTGGAGTGAATCGACAGCGGCGCCGCCTGGACGGCGCCGGTCAGGGCCAGCAGGGCGAAGGCGCCGGCCAGCAGGGAGGGTTTTCTAGACACTGCGGTGGTCCTCTGGAAATACTCCGGGAACCGCAGTGTAGACGCTTATTCCACGCCGGCGCGGGGCACGGGCGGGGAGTGCGCGTTGCTGCACTCGGGAACCGGCGGGTGCTCCTGGGCAGCAACGCGCAGGTCGTCGGTGACCCGCAGTTCGGCGCCGGTCGGCGAGAAGGTCGCCGACGGCACGAACGGCGCCGGGTTGGCCGGCACCGGACGCTTGCCGCGGCGCAGCACGAAGAAACCGACCATGGCCAGGTTGACGCCCGCGAAGGCCCAGAACAGCCCGGCCTCGCCATAGCTGTTCATCACCGGGGAAATCGCCAGCGGACTCAGCGCCGACCCCAGCGAGTTGATCAGCAGCATGCCCTGGATCATCGGCACCAGGGCCTCCACCGGGGCACGGTCGGCGGCGTGGCTGACCGAGACCGGGTACACCGCGAACACGCCACCGCCAAGCAGGAACAGCATGACTGGCAGCAACACCGAGTTGGACGGCAGCAGCACGATCACCAGCGACAGCACCACGCACAGCGCGCCAAGGGCGATCAGTACGTCCTGGCGGTCCTTGCGGTCGGACCAGCGGCCCACCGGGTATTGCAGGAGCATGGCGCCGAGGATCACCCAGGCCATCATCTGGCCGACCTCGCCGACATCCAGGCCGATGCGTTGCAGGTACAGCGGCAGCAAGGTGTAGACCGCCGCGATGGTCACCCCGGAGCCGAAGCAGCCGGCCAGGCCGGTCGGGGTCACGCTGAGCAGCTGGCGTGGGCGCAACGGCTCGACATGTTCGAGGATCGGCGAGACCCGCGGCAGGATCACGATCGGCAGCACCGACAGCGACGCCAGCATGCCGGCGACCATGAACGGCGCGGTATCGCCCCAGCCGGCCAGGGCCCCGAGGCCCGCCTGGCTCAGCACCCCGGCGCCGTAGAAGGCGATCATGTAGAGCGCCAGCAGGCGGCCGCGCACCTTGGTATCGCCGGCCATCAGCAGCCAGCTTTCGATCACCAGGAACACCCCGACGGTGGCCCAGCCGTTGATCAGGCGCAGCACCATCCAGCCCCAGGTATCGACGAACAGGCCCTGCAGCAGGATGGTCACGGCGATCAGCGAGGCGAAGCTGCCGTAGGCGCGGATATGGCCGATGCGCAGGATCAGGCGGTCGTTGAACACGGCGCCGAGGGTCAGGCCGATGAAATAGGCAGAAGAAACGAAGCCGATCATGGTGGCGGATTCGCCGGCTTCGTCCAGACGCAGGGTGGTCAGGGAAGACAGGAAGCCGTTGCCCAGGGCCATGATGAACAGCCCGAGCAGGGGTGCCAGCGCCATCGCCAGCAAACGCGGAGACATACGTACCTCGAAAATCGATTGAATAGCGGACAGACACCCTCGGGACGCGCGCGCATGTTCAGCCGGACCATTGCGGACCGTGGCTGCCGGTTTTTATTGGGGTTGTCGCTGCTCGATGCGATGAGGCGAAAAAGGGGCGGCGAATTCTACTGGGTTTCGGGGGGCCGCCGACAGCTGGGGTGGGGTGCGGCGGAGTGTCGCAGCCGGGGCTGGTGCACCAGCTTGTGGCAGGCACCTGCAACTGCCCCGGCACAGAGAGACAAGAAAACCTGACCACTCGAATGAGTTAATCCCCCTCGATCCAGATGGATCAGATCCTTACGACAAGAACAAAGGGGATTGATGTGAACAGGTTTCGCCATGGCTCCATACTGGCCGCGGCCCTGAGTGCCATTTCCACTGGCGCCTCGGCCTACGAGCTGTACTCCGACGCGGACTCCACACTGAAACTGAATGTCCAGGGCGCCCTGGGTTTCTTTCATAGCGACGAAAGCTACAACCAGGGCGGGCCTATCGCCCCGGGTTCGGTAGCCTGGCAGGAAGCCTTCCTGCGCTACGGCCTGAGCGGCACCACGCGTCTGGCGGGCAACTCGTCCCTGTACGGGGAATTCAACGTCGTCAGCAACGGCACCTGGGGCGACGGCGATGCTGCCGGCTACACCGACGGCAGCGAACGCCGCACCGCCGTGGACCGGGCCTACGCCGGCTGGCGCTCGGGTGATCTGTTTGCGGCCCTGGGCAAGGATGGCGTGGACTTTTCCGCCGGCAGCCAGAAGGTCAAGGTCGGTGACGGCTTCATCATCAACGGCGATGGCCTCAGTGTCGGCAACAACATCGCCGACGGCAGCGTCGATCGTGGCGGTGCCTATTACCTCACCGCGCGCAATGCCTTCGACCGCACCGCCTGGCTCAAGTTAGGCGGCCAGCAGGGCTGGCGCGGCGACCTGATCTGGGTGAAATCCGACAACGAGCTCAAGGCCAAGCCCGAACTGGGCATCGCCGTGCTGGAGCATGTCGCGCCGCAAGGCACGGTGGGCCTCACCTACGTCAAGGGCCTGGGCGTCGATGAAAAACTCGCCAACCCGTTCAGCGCCCAGCGCGATGGCCTGCATATCACCAGCCTGCGTGCCCAGGGTAATGCCGGGGTCAAGGACCTGTTCCTGTCCTTCGAGTACGCCCATGAAGCCAAGCGCCTCGGTGACGAGCACGCCTGGTACGCTGAAGCCGGCTGGACCTTCTCCGACCTGCCCTGGCAACCGCGCGTCGGCTACCGCTACAGCCGCTATTCCGAAGACTACGATCCGCTGTTCAGCGGTTTCAGCCGCGGTTATGGCACCTGGTTCCAGGGCGAGGTGGCGGCCAATTACGCGGGGCCGTTCCAGCGCAATGCGGTGATCCATATGGCCAGCCTCGGCCTCACCCCGCATCCGGACGTGGCCATGGGCGTGCTGCTGTTCGACTTCTCCAGCCTCGACAAGCGCCAGGGCGACCTGGCTGCCCGGGAGCTGGACCTGTACCTGGACTGGACCGTCGGGCAGTTCACCATCAGCCCGCTGGTCGGCCTGTACAAACCGCAGAAAAGCGCGGAGCAGGGCGGTTCACAGCAGGGTAGCGACGACCTGAACCTGTACAGCCAGATGGTGGTGTCCTTCGCCTTCTGATGACTTTTGCCGCGTCTGCGGCTTCCCAGACTTATTCCAACTACAACAAGGACCTTCCTCATGCGCGCTCCCTTCCTCCCCACGGCGCTGTCCGCGGTGATCGGCCTGACGGCGGCACTGGGCCAGGCCCAGGCGGCCTCGGTCGACCCGGCCAAACCGAACATCCTGCTGGTGGTGGCCGACGACATGGGCTACGGCGACCTCGGCAGCTTCGGCAGCGAGATCGACACCCCCAACCTCGACGCCCTGGCGGCGTCCGGGGTGCAACTGACCAACTTCCAGGCCATGCCGGCCTGCTCGCCGACCCGCGCCGCACTGCTGACCGGTGCCGACCCGCACCAGGTCGGCCTGGGCAACATGGCCGAGGAGACTTCGCCCAACCAGGAGGGCAAGAAAGGCTACGAGGGCTACCTCAACGAGCGCGCGGTGACCATCGCTTCGCTGCTGCGCGATGCCGGCTACGACACCTACCTGAGCGGCAAATGGCACCTGGGCAGTACGGCCCAGACCGGCCCGGACCAGCGTGGTTTCGAGCACTCCTTCAGTCTGCTCAGTGGCGGTGCCAGCCACTACCCGGACATGAAGCCGGCCTACGCACCGACTCCGGAGGCCAAGGCGCCCTATGCCGAGGACGGCAAGCGCCTGGACAAGCTGCCGGCGGACTTCAGCTACTCCTCGCAGTACTACGCCGAGCGCATGATCGACTACATCGCCGCCGACAAGGACACCGGCCGGCCGTTCTTCGGCATGCTCGCCTTCACCGCGCCGCACTGGCCGCTGCAAGCGCCGGATGCGGCCATCGAGAAGTACCGCGGACGCTACGACGCCGGCTTCGATGCCCTGCTCGAAGCACGCCTGGCCAGACAGAAGACGCTGGGCATCATCCCGGCCGACGCCGAAGCCGCCGCGCGTTCGCCCAAGGGCCGCGCCTGGGACAGCCTGACCCCGGAGCAGCGCCAGCGCGAAGCGCGGGCCATGGAAATCTACGCGGCGATGATCGACCAGATGGACGTCAACACCGGCCGGGTCTTCGATTACCTGCGCAAGAACGGCCTGTACGAAAACACCATCGTCATCTTCATGTCCGACAACGGCGCCGAAGGCCACGACCTCGATGAAACCTGGCCGGCGGACCTGTTCCCGAAGATCCGCAAGGTGATCGACGAGACCAACGACTTCAGCTACGAGCACATGGGCAAGCCCGGCTCCTATACCTTCCTCGGCCCGAACTGGTCGCGGGTGGCGGCGCCAACCCTTAGCCTGTTCAAGGGTTTCCCCACCGAGGGCGGCACGCGCACGGCGGGGATCATCCGTATTCCTGGTGTCACTGCCGACGGCAAGCAGCTGCATCAACTGGTCAGCGTCAAGGACTTCGCCCCGACCCTGCTGGAGCTGGCCGGGGTCAAGCAGCCGGGGGCGAGCTACCAGGGCCGCGAGGTCACGCCGATGACCGGCACCTCGATCCTGCCGCTGCTCAAGGGCGCCAGGGCAGCCGAGCGCACTACTGGCGGCGAGCTGTTCGGCAAGCGCTTCGTGCGCAAGGGCGACTGGAAGCTGGTGCACATGCCCAAGCCCTGGGGCAATGGCGAATGGCAGTTGTTCGACCTTGGCCACGACCTGGCCGAGCGGCATGACCTCAGTGCGCAGCAGCCGCAGAAGGTCGCCGAGTTGAAGAAAGTCTGGGATGACTATGCCCGGGACAACCATGTGATCCTGCCGGATCAGGTCAGCGGGTATTAAGACCTGAACTGACGGGTTGGCTGTACTGGCCTCATCGCCGGCAATGCCGGCTCCCACAGGTTTTAGCGGTGCACGCGATACCTGTGGGAGCCGGCGTTGCCGGCGATGAGGGCCTCAAGAGCACAGCAATTACCCCATTTGGACGATGCCCGCCCAGCCCCCTGGCCCGACTATCCAGTCAAAGGCCAACGAGAGGCGGGCAATGAACCAGGTCAAACAATGGGTGGCGCGCTGCGTCGAGGTAATCGCGAACTGGCTGATGGCCTGGCGCAAGGGGCTGCTGGCACTGTTCGTGCTGCTCAGCCTGGGACTGGGCTACAGCGCCCTGAACACCCAGCTGGATCCGGGCTTCAACAAGCAGATCCCGGTACGCCACGCCTACATGCTGAACTTCCTCAAGTACAGCCAGTACTTCACCGGCGCCAACCGCTTCCTGGTCAGCGTGCGCTGGAAAGGCGAGGGCGATATCTATAACGCCGCTTTCCTCGACACCCTGCGCAAGGTCACCGACGATGTGTTCTTCATCTCCGGGGTCAGCCGTCCCAGCGTGACCTCGCTGTTCACCGCCAACGTGCGCTACATCGAAATCACCGAGGAAGGCTTCTACGGCGACGTGGTGGTGCCGCCGCGCTTCAGTGGCACCCCCGAGGACCTGGCCCAGGTGCGCAGCAATGCCGCTGCCTCCGGGCAGGTTGGCCGGCTGATCGCCAATGACCTGAAATCCGCCATGGTCCGCGCCGACCTGCAGGACCTCGACCCACGCACCGGCAAGCCGGTGGACTACACGCAGATCGCCCAGCGCCTGGAAGAGGTGCGGCAGAAGTACTCCAGCGACCAGATCGAGATCAATATCGTCGGCTTCGCCAAGCTGATGGGCGATGTGGTGGAGGGCCTGACCACGGTGATCGGCTTCTTCGCCATCGCCTTCGTCATCACCGGCCTGCTGCTGTGGCTGTATTCGCGCTCGCTGCGCCTGACCGTGGTCGCCCTGCTGGTAGCTCTGCTGCCGGTGGTCTGGCTGCTCGGCCTGCTGCCGCTGCTGGGCCTGGGCATCGATCCGATGTCGATCCTGGTGCCGTTCCTGATCTTCTCCATCGGCGTGTCCCATGCGGTGCAGATGACCAATGCCTGGAAACAGGACGTGGTGGCCGGTGCTACCTCGTTGCAGGCAGCGCGCACGGCCTTCTGCAAGATCTTCATTCCCGGCTCCCTGGCCCTGCTGATGAACGCCCTGGGCTTCGCGGTGATCATGCTGATCGACATTCCCATCGTCCATGAGCTGGGGGTGACCGCCTGCGTCGGTGTGATGCTGATGATCATCACCAACAAACTGATGCTGCCGATCATCCTCTCCTGGCTGAGCCTGGAGCGGGGCCTGCTGCACCGCGAACAGAGTGCCGGGCAGGGCCGGCATGCCCTCTGGTGGCGCCTGTCGGCCCTGGGCGAGCCGGGCCCGGCGCTGGCGGTGTTCGCCTTGAGCCTGCTGCTGCTCGCCGCCGGCACCTGGAAGGCCCGCGAGCTGGCGGTCGGCGATATCGGTGCCGGTGCCCCGGAACTGCGCGCCGACTCGCGCTACAACCAGGACAACGCGCGGATCATCGGCAGCTACTCCATCGGCCTCGATGTGCTGGCGGTGTTTGTCCAGGCCCACGATGTGGAGGAGGGCTGCCTGAGTCCGGAAGTGATGCGCGCGGTAGAGGGCTTCGACTTCCATATGCGCGCGGTGCAGGGCGTGCAGTCGGTGCAGAGCGTGGCCGGCATGGGCAAGCGGGTGATCGCCGGCAACAACGAAGGCAATCCGCGCTGGGCGGCGATTCCCGGGTCGTCCCGTGGCCTGAGCCAGGGCGCCCGCGCCTACATGCCCGACGACGGGCTGGTCACCGATGGTTGCCAGCAGATGCAGATCCTGGTGTTCCTCGCCGACCACGAGGGCGCCACCATCAGCCATGCCATCAGCGAGGCCAAGCGCATCATCGGCCAGGTCTCCACGCCCCATGTCGAGTTCCTCCTGGCCGGCGGCAACGTCGGGGTGATGGCAGCGTCCAACGAGGCGGTCAAGCGCGCCGAGGTGATCATGCTGGCGGCGCTGTTCGGTTCGGTGGCGCTGTTCTGCTGGCTGACCTTCCTGTCCATGCGCGCGGTGCTGTGCATCCTGGTGCCGCTGGCGATCGTGGCGATCCTGTGCAACGCCCTGATGGCCCTGCTGGGCATCGGCCTCAAGGTCGCGACCCTGCCGGTGATGGCCCTGGGCGTAGGGGTCGGGGTGGACTACGGGATCTACCTGTACGAACGCATCCAGCACGAGATGGCAGCCGGCGCCGATCTGCGCCAGGCCTTCTACCAGGCCATGTGCCAACGGGGCACGGCGGCGGTGTTCACCGCGCTGACCATGTCCATCGGCGTCTGCACCTGGGCCTTCGCTCCGTTGAAGTTCCAGGCCGACATGGGCGTGCTGTTGTCGTTCATGTTCCTGGTCAACGTGCTCGGTGCGATCTTCCTGCTGCCGGCCCTGGCCGCCTGGTTCAACCGCGGCCGGCCGCTGGTGGCGCGGGAGGACCGTTCCATCGAGGTGCTGCGCGGCGAGTTGCGCCTGAAGAAGCAAGCGGCAGCACCGCATATCCGATAGGCAGCGAGATCAGGGCGCGCCCTATTGTGGGCGCCGGAGGACATTGGCGAGACTGAACGACCTTGCGTTACCTGCGTTTCCCGGGGGCCTTGCCCCTGAAGCCGAATCTATAAAAACAACAACGGCAGGCCACGGCCTGACCCGAGCGAGGAGAAGACGGTGGAAAATCCTGTATTGACCCAGGAAGGCCTGGATGCGCTGGGCCTGGACCTGGCCGGCTACGATCGGCTGGTCAGCGAAGTCTACGACGGCGCCATCGACCCCAAGCGCATGGCCCGCGCCCTGACCAGCTTTCGCGACCTCTACGACGCCAACTACGTGACCCTGATCCTGCGCGTGCCGGACCAGCCGGACATGGGCCTGATGATCATCGTCGGCGATATCGAGGGGGCCGGCGAGGTCAGCTACATGACCTACCCGCAGACCCACACGCCGTTCACCAACCAGCCGCTGGACTACGTGTTCACCGTGGACGACGTGCTCAGCCCGGGCCAGTGGGAGCAGTCGGCCTACTTCAAGATGTTCTGCGGTCCGCAGGACGTGTACCACGTCATGGGCGCCGACATCTCCACCCCGGACGGCGGCAAGCTGCGCCTGCGCATTACCCGGCCCAAGCGCGCGCCGGCGTTTTCCCGGCACGACCGGGCGCTGTGCGCGATGTTCCTGCCGCACCTGCGCCGGGGCATGCAGATCCACAATCTGCTTGATCGCAGCGAATCCCTCAGCGAACTCTATTCCCAGGCCATCAGCCGGCTGTCGGTGGCGACCCTGGTGCTCGATGAAAACGGCAGCGTACTGCGGGTCAACCCGGTGGCCCAGGACCTGCTGGCCCAGGCCGACGGCCTCAAGCTGGTAGGCGGGCGCCTGGAGGCGACCTACCCGAGCGACAACCGCGAGTTGCAGCGACTGATCCGCGGCGCCTTCGCCCCGGACGCGCCGAAAAGCGCCGAGGCCATGTCGGTGACCCGGCCGTCCGGGCTGGTCAACCTGGGCCTGGTGGTGGAGCCGATCCCGTCCCTGGACTGGGCGGAAGAGAAGGGCCAGCCAGCGGCGCTGGTGTACATCCGCGACGCGGCGAGCAAGTCCCTGGCCAGCGAACTGGTGACCAAGCAATTGTTCAACCTGACCAAGGCCGAGACGGCGCTGGCCATGGAGCTGGCCAACGGTCTGTCGCTGGAGGAGGCGGCGGAAGAGCTGAATATCCGCCGCAATACCGCCCGGGCCCACCTGCGTTCGATCTTCTCCAAGACTGGTGTTCGCCGACAGACCGAGCTGGTGCGGATCCTGCTCAACAGCGTGGTGGCCCTGGGCAAGCCCAAGGTGGCGCTGAAGGCGGCGGGCAAGCTCAAGGTGCCGCCGCCGCAACTGGCGCTGGCCAGAAGGGCCTGATTTCTAGTCCGGCTGGGGGATGTTCTGGCCAATCCTGTCTTCGATCATGAGGGGCCACTATCGCTGGCAAGCCAGCTCCCACAGGTTCAGCGTTGTGGGAGCTGGCTTGCCAGCGATGAATTCACCACCTCTCTCAGGGAATACCCCATGCCCACCACCGCCATCACCGGCTCCGCCTCCGGCATCGGCGCTGCCGTCGCCGCTACCCTGCGCGCCGCCGGCCACACCGTTATCGGCATCGACCGCAGCAATGCCGACGTCATCGCCGATCTGTCCACTCCAGAAGGCCGCGACTCGGCCATCACCCAGATACTCGAACTCAGCCACGGCCGCCTCGACGGCCTGGTCTGCTGCGCCGGCGTCGGCGTCACCGCGCCGTCCTGCGGTCTGATCGTGGCCATCAACCACTTCGGCGTCAGCCAGTTGCTTGTCGGTCTCGAAACAGCCCTGGAGCAGGGCGACAACCCCGCCGCCCTGGTGATCGGCTCGGTCGCGGCAATCCGCCCCGATGCGCAGCAACAGCCCATGACCCAGGCCATGCTCGACAACGACGAAGCCCGCGCCCGCGACCTGGCCGACAGCCTGGCCGAACCGCAGATCGCCTACGCCTGCTCGAAATACGCCATCACCCACCACGCCCGGCGCCTCGCCGCGCCCTGGGGACGCAAGGGCATCCGCCTCAATGTGATCGCCCCCGGCGCCGTGGAAACCCCGCTGCACGATGCCTCGCGCAACGACCCGCGCTTCGGCCAGGCGGTGCGCGATTTCGTCGCCCCGCTGGGCCGTAACGGCCACCCCGAAGAAATCGCCGCGCTGATCGCCTTCCTGCAATCGGAGCAGGCCGGCTTCATCCACGGTGGTGTGATCTACATCGACGGCGGCATGGACGCCATGGTCCGCCCGCAACAAGTCTGAGGAAGCGCCATGAACAAGGTTGCATTCATTACCGGTGCCAGCCGCGGCATCGGCCGCGAGACCGCGCTGGCCTTTGCCGCCGCCGGTTTCGACGTGGCGATCAGTGCCCGGACCCTCGACGAAGGCGAACAGCACCCCCACGCCCTGCGCGACGCCAACGGCGCACCGCTGCCGGGCAGCCTCAATGGCACCGCCGCGGCCATCCGCGCCCTGGGCCGGCGTGCCCTGGTGGTGCCCATGGACCTGCTCGACAGCGCCTCGGCCCTGGCCGCGTGCAAGGCGGTGCTTGGCGAGTTCGGTCGCATCGACGTGCTGGTCAACAACGCCATCTACCAGGGCAGCGATCTCAACGCCGGGTTCCTCGACCTGCAGCCCGAGACCCTGGAGCGCATGTTCCACGGCTACATCCTTACGCCGTTCCTGCTGACCCGTGCGGTGACCCAGGCGATGGCGGAGCAGGGCGGTGGGGTGGTGATCAATGTCACCTCCGGTGCGGGCGAAAGCGATCCGCCGGTAGCGGCCGGCAAGGGTGGCTGGGGCTATGCCTACGGTGCGGGCAAGGCGGCGGTGTCGCGCTTGTCCGGGATCGTCGCGGCGGAGCTGGGGGAGGCGGGGATCCGCGCCTACACGGTCAATCCCGGGGTGGTTACCACCGAAGCGCTCAAGGCGACCATCGGCGACCAGGGGCTGATCGCCCTTCGTGCCGGAACCGCACCGCCCGAGGTGCCGGCGGCGGTGATGCTGTGGTTGGCCACCGATCCGCGGGCAGTGGATTACCAGAAGCGTACGATCGCGGCGCAGGCGTTGGCGCTGGAGCAGCGGATAGTGCCTGACTGGCGTTGATGGCAATCCCGGTAACCTCCATGTCAATGCCGGTCTGATCGCTGGCAAGCCAGCTCCCACAGGGTCCTGCGTCAGGCCTGGATCGTGCGGCTGGCCCGGTACCTTGTGGAAGCCGGCATTGCCGGCGATGAGGCCATCAGCCTCGATATCGATCTTGCTGTCGGGTTGTTCTTGCCGGCCTGATCGCTGGCAACGCCAGCTCCCATAGGGTCCGAGCCGAGCACGGATAGTGTGGCTGGCCCATAACCCTGTGGGAGTCGGCGTTGCCGACGATGAGGCCAGCAGTCACAACATCAATCTGCTTGCCTGCCACCATGGAATCTCCCAGAGGTTCCATGGTGGTCATTGCTCGGCGCTTAGGCTCGCCGCTGCCGCGCCAAGGTCATCGCCGTATCCTCGATCATGTCCTCCTGCCCGCCGACCATGCCGCGCCGGCCCATTTCCACGAGAATCTCCCGCGCCGACACGCCGTACTTCTTCTCCGCCCGCTTGGCGAACAGCAGGAACGAGCCATACACCCCGGCAAAGCCCATGGTCAGGGCATCGCGGTCGCTGCGGATGGGGAAGTCCATGATCGGCACCACGCGGTCCTCGGCCACATCCTGGATCTGGAACAGGTTGACCCCGGTCTCTATGCCCATGCGCTCGCACACCGCCACCAGCACTTCCATCGGCGTATTGCCGGCTCCGGCGCCAAGCCCTGCACAGGCCGCGTCGATGCGCGTCGCCCCGGCGCCGATGGCGGCGATGGAGTTGGCCACGCCCATGGACAGGTTGTGGTGGCCATGGAAGCCGATCTCGGTATCCGGTTGCAGCACCTCGCGCAGGGCCGCGACTCGTACCGCGACATCCTCCGGCAGCAGGTAGCCGGCCGAGTCGGTCAGGTAGATGCAGTTGGCACCGTAGCTTTCCATCAGCTTGCCCTGGGTCGCCAGGCCCTGCGGGCTGTTCATGTGGGCCATCATCAGGAAGCCGACGGTGTCCATGCCGAGCTTGCGCGCATGGCTGATGTGCTGTTCGCTGACATCGGCTTCGGTGCAATGGGTGGCGACGCGCAGGGTCGAGACCCCCAGTTCGTGGGCCATGCGCAGGTGATCGACGGTGCCGATGCCGGGCAGCAGCAGGGCCGAGACCCGTGCCCGTTTCATCAGCGGAATCACCGCCGACAGGTACTGTTCGTCGCTATTGGCGGGAAAACCGTAGTTCACCGAGCTGCCGCCAAGGCCGTCGCCGTGGGTGACTTCGATCAGCGGCACCCCGGCGGCGTCGAGGCCGCAGGCGATGTCCTGCATCTGCTGCAGGCTGATCTGGTGGCGCTTGGGGTGCATGCCGTCGCGCAGGCACATGTCGTGAACGGTGATGCGTTTGCCGCGTAGGTCCATGGTCGGGTCCTCAGGCGTGGGCGGGTTGGGCGGTGATCGGGCGTGGCTGCAGCTCGCCGTTGAGCATGGCTTCGGCGTAGATCTCGGCGGTGCGTGCGGCGGCGGCGGTCATGATGTCGAGATTGCCGGCGTACTTGGGCAGGTAGTCGCCCAGGCCTTCCACCTCCATGAACACCGAGACCCGCCGGCCATCGAACACCGGGCCGTTGACCAGGCGGTAGCCGGGCACATAGCGCTGCACCTCGGCGATCATCGCGTCCAGGGCCTGGCGGATGGCGGCCTGGTCCGGTTCCTCGGCGGTCAGGCAGTGCACGGTGTCGCGCATGATCAGCGGCGGTTCGGCGGGGTTGATGACGATGATGGCCTTGCCCTGTTTCGCCCCGCCGACCTGCTCGATGGCGCTGGCGGTGGTGCGGGTGAATTCGTCGATGTTCTTGCGCGTGCCCGGGCCAACCGACTTGGACGCAGCAGTAGCGATGATCTCGGCGTAGTCCACCGCCTGCACGCTGGACACCGCCGCCACCAGCGGAATGGTGGCCTGGCCGCCGCAGGTGACCATGTTCACGTTCATCGCGCCGAGGCCGAGGTTGGCCTTGAGGTTGACCGGTGGCACGCAGTAGGGGCCGATGGCCGCCGGGGTCAGGTCGATCATCAGCACGCCCAGCTCGTTGAGCTTGCGGCTGTTCTCGGCGTGGACATAGGCCGAGGTGGCGTCGAAGGCGATCTGGATACGGTCGTCGAGGACATGGGGCAGCAGGCCGTCGACGCCCTCGGCGGTGGTTTTCAGGCCTAGCTCGCGGGCGCGGGCCAGGCCCTCGGAGGTGGCGTCGATACCGACCATCCACACCGGCTCCAGCACTTCACTGCGCTTTAGCTTGTACAGCAGGTCGGTGCCGATATTGCCCGGGCCGATCAGGGCGCAGCGGATCTTCTTGCTCATGGTTGGGGACTCCGCGAAAGAACGTGCTCAGTGCACGAAACGCAGGCTGGAATGGCCCAGCCCGCTCATGGAAAGGCTGATGCGGTCGCCGGCAGCCACCGGCACCAGGGGGGCGAGGGCACCGGACAGGATGATTTCGCCTCGGCGAAACGGAATGCCCAGCTCGCCGAGGGTATTGGCCAGCCAGGCCACCGCCGCGCAGGGGTGGCCCTGGACTGCCGAGCCCAGGCCATTGCCGGCCGGTTCGCCGTTCTTCAACAGCTGCATCTCGACCCGGGCCAGGTCCAGCCCGCGCGGGTCGATGCGCTGGGTGCCAAGGGCAAATACGCCGCAGGAGGCGTTGTCGGCGACGGTGTCCTGGATACGGATCTTCCAGTCGTCGATCCGCGAATCGACGATCTCGAAGCAGGGCATGACCGCCTCGGTGGCGGCCAGCACGTCCTCGGCGGTGATGCCCGGACCGTGCAGGTCCTCGCCGAGGATAAAGGCGATCTCGCCTTCGGCGCGGGGCTGGATCAGGTTGTAGCGGGCCAGGCTGACCGCGCTGGCATCGTCCACCTGCATGGCATCGGTGAGAAAGCCGAAGTCCGGCTGATGCACGTCGAGCATCTCCTGCACGGCGCGGCTGGTGACGCCGATCTTCTTGCCCACCACCCGTTCGCCCAGGGCCTGGCGGCGTTGCAGGAAGCGCAGGGAGATGTGGTAGGCGTCATCCAGGGTGATCTGCGGATAGCGGGCGGTGAGCGGGGCGAGGGCCTTGCGGCTGCGCAGGGCGTGGAACAGCTCGGCGCCGAGGGCATCGATCAGGGGGGCGTCCATGGTCAGGGCTCGTTTCGGGAAAAAAAGGGCCGGCGCCACTGAGCAGGAGCAACGGGTTCAAGACGCCGGCCAAGGCGGTGAGAAGCAGGTTCAGCCGACCCAGACGCTGGAATCGGCGCCGCCGTCGACATCGATTATCTTGCCGCTGACCCAGGCCGAGGCGGGGCTGGCCAGGTACAGCGCGGCGGCGGCAATATCCTCGGGGGTGCCCAGGCATTTCAGCGGGGTATTGGCTTCCATGCTATGGCGCATGGCGGCGGGCATCACCCCGGCCAGGGCGTCGGTCAGGGTCGGCCCGGGGGCGACTGCATTGACCCGCACCTGCGGGGCGAAATCCTGGGCCAGCAGGCGGGTCAGGTGGCTCAGGGCGGCCTTGGCACTGCCGTAGGCGCTGAAATGGCGCTGGGAATAGCGTGCCGCCACCGAACTGATATTGACGATATTGCCGCCGCCGGCCTCGCGCATCAGCGGCACGCACAGCTGGCAGAAGGCGTAGGCGGTGGACACGTTGAAGCGCAGGATCTCGTCGAACTGTTCGGCGGACATCTTCAGCGGGTCGTTCGGACCTCCACCACCGACGTTGTTGACCAGGTGGGTGATCCGGCCCATTTCCTCGCGGCTGCGCTCGACCAGGGCCTGGCGTTGCTGGCTGTCGGTTACATCGCAGGGGATGGCCAGGGCGCGTTGACCGAGGGCGCGGACTTCCTCGGCCACGGCCTCGACCTCGCTCGCCGAGCGTGCCGAACACACCACATCGGCGCCGGCCTCGGCATAGGCCAGGGCAATGGCCCGGCCGATACCGCGGCCGCTGCCGGTGACGATGGCCACGCTGCCGTGGAGGTGGAAGCGGTTGAGGATGCTCATGGGGGGGTCCTTGGTTGCGTTGGGCGTGGCAGGACTATGGCGGGGTGGGGGGGAGGGGGCATCGTCTCAATGGACTATCAGTTTGGACTCGGTGGTGTGGCTGCCGGCCTCATCGCTGGCAAGCCAGCTCCCACAGGGTTTGCGCCAGCCACACTATCTGTGCTCGACGCGGTCACTGTGGGAGCTGGCTTGCCAGCGATGAGGCCAATACAGACAACGCCCTAGTCCGCTTTGACGATGATTCCCCCCGCCCCCCGCTTCGATGATTCCCCCCAGCTTGCGCACCGGCGCAATCCAGATCGGGAGAGTCGAACCATGTACAGCACGCGTGACAAGAACGAAGAAGAAATCGAGCTGCTGGAGCGGGCACGCCGCTTGGTGCCGCTGCTCAAGGAGCGCGCTGCCCAGGCCGAGCGCGAGCAGCGGGTGCCGGACGAGAGCATCATCGAATTGCAGGCCGCCGGCCTGTTGCGCGCCCTGCAACCGCGTGCCTTCGGCGGCTACGAGGTCGATCCGCGCACCTTCTTCGAGATCCAGATGATCCTCGCCGAAGGCTGCATGTCCACCGCCTGGATCTACGGGGTGATGGGCGTGCACCCGTGGCAACTGGCGCGCTACCCGATCGAGGCGCAGCGCGAGGTGTGGGCCGAGGACCACGGCGCGCTGATTTCCTCCACCTATATGCCCGCAGCCAAGGTCAGCGTGGTCGAGGGCGGCTACCGCATCAGCGGGCGCTGGGGCTTCTCCAGCGGCAGCGAGCATTGCCAGTGGGTGTTCCTCGGCGGCATCCTCCCGGCCGATGGCGATTTCGCCAGCGAGCACGGCACCTTCCTGCTGCCTCGCGCCGATTACCGCATCGAGCGCAATTGGGACGTGCTCGGCCTGCGCGGTACCGGCAGCCACGACATCGTGGTCGAGGACGCTTTCGTCCCGGCCCATCGTGTGCAGCGCACCAACAACTGGCGCATCGAGGCCACGCCAGGACGCCTGGTCAATACCAACCCGATCTACGCCATCCCCTTCGCCCAGGTGTTTTCCCGCGCCGTCTCCACCTCGGCCATCGGTGCCTTGCAGGGAGCGATCAACGAGTTCCGCGCCAATGCCGCCGCGCATACCGGCAAACATGGCGCCCGCACCGCCGACGATCCGGTGGCGCAAATCGCCGTGGCCGAGGCGGCGATTACCGTCGATGCCCTACGCCTGGTGCTGGAGCGCAACTACGAGCACCTGATGAGCCTGGCGCGCCAGGGCGAGTACCCGGACACCGAAACCCGCCTGCTGTACCGCTACCAGTCTTCCTACGTGACCAACGTCTGCGCCGACCGGGTCAACGATCTGCTGCGCAGCATGGCCGCCTCGGGCCTGTACAACAGCAACCCGGTGGCGCGGATCTTCCGCGACCTGCACCAGGCCCGCGGGCATATCGCCAACAACTTCATGGCCTACGGGCGCAGCTTCGGCGCGGTGCAGTTGGGTCTGCCCAATCCGGATCCGTTTGTCTGAGCCCCGTCACCGCGAGTAGCCGACCATGACCGACTATCTGACCCTGCGTGTGGCGCAGGTGATCGAGGAAACCGCCGACGCCCGTTCGCTGGTGTTCGAGGTGCCGGAATCCCTCACTGCACGCTTTCGTTATCGACCCGGACAGTTCCTCACCCTGCGGGTGCCGTTCGAGGGCGGCTGGCTGCCGCGCTGCTATTCGTTGTCGAGCACGCCGCTGCTGGACGAGCCGCTGCGGGTGACGGTCAAGCGCGTGGCCGACGGGCGGGCCTCCAACTGGCTGTGCGAGGCCCTGCAGGAAGGCGAGACGCTGCAGGTGCTGCCGCCGGCGGGAGTGTTCGTGCCGCGCTCGCTGGACGGCGACCTGCTGCTGTTCGGCGGCGGCAGCGGGGTGACCCCGGTGCTGTCGATCCTGCGCTCGGCGCTGTTGAGCGGGCAGGGCCGGATCCTGCTGGTGTACGCCAACCGTGACGAACGCTCGGTGATTTTCCGCGAGCAACTGCGCCAACTGGCCAGCGCCCACCCCCGGCGCTTGCAGGTGGTGCATTGGCTGGACTCGGTACAGGGCATACCTGATAGCCAGCAACTGGCCGAGCTGGCGCGCCCGTTCAGCGCTGCCGAGGCCTTTATCTGCGGGCCGGGGCCATTCATGGACGCCGCCGTCACGGCATTGACCAGCCTCGGCATGCCCGCCGGACGGGTGCATGTGGAGCGATTCGTGTCCTTGCCCGGCGAGGGCGAGGCCTTGTCGCAACAGGCCAGCGAGGCGGCCACGGCGGCGGAACTGGCGGTGCGCCTGGACGGGGAAGACCACCAGTTGCCCGTGGACAGCGGCGAGACCCTGCTCGACGCCATGCGCCGCGCCGGCCTCAACCCGCCCAGCGCCTGCCGTGTCGGCGGCTGCGCCTCGTGCATGTGCACCCTGGAGAGCGGCGAAGTCGAGTTGCTGGTCAACGACGCCCTCGATGCCGGCGAACTGGCCGAGGGCTGGATCCTCGCCTGCCAGGCCGTGCCCACCACTGCGCAGTTGCGCATCCGCTTCCCTGAATGATGACGAGCGAAACCATGATCGACCCGAACCCACACACCAGCATCCCGCGCCTGCTGTTCGACAGTGCCCGGCGCTTCGCCGGGCGCACGGCCATCGAGGAGGACGGCCAGTGCCTGGACTATGCCGACCTGCCCGAGCAGGTGATGAGCATCAGCCGCGGCCTGATGGCCCTGGGCATCCAGGCCGGCGACCGGGTGGCGATCTGGGCGCCGAACAGCGGCCAGTGGATTCTTGCCGCGCTGGGCATCCATTGCGTCGGCGCGGTGCTGGTACCGATCAACACACGGATGAAGGGCAACGAGGCCGCCGATATCCTCGAACGCAGCGGTTGCCGGCTGCTGTTCGTCCAGCAGCGCTTCCTCGACAGCGATTACCTCGCCTTGCTGGCGCCGCATCGACCGGCCAGCCTCGAACACCAGGTGGTTTTCGATGCCGAGCGGGTTGGCGATGTTCGTGACCTGGGTTACCGCCAGTTCCTTACCGGGGCGTTGACCATCGAACGGCTCACTGCCGAGCGTCGTGCGCTGTCCATCGGTCCCGAGGCCCTGTGCGACCTGCTGTTCACCTCCGGCACCACCGGCAAGCCCAAGGGCGTGATGAGCGCCCATGGCCAGAACCTGCGGGCCTTCAGCGAATACGTGCGGGTGATCGGCCTGGTGCCCGGTGACCGCTACCTGATCGTCAATCCGTTCTTCCATGCCTTTGGCTACAAGGCCGGCTGGCTGACCTGCCTGATCGCCGGAGCGACCATCCTGCCTCACGCGGTGTTCGATGCCGACGCGGTGTTCCAGCGCATTGCTCGCGAGCGCATCAGCGTGCTGCCGGGAGCGCCGACCCTGTACCTGTCGCTGCTGGCCCACCCGCGCCTGGCCGAGACCGACCTGTCCAGCCTGCGCATCGCTGTAACCGGCTCGGCAAGCATCCCGCCGAGCCTGATCGAACGCATGCGCGGCGAGCTGGGTTTCAGTGTGGTGACCACGGCCTATGGGCTGACCGAATGCGGCGGCTTGGCGACGATCTGCGATCCGTGCGACTCGGCGCAGACCATCGCCGGCACCAGCGGGCGACCGCTGGCAGGCACCGAGGTAAGCATCCGCGACCCACGCAACCAGGCCCTGGCCCAGGGCGAGACCGGGGAAATCTGCCTGCGCGGCTTCCACCTGATGCAGGGCTACTTCGACAACCCCGAGGCGACCCGCGAGGCCATCGACGACGAGGGCTGGCTGCACACCGGCGATGTCGGCCGGCTGGATGCCGAGGGCAACCTGGTGATCACCGACCGCCTCAAGGACATGTACATCGTCGGCGGCTTCAACTGCTATCCGGCGGAAATTGAGGCGGCGCTGGTCGCCCATCCGGCGATTGCCCAGGTGGCGGTGATCGGCATTCCCGATGCGCGCATGGGCGAGGTGGGTTGTGCCTGCGTGGTCCTGCGCGAAGGCCGCGCGCTGGAGGAGGGCGAGCTGATCGCCTGGAGCCGCGAACGCATGGCCAATTACAAGGTGCCGCGTCAGGTCCGCCTGCTGCCGGCCTTGCCCCTCAATGCGTCGGCCAAGGTGGCGAAGAACGAACTGCGCGCCTTGATCGGCAACGCCTGAGTTTCACCAAACGGACGATGTGCCGGCGCGGACGCTGTTCCACCCTGCGCCGGCAAGCCCCGACAACAACAAGAAAGGAGTGGAGCATGTCCAACCGGAACATTCACCGTGGTTCCATCAGCCTGCTGGCCCTGGCGGTCAGCGCAGCGGCCTGCGCCGGGCCGAGCGTCGAGCTGGGGGAGAACACCACCCTGGAGTCATCGCTGACGGTCAACTACACCGCCTCGATGCGCACCGCCAAGCCGGCCCACGAGTACCTCAACGACCTCAACAACGACGACGGCACGCGCAACTTCAAGCGCGGTGCGCTGATCAACAACCGCGTCAGCCTGTTCGGCGAGCTGATGCTCAAGCACGACAACCTCGGCGCGGTGCTGCGCGGCAGCCACTTCTACGACGACGTCTACCACCAGCGTAACGACAACGACTCGCCCGATAGCGTGAACAAGGCCGGTCGCGCCGACGGTTTCACCGACAGCACCCGGCGCCTCAGCGGCAGCAAGGCGCGGCTGCTGGATGCCTATGTCTACGGCAACTTCGATATCGGCGAGACCCAGTACCTCTCGGTCAAGGCCGGCCGCCACCTGGTGGCCTGGGGCGAAAGCCTGTTCTGGGCCAACATCAGCCAGGGCCAGGCGCCGGTGGATGCGACCAAGTTCAACGTGCCGGGCACCGAGGCCAAGGATTCCTACCTGCCGGTGGGCCAGGTGTCCGCTTCCTGGTCGCTGAACGAGGACCTGGCGCTGGTCGGTTTCTACCAGTACGAGTGGGAAAAGACCCAGCTCAACCCGGTGGGCGACTACTTCGGCAGCGACACCTTCGGCCCCGGCGCCGAGTTCTACCGCCTGGCCCCGGGGGTGATCCAGGGCCTGCCGGACCACAGCTTCACCGCGGTCAACTACGACGGCGAACTCAAGCCCAGGGACAGCGGCCAGTGGGGCCTGGGCGTGCGCTACCGGATCACCGAGAACACCGAGGTCGGCCTGTTCCACTACCGCTACCACGAGCGCATCGGCTCGATGTTCTTCGACTTCAGCGGCACCACCCAGTATTCCTCGCTCAAGCGTCTTGCCGGGCATGCCACTGCCGGCACCGCACCGGCCTATCGCCTGGGTTACTTCGAGGACGTCGAGCTGACCGGGATCAGCTTCAGTTCCAAGGTCGGCGACTCGGTGCAGTACGCCGGCGACCTCAGCTACCGCGACGGCGCCTCGGTGTACCTGGACAACGGCGCGCCGACCCGCGGGCGGATCTGGCAGGGCAACCTGAATGCCTCGTACATCCTCGGCCCGAGCCTGCTGGCCCAGCAGACCACCTTCATGGGCGAGGTGGTGCACCAGCGTATCCAGGACGTCGACAAGCTGGTCATCACCGGCGGCGGGCCGGGAGTGGACGGGGTGTTCGACAACTTCGAGTCGAAGACCCAGACCCGCGGCTCGACCCTGCTCGGCATCGGCGCCTACATGGATTACCCGTCCATCGCCAACGGCCTGGACCTGACCACCAAGGTGGTCTGGACGCAGAACCTCGATGGCAGCGCCTACCAGGGCCTGGGCCGCGACGAGAAGCGCCTGACCGTCGGCGGCGACTTCAAGTACCTGGGCAATTTCCAGGTCGGCCTGACCTACGTCGCCTATCTCAGCTCGCCGGATATCGCCCAAGGCCGCCTGATGGCCGACCGCGATTACCTGTCGTTCAACGCCAAATACACCTTCTGAGGCCATCGGCATGACCCATTCCAACCCTGCGTCGCCGTTCAGCCCGGTCAAGATCGGCCCGCTGACCCTGCGCAACCGCTTTATCAAGGCCGCCACCAACGAAGGCATGAGCGCTGGCGGCGTGCCCTCGAAACAGTTGGCGCGATTGCACGGCAACCTGGCTGCCGGGGGCGTGGCCCTGACCACCGTGGCCTACTGCGCGGTGAGCAAGGACGGGCGCACCTTGCCCAACCAGTTGATTCTCGAACCGGCCAGCCTGCCGCACTTCCGCACCCTGACCGACGCGGTGCACGGCAACGGCGGCCTGGCCAGTGCGCAGATCACCCATGGCGGTTGCTTCACCTTTATCCGCGAGCGTTCGACCCCGCGCCCGCTGTCGGCCAGTGGCGGTTTCAACAAGATCGGCATGATGAGCGGAATGTTCTTCAAGCAGGCGATGAACGAGGAGGACATGCGCCAGGTGGTCGCCGATTTCGCCCAGGGCGCGCGGCTGGCGCGGGAGGCGGGGTTCGATGCCGTGGAAATCCATATGGGCCACGGGTACCTGCTCAGCCAGTTCATCTCGCCGTTGTACAACAAGCGCCGCGACCAGTACGGCGGCAGCCTGGAAAACCGCTTGCGCTTCCCGCGCCGGGTATTGCGTGCGGTGCTCGACGCGGTGGGCAAGGACCTCGCGGTGATCTGCAAATACAGCATCACCGAAGGCACCCGGGCCGGAAACAGTGCCGACGACGGTGCGCGGATCGCGCGCATGCTGGAGGAGGAGGGTGCCCATCTGCTGGTGCTCAGCGCCGGGATGAACGCCGAATCCATCACCACCATGTTCGGATCGTCCTTCCCCAAGGAAAACCGCGTGCAACAGAAGAACCCGGTGATCGCCCTGGCCATGGCCATCCAGCGCATGACCGATCCGGTGGTGGAGTTTCGTGAGCTTTATTTGCTGGAGCATGCGCGCAAGGTCAGGGCGGCGGTGAAGATGCCGCTGGCCTACCTCGGCGGAGTGCAAGGCCTGGATGGGATCGAGCAGGTGATCGGCGAGGGCTTCGAGCTGGTGGCCATGGGCCGGGCGTTGATCGCCGAGCCGGGGTATGTGAACAAGCTGGCCGGTGGCAAGGGGCGCAGCAATCGCTGTACGGCCTGCAATCGCTGCGTGGCGATGATGTACACGCCCGGGGGAACGTCCTGCGTGCTGGGCGAGCCGGGGGATGCGGCGTTGAACCGGGTGCCGGCGGGGTGTGCCTGACAGGGTGGTGATGCTCAGGGACTCATCGCTGGCAAGCCAGCTCACAGTGTCCATGTCATCCATAAATCCTGTGGCTGGCCTGTAATCCTGTGGGAGTCGGCGTTGCTGACGATCAGGCCACCCGCCTCGACATCGATCTTGTTGGTCAGTGTTGTCCCGGCAGCCCTCATCGCTGGCAATGCCAGCTCCCACAGGGCCCGCGTCGAGCATAGATACTATGGCTGGCCCAACACCCTGTGGGAGCTGGCTTGCCAGCGATGAGCATGGGTATCTACACATCTTTGGCGAGGTGCAACACGGATCCTGTGGGGGCTGTTAGCCGCGATTGGGCGCGAAGCGGCCATAAAACCGGTGCTCTCGGTGTGTCAGAAAGACTTGGGACTCAAGTTTTACGACGGCTTCGCCGCCGATCGCGCGGTCCGGCGTTCCGGC